>Ga0335085_10004431_pt1 | contig 23325 bp, 17 predicted proteins | sample Lox_Sample_45_FD_206712 | JGI IMG/M metagenome (GOLD analysis project Ga0335085, IMG submission 206712) | Soil microbial communities from Loxahatchee National Wildlife Refuge, Florida, United States - Lox_Sample_4.5 | ecosystem: Environmental > Terrestrial > Soil > Wetlands | place: USA...
ACCCGTACACCCACACGTCACCTTTCGTCGTCAGGGGCGACGAGACGCCGGAGCCGGACGGGACCGCCCACGTCGCATCTTCGCGGAGGTATTTCGTCGTGCCCGAGGAGCCGCTCGTGTCTGGCGTGCATCCCGGCGCGTGCGAGCCGCCGCTCGCGCCCATCGTGGCGCACCCGAGCGTGCCCGTCGTCGTGATCGTGCCTCCCGTGATCGGCGCGGTCGTGGCGATGCTCGTGACGGTGCCCGTCCCGGCGACCGCGATCCACTTGAGGCCCGTGTCCTGCGTCGAGTCGGCCGAGAGGACGTAGCCGTCCGTCCCCACCCCGAGGCGCGTGTGCGTCGTCGAGTAGGTCTGAAGGTCGCCCTTCGTCGTGACGTCCGTCCCGACGACAGCGGCCCACGTCGCGTCCCCGCGCAGGAACTTCGTCGCGTCGCCGGACGCCGGAGCCGGGACCGCGCCCTTCGTCCCGCCGCTGCCTGAGTCCCCGACCATCGTCGGGAGGTCCGCCGCCGCGATGCTGCCGACGGTGAACGTCGCGCCCGTCGTCGCCTGCTTGACGTAGCCCGGTCCCGTGGCCGAGAGATCCACACCGGAGCCGCCGCGCGCGAGCGCAAGCTGGTCGCTCGTGATGATTGACGCGCCGAGCGAGGGGATGTCCGCCGCGACGAGCGCGCGGAACGTCGGAGCCGCCGCGCTGCCGGAGGACGGCCCGGCGAAGATCGTGTTCGCGGTCTGCGTGTTCCACGCCCCCGTCAGCGTGCCCGTCGTCGTGACCGGCGAGTTCGTGACGGTGAACTGCGAGGGGAGCGCGAGGCCGACGCTCGTGACGACGGTGTTCCACGCCGGGAGGTTGCCAGCACCGGCCGAGAACAGCGCGTAGCCGCTCGTTCCCGGCGCGAAGCACGCGAGGTTGCCGGAGGAGTCGTTCGAGATCGCGAGGCCACCCTTGCCGCACACGGTCGAGCCACCCTGCATGACCGCGCGGTCGAACAGGCTGAACTTCGCCTGCCCGAGAGCGGGCGCGGCGGCGAGGAGGAGGAGGGCGAGGAGGCGCTTCATCGTGTTACTCCCAAGTCGTGACGCGCCAGCGGTCGAAGGAGGCCGATTCGCCGCTGGACCCGTACTCGAATCCGGCGAAGACCTCAAGCTGCGAGATTGACGGGGCGATGGCGACGTAGCTGCTCGCGTCGAGGCTCTGCAGGGCGCCCGTCGTGATGTGCTGGATATAGCCCACGAGCGTCATCGAGTCCCACGACGGCCAGCCGCTCGACCAATTGCCCGCGTAGACGCCGAACGTGCCGAGGCTATCGGGCTTGAGCGCGAAGGTGTCGTACCCGGCGGAGCCGTAGCCGACCTCGACGTAGTTGTTGCCGCCGCTGTTACGGTAGAAGGCGAGGCCACCGGAACTGTTGTTGGGCGTCCCGCCGTAGTTCCGCATGATCCCGACGGCGTTCATGTAGCGCATCGTCGTCAGGTTCAGGCTTCCACCGTAGATGCCGATGAGGCGCCCGATCGGCGGGAGGCCGACGCCGAGGCAGAGGTTCGCGCCACCGTAGGCGTCGGAGGCGAAGGTGTACGACGAGACGTGGAGCCAGACCGCCCACAGGTGACGGCGATGCACCGTCGCCGAGATCCACGACGAGAAGGACGACGGCTTGATGCCGACCCAAAAGCCGTGCCCGACGCCGGAGTAGGTCGAGGTGACGGTCAGGACGCCGCCGACCTGCGCGACCGTGTCGCGGGTGTCATAGTGGAAATACTCGTAAGCGACGCCGTCCGATCCGGTGATCGGCGTGATCGCGCCGGTCACGCCGAACGAGTTGCCGATCGGGCTGAAGTCGGATTCAAACTGCGTGACGAGCGTGTTGCCGCCCCCGCCGGTCAGCCCGGCGACGTCCGCGCTCGTGAGCGCGCGGAAGGTCGGCGAGGCGGGGCCTCCGCTGACCGGCCCGGCGAACACGGTATTGGCCGGTTCCGCCGTCGTCGGCACGGTGTAGAGGTCGCCGCCGGGGAGGTGGACGACGACGAGGCTGGCGCGCGGGGCGATGCTCGTGATGATGGTCGTGCCGGACCCGGCGAGGGCCGAGGTGTCCACGATGCCGTCCACGATCACGAGGTCGTGGGCGCCGAGGGCGTTGACGCACGTGAAGCTCGTGTTCGTCCCGTCGATCGACCCCGACGGCACCTCCGTCGAGCCGCCGAACGGCGTGTGCCAGCTTGCGTCGCCGCGAAGGTACTTCGAGGCGTCGCTCGCGGCCGGGGCGGGCACGGCGCCCTTCACGCCGCCCGAGCCGGAGTCGCCCGTCATCACGGGGAGGTCGGCCTGCACGAGCGAGCGGAAGGTCGGCGCGGCGTCGGCGCCGGAGCCGGGTCCGGCGAGGACGACGTTCGCGCTCTTGGACTTCTTCGACACGGTGATCGAGCCGTCCGCCGTCAGGGGCGAGCCGCTGATGTCGTAGTCGTCGGAGGGGACCGCGAGGCCGACGGAGCGGAGCGTGCCGATTTCCTGGGCGGCACCGTTGTTCTCCTTGAACTTGGCGACGTGGTCCGCCGAGTCCATGTAGACGACGGTTTTCCCGCTGACTCCGGACGGGGCCGTCTCCTCGATGAGCGTGAGGTCGTTCCCGACGTAGCTCGACCCGCCTCCCGTATCGCCGGGAGTAGACGAGGAGGAGTAGGGAGCCGCGAACACAGCCACGCCGGACGAGTCGTTTCCGACGGCGGAGCGGAGCTTGACGATTACCTTCCACCCGCCGCCCGTCACGGAGGTCGAGGCCGTCGCGCCGCTCGGGTAGGTGGTCGTCACGTCCGTCTCGCCGATCAGCGCGGAGAGGACGAGGCTCAGATGCGAGGAGGACTTCGAGGCGAGGTTGCCGCCTTGCGGGATCACGGCCTCGTTCGCCGACATCGAATCCCACGTCGCGCCGTCGAAGTCGGCCTGAACGACGAGGCCGGTCGCCCACCGGACGACGAGTTCCCAACCGTCATAGGGCCAGCCCACCGTGAAGTCGAGCGTGACCTCGTCCTTCGTCGTGACGGTGCGCGAAACGGTCGTCTGCGTCGTCTGCGGAAGTCCAGCCGCCGGCAGAACTGTCGGCGAGGTGAACGTCCCCGTGTACGCCGTCGGCGAGCCGCCGACGAGGGTGACATCGCTCGGCGTGTCGGTCGCCCCGGTCCCCGGCGGGAGGATCGGCGGCGGCTGCGAGATCGGGACGGTGTCGTAGACGGCCTCGAGGTACGGACGCAGGACGATCGGCGACGTGCCGACCTGATCTTCGTCGAGCTGCTCGATCAGGAACGGCGCGTCGATCCCAGCGAGGGTGATGACCCGGACCTTCTGGCCGATGGAGAGCGCGAGACCCTTCCACGAGAGCGAGCCCTTCATTCGGAAGGAGATCGCCGAGGAGTTATAGAGGTAGTCCGCGAGGATCTTCGCCTGGGCCGTCGTCGTGCAGCCGGGGATCTGGAAGTCCATCTCGCAGAGCGTCACCGTCCCGCCAGCCACGCCCGGGTCCTCGACCTTCACCGAGTCCGGCTGGTACTGCGAGTCCGCGTTCAGGAAGTTCACGACGACGCGCGTGGGCCGCTGCTGCGCGGGGAGCCACGTGTAGGAGACGTCGAAGATGTCGCCGTTCAGTTCGGAGAGCGTGGCGACGGGGTCGGAGGTATTGAGGCCGTCAACCCACAGGCCGAGCTTCCCGTTGCTCGTCGTGCGGACGCCGTTGCAGGTCAGGAGGACGGACTTGATGATGTTTTCGAGGGAGTCCTGCGCCGAGATGACGAGGTTACACGCGAAACCCGAGGCGTCGCAGACATTCGCCGCCGCCGTGATGGAGGTGTCGTCGATCTGCGTGGCGGACATCAGGCCGTAGGTCACGAGGAGGTCGCGGAAGATCAGGGCCGGATTGTTGGAATAGGCGACGAGTCCGGTGCGCGGGTCGTAGACCTTCCTCCCTTTCACGTCCGCGCCGAAAGCGATGTCCGAACCGTCGGCGATGCCGGGGAAGCCCCACCACCACGGGTAGACGGCTCCCGACGCCTGACCGTAGGCCCACACCGTCGCGCACGCCGGGTTCGGCGACCAGCCCGCCGTGTCGAGGTCGCTGGTATTGAATCCCATCGAATGCGGGGTCGGGTCGCTCAGCGCGCCCGTGTATTTCGTGACCGTGTGCGAGTAGGGGCTCCCGGTCGTCGTGACGAACGGCCCGCCGCCATAGAGGACGTTCACGATCGAGTCGATGCCGCCCTCGCAGAACACGATGAGGATGCGCTGCTCGATGGCGTAGTAGACCTCCTGATTGAGCAGCACCTTTCCGCCGACGCGACAGAGGCCGTAGCAGATGGGAAGGTAGTCCGTCGGCTGGATCTGGCCGAACGGATCTGCTGTCGGAAGGCCGACCCCCGCCCCCGAGGCCGCGGAGCCGGGACTCTGGCTCCACCAATCGGGGATTGTGACCGGGACAGGATCGTCGCTGACGGCGCCTTGCCCGGCCGTAATGATGACAGGCGGCTTCCCGCTCGGCTGGCTCTTCGCCATCAGATGATCTGCTCCACGATGTCGACGGAGCCTCCCTGAAGGTTCCACGGCATCGTCGTCGAGAAGGGAAACTCATCCGCCGAGAAGCGGGCCTTCCGCATCGCGCGGCGACAGACCCCGGTGATCGTGAGGAACGCCCCATTGGCCGGGGCCGAGGCGAAATGAATGGTGTCGAGGCCGTCGGCGTCGCCGCCCGAGACGATGTAGCCGTCGGGGCCGGAGTCGTCGGGATGCCACGAGATGTTTTTCGTCACGCCCGCGACCTTGACGGTCGGCGTGTAGACGACGTCCTCGATCGTCCACGACTGCTGCAAGAGGTAGGTCGGGAGCGTCCACACGGTCGTCGCCGCGTCGCCGAGGCCGATCGGGAGGTCCGTCCAGAGGGTCGTCGGGATCGTCGGCGCGTTGACGGAGTAGCCGTTGAAGTCGGCGAAGGCGAACGTGTCCCGTGAGCCGCCGACGGCGTCGAAGAAGGATCGGAGGGTCTGAACCTGAGCGAACGAGAGGGCGTTGTAGGTCAGCGTCACCTGATGCAGAGGGATATGCGTAAGGTTCCGGACCTTCAGCGCCCACGGGTTGCCGGAGCGCGCGGAGGGGTTCGACGTGACCCACTTGTAGGGGAACTGCGGCGAGGGCGAGTCGGGAAACCTCACGAGCTACTCCTAAGAAACGACGTAATCAGCCGAACCGGGAGGTTGATCGTCGTCGTCAGTACGGGCGGGCCGCACGCAATGTTGACCGAGTCGGTCGTGCCCGCGGTATTTTTCGTGACGCTCTGAATCATCCCGGCGAAGGTCTGGACGACGTCGGCGGGCACGTTGGTCGTGAAGCCCGGGGCGAACTCCGTCGTGTAAATGTTCACCGGGCATTGAATCCCGCCGTTGTAGGTGCTGAGAAACCCGAACAGGTATTGGTCGGCGTCCGCGACGTCGAGGCTGCACGTCGCCCCCGTGACCGGGTTCGTGATCTGCGAGACGGTGAGCGGCTGCGGGAGCCAATCGTGCCCGTTCCAGGTGATCCGGAAGGTGGCGTCGGTCATCCGAGCGACGACGCTCGAGGTGAAGTAGATCTCCACGAGCCGCCACCGCAGCTTGCCGCTTTCGCTCGCGTGGTCGGCGATGTAGCCCACGGTCTACTGTCCCCTCAGAAGCTCGGGGTGCATCCGAAGGTAGTTCACCATGTCGAGGTTGTTCTTCTGAAGCATCTGGACGATGAGCGACCCGATCCCGGTCTTTAACTGACTCCCGACTTCCGCCGCGATCTCCTCGGGGGTGCCGCTGCTGACGTCCACGCTCATCGAGATCGTATTCTGGCTCTGCATGACCGGAGGAAGGGACGAGCCGAGCGCACCGCCAGCCGAGCCGAGGCCGGGGAGCCCGCCGCTCGCGTCGCCGCCACCAGCCTTCTTCGCCGCGTCCTGCTGCTCCTTCATCGCGTCGAGCATCTGCTGAGCGGCGGTCGAGAGGTCGGCTGCGGCCCCGGCTACCGGCGTCGAGACCTTGTCCATGAGGTCCTGAGTGGCGGCGGCGAGGTCCGTGGCCGCACCGGAAACCGGCGTGGAGACCTTGTCCATGAGGTCCTGAGTCGCCTTCGCGAGGTCGGTCGCGGCGCCGGATACCGGGGTCGCCATCTTGTCGAGGGCGGCTTGCATGTCCGCCGTCTCTGCTGGCGTGCCCGGCCCGGTCCCACCGCCAGCCTGCGCGGTTTTCGCGGCGAGGAGGTCGGCTCCGATGCTACCCGCGACGGTGGCGCCACCGGACCCGCCAGCCGCCGACGCGAGCGCGTCCATGAGCGATTGCGACGCCTTCGCGAGATCGGCCGCGGCTCCGCCGATGGGGGCGACAAGCTGAGCCGTGACGGTTTTCGCCACGGTGGTCGCGGCCGTCGATCCCGTCGTGCCGTCGGTTCCCGTCGTCGCAGAGGCGCCCTTGCTGGTGGTCGCCGAGGCCCCCTTCTTCGTCGTAGCGGACGCTCCCTTGCTGGTGGTCGTCGACGAATCCGTGCTGGTGGTCGTCGTGGTGGCGGTCGAGTCTGCGGGCGTGCCGTCGCCGGTGCCCGTGCCGCCGTCGTCTCCTCCTCCACCGCCGCCACCGCCGCCGCCGTTGTTATCGCCCGTGTCTCCGGTGTAGTCGGTCGTCGTGTCCTTTATGGCGTCGTTCAATTGCTTCAGCGAGGCGACGAGGTCGGCGTTGGCCGAGATCACGTCGTTCACGATTCCGGTCAGGGTCGTTTTCGCGAGGTCGTCGAGAGTGTCGAGATCGGTGTTCAGGTCGTTTATCTTCGAGCTCGCCGTATCGATGTTCGTCTGAAGGAGGCCCGTCACTCCGTCGAGGATCGTCTGAATGTCCGCCTGATCGGAGGTGGCGTCATCGATGAGCGACTGATACTTCGCGTTCGCGGAGGTCTGAAGGTCGTCAAGCTGTTTCGAGAGGTCGGCGAGACCGTCCGACGCCTTCTTCTCGTTGTCGACGAGGAGCTTCTGCGCGGCGTCGAGGACGTTCTGCGTGGAGCCCTTGTCGGAGGTCGCCTGATCGCCGAGCTTCTTATACTGCGCGTCCGCCGCCGCCTGAAGCTGGTCGAGGAGCTTCTCCGACGCCGACGCGGCCTCGTTGTAGCCCGCGTCGCCCGGCTTGAAGTTCCCCATGTATTGAGAAATGAGCGCCTGGAACTTGTCGGTGATCCCCTTCAGGTCCTCCGCCGTTCCGGCCGAGCCGATCTGGCCGAGCAGCCCGGACATCTGCTGCTGCATCATCGCCTTCTGCTGCTCGGGCGTGGCCCCGGCGAACTGAAGGCCGTATTTCTGATCGGCGATCGATTGGTCGAGGGCCTTCACGTTCGCCTTGATGGTGGCGATCATCTGGACCTCGGCCTGATAGCGGGACGCTACCGCATCGTTGATCTCCTGAATGTCGTTTAGCTGGTCCTCGCCCGTGGCCTTCGTCGCGGCGTCGAGCTTCTTCTGAAGGTCGATCTGAAACTGAGAGGTGGACTGCGCGATGCTCTGCGGGTCCGTGTAGCGCGCCGAGCCCCATTGCGTCGAGGTCGCCGCGAGCGAGGTCTGGACCTCTTGCGCGTGCTGGTACTGAGCGATCAGGGTATTCGCGAGAGAGGTGATCGCCGCCTGAGCTTGCTGCGTCGCGGCGGCGACCTGATCGGGAGTCGTCGCTCCCGAGATGGCCGACTTCGCAAGGGCAAGCTGAGTCTGCTGATAGGCGGTGAGCTGCTCCTGCGTCATGAGAGCGGTGGTCAGCCCCTGCTTCTGCTGCTCGATCGACTTCGCCAGCGCGTCCATGTTCGCGTGAATCGAGGAGATGAGCTGGACCTCGTAGGCGTAACGGTCGCGCACAGCCTGTTGGACGGCCGCGATGTCGTTTAGCTGGTCCTGCCCCGTGTCGGTCTGGGCCTTCGCGTAGTCCGCCTGAATGGCGGAGAGGTCCTTCATCCGCTGACCGGCGACGTCGAGCGGGGCGAGCCAGCGATCCATGTTCCAGAGGGTCGAGACGTCCTTCTGCGTGGCCTGAAGGGCGCGGGCATTCTGGATCTGCGTGATAAGCGTCTGGGCGAGGGCCTGAATGGCGTTCTGCGCTTCGGTGACGTCCTTCTGGATCTGATTCGGGTCCGTCTCCGTCGGGATCTTCGCCATCATGTCGGAGACGTCCTGCGTCTGCTCCGCCGTGAGGTCGGCCTGGCTCTTCAGCGCGTCCGCGATCCCCTTCTTTATGTTCGCGGTGGACTCGTCGATCGAGTCCATCATCTGTCGGACCTGATCGATGTATTGAAGCTCCTGCTGGTACTGCTGCTGGATGGCCTTTTCGACGTCCTGCGCCTTCGTGATCTGGTCGTCGCCGATGGCGTTCAGCGCGTCGTTCACCTGATCGATGAGGGCCTGATTCTGCGTGCTGACGGTCTTGGCGTAGGGCTGAGTCGCCTGAGTCGTCAGGTCGGAGAGCGTCTGCGCGCCCGACTCGCTCATCTTCGAGATGAGGTCGTTCGCCGTCGAGACGACGTTGACGTAGGTGTTCAGCCACGTGAGGAAGTCCTGCGGGTCCTTCTGGTCGATCAGCTTCGCGATGTCGTGGATCTTGTTCGCCGTCACGCCGAGGCCCTCGAGCATCTTCGGGATCGGCGCGTTCGGATCGAAGGAGCCGGACTCGAACAGCGGGATGTTCGTGACGCCGGGCGTCTGTCCCTTGTTGTCGGAGTACCCCGTCACCTTCTGCCCGAACGCCATCGATTCGAGGGTTTTCGGGAAGTAAATGTTGAGGTAGTCCTTCATCGCCTGTTGCATGTTCGCGGTGCCCTGATCGCCGTGGCCGATGTCGAACACCGGATTCGTCGACTTCAGGAACTCGTCGGGGATCGCGCCGCCGTGGAAGTAGTCGTAGATGCTCGTCTTGCCGCCGCCGCCCGCGCTGACGATGCTCTGCATCGAGCTAAGCGTGTTCCCATAGGACGCATAGATGTCGGCGCCGAAGGCCGACTGCTTCGGTCCCGGCAGGATCTCGGTCGCGCCGCTCACGGCGTAGGTCGGGTCCTTCGGCTTCGAGAGGAGGTTGATGAGGAGACCGACGGCGATGAGGACCGCGCCGATCACGGTGCCGATGCCGATGATCGACTGAAGGGCCGAGCCGATGGTAATGAGGCCCGCGTTCACGCCCATCGCGACGGCACTTCCGATCATCAGCGCGGCGCCGCCCGTGACCTCCATACCGGCGCCGACCTTCTGGCCCGTGTTCTGCGCGGAGTTCCAGGCGGAGACCCCCATCCCGATCCCGGCCATTCCGAGGCCAAACCCCGCCGCTCCCGTGATCCCCCCGCCCTGCCACGAGGTCTGCGGGGCGCCGTACATCTGCGCGTAGCCCGCCGACGTCGGCGTGCCGTCCGGGTTCGTCAACGCTTCCCGTCCGCCACCGCCGAGGCCGAGCCGGGAGAATATTCCCTGCGAGCCTCCGCCGCCGGAGCCGAACGCCGTCTGCGCGAGTCCGCCGAGACCGCCGCCGGAGCCGCCGCCGCTGTCCACGTTCGCCTCGATCGGGTTGTCCTTTATCAGGAGGACCGTGAGGAGCCACCGCTCCACGAGCTTCGCGAAAATGTCGGTGAGGTCCTTCAGGATGTCCTCGCCGAACTTTTTGAACACGTTCGTCAGGTCGGAGAACTTCCCGGTGATTACGTCGAAGAAGGACGAGGAGAGCGTGGACTGAAGCTGACTGCCAAGAGACGTGATCGCCTGTCCCGCGATGGTCGCGTCGCTGCCGATGTCGGAGAGGAGCTTCGTCAGGGCCGCGTTGATCCCCTCGGTCGCCGATACCGCCGTCTTGGTCATCACGTCGGCCGTCTGGCCGAGAGCCTGTTGCCACGCGAGCGCGATGTTGTGCGTGACGACGTAGTTCTTCTGCATCATCAGGTTCAGGTAGTCGCCCCATTGACCGTCCCAAACGAGATAACGCTCCGCCATGTCCTGACCGGCGCGATCGTCCGCAGCCGCCACCGCGGCCCAGAAAACGTTATAGGCGACGATCTGATCGTAGAAGGAATCGCCCGCCGCCTTCAGGGCCTTCGTGAGGTCGTCGCGAAGCGATTGGACCGTCTTATCGGCCGTGTCCTGAATCTTCTGAATCGGGTCGTCCGTGTCGATCTGCCGGGACATCGCGGCCAGCGCGTCCGAGAAGTCCTGAACGGCCGTCCCCTCGGCGAGCGACTTGTTCACCTCCGTCGCGATCTGATTCATCGTGACGAGGGCTTGCGCCGCCTTCATTGCGTCGTCGGGAAGGTATCCAAGCTGTTTCCGGAGCCCGAGCAGCGCGTTCGCGATCTTCTCGACGGTGTCCTCCGCCTTCTGATCGAGTTCGGCGAAGCTCTTCAAGAGGCCGTCGAGTCCGGCCGTGCTGAAGGAGTTCCCGAGAGCCGTCGAGAAGGCCGCGAAGGACTCCAACGCCTTCTTCATCGCGTCGGTCAGTTCGGCGACCTTCCCGGTCGTCTCCGTGTGCTTCTGGCCGAGGAGGGAGATCTCGCGGGCCAGCGCCGTGACCTTCGGCGTGATCGCGTCTACGGCGGAGGAAATGGCCCGCGGGTCGCCGGAGTTCATCGCCGCCGCGAGCTGCGACATCAACGCCTGAAGCTGAGCGAACTGTTTCGTCGTCGGATCGATGCTTTCCGACAGGTGGATCATCGTGCCGCGGAGGTTCTCGGCGGCGACCTGAGCGTGGTCGAGGGTCTCGGAATTTTCGCCGAGGAGCTTGAAGCCGAGGTAGATCGCGGGGAGCGCGATCACGAGAGCGACGAGCCCTGCGGTCGCAAGCTCCGCCGCTGTCGCCACCGCCGTCAGCTTCACGGAAAGCTCAGTCGCCGCGAGGGCCGCGCCGTTCAGGCCGACGAAGTCGAGCGCGTTGACGAGCTTCATGCTCTGGATCGCCGCGGTCGCCGCCGTCGAGATCTTCGAGAACGCGAGCGCCCCGAGGAGGAGAGCCCCGATCAGGGCGACGCCCTCGCTGCCGAGGGCCTTCAGGAGGGAGTTCGCCGCGTCCGCGATGGAGAGGAAGATCGGCGCGAGAGGGGAGAGGTCCTTCAGGATCGCCGCGAAACCGCCCGCGACCTGGAGCGCGATCGGACCGAGTTCCTTCAGGATCGGCTCAATGGCCCGGAATGCGTCGACGAGGTCCGAGCCGATTGTTTTCATCGCGGACTGAACGTCGTCGGACTTCAGCCACGTCGTCAGGTCCTTTATGGCGTCCTTTATCGGCTGGAAAAGCTGGCCCGTCATCGAGCCGAACGCCATCTCCGTCGCCGTCTTGAGATTCTGCGTGACGCCCTGCCACGTGTTCGCGATCTGCGGCGCGAGCTTCTGAAAGTCGCCGAGGAGGCTCGTCAGCTTCGTCACCGCGACGCCCTGAGCCTCCCACGAGAGGATCGTCTCCTTCGTGACGCCGAGGCTCATCAGGAATTGGCCGATGGCGGACCGCTGCGAGATCACGCCGTTCAGGACGCGGGTGAACTGCGAGGCGGCGGCGTCCACGCTGGACCCGGTGATCTGGGCGTACGTCGCGATCGACTCCGTTAGCTGAAGGATCTCGTCGGTGCTGGCCTTCCCCTTCGTCGTCGCCACCCCGTAGAGCTTCTCGAAGCCGGAACTCATGCTCTCGATGGAGACGCCGGTTCGTTGGGCGGCTTCGATCAGCTTCTCGTCCGCCTCCCGGGCCATGTCGAACGCGGCTTTCCACTTGTCCCCGCCGCTGAAGTTATTGAACGTCGCGATCAGGCCCGCGATGGAAAGCTCGGCCTTCTCGATCGTCGCGTTGAAGTCGACGCCCTCCATCGCGGCGTCCTTCATGGCGCTCGCGATTTTCTGGAAGAGATCGATGGCCTGATTCGCGGCGGTGACGAGGTTCGCACCGAGGGAGTTCGTCGCCGTCTTTCCAAGCTCGTCGAGCTTGCTCTCGATGTTCGAGACGGCGTGGAGGAGTTCGTCCGTCCCCTCGGTGGAGAAAACTATGCTTACGCCGTCGGTGTCAGCCACGGTTCACTCCTCGCCGCCCGTTTTCGGCCTCGGCTTGTTCACGACCTCCACCCATTCCGCCTCGATCACCCGGAAGATCTTCCACCACGGCTCGACGCCGTACCACCATGCGGTCGGATCGATGCCGAGGTCCACGGCCACCATCCGGACGACGTTCCAATCGATCCCGATGATGTGCCCCGTGTCGGTAATCAACTGCGAACCGCAGAGGCGAACGAGGCCGAGGATCTCCTCCGCCTCCTGCCCGACGACCGGGCGAGGGAAGAGGCATCGGGTCGGGTCCTGCCCCGCTTCGAGCGCCCGGTAGCACCAGCCGCGCTCGACGTGGCGGCGCACCGCCGCGCCCTTCTCCTCTTCCTCCGCCAGAGAGTCGGCCGTCCGACGGCACGCCGCACAGGCTTTCGCGCTGGCGTCGGGGTCGTCGGACCAATCCCATCGGACAGCCGCCTTCAGTCCTCGACGCTCTTCTCGAAGCCCGCCACCCGCTCGCGCTGGATCGCCCGGGAGCGGTCCATCACGAACAGGCCGAAGGTCACGACGTCCGTGAGGTCGAGGAACCGCTTCTTCCCCGCGTCGTCGCACGGGACGGGGTTCCCGTCCTGATCCATGATCCCCGCCCAATCGGAGACGAGTTCCATGAAGGCGACGCGGCACATCGTCTGAATCGCCGGGAGCTTCGCGACGTCGTTCGGCCTACGGTTCTTCAGTTCGGGGGGCATGAGTTCGTCGAGCTTCTTCGAGATCGTCGAGTCCTGCCCGTAGATCTTGAAAGCGTCGCCGACCTGGCGCCCGATGCAGGAGACGGCGACGCGCGCCCCGAACCGAGGGGCACGGTCGAACACGATGAAGTCTCCGTCGAGCTTCCACCCGTCGGGCTTCTGGACGGTGATCCGCTTGCCGTCCTCGTTCGTCTCGACGACGGGGAACGTCGCGTCCGGTTCGATGGCGACGAGATCCCGCGTGACGACGAGGCCCCGCGCCTCTTTCGCGGGGAAGGGGAGGGGGAAGCTGGTATTGGTGCCGTCGCCGATGCCGCAAGGCTCGTTCCACGACACCCATTCGCCGGACGGTCGGCCCGCTTCAACGCTGATTTTCATGGCACTACTCCGGTGCGAGTTACGTGCCCGAAGTCACCATCGAAGTTCGGGCCTGAAAGTAGGCCCCGGCGTCGCCATCGGCGCCGGGGCGTTGATAAAACGACGTCCTTCTGCTCATCCCTCCGAGGATCAGGCGGGCGGATCGTAGCTCGTGGTCGGCTCGCCGTTGATGATCGTGACCGTCACCATCTCGCCCGAGGTGGGGTCCTGAACGACGTGGCCGTTGAAGGGCACCGTGAGGATGCCCTGCCCGCTCACGGGCGCGTCGGCCGGGTCGAACTGAATCGCCTCGAACAGGATCACCTTCGAGTGCCCCGTCGTGGCGAAGTCGAACTCGACGCTCAGGGAGTGCAGCGTCGAGTAGTCCTGAAGGAGGGGGAGAACCGACTTGTCGCTGACCTTGAGGTTGCCGGTCAGCGTCCCCGTGATCTGCATGGGGATCGCCGAGCCGCGGTCGCCCTGAAGGCCGAGCGGGTAGTCCGACTTGTCGAGGTTGTTATTGTGCGCGTACTTCAGGTCCACGACGTAGCCGACGAACGTGGCGTCGTCGAGGAGGACCTTCCCCGAGCCGATCATCGCGTCGTGGAGCTTCTCGCCGTAGCGCCACTCGGTCGCGGAGCCCGACGGGAGGAGCTGCGACGACGCGAAGTTCGCGACCGACTTCGCGAGGAACGTGCCGTCGAAGTCGTCGAACCCGGTCGCGGCCATCGAGAGGTTCGCCGTGTCGCAGACCGCACCGAGCGCGAGGACGTAGTCGAAGTCCCCATTCTGGTACGGGTGCTGGCGCTCGAAGGAGTACGACGGCAGCGCGTCGCCGCACGTGATGACGTGCTGGTAGTCGCCCGCGCCGACGGCGGAGGAGGTCGGAGCCGCGGCGCCGAGGCCGGAGTCCGCGACGTTGTCCGTGTACGTCGTCACGGCCGCGCCGAGGCCCGCGACCACAAGCTCCCAATCGCCCGCGTCGCCGACGATCGTGCGGTAGACGCTCCACGTCCACGTCGAGGGGAGCGTCCCGCCGGACCGCGTCACCTTCACCTTGCCGTTCGTCGCCTTGTCGGCCACGGTGACGACGTTGGACTTCGCGCTCGGGATCGTCTCGCCGAGGACGCCCTTCGTCACCGTGATCTTGTAGGAGTGCGTCCCGGTGTCGACGTTCCCGGCGGCGGCGGGCGACACGAGCGCGGCGGAGACGGTCAGGGCGAGCGGGACCACTTCGGTCGTGACGCGCTTGCCGAGCATCGCCTCGATCCACATGACCGTCGTGATGTCGGTCAGGTGCTGCTTGAACTGCCCGCCGGGAGCCTTCTGGCCGGGGATGTATGCCCCGACCTTGCGGGTCCCGCGGAGTTCGGCGTTCGGAGTGAGCGTCTGCGTCCGCGCGATGGCGTGCGTGTCGAACGCGAGCTGCCGTGCTACCGGCGTCGTGTTCAGGACTCCCCACGCCTTTTCGACGTCCGTGAGAAGTACGACGTTAGTTTTTGAGATCGGGATAGTCGTTCCAGCCACTTTCAGCCTCCTCTATCGTTTCTAAATGGGAAGGACGGTCGTTTGCATTTCGAGGACCTTCACGAGGGCGCCACCCGATCCCGCCGCGCGGTTCGCGTCGGGGACGATTCGCGTGCGAATCGGCGTGAGGTAGACGGCCGCTGTCTCGACGGTGCCGACGTTCACGCCGCGGATTCCTGGGCCGCTGTCCCCCTGATTCGATCCGAGGATCGCCGCCGTGAGGTCGTCGATTTTTCCGTCGTCCTCGAGCGCCGACTCCGGCGGATACTCCGAGTTCACGAGAATCGCAATCGGGATCACCATGACGGCCGGGTTGTCCCGGTAGTCTGCCAAACCGCGCTGCTCGGGAAACCACTCCTCGTCCGTCGTGCAAACGCCGATGGCCTGACGGTCCCCGAGATGGAAGAGGTCCTCGGGCACGCCGAGCTTCCGGACCGGCGTTCCGTTGATCCCCGGGAGCGCCTTGATGGCGTCCACGATGTTCGAGCGAATCGCGGTGAAGCGGTTCATCCGAGCCTCGCGAGCGCGTCGGCGCCGACGCGGACCCACCCGGACATGACGTCACGGGCGTAGGTCCGGTCGTCCTGCTGGACGACGAGGAAGGGCCGCGCGGGGATATGCCGCCCCGTGCTTCCCTTCTGATGGACGGGGGCCTTGATCCAATTCTCCGACGGCCGATCCCAGAGGATGAGCCGGTCCTTCTCGGCCGTGAAGCCGATGGAGCGCCGAAGGTCCCCGGTGAGGACGAGGGGTCCGCCGAGACGTGCGCGCCCCTGAACGCGGCGACGACGCGAGCGGTTCCCCTTCGGGAGGACCTCGACTTCCTTCAGGTCGACCCACCGCTCCGGGCGCCCGCCCACGTCGAAGTTCTGCCGGACCGAGATCATCATGTGCCGGCCGATCTGCGTGTGAACCGTCGACAGGTCCAGAAGCCGCTCGCGGATCTTTTCGAGCTTCGCGATCGTTTTCTCCGCGTGGACCTGGGCTTGCAGCATCGGACCTCTATTCGATGAACTTCGTCGGGTTCGGAGTGGGAGTCCTCGTCGGCGTCCTCGTGGGCGTCGGCGTGGGAGTGACCGTAGGGGTCGGCGTGATCGTCGGCGTCGGGGTGTTCGTCGGGGTCGGGGTCGGCGTTGGGGTCTGAGTCCCGGCGAGCAGGGGACTGCCTCCGGAGTAGGAGGCGATCACCGAGAGCGAGCAGCCGTTACACGTCGTCGGGTAGGCGCGGAACTGACAGCCGCCACACGAGGGAACGATGGCGACCTGACCCACGGCAGTCAGCGCGACGGGAGTGCCGAACACGTTGGCCGCGGTGCCCCACGTTTTCCCGTCGAGGCTCTGCTCGATCGTGACGGACGGCGTGGGGGTGCCCGCCGCGCCGGTAAGCTGGAAGATGTAGTTCGCGCCGGTCTGCTCCGTGTCGCTCGTGGCGCGGAGCGGACCCGGGGTCGTCGTCGTCGCGGCGCTCATCAGGGTCGCCACGCCCTTGTCCGCGGAGGCGGACTGCTCGAGACGCCGCCCGGAGGGCGAGAGCGCCACGGCGAGGGCGAGCGCGCTCGCGAGGACGAGCAGGAGGCTCCGGGTTTTCAGCGAGGCGAAGCGCATCGTCTCATCCCTTCATGGACCGTAGAGGAGGCCGAGCGTCGGCCCCGAGAGCGGCGGGTCGAACACGCTGTCCTCGGACCCTGCGAGCGGATCGTCCGAACTGAGCGTGACCGTGTTCTCCACCGCGGAAGCGGCGAGCGGGACCTGTCCCTTCGCCACGAGTTCGAGCCAGCGCACGATCGCCTTTCGGTCCTCGGCGATGGGCGACCATTCCTCCATGCTGCGGCGCTGGCGGAGGAGCCACCGGACCCCCTTGATCGCGACCTCGTTTAGCTGCGTGAGCGTCACGGGGTCCGTCACCGGGGTCGTGTAGCGGCCCCCGATGTAGCGGTCGATCTCGCGAGAAGCGGAATCGATGGCCTTCAGGACGACGGCCGAATTGATGGCGCCCGCGTCCGCCGAGACGGTGACGCCGATGCCGGAGGAAGGGGCCGAGGCGAAAACGATCTGATCGGTTCCGTTCGGCCCCGTGCCGACGCTGATGGTGCTGCCGGTCTGGGCGACTCCGTTGAAGTAGCCCGTGAGCGCGCTGCTGCCGACGAACGGCGTGTCCCACGTCTCCGTCGAGGTCGAGTCCGCAACGCCCAGAAGGACCGGTCGACCCGGTTCCGTCGTGAGCCTCGCCTGACCTTCCGCGGCCACGAGGAGGAGGACGTCGTCGATTGAGCAGTAGAGCGCGGCTCCCACGGCTATCGCCTCCGTGCCTGACGCGGCGGGTCAGGGTGAGGCGATGCCGGGGGCGGGTCCTCCTTCGGGGTCGAGGGGGGCGGAGGAGCCGCCTCCACGACGGGCTTCAGGTGCCCGTCGAAAAGGCGGCTGTCCCGCTCCATCGTGGGGATGTCGTCCGTCTCGACGATGGCGCCGTAGACGAGGTCCACGGCCGTACCGTCGAGACGGTGGTAGCGCATCCCCTCCTTGAGGGTGACCTGGGCTTTCATCGCTCGCTCAGCGGGTCGTCGTCGCCATCAGGTTCCCGTTCGCGTCGGCGGCTTCGGACGCCTGAGCGACCGTGAACTCGGTGGGGGTCGTGGCGGTGGACTCGGCGACGAGGATACCCGAGGCGCCGCACTTCAGGTAGTTCCCCGCGGCGGGCGAGCCCGTCGTCGTGACGAGGATGCGGTTGCCGCGGCCCGCGCGCCAGAACGTGCCGGTCGTCCCGGCCGCGATGGCGTCCTGCGTGTAGCCGATGGGGATGTCGCCCGCGCCGCAGACGACGATGTAGCCCGCGGTCGTGTCCCACTTGACGGCGAGGTTGGCCGCGATGGCGGAGGCGGCGTAGCCCTCGTCGGTTTCGCCGAGAAGCAGCTTCGTGGTCATTTTCTTTTCTCCTGTCCTTCGTTCTCTTGATGAAGGCCGGGGAGGTTCACGCCTCCCCGGCTGATCTCTCTTTCGTCCCTTCCCTTACAGGGAGTCGCTCGCGCTCTTGAAGCGGAACGCCGCCTTCTTCGAGACGGACACGACCTGCCACGAGTCCGTGTAGACGATGGAATCGGAGCCGTCGGCGCCGAGGAGTTCGTTCGGGAACGCACGGACGCGCGGGCTCCCCGCGGAGGTCACGGTCATCCCGAAGCGCGGGGCCTCGATGGCGCCCTTGCCGGTGCAGATGAGGAAGGCGTCGTTCCCCCAGACGTCGGACGGGCCAGCGCCGGACGGGAGCGAGGAGTAGCCCGCGCTGCCGACGACGATGGTGACGTTGAACAGGCCCGCGAAGATCGCGGCGAGGGTCGCGTCGCTGACCATCGTGCCGGGGCGCTCCATCGTGCCGGTGTAGCGCACCGTGTCGATGATCTGCTGATTCCGCCGCATCGCCAGCGCGGCGTTCGGCGAGAGGGCGAGGAGATCGGGCCACGCACGGACGCCGGAGCGGATGTGCGCCATCCCGTTCGAGATGTCCGTGATCGGGAGGCCCGAGTAGGAGGCGGGGGACCCGGCGTCGCTCCACTTCGGGGAGACCGTCGTGTAGTACGTCGAGTCGTAGTAGTTCGAGTCGGTCGTCAGGAGCGCGGCCTGAGCGACCTCGCGGGTGACGCCGACCTGGGCCTTCACGTTCTCCATCGCGATCGTGTCGATCCCGCGGGGCAGCGTCACGGACGCGGCGCGAACGCGCCGGTCGATGTCGATTTGCACCGGGTACTTGTCGAGCGTCACGGTGTGCCACGTGACGTTCAGGCTGGTCCGCACCGGCGCCCCGAGGATGCCCGCGGCCTTCGCGACGGCGGAGAACTTCTCGAACGCGAACTCCGGCCACGCGGCCTTCTCGTCCGCCCCGCCGACGAACACCGGGAGGAGCTCGTCGCCGATGAACTCGGCCTGGAAGTAGCCGAGCGCCATCGGGAGGGTCGTGCGGGCGGCGGGCTGGAAGTCGCTCAGCGCGGCGAACTGCTGGATGTCCGCCGGGACGAGCTGCTCCGGAATGCCGCCGCTGCGGACGCGCTTCTTGATGAACTCGACCATGTCCGGGTCCATCGGGATCTGACGGCGGGAGGCGCGGAACTCGCCGACCCCGGCGCCCGCGAAGGCGTCGGCGGCGCGGCCAGCGCCGAAGGAAAGCTGAGCCTCGAAGTCCCGATTCTCGCCCTTCAGGACGGCCACGCGGGCGGCGTCGATCGGGATTCCCTTGTGCGTCGCGAACCGCGCGACCTGCGTGAGGAACTCCGACTGCTCCCGATAGCTCATCTTCGTCAGGTCGAAGCCCTGTCCCCCCGCGAAGGTCGCGGACTGCGTGACGTCGAAGATCCCCTCGGGGAGCCTGTCCGTCGGCGCCTTGACCGGCAGCTTCGCGAGGGTCTCCGTCGCGAACTTGACGGAGGCCTCGTCCGCGGAGAGGAGCATCTTCCGGAAGCCGTCCCGCTCGGCCGGGGTGATCTTCCCCTCCTTCTCGGCGGAGAGGAGCGTGGCGTCCACGGCCTTCTCCTTCTCCTGCACCGCGAAGGTGGCGCGGGCCTGTTTCCCGGCCTCCTCGATTGCCACGGCCTTGACGGTTTCGAGGGAAGCGGCGACCGCGGCCTTTGCGGTCTCCTCCCCGGCGGCTTTGGCCGCGGCCAGCGTGTCGTCGACGCCCATCTTCGTCCCCTCCTGCGAGGAAGTCTTGCAGAACTTCCCGCTCATTTCGTCCTTCGAGAACTTCTTCTTCTCGTCGTCGTCGTCGCCTTCGTCGTCCTCGGCGTCGGCGGATTCCCTCTCGTGCTTGATCGTGAGGGTCCCCGTTTTCTCCTCGTTGACCTTGCCCTTGTGCTTCGCCTTCTCCTTCTCCACCGCATCTTCCTTGTCGTCCTCGTGCTGCGCTTCGAGAGCCTTTTCGAGATGCTCCCGAACGTCGCTGTCCGAAGAGTCGGCCGAGAGATGGAGCGCGGCGCGAAGCTCTGCCCCGGTAACTTTCGCCATGTTCGTCTCCTTTCCAGCATTCGCGCTCTGCGCGGATAACGTGACTTCGTTGAGGCCGTCGATGGCCGGTTTCGGAACGAGGGAGGCCGCGAGGAGACGGCGGGGATGGAAGGGCTCGCTCGGCGATCCGTTGCCGAGGCCGAAGGCCTCTCCGGAGATGTAGCGGTACTTGCCCGCGCTGATCGCGTCGTACGTCTCCTTCACCCACTTCACGTCCGTCGCCCAGAGGCCGTCCGGCCGGATCTGGAAGTCCTGCATCCAGCCGCCCGCCTCGGAATGGTGCTTCTCGTGGTCGAACGTGATCGCGAGGTCGTTCTTCCGCGAGTTCGCGTTCTCGACGAGGACCTTCGCATCCTGCTCCGAGAAGGCGATGGTGCGCCCGTCCACCGTTTTCCACTCCCCGAAGGGGAAGATGTGAATGGGCTTTCCGACGACGAACTCTTTCCCCGCGACCGTCACCGTCCTGGGCTCGGCCTCGAAGGAGACCTCAAACATCGTGTCGCCGCTGCCGAAGATCACGCGACGGGAGGCGTCCTCGAGGCTCGCGGTCTCGTCTGCGGACCACTCCTCGGGGACGAGGTCCTCGTGACCGAGAGCCTTCGCGCGCTTCCGGATATGCGCCTTCGCGGCCTTCGGGTCCTTCGCGCGCCCGATGGCGCGGATGGCGTTCTTCAGGTCCTCCTCGGTCTCGATGGGGAAACCGCCGTCGGGGAGGGCGTGGCCCTTCTCCGCGAGAGCCTTCCGCTTCTCATCCGAGAAGTCGCGGAAAAGCTCGTTCTGCTCGACGGTCGCGCTCATCTGTGCCTCAGTAGCCGTGACAGGCGCCGTAGATTTTTTCCCCGGGCGTGAGCGCGGTCGAGGAGATGTCCACCTGTGCCGTCGTCGACACGACGTTCAGCGGGGTCGTGGTCGTCTGCGCGTTGGCCGTGCAGACCGGGGCGTTCGCGAAGGCGACATTGAAGGTCACGCGGCACGAGGTCGCGGACGTCCCGCCCACGGTAATCACGAACGCCTGATCCTTGCCCGCGATGCTCGGGGCGCCGGAGGTGCCGCACGCATTCGAGGTCGTGCCCGCGACGGTTGGCGCCGTGCCGGAGGAGAGGAAGCGCGTCCCGGTGAAAGTCGTTCCGGCGAAGGCCGTCGCTCCGAACGATCCCGTCGACGGGTTGTAGGTCAGGATCGAGGATGACGTTTTCGCCGGGTACGTGCCGAGGTTCGTCTGGAAGATCGGGTAGTAGGTCGCGTTCGTCGTCGTGTCGTCGGTCGTCGTGAGGTTCGTGGACGCCGTCTGCGCCGGAAGCGTCTCGATCGACTTCCAGCCGGTCACGTTCTGGGCGTTCTGAAGGTTCGCGACGGTCGCGCTGATCGTACCGGCGGAACGTGCGGAGAGGTTGACCCGCGTGTACGGGGCTGGCGGGCCGATGTAGAGCGAGCCGCCGGACGTCGGATTCGAGAGCGAGACGGCCGTGTACCACGTACTCCCGTCGATGCTCTGCTGAATCAGGACGGTCGCTGTCGAGGTCGAGGCGGACCATACCTGGACCTCGACGGCCGAGGCTGCGCCCGTGGCGAAGGACTGCGAAACGCCCGTCTGCGTGACCTTTGAGAGCGCAATGGCTCCGGTCTGGGCGAAAGCCGGTGCGGACATGAACGCGACGAGCGCGACCGCGAGAAGGAATCGCGACAGTTTCTTCACGTGTGCCTCTCCCTTGCTGGATGCGGTTCGGACGTGTGACTGAGTGTTCATCTCTTCCACTCAATCTTCAGGCCCGTGTCAACTTCTACGCGGCGCCCATTCCTCTTGAAGCGTCAGGAGGATACGACACGATGGACGTTGACGCCGGAGCGCGTCGCCAACGGACGCGGTGAAGCCCGCGACGTAGACGTAGAGCGCGTCGTGGGCGAGGACCTCGAGACCCGCGCGAGCGGCGAGCGCGAGGAGTTCCTTCTGCCGGGGATCGAAGGCTCGGGTGGGGTCGAAGCTCAGGCCGATCATCGGGACAGGGAGCTTCTCTTCCATCGCGACGATCACCGTGGGGAGGCTCCGCGGTGCCGCGGCCGCGACGCGGTCTCAGGATTCATCGGCGACCTCCGCCCCTTCCTCGCGAGCGCCGTCGGAGAGGATGAGGACCTCATCCGCCTTCCGGGCGTACTCGGCGAGGAGCGCGCGGGTGCCGTCTACTTTCGGATCGGAAGCCTTCTCCTTTTCGAGAGCGGCAGCGAGAGCCTTCGGGTCGTCCGTCCAGCCCGTTTCGAGGAACTCCCCGATGGGACCGGTCTCGGGAGCCCACGCGACGAAAGCGTGGAGCCCGCCGCCGCTCGCGATGTCGCCGATGTAGCCGTCGGCGTCGGCGCAGTAGTAGCTCACGCGGCCTTCTTCGAGCGGATGAGGCGGAGGAGATGGCCCGCGCCGCGAACCTTCGTCATGCCGCCGAGGCGGAAGGAGTGCGCGCCGCGCCCGTAGTAGACGTCGAACCGCCCGTGCCGGACGTCCACCGCGATCACGTGAACCGTCGCCTTGTTCTCCTTCGCCCACTCTTCCTTCCGGATGCGGGAGTCGGGGTGGATCGTGACCTTGTCGATCTCGCCCTTGATGATCGACTTCACTTCGAGGCCGTCGGTGCGCTGGCCCGACTTCAGGATGACGTCCACCGTGAAGTTATCGTCCGTGTGTTCGCCGCGGACCATCTCGGCGATCTTCCACTCGTTCGCCGTGGCGATCTTCTCCTTCGCCTTCGTCATGGGCTTGTGACTCGCCTTCGCGCGGGCGGCGCGATCGGAGAGCTTCTTCTCCGTCGAGGAGGAGCCCTCGCCCCATCGGCCGTGGTAACCGCGAGGGGTGTTCTCCGCCCAGAAGTTCGCCTCGTTCAGGTCCGCGTCGAAGGAGAGGACGCGGCCGAGGAAGGAGTCCGGCTGAATGGAAGCGACGAGCCGGAGGGCGGCGATCTGATCGTGCGAGAGGCGGCGGGCGAAGGGGTCGTAGACGTGCGCCCGCACGTGAGTCTTTCCGGCCATCGCCGCGGCGGCGACGCGATGGTGCCCGTTCATGAGGTAGTCCTTCCCGTTGCTTCGGAGGACCTGAACGGGAAGCTCAAGCTGCCGGGGCTTGTCGATCACGTCGCGGGCGCGGGGGACGTTGATCCTCGGCTGCGTGAACGTGAGGTCCTTTACGCGGACCTCCTGAAGCGGCTGCTTCTCGAAGAGCCGATCCCGGGCGGCGACGTACGTTCGCGGCGGCGTGTCGAGCGTCGGGTGGAGAAGCATCTCGTCGTGCATCTCCTCGATCCCGGGGACCGAGAGGTACGTCGTCGCGCTGCTCCCCTTCACGACCTCGGTGATCGGCTTCGAGTCCGGGCCGGTGAGGGCGCGCTCGCCGGGCTTGTAGTCCACGAGATGCTCTTCGAGCTTCGCCTTCTCCTCGGCCGCTCCCTTCGCCCATCGCCCGTGGTAGTCCCGCTCCGTGTCCTCCGCCCAGAAGCGCCCGCGCTCCGGCCCGTTCTCGGCCCACCATCGGGCGGCGAACCGGGCGAACTCCTCCTCCGTCCGGGCCATGCGGGCGGAGATGCCGAAGTCGGCGTCGGTCTCTTCCTCGTCGGCGACGTCCTCCTCGTCCATGTCCGCCTTTTCCTCGGGGGTGAGGAAGCGGAACTCCCGATCGCAGTTCGGATGCTCAAGCGGGTTG
>Ga0335085_10004432_pt1 | contig 23323 bp, 24 predicted proteins | sample Lox_Sample_45_FD_206712 | JGI IMG/M metagenome (GOLD analysis project Ga0335085, IMG submission 206712) | Soil microbial communities from Loxahatchee National Wildlife Refuge, Florida, United States - Lox_Sample_4.5 | ecosystem: Environmental > Terrestrial > Soil > Wetlands | place: USA...
CGACTGAAGGTGGACTTGCGGAACAATCCGGCGACCCGGGAATTCACCGACGAGACGCGGATCAAGACCACCGCGCAGCGGCTGGACGCACTGGATCGCTTGTCGCTATTTTTCTGCCTCGGCGCGGGCCACGACACGACCATTGAAGGCGTGCCGATGAACGATGCAGGAGAAGAAGCGGATTGGGAGCTGCGCGGCGCCGGTGGGCACGACTTTACCCTGAACCCGTATCCTTTCCGGAGGGAGCCGCTGGAGTTCGCGATTCTGGCCCGGCGCATTCCCAAGCGGCGTTATCTGGACGATGCGGACTTGCAGAGCGTGCTGGCGGTGGCGCCTTTCTATCAGATCAAGTACAGCCTGCGGCCGGGAATCGGGCGGGAGCGTTCGTACGCCGTAGGCATGTGAAGTTTTTCGCATCGCGAATTTTGTTACTCCGGTTTGTGCTTGACTTTCTTTCGCAATCCGTCCATCTTTTAGAGCTTTGTTCCTCTCGCTGGTGACGGCCGGAGAGAGACGGGACAATTTCGCTCTCTATGACCAAGGTCCGACTGTGTTTTCACGATCGTTGTTTTGACGGCACCGCCTCCGCAGCGGTTTTTTACCGCTTTTACCGGGAACACTTCAATGCCAAGGCGGAATTTCATTTCAGCGGGATGACCCACAAGGCGAAACACCCCTGGGAAGAGGGGTTGTTCGATGGCGATGAGAATGTCATCGTCGATTTTAAATATTCGAACTCGCCGAAGGTGACGTGGTGGTTTGACCATCACCAGAGCGCGTTCCTGACGCCGGCGGATGCGGAATATTTCAAGCGCTTTCCGGGCGAGCACATGTATTACGACCCGGAATACAAATCCTGCACGAAACTGATCGCGACGGTGATCAAGGAAAAATTCGGATTCAATACGAAGCCGCTGGCGGACCTGATTCACTGGGGAGACATCATTGACGGCGCGCAGTTCCCGACAGCGGAATCGGCGACGGAACTGAAAGAACCGGCGACGCAACTGGCGCTGGTGATTGAGGCGGCGCCGGACGCCGGGGTGCCCGCGCAGTTGATCGCGGACCTGGCCTACAAGCCGCTGGCGGAGATGGTGAAGCTGCCGATTGTGGCGAAGTATCTGGGGCCGCTGCTGGAGCGGCACCGGAAGTCCATTGAGATTTTGCGGGAGCGCTGCGAATCGAAGGACGGCGTGGTGTTTTTTGACGTGAGCGATTTGGATCTGGAGGGCTACAACAAGTTCGTGCCGTATCTGCTGCACCCGGAGGCGGTGTATTCGGTGAGCGTCAGCGCATCGGCGACGCGGGCGAAGGTGTCGCTGGGCACGAATCCGTGGAACCAGGCGACGGCGGACAAGAATTTGGCGTCGCTGGCGGAGAAGTACGGCGGCGGGGGGCACCCGCGTGTGTCGGCGATTTCGTTTGACCCTAACGATCTGGCGAGGGCGAAGCAGGTGGCGCGGGATCTGGCGGCGGTGCTGCGCGCGAAATAAGGCGGGCGATCCGCTGAATTCTCCTCAAAACTTACAGGCGCACGAGCGCTGGCAGCGTCGTGAAATTCTTGCCGGAGTGTCGACAAGAATTTTCAGAATGTGTAAAATAAGAATTTCCCCGTGGACCGGTAGCTCAATGGTAGAGCAGTTGACTCTTAATCAACGGGTTGGAGGTTCGAGTCCTCCCCGGTTCACCAGTTCTTAACCACGATCTGACATTCCACAACACAGACTAACGCATCGAATGGCTTCGATTTTTGGTCGAAGCGGGTGTGGTTTAGGGTTTGGGTGAGGCGAAGAGGCCGTAACGCTTCAGCATCACGAGCCAGAGGGCGACCCCGGCAAGGAAGAGGACCAGGAAGAGCGGAAGGACAGCCCACTGCGTCTGGATGGCAAATTGGGACGGGTGGAAGTAGGGCTTGAGATAGGCGTCTCGCAGGATGTCGCGCATCATGACCATGCAGGCGATAACCACGCCGATGATGGCCGGGATGGCGTAGGCGGCGCGGCGGTTGTTGTTGTTGTGCAGGGCGTTGGACATGAGCAGTATGCCGCCGATTCCACCCGTGGCGCCGATAACGAGGAGCGCGGTGGCAACCGGATTGTCTCCGAGGAAGAGATTGCGGATGTCGCGGGGAAGGCTGGCGAGGAACCACAAGCCGAGAAGGAATTGCGCCATGGTGGCATAGAGAAATGCCTTGCCGCCGAACTGGAAGAGCGAGCGGCCGTATTCGGCGTCCTTTTTCGAACGAAAAAGCGACAGGAATACGAGAACCAAGCCGCCGACAGCGATAGCGCCGGTGAAAAAGTGCAGGAAGCGGGGAATCACGGTTGGTTCGAGAAGATTGAGATTCCAGCCACTGGGATCGGCGAAATATTTTTCCTTCCAGCGGGCGGGCGTGAGGCTGAGGGTAAAGTTGTTGCTGTAGATGAAGCCGATGGAGAAGACGAGCAGGACGCTTAACAGCATCACGGAGGTTCCCTTGCCGGGCTGCTTGGCGCTTTGGAAGGAGACGTAATAAAAGCCGTAATAGGCAACCGTCAGGAAGAGGAGGACGAGGAACCAGGGCCAGGCGAGGATGGCCGAGGAAGTGTAGAAGAACTGGCCGTAGAGAACCTGAACGAAGAGCAGCGGCGCGATACCGAGCGTAATCGTGGCGGGCAGAAAGACAGGGAGTTTCCTGGCGATGTCGCTGAAGATGCGATCGCGGTAGGTTTTGTCGCCAGGCAGAAACTTTGAGAGCAACGCCAGCACGGAGCCACCGAGCAGGAAATTCATTGCCAGGATGTGCAGAAGAAAGGTAACAAGCAGGAGCAGCTTGAAGACCCAATAGGGAGCAGGGAGCGGATTCGGATCGAGAATTGGAATCAGATCGGGTTCCATGGCCTTAGTTACCCCCCTTGCTGGCAGCGTGAGTTGCTTTGTTGGAGCGTTGCGTGTTGACCCATTGGGCGAGGCTGGTGCGCTCGGCCTCGGACAATTTCAAATCCGGCATGCGCGGGAAGAGACTGGGCAGATCCTTGGTGACTTCCGTGGCGGCGGGGACGTTGTCGGGGAGCACAGCAAAGAGTGGATCGTCAGACTTGACCTGGTGGCACATGCTGCAGTTGCGCTGGAAGACGGTTTTGCCATCGGCGGCGACTGCGGTGCTATCGGCGACGGGATGCAAGGAGCTGAGATACGCGGCGAGGGCCTGGCGCTCCGCATCGGTTCCGGCGAAGGGCGGCATGACGGCGTTGTGCATGAAATCGAGGCTGCCGATCATGGCTTGAATGCGGCTTTGATCCCACTGGCGGAGGGCGAGGTAGTGTTTCAGCCCTCGATAGGCATCCGGCGTGTGGCAACTCTGGCATTCGACGCGGAAGATCTCATGGCCAACGGTAATCTGATTGGCCAGAGTTAAATTACGGTCTTTGATCCAATGCGCACTTTGGAGGACTCCGGTCTGCGTGATTTTGTCCGCATTGAGGCCGCCGTCGCCGGGCACGGGATTCGCGTAGATGGAATTGGCGTAGAGATAGCTCCCGATGACGTAGGGTTTGCGAATGGCTTCGCGGACAAATTCAAAAGAACCCATGGTGCCCAGAGCCGCAACCGCGAGCAGCAAACTGAACGCCAGATGTAGCCGCGCCGGCTGGAGCAGTACGACCAGGACAAGCATGAAAGTGACCGTCAACATAAAAACGGCGAGAAAAGCGAAATGCGTTCCGGTGGGCATGGGGCCGCGCGCGCTGGCCCAGATTTCGGCGGGGATGGAGCGGATGTACCAGTAGCCGACGGCCGGAAGCAAGGCGAGGGAGGGCACAACCCAGAGCGTGCTCCAGCGGACGATTCTCGCCTTGAGCGCGGAGTCTTTTTGCACGCTGGCGGTGATGAGGGCGTACACCCCGGCGAGCGCGAGGCAGATGAGGGTGCGCAAGAGAAGAGAAGGAAAGTACGTGGGATTGAAAAAGCCGATCCAGAACTGGTGCGTAGTCACCCAATGGCCGGAGGTAAGCATGAAGGTGATGATGCCGTTGATGATGACGAGGCTGGCGTAGGCGGCCAGGAAATAGATCCAGCCGAACCAGAGGTGGACTTTGGGCTCCAGCTTTTCCCAGCCGTAGAGATAGAAAAGCGCGGCGGAAATTTCAAGGAAAAAGAATATCCACTCGATGGCCCAGCCCCATACGTAGGCGTGAATCAAGTTACTGGTGGCCATCGGGCTGATCAAGCCGATGGTGAACCAGATGCCGACGCCGCTGACGACACCGAAAACAACGGTGACCAATACAAAAAATTTGCTGTGAGACTGCAGCCAGCCAAGAAGCGCAAGATCATTGCTGCGGCGCGCCTTCTTTTCTGTGAGCACGAGGAAGAGTCCACCGCCAACCGCGAAGTGCGAAACAAAGACGTGCAAAATGGCGACGGTGGCGATCAGCAGTCCGGCTCCGAAACTTACGTCCCATACTGGATAGTTCATACAGCACCCTCTCCTTGTGTGCCAAAACGGACTGGATACCCATTGGGGCCTGCCAGGCCGGGCGCACAAGCATCCCCGTTGAAATGCAATTGCCTAGGCTTTGTTACAAGTTTTTTGAGCGCAAGAATGTGACGGTTTGACGAAGCGATGTGACGAGCGACCATTCCAAACGCCCGAGTGATGAACGTCACTTTCGTTCCCCCGAGAAAGGGCTAATTGGTTAGATAAAGGCTTGCCAGGAACAGGTCGGAACAGCTGGTGTATCCATGACGACTGAGGCAAGCAATCTCGGGACGGTGGACGCCGTTCGCGGCAGCGTTGTTGATGTGTATTTTCCCGAGAAGGTTCCCGCCCTCTATCACGTCCTCAAAGCAGGTGATCAAGGCAAAGTGGTCATCGAGGTGGTGTCGCACCTCGATGCGCGGACGGTGCGCGGCATTGCGTTGACGCCGACGCGAGGACTTGCGCGCGGGTCGGAGGTTTCCGATACGGGCGAAACGCTGAAGGTTCCGGTCGGCGAGCGGATACTCGGCCGAATATTCGACGTCTTTGGAGACGCGATCGACCGGAAAGGGGCGATGGAAGGGGGCGAGTGGCGGTCAATTCACGCAGCGCCGGTGCCGTTGATGCGCAGGTCGCGCACTTCCGAGATTTTCCTCACTGGGATTAAGGCGATTGACGTTTTGGCGCCTCTGGAACGCGGAGGGAAGAGCGGTCTGTTTGGCGGGGCGGGTGTGGGCAAAACCGTTTTAATCATGGAATTCATCCACAATGTTATCAGCCACCAGAAGGGCGTGAGCGTTTTCTGCGGCATTGGCGAGCGTTGCCGCGAAGGGGAAGAGCTGTACCGCGAGATTTTGTCGGCGGGTGTTCTGGATAAGACGGTTCTGGTGTTTGGGCAGATGCACGAGCCGCCGGGATGCAGGTTTCGCGTGGGGCATTCGGCGTTGACGATGGCGGAATATTTTCGAGATGACCAACGCCAGGACGTGCTGCTGCTGATTGACAACATTTTTCGTTTCATTCAGGCGGGATCGGAAGTGTCCGGCCTAATGGGGCAGCTTCCCTCGCGGCTGGGTTATCAGCCGACACTGGGCACGGACCTGGCGGACCTGGAGGAACGGATTTGCAACACGGCGAACGGGGCGATTACTTCGGTGCAGGCGGTGTATGTACCCGCGGATGATTTTGCCGATCCTTCGGCGGTGCACACGTTCAGCCATCTTTCGGCTTCGATCGTGTTGTCGCGGAAACGAGCGAGTGAAGGGCTGTATCCGGCGATCGATCCGCTGCAATCGGGATCGAAGATGGTGACGCCGCCGATTGTGGGAAACCGGCACTACAAGGTGGCGCAGGAAATCCGCAAGACGCTGGCGAGCTATGAAGAGCTGAAAGACATCGTGGCCATGCTCGGTTTGGAAGAGCTCTCGATGGACGACCGGCGGACGGTGAGCCGTGCGCGCCGGCTGGAGCGATTCTTGACGCAGCCATTTTTTGTGACCGAGCAATTTTCCGGACAGCCGGGGAAACTGGTGCGGCTTGAGGATGCGCTTGCGGGCTGTGAGCGAATTTTGAGCGATGAATTCGCGAACGTTCCAGAACAGGCGCTCTACATGATCGGAACGATTGACGAAGCAAAGACCGTCAGCCAGGCAGGCCACGCATGAGATTCACGGTACGAGTGCCGACGGAGATTCTCTTCACCGAAGAAGTGACGGGGATCAAGGCAGAGGCTCCGAACGGATGGTTCGGCATCCTGCCCAAGCACGTGGACTACGTGACCGTGCTCGTGCCCGGAGTGATGACATTGGTTTTGGTTACGGGAGAAGAGGAGTACCTGGCGATTGACCAGGGGATTCTAGTCAAGTGCGGACCAGAGGTTTCGGTTTCGACGCGGGCTGCAGTTCGCGGAACGAATCTGGAAAAACTGAAACGCGACGTGGCGCGGCAATTCGAGGCCGAGTCCGAGCGCGAAAAGAAGAATCTGGCGTTTGAGGCCAAGCTGGAAGCGGATCTGGTGCGCGGGCTCCTGGAGTTGGAGAAACATGCCTGAATCGAAACCTCCATCCACGGAGAAACTCTCTCCATCGGCCGAGCGGATTGTTCGGCAAGTGGAGTCAAGGCAAACACGTATGGAACGTGGAAAAACGCAAAGCGTCGAATTCTGGCGATCGCTTGCGTTTCTCGGATTGGTGGGGTGGTCCATCGTGCTGCCGACCCTGTTGGGAGCGGCGCTCGGGGTATGGCTGGACCACCATTGGCCGAGCCGGTTTTCCTGGACGCTGCTTTGGCTGATCTGCGGTTTGTTTTTGGGCTGCGCGAACGTATGGATCCGCATCCGGAAGGATCAGCCATGAGCGTGATCGCATTGGCGTTCCGGCTTCTGGCAGGCGTGGTGCTTGGTGCATTCTTCTACCTGGGTTTGTGGCTTACCGTTCGCGCCCTCCCCGATGCGCGACATCCCGTGCTGTTGACCCTGGCGAGCTTCTGGATTCGGACGCTGGTGGTGCTGGCAGGTTTCCTGTACCTGATGCAGGGCCATTGGCAATATGCAGCCATCTGCGTCCTGGGTTTCGTTGCAGGGCGTGTGGCGGTGTCTATCCCGATCCGCGCGCAGACAATGAGGGTCAAATGCCCTTAACCCCCGATCACACGATTTACTGGCAATGGGGACTCGTCCACTTGAATGCGACGATCCTATACACGTGGGTCCTCATGTTGTTGCTGACAATTGTTTCATGGCAGGTTACGCGGCGAATTCGTTCCGCCGATGAACCTCGTTCACGCTGGCAGAACGCTCTGGAAGTTGTGGTGCAGGCGATTCGCAATCAGATTCGCGAGATTTGCCCGGAGCAGAGCGACATGTATCTTCCTTTTGTCGGCACGCTGTTTATTTTTATCGCCGTTTCCAGCCTGCTAGAGGTCATCCCCGGCTGGAGAGCACCCACTGGTTCACTGTCCACGACGGCGGCGCTGGCGATCTGCGTTGGCGCGGCCGTGCACATTTTTGGAATCTTGCGGAGAGGCCTGCTGGGATACCTGCGGCACTACCTTCGCCCCACGATCTTGATGCTTCCATTCCATTTTCTGACGGAGACTACCCGCACCATCGCTCTGGCGGTGCGTCTATTTGGAAACATCATGAGCGGAACCATGATCGTGGGAATTTTGCTGCTCATCGCGCCCTTTGCATTTCCGATCATCATGCAGGGATTAGGGCTGCTGGTGGGCATGATTCAAGCCTACATTTTCGCGATTCTGGCGACGGTCTACATTGCCGCAGGCGTGCAGGCACAACGGGATCAGGAAGGAAGAGCATATGAGTAATGTGACGATGTTAGGAATCATCTCCATCGTGGCGGCAGCCTTATGCATGGCCATTGGCTCGATCGCCCCCGCGCTGGGTGAAGCGAAGGCCATCGTGCAGGCGCTAAGCTCGATTGCGCAACAGCCGGATGAGGCCGGAATCATAAGCCGGACCTTGTTCATTGGTCTGGCGATGATCGAGTCGATCGCAATCTATTGCTTCGTCATCTCGCTGATTCTGATCTTCGCGAACCCCTTCTGGAACCTGCTGAGCACCAAGAGCGGAGGCTAGCGCGTGTTAATTGACTGGCTCACGGTCGTTGCGCAAATCGTCAACTTCCTGATCCTCGTCGGCCTGCTGAAACACTTTCTGTGGGGGAGGCTGACGAAGGCGATTGACGATCGCGAAGCCCGTGTGGCCGGGGAACTGGCCAGGGCCGAAGAGAATAACCGCGAGGCGCACCGCCAGGCGGAAATCGTGCAGGCCCGCGCCCTGGAACTGGAGAAAAAACGTGATGAGTTCCTGGTGGAGGCGCGCAAGGAGGTGGAGGAGGAGCGCTCCAAACTGATGCAGGATGCGCGGGACACCGTCGGCCGGATTGAACAAGAGTGGCGCGAGGATCTGGACAGGGAACGCACGGCATTTTTCCGGGAGCTGCGAGTTCGGGCTGCGGCAGAGATCCTGGCTGTAGTCCGGCGTGCACTTGTGGATCTCTCGTCCGTCGAATTGCAGGAAGCGGTACTTCAGGTCTTTCTCGAGAAGCTGCGCTCCATCGACGTGGCGACGCTGCGCGAAATGCAAGGGAAGGAAAAGCTGATTTGCAGCTCCAGCGATCTGCCGGAAACGACGCGCGGGAGGATCACCGCTATTTTGAAGGAACGCTTAGGAGCGGCGACGGAGCTGGAGTTCGAAAAAGACCCAGCCATGGGCTGGGGCGTTGAGCTGCGCGGAAATGGGCGTCGAATCGGCTGGAATCCGGGCGGGTATCTTGATTCGATGGAAGCAAATCTCCGCGAAGCATTGGAGGAGCAGGAAGAAGGCGTGGATCGTCAGACAGTCAGGTGAACGGCAATGAGCAGGGAACATGAACGGCTTTTTGGAGCACTGGAGGAGGCCATCGAGGCGGTGGATGCGGCCTCGCGCAAGAGCCGGCCGGAGCTGGCACTAGAAGAGTACGGAGTCGTCACCTTTGTGGGCAGCGGGATCGCAAGAGTGACTGGATTGCCCACGGTGAAGGCCGACGAGCTGATCAGTTTTGACGGCGAGTTGTTCGGGATGGCGGTGAATCTGGACCCGAATGAAGTAGGCGTGGTTCTTCTGGACGATTGCACGAGCATCGAGTCGGGCTCGCATGTACGGCGGACGCATCGTGTCCTTGACGTTCCCGTTGGCGAGGCGCTTGTGGGACGGGTTGTGGATGCGCTCGGGCGGCCGCTTGATTCTGCTGGCCCGATAAACGCAGTGGAGCGCTCTCCGGTGGAGTGCGTGGCGCCGGCCATCATGGATCGAGCCCCTGTGGAAACGCCGCTGGCGACGGGCGTCAAGGTGGTGGATGCGCTGATTCCGGTGGGCCGCGGGCAGCGGGAATTAATTTTGGGCGATCGCCAGACGGGAAAAACGGGCATCGCGATTGACACCGTTCTCAATCAAAAAGGAAAAGGAGTGATTTGCATTTACTGTGCGGTAGGCCAGCGAAGTTCATCGGTAGCCGGCGTCATCGCGGACCTGAGCAGCCGGGGCGCGATGGACTACACGATTGTTATGGTCGCGCCGGGAGATGCGCCGCCCGGACTACAGTTCGTGGCACCGTACGCCGCGATGGCCATGGGCGAATATTTCATGCGCAAGGGGCGCGACGCCTTAGTGGTGTTTGACGATCTGACTGCCCATGCTCGGTCCTATCGTGAGCTGTCGTTGTTGTTGCGGAGACCACCCGGCCGGGAAAGCTTCCCGGGAGACGTTTTCTACATTCATTCGCGATTACTGGAGAGAGCGACGCACCTGCGGAAAGAGTTGGGTGGCGGCTCTCTGACCGCGTTGCCGATTGTGGAAACCGAGGAAGAGAATATTGCCGCTTACATCCCAACGAATTTGATTTCGATCACCGACGGGCAGATCTATTTGACTCCGGGGCTGTTCCGAAAAGGCATTCTTCCCGCGGTGGACGTTGGCAAATCGGTTTCGCGTGTGGGAGGGAAGGCCCAGCTCCCTGCATACCGGGCGGTGGCGGGAGATTTGCGGCTTTTCTACGCGCAGTTCGAGGAGCTTGAAGTGTTTTCGCGCTTTGGTTCGCGCATTGATGAGCGCACAAGACAAATGCTGGCACGCGGGCGTGCGGTTCGTGAGGCTTTGAAGCAGCCGCAGTTCGATCCACTCTCGGCGACCGAGCAGGTGGCAATCCTGGTGGCCGCAACGCACGGGCTATTCGACCAGGTCCCGGCGGATCTCGTCACGCAAGCATCCCAACAAATACGCCGGGCTCTGCCCGAGCGATTGCCACGCCTCGAAGGATCGATCGAATCCGGCAAGAAGCTCAGCAGTGTCGAAAGCGAGGAGCTCACGAAGCTGGCTGGGGAAGTCATCGGTGCGTTATGGCCTCCGCAGAATCACTGAGACGCTCGATCAATATCACCAGGGAACTTCACTCAATGGTGAAGACCATGAAGGCACTGGCGGGAGTGAATATCCGGCAGTGCGAGCGCACAGTGCAAGCGGTGGAGGAGTACAACCGCACGGTGGAAATGGGGCTGCAAGTTGCGCTGGAACGCTTGGGGCCGCAGGTGGTGTCTCCCAAGATCGAAGCAGACAAGAAACTGGGCGCGATTGTGTTTGGGTCCGATCAGGGGATGTGCGGGCTTTTGAATGATCAGGTGGTTTCCCACGCCACGCGCGCCCTAAGAAAACTAGCCACGCGCCGGGAAAGCCAGGCGATCCTGCCGGCGGGCATCCGGGCGGCTTCGCAACTGGAAAGCCTCGGTCATCAGATCGAGAATCCGGTGCGGGTTCCGAGTTCGGTGTTTGGGATCAACTCTGCCGTGGAGGAAGTGCTTCGGATCATTGAGGGGTGGCACTCGAAGCGGGGTATCGAGTTAGTGGTGCTGTTTTATGCGCGGCCGGTGATCGGGGCGTGGTATCGAGTGGTCGGCGTGCGACTGTTGCCGGTGGATGAAGAATGGATCCATGGATTGCGGGCCAGGCCCTGGCCATCCAAAGTGATTCCGATGTTCACGATGGAGGAAAAACAGCTCTTTCATCTGCTGATTCACGAATATCTGTTCGTTTCGCTGTTCCGTGCGTTCGCGGATTCGCTGGCGAGCGAGAATGCGAGCCGGCTGGCGTCCATGCAGGTTGCGGAGAAAAATATCGAAGAGCGGTTGCGCGCACTGACGATGGAGAGCCGGAGGCTGCGGCAGGATGCGATCACGGCGGAATTGCTCGACATCATCGCATCATTCGAAGCCTTGCATGAGAAAGGTTCACGCATCGCAACCGGAATTAGAGCCTAGCGACTGCGAAGCAGAAGAGCGTCGCCTGTCCTGAGCTTTAGATCCTGGCCTTCGGCCGTCAGAATGATGGTTCCCACCGGATCAGTTCTACCCGCGTGTGCGATCTCTGTGCGATTCAGTCCGTAGACGCCACAGGCGTCCGCGGAGAAGACCCATAAAGCCTGAAGACGATCCTCTTCCCCGACTGGGCCCCTGCAGCTGGAATCAGGACGCGCTCGAACGTGCACCAGAACGCCACCATAGATGGCGCTGCCCACGCGCTCACCGTCCGGGTTTGTAACCGGCCCGCCAACGCCATAGACCTCATCGCCGCCGATCTGGCGGGTCGGTACCCAGTCGTAAGGGGTACCGAAGCCCGGCGTGTACTCGGGAGTTTGTGCGGCCTGAACTTCCATGAAGCCGGCCAAGGCGCGAAGGCTCGTGAGGATGGGGATGGTCTGGCGGCGGATTATCAGAGAGTCAAAGCGCAGTTCGATTTTTGCCTTTGAACCATTTGCCGCCGATTGAACGGAAATAATCTTCCCGGCGAGCTTTGCGCCCGCTGGAAGTCTCTGGCCGTTTGGCAACGGCACGTTCTGCATGATCCGCGCCGTTATGACCTGTCCGGCCTGTGCATTTTTGGACGAAAATGTCTGGTTCAGGCGAGCCGGCACGATGGTTCCGGGCGGGATAGCAAAATCAGGTTGCGATTGGCCCCCGGAGGAGCGGGAGACGGTGGTTTGCGCAGCAGAGCCCAGGGGCAGGAAACAGGCTGCAACCGTGAAGGCTAAAGAAAATCCCACGCAGAAAAATCCTCGACCTCGACCGATGCTCATGGAGCTCTCCTGCGTGCGGACACCGGCACTATGAAAAAGGCTGGACCTGCACAAAGTGTGCGCCGACGCAGGCACCAAGACAAGTCGGGGCCAGCCGTACATTCACCTCGCAATTTGCAGCTTCCTGTGTGGAACTTCGCCGAATGTCGCTGTATGATGCGGGCGCGTTCAAGCCGCCCGGTGCTCCGCCCTTACCCGACTACGCCTGCGCTTCAGCGCAGAGAAAGCTTCTGAGGGAACATCATGAAAAAGACAGTAATTGGTTTTGGTTTGGCTCTTGCCCTGATTTCGCCGGCGTTCGCGCAAGACAAGGAACAGGACCGTGTGGAGAATGCCGGCACAGTCATGAAAGAAATCCTGAACGCTCCCGACGGCATTCCACAGAGCGTTCTCGACAAGGCCGATTGCGTGGTCATACTTCCGTCCGTTCTGAAGTTTGCCATCGGCATTGGCGGCAGCTACGGGCGCGGAGTGATGACATGCCGCGGCGGTAGCACATTTCACGGTAAGTGGGGTGCTCCGACGATGATGGCTTTGGAAGGCGGAAGCGCTGGATTGCAATTGGGAGGAAATGCCACGGATTTCATTCTGCTGATGATGAGCCCGCGTTCGGCGAAGAGCGTGTTAAGCAGCAAGGTGAAGCTGGGAGCAGATGCTTCGGCGGCGGCGGGCCCGGTTGGGCGCGCGGCCTCGGCAGAGACCGATGTCACGATGCGTGCAGAAATTCTCTCCTACTCGCGTTCTCGCGGACTGTTTGCCGGGGTTTCACTGGAAGGCTCCACGCTTCGGGCGGACAACGGCGCGAACAAGAACCTTTATGGCAAGGAAGTCAAAGCTTCGGACATCGTGTTCAAGAATGCAGTGCCGGTGCCGGAAAGCGCAAAGACGTTGCTGGCGACACTCCATAAGGCATCGCCGGTGAACAAGAGCAAGGGGAATTAGGCGGGCGATCCGATTCACCAGGAAAGTTTCAGCAAGGCCGGTCCGGCGGGCCGGCCTTTCTTGTCTTGGAAGATGTTTCCTATAATCCTTACGACTGCGACCGGAGGCGATTCTTCTGTCGCTAGCACGAGGGCTGTGCGGATGAAACTGAAGGCATCGGTGGTCGGAGTCGGGTTTGTCGGGCGGGCACACGTGGAGGCACTGCGCCGACTGGGAATTACCGTTTGCGGGGCGATGGGGAGCTCGCAGGAGAGGACGGGCATACGCACGTGGGTGATGGTGGGGGCGGATTGACCTGCAGGGCAAAATCAATCTGAGGTGATTTCCGGGTTGACGGCCTGCCGTACAGCAACTGCGGATTGGCTGCGCAGGTCGGCGGTATTTTCAAAGAAGCGCTTCAGCCGAAGAAAGGGCTTTTCCAGCAGGTACCAAGAAGCGCTGGCAATGAGGTAGGAGCCCGCCAGGGAAATCCAGAACGTCGCTGTAGGATGATTGAGCTGAAATCCCGCGGACTTCAGGGCGTCTTCCGGAAGCTTGTGTAGCAGATACAGGCCGTAACTGATGGTCCCGCTGAACATGAGGAACGGATTCGTGAGAATCGTTCTGACCCAATTCCAACTTGAAAACTGCGCCAGATACACGAAGCCCACCGATGCGATCGTTGCAAAGGTAAACGTCAACCAGTGGATTTCATGGATCTCGGAAAACAGGGCTAGGGGACCTGCAAGAAGAAGCGCCAACCATGCCATGGCCAGATATTGTTTTGGCGCAAAATCAGATTTGCGAATCAGGATTGCCAGCCAAGCACCCGCCATCAATCCATCCAGACGGCAAAAGGGGTTTGAGTAAATCAGCCAGCCATGCGAAAGGAATACCAGCCGGACGACGGGAGAAAGAACGCAAACTACGAAGGCAAACACTGCGAGACGCCGAACCGCCAAGAATCGCACGAACAAAGGCCAGAAGAGATAGAACAACTCTTCGACGGCAAGAGACCAGGAAACTCCCAGAGGACCGACGGCAGCAGACGGATCTCCTACAAAGAAATCCTGTAGATAAAAGGGATACGACCACCAGGGATGAGACCTTTGAAAGATTTCCGCAGCATCCTGCGGCCTGACATGCGGAATCAGCAGAAACATCAGCACGAGCACGGAATAATAGAGGGGCGAGATGCGCAGACAACGCCGGGCATAGAAATTCCGGAAGTAATTCTGGGAGGGTTTGGTGTCGAGGAGAATGCCGGTGATCAGGAAACCCGACAGGACGAAAAACAGGTCCACACCCATCCAGCCGTAGTTCGTCAAATACGACAAGGGAAAGGAATGGAAGCCGTGCAGGTTGTGAGCCAAGACGACGAGAATGGCGACACCACGGACGCCGTCGAGTTGGGGAATCTTCCGTTGCATGGGCGGTTTCGGCGATCAGGCACGGTACCGCCATCCGGGCCTGCCCGCTTCGCCTAGAGTTTATATCGGGGACACGGCGGTGCGATAGAAGAAGACAAGAAGACGGAATCCCGAGCCGGCCATTCCAGGCTTTAGTAGCTTACTTCACGGAGGGAGTCGCCTTCGAGCGAGTACCAGACGGCCAAGGAGCGTTCATCGATGAGCCTTGCCGTGAGCAAGTCCGCAACCCACTCAATCGAACGATAAAACTCGCCATATTTGGCCTCATCGGCGGGCACCAGGACCAGGGAGCTTCTGGTCGCGTTTTTGTTACCGCCATAGGAATACCAGAAGCATAGCGAAACCTGCTCCGCGAGGCGCGTCTCGCGTTCCGCAGGGTAGGGCATGGGGCGATCGGCCAGGACAAGATGGAAGTCTTTCCCGTCGGAGCGGGAGATCATCGGCATGCTTTCCGACATCCGAAGCAGCAGCGGGTCTTCGCCAAGTTGTTCGCAGTGGGGACACAAATTGAAATTACGAAACACGACCCGAGGGGAAGTAATTTCATGCAGCATGGGACCCCTGCAGTCCAGCGCGGGCAAGTTAGCGAGCGGCACATTCCGAAGGCTCGCTGGGTCGGGCAAAGGCACTTTAGTACCTAACTAGTAACTATGTCAATAGCTAATCAGGATAAAATGGGGCGGGGGTGGTTGTGGCGAAGCATGCTTCGCGCACGGCCATGTTTATATCTGCGTCAGAATATTTAAGTTGCTGAAGGATTTCGCGAGTGTGCTCTCCCAGCAGGGGCGGGGGCAGGCGATAAGCGACCGGGCGCTCGGCATAGTGGATCGGATTGGCGATGCTGCGGGCGAACTTCAGGGTCGGATGTTCGATTTCCACGACCAGACCCCTGGAGAGGGTTTGGGGATCGTTGAGGGCTTCGCCGACGGTCTGAATGGCGGCCGCAGGAATATCAACGGCCTTCAATTGTTTGAGCCAGGCGAAGCTTGGTTGAGTGTCGAAGCGTTGTTGGAGGACGGGAATGAGCTGATCTCGATTCTTGATGCGCGCGGGATTGCTTTGGAAGCGCGGATCGGCGCCCAACTGTTCCACTCCTAGCAGATTGACCAACCGCAGCCACTGTTCTTGCGTGCCCACGCCAACGACGAAGAAGCGCGCGTCGCTTCCGCGGAAGAGTTGGTAGGGGACGATGCTGGGATGCGCATTTCCCCAACGCACGGGAGACACGCCGGCGTTTAGATAGTTGCTGCCAATGTTCACCAGCCAGGTGAGTTGCGAATCAAAGAGAGCCATGTCCAGATAGTCGCCACGGCCGTTGCGGTCCCTGGCGAACAAGGCGCCGAGGATTCCCATGGCCGAATACATGCCGGTGGTCATATCGGCAATGGCAATCGGAAAGCGAACGGGGCCGCCGTCGGGCTCTCCAGTGAAGCTCATGACGCCGGCTTCGGCTTGCGCCAGAATGTCGTAGCCGGGGCGCTCGGCATTGGGTCCGGAGAGGCCATAACCTGAAATGGCGCAGTAGATTAAACGAGGATGGGTGTCCCGCAAGATTTGTGGATCAATGCCACGGCGCTGGAGCGAGCGAAGGGAAGGTTGATTGCAGATAAAAACGTCCGCGGTGGCGAGCAATCGCTGTAAAATTTCATTGCCCAGCGGGTGATCATAATTCAAAGCGATGGATCGCTTGTTGCGATTGGTGGCGAGATAGTAGGCAGATTCGGTGCCCACGAAGGGGGGACCCCAGCTTCGGGACTGGTCGCCGCCGGCGTTGCGCTCCACTTTAATGACGTCGGCGCCAAGGTCGCCCAAGAGCATGGCGCAATAGGGACCTGCCAGCGCTTCGGAGAGTTCAACAACCCGGATTCCGTCGAGGACCATACTCATGGAAGAGGATTATAGCGGACATTCACCAGCAACATTGGCCGGTGAAATGGGTAACAGGAAAATCGCTCTCGCCTTGCCTGAAAGGCGTGCTTCCCGGAAAATATGAGTAATACCGAGAAAGAGAATAAACCTGTGGCGGCGCATCTCACTGCGCCGAATGGAGACCCCGGAACGATGGAGACTGTGACCCACCCGCCCAAGCGATTCGTCGCCTACTTTTCGATGGAAATTGCCCTGGAAAACCAGATACCGACGTACAGCGGAGGGCTGGGAGTGTTGGCGGGGGATACGATCCGGGCGGCGGCGGACATCCGGCTGCCGATGGTTGCGATTTCACTCCTTTACCGGAAAGGGTATTTCCGGCAGCGGCTTTCCGAAGAGGGGGCACAGACTGAGGAAGATGTCGAATGGGAAACGGAGAAGTACCTGAAGGAAGAAGAGCCGCGTGTTGCGGTGACGTTGGAGAACCGCAAAGTGGAGTTGCGGGCCTGGCGGTATATGGTCAAAGGCGTCCGCGGGTATGAGGTGCCGGTCTACTTTCTGGATGCGGATTTGGAAACAAACGATCCCAAGGATCGGGCACTGACCGGGCAGTTGTATGGCGGAGATCCGTATTACCGGCTTTCTCAAGAAGTGATCCTGGGCATCGGCGGCGTGCGAATGCTACGCGCGCTGGGCCATACGGAGTTGATGAGGTATCACATGAACGAAGGCCACGCGGCCTTGCTGACGCTGGAACTGCTGGGAGAGGAATCGCGGCGGGCTGGACGCGCGTCGGTGAAGGGCGAAGACATTGAAAAAGTGCGGAGCAAGTGCGTGTTCACCACGCATACGCCGGTTCCCGCGGGCCACGACAAATTCCCCGTGGAGTACATGACGCGGTTGTTCCCGGACCAGATCCGATTTTTTGACGTGAAGGATGCATCGTCGGCCGACCTGGTGCGCAGCGTTTTACAGGTGGAACAGAACTACCCTGATATCCAGGAAGCGGCGCGGCACGGATCGTCGCTCAACATGACCTATCTCGCGCTGAGCCTGAGCAATTTCGTGAACGGCGTGGCCAAGCTGCATGGCGAAGTCTCCCGGAAGATGTTTCCGAACGTTCCGATTGAAGCAATCACAAATGGAGTGCACGCCGCGACATGGGCTGCACCGGCGTTCCGAGAGCTGTTTGACCGCATGATTCCTTCCTGGCGCGAGGACAATTACAGTTTGCGCGGAGCCTTGGGCTTGCCGCCGGAGGAAGTTTGGGCGGCGCACCTGCTGGCGAAGCATGATTTGCTGGAAACGGTGCGGAAGAAGACCGGACTGAAACTCGATCCGCAAGCGTTCACGATCGGGTTTGCGCGGCGCGCGACGGGCTATAAACGAGCTGATTTGATCCTGAGCGATCTGGACCGTTTGCGGCAAATCGCAAAAAACGTGGGCGCGTTCCAGATTGTTTATGCGGGGAAAGCGCACCCGCGGGATGGCGGCGGAAAAGAGATCATCAAGAAGATTTTCAAGGCCAAAAAGGCATTGAAGAAAGCGGTCACGATTGTTTTTCTGGATGACTACAACCTTGATTTGGGTCTGAAACTGACTTCGGGCGGGGATTTGTGGCTCAATACGCCGCAGTATCCGCTGGAGGCTTCGGGAACCAGCGGCATGAAGGCGGCCCTGAACGGCGTGCCGAGCCTGAGCATTCTCGACGGCTGGTGGGTGGAAGGGCACATCGAAGGCGTGACGGGATGGTCGATCGGCGAAACGCATCGCGGCGAGCCGGGACCGGAGACGCCCGTGGACAATGCGCTGGACGCCGAGAGTTTATATTCGAAGCTCGAAGCTGTGATTCTTCCGCTCTACTACGGGAGCCGCGAGCGGTACCTGGACGTGATGCGTCACGCCATTGCCATCAACGGTTCGTTCTTCAACACGCAGCGCATGGTGCAGCAGTACATTACCGACGCCTACTTGCGCTAGCGCGGCGCGCCTGGACCACTTTCTCCGGACGGACCTGCAGCATCATTACGCGACGCGGAAGTTCGCGGAAGCCAGCTTTGCGATAAAAAACCTCGGCGGATCGGTTGCGGCGCGGCAATTGCAATTGGAAGGCACGCATGCCGCGTTCGCGGCAGTAATCCTCGATTTCGTAGAGCGCCAACGAGCCGATGCCCTGGTTGCGGTAGCGCTTTTCGACGAACAAATCGCGCAGCACGCCTTCCGCGCCGCCGTATTCCAATTCGAAATTGTAGATGAGCAGCGCGTAGCCCACCGGTTTCTTGTGGATTTCCATCAGCCACATTTTTCCCTGCGAAGGGTTGCGCAGCAGCACGTCGAGTCCCTGGCTTAACGATTTGCGATTCGCGGGATTTTTCTCGAAGCGGTTGTAGGCGATCACCAGTTTCAGCAGCGCTTTGTGATCTTTGGGACTGCAGGAACGGAAGGAAACCAGCATAAAGCCTCACTTTTTCTCACGGGGAGGAATGCGTTTCGTGCCTTTGAGTTCCGCGCCCATGTCCAGAATATCGGAGCGCGAGAAATCCTGGAAAAATGCCCAATCGCCGTATTTCTCGGTGAGATCGGGCAGGACCGCTTCGACCAACGCTTCCGCTTGTTTGCCTGCGCTTTCCGCTTTCTGGACCGCGCCGCGCAGCCACCTTAGATACCCTTGAAACTCCTGCACATCTTCCAGATTTCCGACATCGCCGTGGCCCGGGACGAAGATTTGCGCGCGCGGAAGGCCGGAGTTGGTGGTGTAATCCTTGGGCTGATCGGTGAATTGGGAAAGAGTGGCCAGCCAGTCGGAAGTGGTAGCGTCAATCAGATTGGGAAGCGTCTTGCGCCAGAACAGATCGCCGCAGAACACGACGCCGGCGTCGGGAATAGACACGACCGAATCGCCCCCGGTGTGCCCCTGCATGTAGGCGACTTCGATGCGGCGCGAGCCCAGAAAGAGAGTGACACCAGTGTCGTAAGTGACTTCCGGCGCGAGGAGGTTGGCGACCATGGCTTTTTCTTCCGTGGTAATTTTGTCGCCAAAAAATTTCAGATTTTCCGTGTGAATCCAAGCGCGCACGCTGTGGTGGGCGACGATGACCGCACCCTGCTGGGCGAAGACACGATTTCCGGCGACATGGTCGAGATGGTAGTGGGTGTTGACCACGAATTTGACGGGCTGATGCGTGAGGCTGCGAATTTGCGCGAGCAAGGCCTTGGCGGCGGCTTCGTTTTCGAAGGTGTCAATCACGGCGACGCCGTCGTCGCCCACAACGAAGCCGGCGTTAGCACCGGCATCGCCCTTGGCATCATCAATCGCCGCCCAGATGTTGGGGCCGATGAGCTTGAGTTCGAAGGGCAGTTGCGCGCTTGGCGTTTGGGCCAGGGCCGCTGCGGTGAAAAGAGTTGCAATGAAAGAAAAACGGAGGAGGAATCGCATCGCAAGTATCGTACTGCAAGCAGGAGGCGGCGGAAAGTGCAGATGAATTTGGCGCGGAAGCTGTGGGGAGAGATGGGAGGAGGGTGAGAAGGAGTTGGATCGAGTGCACAGACAGAAGTGTCTGTGCTGCTTAGCGGATGCGATTTTTGTAGAGGGCCATGCCAACGGCGGCGTCCATGCCGAGTTTTTCGAGAGCGCGAATCTCGCGGCGCGTAGAGATGCCACCAGCGGCCACGATGGGGAGGCGCGTGGCCGCGCGTAGCTCGCGGAACCATTTCAGGTTTGCGCCGGACATGGTTCCTTCGCGATCTACATCCGTGCAGAAGAAGCCGCCGCAGTAAGGCTCCAGCTGGCGCATCACTTCGCGGGGTGAAATGCGCAGCGAAGTGCGCCAGCCGTGAACCACGATTTTGCCTCTGCCGGTATCGAGCGCAAGCAGGATGCGCTTTCTTCCAATCCTGTTGCGCAGGCGCTTCAGGAAACGCAAATTCGGCTTACCATTTTTGAAGGCGGCGCTGCCGATCATGACTTGCGTTACGCCAAGGCGCGTGAGTTGCGCAGCGCGGTGCACGGTGCGAACGCCGCCGCCGACGCGGACCCTCATGCCGTATTCGCGTTTGGCGCGAATGCAGACTTGGTGGACTAGTTTGCGGTTGTTGCCTTTGCCCATGGCCGCATCCAAGTCAATCACGTGCAGCCAGGGGTAGTGCGCGAATTTCTTGAGCAAGCCCATCACGTCGGCGACGGCGAGTTCGCGACGGCGACCGTGAACGAGCTGGACGGCTTGGCCGCCCTGGAGATCAATACAGGGAATCAGCAAGGGAGGCGCACCTCGACGTGGTTCGCGTGCAGGAATTCCTTCAGAGCACGGATAGATTGGACTTGGTCATGAAAAATCGAGGCGGCGAGCGCGGCGTCGGCCGCGCCGCGCGTGAAGACGTCCAGGAAATGCGAAGGGAGTTTCGCGCCGCCGGAGGCGATCACCGGGACGGAGACGGCTTTGCTGATGGCCGCGGTTAGATCAAGGTCGAAGCCGGATTGCGTGCCATCGCGATCCACCGAGGTGAGCAGGATTTCGCCCGCACCCATCTCCACGCCGCGTTGTGCCCAGCCTTCGGCGCTGAGTGAAGTGGCTTCGCGGCCGCCGCGAACGCGCACCTGCCAGTGATCGGCCTCGCGTGTGGCGTCGATGGCCAGGACCACGGCTTGTGCGCCGAATTCGGCGGAGAGTTCGGTGAGGAGCGCGGGACGTTCGACGGCGGCGGTGTTGATGGTGACCTTGTCGGCGCCGGCCCGGACGACGGCGCGGGCTTCCTCGAGGGAGCGGATGCCACCGCCTGCGGTGAGGGGAATGGCGAGTTGTTCGGCGACGCGGCGAATGGTTTCTAGGAAGGTGGGGCGATTGTCGCGGGCGGCGGCGATGTCGAGGACAACGAGTTCGTCGGCGCCCTCGGCGTTATAGCGCGCGGCAAGTTCGACGGGGTTGCCGGCATCGCGGAGGCCTTCGAAGTGGATGCCTTTGACGACGCGGGCGCCGTCGGTGTCAAGGCACGGAATGATCCGATGGGCAAGGCTCATGCGGCCACCTTCAGGAAGTTTTGTAAGACTTGTGCGCCAGCGGCGCCGCTTTTTTCCGGATGAAACTGGACCGCGCAGAGGTTGCCGCGTTCGATAACGGCGGCGAATTCGCGGCCGTGTTCGCAGACAGCGACGTTCTCCGGGCCAGCCGCAGGCGCCGCAAAGGAGTGGGCGAAATAAAAGTAAGATCCAGGCGCGATGGAATCGAGGAGGCGGCTGGGATGAATAATTTGAAGCGTGTTCCAGCCCATGTGCGGGAGTTTCACGGTGTCGGGAAGGCGAGTGACCTCGCCGGGAAAAATGCCAAGGCCGGGCAAATCCGGGGCCTCCTTGCTGGATTCGTAGAGGGCTTGCAGGCCGAGGCAGATGCCGAGGAATGGGATGCTGCGCTGGACGGCTTGCAGGATCGGCTGGCGCAGTGAGTGTTTATCGAGCGAATGAATCAAAGCTGCGCAATGGCCAACGCCGGGGAGAACCAGGCAGCGAGCTTCGGCAATCTTCCCCCGGCTGTTGGTTGTTTCCGCCTCCGCGCCCAGGCGGCGGAAAGCACGTTCGACCGACGGGACATTACCTGCGCCGTAGTCGATTAAAGTGACCTTCACAGAAGTTCCTTTGTACTTGGCAGGACCTTGCGCAGACGGCGATCGCGGGAAACGGCGAAACGCAAGGCGCGCGCGAAGGCTTTGAAAAGCACTTCCACTTGATGATGGGTCGAGCGGCCGTACAGAACACGCAGGTGGACGTTTGCTTTGGCAGATTGCGCGAAGCCCTGGAAGAAGTCTTCGACGAGTTCGGTTTGAAAATTGCCGATGCGTGCGGCGGAGAATTTGGCTTTGATGACGCAAAAGGGACGGCCGCCGAGATCGATGGCGGCTGCGGCGAGTGTTTCGTCCATGGGCATCAGGAAATAGCCGGCGCGATTGATGCCACGTTTATTGCCGAGCGCGGCGAGGACGGCTTCGCCGAGGGCGATGCCGACGTCTTCGACAGTGTGGTGCTGGTCGACGTCGAGGTCGCCGGTGGCTTTTAGCATGAGGTCGAAGCCGCCGTGGCGCGTGACGAGGTCGAGCATGTGATTGAAGAAGGGGATGCCGGTGGCGATTTCGGATTTGCCGCAGCCGTCGAGATTGAGCCGGAGCGCGATTTGCGTCTCCTTGGTGTTGCGTTGAATTTTGCCGATGCGAGCCATGTTCTCCCTATGCGGTGTGATCCAGAATTTTCAAGAGACTTTTCAGTTCAGCCTGCGTACCGATGGTGATGCGAGCGAAACCGGGGCCCAGATCTTTGCTACGTTCGCGGATCAGGATGCTGTGCTTTGTCAGGCGGCGAAAAAAGGCGGGGCCGCGGGCACCGAAATCGGCCAGGAGGAAATTGCAGGCGCTGGGGAAGGCGCGAAGGTTGCGGCGCTCGAGTTCTTTGGCAAACCAGGAGCGACGCAGTTTTGTGCCGCGAATGTAGCGGTCGATGGTGCGGCGCTCCTGTACGGCGGCCACACCTGCGGCCAGTGCGGCTGCGTTTACGGGGAAGGGAGGCATGGCGCGGCGGACCAGTGCGAGGGAATTTTGCTCAGCAATCACGGCGCCGAGACGAAGACCGGCTAAACCTGCTGCTTTAGAAAATGTCTTGGCGATAAAGAGATTCGGATAGCGGCGAATCCAGGGGACGCCGGAGAATCCGGAGAAATCCGAATAGGCTTCGTCGAGGACGACGACCGTGTGCGTCGCGGCCTTCAGGATTTTTTCGATGGAGCGCTTGTCCACCAGGGTACCCGTTGGGTTATTGGGATTGGCGAGGAAAAAGACGCGGGGCTTTTTGCGGAGCGCCTTCAGCACAGCTTGCAGGGGAAATTCCATGTTGCGTGAATAGCGCAGGACTTCGATTTGGGCACCGGCGATTTCGGCGTAGTAACGATACATCGGGAAGGTTGGTTCGCAGATGAGAATGTGGCTGCCGGGCTCGACGAAGGTGTCGAAGAAAACGCGGAGGGCATCGTCGCCGCCGTTGG
>Ga0335085_10004433_pt1 | contig 23323 bp, 11 predicted proteins | sample Lox_Sample_45_FD_206712 | JGI IMG/M metagenome (GOLD analysis project Ga0335085, IMG submission 206712) | Soil microbial communities from Loxahatchee National Wildlife Refuge, Florida, United States - Lox_Sample_4.5 | ecosystem: Environmental > Terrestrial > Soil > Wetlands | place: USA...
ACGAGGCGCGCGGATGGGTCGCCGCGCGACATGGCCCAGACGTCCTTTGGCCTTGTCGAGCATCTGTTCGACGCCGTTCGCGCCTCGGTCGGCAGCAACCAGACGCGCTACCGGATCTACGGCTTCTCCGAGGGCGGCCAGTTCGTGCACCGCCTGGTGCTGACCCTGCCCGACGCTCGCTACGCGCGCGCCGTCATCGGCACCCCGGGCTGGTACACGATGCCGGACTTCGATGTCGGCTGGCCCTACGGGCTCCGGCACACGCAAACCGACCGCGCGGCGCTGAAGAAGATCCTCGAGCGCGACGTGGTGCTGCTGCTCGGCGGCGCGGACAACGACCCGAGCCACGACGAACTGCGCAAGACGCCGCAGGCGATGGCGCAAGGCGTGCATCGCGTCGAGCGCGGCGAGAACTTCTTCCGCGAGGCGCGGGCGCGCGCTGCCGAGCTCGGGGCGCACTTCGCCTGGCGCATGGAGATCGTGCCGGGCGTGGCGCACGAGCCTAAGAAGATGTCGCCCACGGCGGCGGCCTACATCGCGATGCAGCCGGCCGCGGACTCCGGCAAGGTGGAAAGGCAACGCTAAGGCCACGGAGCCGCGCACCGCCGGCCCGGGCTCAGCCTCCGACGAGAAAGTGATCGTCGATGAACCCGCCGATCGCGCGGCCCAGCGCCGGATAGCGGGGGTTCGTTTCCGGCCGCACGACGTCGGAATGCGGGACGCGCTCCGCGGCCGGGTACTCGATCGCGGCGTGCGGCGCCTTCAGGCCCCGCGCGAAGCGCGCGATGGAGTCGGGATCGACGGTGAGGTCCGCGGCGCTGTAGGCGATGAACGTCGGCACCGCGATTTCGCCCGCGCGGTCGGCGTGGCCAATCGCGTCCATCAGTCGCTTGAGCTCGCAGATCGCGTTCAGCGCGATCCGGCGGTAGCGGATATCGCTGTCCTCGGGGTGGTCGCCGTCGTAGGTCCGCACGTATTTCAGCAGGCAGGCGTAGCCCGCCTTCCAGTCGTGGAAGTCCAGGGCAGGGGAGAACAGGAACAGCCCGGCCAGCGGGTACTGTCCGGGCGCGAGCGCGGCCTCGATGGCGAGCGCGCCGCCGGTGGAGAACCCGCCGATCGCGACGCGATGGCCGAGCTCGGCCGCCGCCCGATAGCCGCAGGCGGCGTCCTTCTCCCAGTCGCCGAGCGCCACGTGGATCAGGTCGCTCGGCGTCGTGCCATGCCCGCTCAGCAGGATGCCGATTACGTTCCAGCCGTGGTCGTAGAAGACCTGTCCCAGCGCGCGGGTGAAGTAGGGCGAGTCGCTGAGTCCATGGATCAGGACGATCGAGTACGGCGTCCTGTGGCCGTGGCTGAGGACGTACGGGCTGCTCTCGCCGTTTCGCGCCTTGCGCTCGACGCAGCTCCGGTCCGCCGCGGCCGCCTGAGCCGATACTGCGACGAGGAGCCCCAGGCAGGCCGCGCCCAGCAGGGCTTTCTTCATGGCTGTTCGCGCGCCCGCCGGCACTACTGCACTTGCAACAGCCGCGCGAGCCGGGTATCGGCGACTTTCTTCTGCTCGTCGCTCAGCTTTGCGTACAGCGCCCTGGCCGCTGCCGCGGCATCCTCCGTTGCGGTGAGCCGGTCGCGGGCGACGTCGACGGAGTGATCGATCTGCTGCGGCGCGGTTTCCGCCTGCGGGTGCAGCAGGCGGACGCGCTCGCGCGCCGCGTCACCGCGCATCGCGTCGACCCTGCGCACGAGGTCCTGCCACAACGGCTCCTGCTCCGGCGTCAGCTTGAGGTCGATGCGCAGCTCCTCGGTCATCATGTGGAGCGGGTCGGGCGCGTAGCGCGTCGAGTCGTCCCGCTGCCCGGCGGAATCGCGATCCGCATCGCCGCGGTGGCCGCGGCCGTGGGAGCGCGGGTACCCGCCACTACCTCCACCCGGGCCGGCGCAGCCTGCAACGACGATGGCCAACACCGCTGCAATCGCAATCGCGCGCATCGCCGCCCGTCCTTCCGCTTGCGCCGGGCTTGCTGCCGCGGCGCGCCTTGGCGCTCAGTGCCCGAGATCGGTGATCGCGTCCACCACCAGGCCCGTGCCCACCGCGATCAGCAGGATGTCCGACGCGACGCGCACGTACTTGTGCCCCGGCGGCGGCGCGCCGAGCTCGGTGACCAGCTGCGGCGGCACCGTGTGATAGATCACCGTGCGCGGCAGCGGGTGGCCCATCTGCCACTTGCGCTCGTAGTGCCCGGGTTCGCATTCCTTGCCCTGGTGCACGAAGCCCGGCGGGCAGCGCCGGCCGTGGTACTCCTTCCCGTAGTACTCCCGTACGACGGTGCGCCGATGCTCGTCGAAGTGCTGCACGCGCGGCTGATCATTCCTCGCGGCGTGCTTCTCGTTCTCGTGGCGGTCGCGCTCGTGGCTGTCGCGCTCGTGCCTGTCCTGGGCATGCGCCGGATTGACGAGTAGGAGGGTCGCCAGCGCGCCGACTGCCGCGACGCCGACCCGGAAACCTGGAATGCTCATGGCTTGACTCCTATTGCGCACGTGGGCGTTCGAATGATAGCGCGGTCTGTGCGCGCGGCGAACCGCGCGGCCCGGAACCGCAGGAACCGTTTCGCGTTGCCGGAGGTGATGGCTGCGAGGGTCGCCTCGTCCAGTCCCGCACGCGTCAGCGTACCGACAGGATCGGCGGCGCCCATATTGGAGGGGTAGTCCGAGCCGGTGAGTCCGCGTCGCCGCCGCTACGTTCCCGGCGTCTCGTCCTCGCCCCCGCGCCGCGGCTGCGCGAGCAACCACACGCCGACGACGATCAGCACGAGCGGCCACCATTGCGCGAGCAGCGCGCGGATCTGCGCGGCGGGCGCGATCCCCAGGTTGATCAGCAGGAAGAGGACCCCGACCACGATCAGGACGAGGGCGCCGAAGCGCGAATGACGGCGGCGGTGACGCATGGAATCTCCCTAGGGTGGGCGGGTGGCGCCAGCCTACGCTCGCGCACGATCCAGTCAATACACGTCCCTGGAGGCTTGCACTACACTGCGCGCGGACGAGCCCATGAGCAGCGCGATCACGTTTGAAGTGGCCGACGGCATCGCGGTGGCGCGCCCTCGGCGGCACGTCGACATGGACTCGTTCATCCGGCAGGTCGCGGACGCGGTCCGCGAGGCGCGCGCCCGGGGCCACGCCAAGCTGGTCGTCGACACGAGCGGGCTCGAGTTCGGGTTCGCGACCGCGAGCATCGCCGCGCGGTTCGATGCGGCGACCGCCTGGGCCGAGGCCTCGGGCGGGAAGGTCGCACTCGCGCTCGTGCTGCGGCGCGAGCTGATCGACCCGCAAGGGTTCACGCCCACCTCTGCCGCCATGGCGGGATTGAAGTACATGCCGTTCGACGACGAAGCCCAGGCGCGCGCCTGGCTCGCGGGGCTGGCGTAGCGCTCAGCGCAGCGCGAAGCGGTAGCCGAGCAGCGCCATCCCGCCGCCGGCCTGCACCTCGCCGAGGGCGGAACCGAAGTCGGCGCGGAACCTGAGCCAGCGGTACTCGAGTCGCCCGGCTGGATAGATGAGCCGGACCACGGCGCCGATGCCGCCCACGTACAGGTGCGCGCGCTGCCCGCCCGCGGACGCCGGCAGCGTGGCGTCCTGGCCCGAGTAGCTGAAGTCCGCGTCGATCGCGACCCAGGGCGAAACCCGCCAGCCGAATCCGGCCGCGAAGCTCCAGTTGCCGTGCGCATCGGCGAGCGGGGGCTCGTTCGCGGGGATGAAGCCGCCGAACGCGACGGACGTGTAGCGCCCGGTCCAGGCCTCCTACGCGGCCGGCGCGGAGGAGGGAGCGCGCGCGAGTGAGGGCTTTCGGGTTGGGAGACTCGCGCATCGCTCGGCGCCACTGTCGCGCCGGCGCGGGCCGCGGGCAATCCCATGTTGGGGCGAGTGCGGCGCTAGAGGCGCAGGAACCGCTTCGCGTTGCCCGAGGTGATCGCGGCCACCGTCGCGTCATCGAGGCCCGCGCGCAGCAGCGTGCCCACCGGATCCGGATCTCCCATGTTGAAGGGATAGTCCGATCCGACCAGGATCTGCGAGGCGCCGAACTGGCGCACGAGGAAAGCGATCGCGGCGGGGTCGAACACGAGGTCGTCGTAGTAAAAGCGCCGCGCGGTCGCGGACGGGGCCTCGGCGAGTCCGGCCTTGGCCGCGGGAATCGCGTTCCATGCATGCTCGAGGCGCGGCAGGAGGATCGGCATCGCACCGCCGCCGTGGCTGAACGCGATGCGCAGGCCCTTGTGCTTTGCCGCGGTGCCGCCGGTGATCATCGAGGCCGCGGCGAGCGCGACGTCGCCGGGAAAGCACACGGCCTGCTCGGGGAAGGGCCCGACGATGCGGTCCTGGCCCGCGGGCCGCAGCGCGTGGACGAACACCGCGGCGCCGACGCGCTCGGCCTCGGCGAAGAACGGCGCGAAGCGCGCGTCGCCGATCGAGACGCCGTTCACGTGGCTCGCGAGCTCGACGCCGGCAAAGCCGAGCTGCTTCACCACGCGCTCGAGCTCCCGCAGCGCGAGGTCCAGGTCCTGCAGCGGCACGCCGGCGAGCCCGACGAAGCGCCCGGGCGAGCGCGCCGCCATCTCGGCGATCTGGTCGTTGATGTAGGCGAGCAGCGCGGCGGCGTCCTGCGCGGGCAGCCAGTACGAGAGCAGCTCCGGCATCGGCGAGAGCGCCTGGCGCTCGATGCGCATCGCATCCATGTCGGCGATGCGCCGCGGCACGCTCCAGCAGCTCTCGCTCACGGTCCGGTAGACCTTGCCCGAGATCATCACGTGCTTGTGGCAGGCGTGCGCGTCGGCCATGCCAGGCCAGGGCACGTCGCGGCCCTTGCCGGCGTACGGCGGAAAGCGCTCGGGCACCACGTGGCAGTGGACGTCGACGACGGCGCTTGGAGTGGTCATCATGCGGGGATGCCCTATATATCACGGCCAAACCACCGTTTGAGCGGCGTGCGCGCCGATGATGCTACGATCGTGCAGCGACGGTGAGAGCGGACCTCCGACATGGCGCAGGGAACTGAGCTGGGCGGGCTGGATTGGAAGCCTTCCGACCTGATGAGCGCGTCGTATTGCAATCTCGCGAGCGCAGTCGCCACCGCCGACGCCGTGGTGCTCAACCTGGGACAGAGTCAGGGCGCCGGCCGCATGGGCGCCGAAGCCTCGGTCGAGCTGTTGCATCGTGTCGTCCTCAGCCCGCTTGCCGCCAAGAACCTGCAGCAGCTGCTCAACCGGGTGATCGGGGAGCACGATGCGCAGCACGGCGGGTCGCGGTAGCCGGAGCGCCGGGGAAGCCGCGACGTGCCTGAAGCCAGCGTGAACGCGCCGAGCCAGGCCCGCGAAGACGCGGGACTGGACCTCGGCTTCCTGGGGGTCGACGATTTCATCAAGACGCTGGTCGACGCTCGCGCGCTTAAGACCGCCTTCGAGCTCGGCCTGGTCGAGCGTCTCCTGGAGCACCGTCATGGCTCGGCCGAGGCCCTCGGCCGGGCGATCGGCGCCGACGCCACCGGGCTGCGCTTCCTGCTCGACCTGCTCGCGGCCAACGGCGTGATCGAGGAGCGCGGCGCGGACGTGCGGCTGACGCGGCGCTTTCAGGATGCGCTGCGCTACCGCGACCTGCTCGAGACCAAGCTCGATTTCGCGGGCTTTACGCTCACCGATTTCGCCGACCTGTTCCCCGCGCTGGTCAAGGACACGAGCGGCTTCGCGGCCAAGGCGCGCCTGTTCCGGCTGTTCGACTATCGCCGCTGCCTCGAGCCCAGCCCGGAGAACCATGCGGTGACGCGGGGATGGATGCGCATTACGTCGACGCTGACGCGCTACGAGTCGCGCGCCTGCATGCGGCTGCACGATTTCACCGCCTACCGGCGCGCGCTCGACGTCGGCGGCAACAGCGGCGAGTTCCTGCTGCAGCTATGCCGCCGCAACCCGGGCCTGAGGGGCACGGTCTTCGACCTGCCCGTGGTGTGCGACGTCGGCATGGAGCACGTGCTCGGCGAGCCGGAGCACGCGCGGATCGGCTTCGTCAAGGGCGATGTGCGGCGCGATCCGCTGCCTCGGGGCCATGACCTGATCTGCTTCAAGTCGATGCTCCACGACTGGCCGGTGGACGAATCGAGCCAGTTCATGGCCAAGGCGGCGCAGGCGCTCGAGCCCGGGGGCACGCTGCTGATCTTCGAGCGGGGCCCGATGCGCGTGCGCGACGCGGCGCCGGCCTTCTCGCTCCTGCCGACCCTGCTGTTCTTCCGGTCCTACCGGCCGCCGCAGGATTACGTGGCGCAGCTGCAGGCGCTGGGCCTGCGCGATGCCACGGTGCGCGAGATCGATCTCGACACGCCGTTCTTCGTGGTGAGCGCAAAAAAAGGCGAGTAGACTCGATCGCCGTGCTGGACGTATCGAACCCACCGCCGGCGGCTGCCACCGCAAAGCGCTTCGCCGCGGCCGACTATGTCGAGCTCACGGTGCACTTCAAGTGCAACCTGAAATGCGAGCACTGCATGATCGAGGGCACCATGGACTGGCTGAAGCCGGAGTCCATGGACCAGTTCGAGACCATCCTTGCACGCAACGCGCAGCTGCGGACCTGGAAGGGGTTGATCCTCACCGGTTCCGAGGTCACGCTGCGGCGCGACCTTGCCGACCTCGCGCGCATGGCGCGCGAGAGCGGCTTCGAGCACGTGCGCATCCAGACCCACGGCGGACGCCTGGCGGACGAAGCCTACTGTCGCGAGCTGGTCGACGCGGGCGTGGACGAATATTTTGTCAGCGTCACGGCGGCCGATGCCGCGACCCACGACGCCATCACCGCAGTGCCGGGTTCGTTCGAGCGCACGATTCGCGGACTCGAGAACCTCGACGCGTTCGAGGGCGTCACCACGCTCACCAACACGGTCATCACCCGGCGCAGCTTCCGCCAGCTGCCTGCGGTGGTCGAGCGCTTGGGGCATCTGCGGCGCCTGGCGCAGATGGACTTCTGGAACTACTGGCCGATGCGCGAGACCGACGACAAGGATCTCATCGCGTCTCATCTCGAGGTATTGCCCTACCTGCGCGCGGCGATCTCCGGGGCCCGGGCGCGCGGCCGCGCGGTGGAAGTCAAGAATTTCCCCGAGTGCCTGCTGGGCGAGGACCGGGACGCGCTGGAGAACGACCAGCCGAAGCTGGTCATCGATCCGGAGTTCTGGCCCGAATTCATGCGCAACGGCTTTCACCAGTGCGTTCATCGCAGCTACTGCGGCGCGCGCCGCTGCTTGGGGCTGAACACCGCGTATGTGCGCAAGTACGGCTGGCACGCCGACGTACTGGTGCCGTTCCCGACCGAGGGGTAAGAGGGGCCGGTGAAGGAGACGGCGGCGAACGCGTTCAAGGTTTCGCTCGAAGCCGGCGACGTGGTGGTCGAATTCGGACGCATGGGCGACGCGGCGGCGGCCGGGCCTGGCGCGGTCACCGTCTCCGACCGCATCGTCCTGCCCGTGGATACGGCGCGGCGGCTGGTGCTCTCGCTCGGGGACTCCCTCGGCAAGCACGCCGCCGCGCTCCGCGCGGCCGAGGCGAAGGCGTTGCCCCCGGGCGAGGCCGCGGTCGCGGCGCGGCCCGGGCAAGTCGCGGTGCGCGCGCCCGCCGACGAAGCCGGGGAGAAGGGCGCCCTGCTGTTGCGGCTGGTGGGCGAGCTGGACGTGCCGCATCAATACGAGCGCTCTTTCCGAATCTCCTCAGCCGGGCTGATGGCGAACCGATACCTGCTGACGATCGACCGGCGCGACCTGCTGGGCGACCCGCGCGAGCGCCTGCTCGCAATCTGCGACCGGCTGGGCATGCCCGTCGCGCTGCGCTCGGCCGCCGAACAGCGCTTCGAGATGACGAGCTGTGCGCATTTCGGCTTCGAGGGGGACCCGGGCAGCATCATCTGCAAGCTGTACCTGGAGCGCAAGGTGCCCGACGACGAGGCCCGACGCGCCCGCGCGCAGGGCGAGCCGGTGCTCCTGCACCTGGCGTTCAAGTGGCAGATCGGCGGCGGCACCGAGGTCACCAGCGAGTACCTGTGGTACCCGCAACTGACCGCAGCGCAGATCGAGGGCCGGCTGGCGAGCCATGTCTACGGGGAGCCGACGCAGGCGTCGCTCGCCCTCGCCAAGGAAGTGCTCGCGCTGGCCGCCGCCAGGCTGCCGGCCGAGCAGTTGCAGTACCTTGAGGTGCAGGAGCCGGGCAACGGTCGCAGGTCGTTCGATCTCAATCTGTACAACGCGCGGCTGCAGGTCAAGGACCTGCAGCCCGTTCTGTACCGCATGCGCGATTTGTATGGCGCGCGTCCGGGACAATTCCAGGCGCTGTATGACCAGATCAAGGCCAAGACGATGGGCCACCTCGCCGGGGGCGTGCACCGCAACGGCAAGGACTTCTTCAACCTGTACTACGGGGTCGCGGGCCTGCCGCATTTCAACGAACGCCTGCGCCAGTCGCGATGAACGCGGCCGACCGCTTCGAGTATTCGACCCGCCAGGACCCGTCGCTCAACTACTGCCTGTGGGAGTACAGCCCCGCGCATCCCGCGGACGACAAGTTCCGGTCGATCAACCTGCTGTACCAGTCGTTCGACCACGCCGGCATCGACGCGCGCGCGTTCGACATCGTCGATGCGATCCGCGACGGCATCGGCCCGTTCCGCACGGTGTTCGGCGTCAAGCTGCTGCCCGACCGGCTCGCGTGGGAGTTCTACTTCTACGACTACGGCAGGAGAAATCGCGCGGTGTCCATTTCGCGCGTGCTGGCGGCGATACGCCCGCTCGCGCCCTGCGCGCTGAAGATCAGCGAGAGCCTGCCCTACTTCATGTTCTCGCTCGACCTGGACGCCGAGCTGGCCGCGGGCCGGCGCGACATCGACGTGGTGCACATGTACGTCGGCAATCCGGGCAGCACGGTGTCCTCGGGCATCGCCTACGCGATGCGCGCCGGCGGCGCGACGCTCGAGAACTTCTACTTCTTCTTCGACGCCGCCACCCAGCTCGACGCGGCGGCAGCGAAGATCTGCAGTTCGGCGAATTTCGACGACACCCGGATCCCGGTTGACGCCGTTCTCGTGCCGGACCTGCGGAACTGCAAGACGATCTGCGTGGCGAACAAGCAGACGCACGACTGCGTGTATTTCTCCGGGGTCGATGCGCGCCAGCTGCTGCTGTTCCTCGGCAGGCTCGCCTATCCTGAGCCGATCGTTTCGTTCGTGCGCCACAATCTCGCCAACCTCGATCACCTGCTGTTCGACGTCGGCTTCGACTACCGCATGGACGGCGACGGCATCACCGTCTTGAAGAGCGGCTACTACGGCGTGTTCTGAGGATCGATACAGGGCTCCTGACAAACGTTGACGAATGGGCTCGAAAACCGGAAGTTCCAAGGATTCATCCAGTTAGGTTTCTGAGTTCGCATCGGTTGTGAAGAATGGTGCATCCGACGGGCCCGCGGGAATGTGGATTGCGGGTCGATCGGGTCTATGAGATGCAACAAAAGCAGTTCAAACTCGCTGGAAGTGGTTCACGGCGGCCCGCCGGATCGGAACGGACGCACCGCGGCAGGGTCGTGCTGGAAGCAGGTGCAAGCGAAGAAAAAGAGCGGCAAACAAGGCACTTGGGAATTCGCTGAATTCGGGGGCGCGTGAAGTGGCTGTTGTAGGGTCCGCTACCGCGGTTCGTTCTGTCCGATTGCGTCTCCGCGCGTTCATTCCGCTTGCCCTGATTTGCCCCCTATCGCGTTTTGCCGCTGACGTATCGTCACGGAGTCCATCATGAAAGCTCTCGCTGCGCTCGTGGGCCGCACGGCCTTCAAGCCGACCCTCCTCGTCCAAAGGCTGCGCGACGTATTCACGCGCTGGGCGCACCCCGCCGTCGAGCGGCGCGCCCGGTCCGTGCTTGCGGCGCCGGTGCGGCGCGAGAGCTTCATGCTGGAGGCGCTGGAGCCGCGGCTGCTGCTGTCGGCGGACCTCTCCTACACGGGACTGACGTCGACGCACGACTTCACGCTGAAGGCCGCATCCGGCAACCAGCTCTCGCTGGTTGACACCAGCAATTTGAGCAACGTGGAAGGCTCGGTCACGCTGTCCGGCGCCGGCGACGTGAACGTCACGCTCGAGCGCGGCTTGTCGCTCGGGGCCGCCAACGGCGATACGGTGCGATTCGACCTCGACACCTTCTTCAACCTGGATACGTTCGTCAACGCCAACGGCGGCAAGCTCAGCATCACGTTCGACGGCGGCGACCAGCGCCTGACGCAGGACCTCGTCTCCATCGACGGCACGACCGGCGCGGTCGGCTTCAGCCTGTCGGTGACGAGCAACTCCCTGATCAGCTCCAGCGCGACGGCGAGCATTACCGGCGATCTCAGCCTGACCTCGGAACAGACGGGTATCGGCGGCGTCGGCGTCAGCAGCGAAGGGCTGCTCGCGAACGCCAACACCGGGATCACGCTCACGGGCGCCCACCTGACCGCGAGCGGCAACCTGACGCTCGACGCGCATTCGAACGTCAGCGTCAGCACCAGCGGCGCGGAGACCGGCAACACCAGCAACACCGGGCACAGCACGGGCACTTCGGCGGACGGAATCGACGGCATCTCGCTGGTCACGAGCTTCAACAGCGCCGTCATCGACATCGGCGGCGGCTCGGTGCTGCAGGCCGTGGCGGGCGACGCCAAGATCACGTCGCTGGTCGATGGCAGCCTCACGGGCTCGGCCACCGCGAACTCGAGCAACCTCGACATCGCCGTGATGATCGGCCAGGCGGACCCCGAGGTGCTGATCCACGGCGCCTCGACCAGCGTGAGCGCCGGCAGCAAGATCGACGCCTCCGCGACGTCGGACATCACGACCAAGGCGGTGACCTCGCCTTCCGGCTCGACCAGCGGCAACAACAGCAGCTTCGGGGCGGCCGTCGTCGTCACGGCCTTCGAAAGCAAGGCGCTGCTCGCCGTCTCCGACACCGCCCAGCTCAACGCCACCGGCGCCGCCACGCTGACGGCCAGCAGCAAGATCGACGCCACCAGCACGGCCGACGGCAACATCGGCAGCAAGGCCGGCGCGTCGGTCGCCGTCGCGGTGATCTTCGGCGATACGACGGCGTCGATCGACAATGCGACCGTCGACGGCAGCTCCGTCTCGCTGGGGGCGACCTCGGACCGGACGATCACGACCAGCGCGAAGTCCACGCCCGGCGGCGCGTCGGCGAACGGGGGCACCAGCCAGGGGGAGAAGACGCTGGCGAGCAACAAGGCGTCGACCAGCGAGGGCAGCATCTCGCTGGCGGGCGCGATTGCGGTGAGCACCGACACGGGCACGACTTCCGCGTTCCTGCAGAACAACGCCACCATCGGCGCCGGCAGCGGCGCGGCGACGATTTCCGCGGCCTCCAGCGACGTCGTGAAAGTGACGGCCGACGGGTCGAACACCGGCGACACGAGCTCGACCACCAACGGCGTCGGCATCGCGGTGGCCATCGACGTCGCCGACCGCAGCGACTACGCCTATATCACCGGCAGCGCAAACATCACTGCCGGCTCGCTCCTGGTCCAGGTGCTCGCGCCCAAGCAGAGCAGCTTCGATACCGAAGCGACCGCCGGCGTCGGCAGCGCGAGCAATGTCGGCCTCGCGGGCGCGCTCGCTGTCAACGTGGTGGTGACCAAGCACGAGGCGTACATCGACCAGAACGCCACGGTCACCTTGAACGGGACCACGGACGTCACGGTCGAGGCGCACGCGAACGTGACGAACACGACCAAGGCGAAGGCGGCGCCGGACGGCAACAGCGACCCGTCCAAGGTCGGCATCGGCGCGTCCGTCGCGGTCAATTACGGCGAGGACGCCACCGAGGCCTACCTGGGCGACAACGCCAGCTTCACCGGCGCCGGCGGCGTGCACAACTTGACGCTCACCGCCGACTCCGCGCACGAGATGGAGACCGACGCGACCGGCGGCAGCAAGGGCGGCACCGCGGTCACCCCCGTGGTCGCGATCTCGATTGCGGACGACGACGCCCAGGCCACGCTTGGCTCCGGCGGACTGCTCTCGATCGGCGGCGAATTCAAGGCCAGCTCGTCGCTGGCCAACAACGTGGCGACGACCGCGACCGGCGACACGAAATCGGGCAAGACCGGCGTCGGTATTTCCATCGCGCTCACGATCGTCAACGACGCCTCGCTCGCCACCACCGGACGCGACCTGCTGACCACCAGCGGAGCGGTCACGTTCATCTCGAGCGCGGTTTCCGGCAGCCAGTCCAGCGCCAAGGCGAGCGTCTCCGGCGGCGAGCAGGAAGGCGACAAGGGCACGGACAGCAGCGGCAAGAAGGTCGACCAGAAGACCAGCGGCGAAGCGGACTTCGCCAACAGCACCGCGAAGAGCAAGACGGGCAACACGGCCAAGGGTACCGAGGGCGCGTCCGCGCCTTCGTCCGACACGTCCGACGGGCCCGTGAGCGTGGCCGGCGCGGTGGCGGTCAATATCGAGCAGGCGAGCTCGAAGGCATACATCGGCGACGCGCGCCACATCACGTCGACCGGCACGCTGACGGTGAAGTCATCGTCCAACGTCGACGGCACGGCGGTGGCTGAGGGCAGCGCGGTCATCGGCCAGGTGGAATTCGATACGGGCACGAAGGTCGACACCGACGCCGAGACGATCGACCTCGGCACCTCGAGCGGCCTGCACACCGGCGACAAGGTCACCTATTTCACCGAAGGCGGCACCGCGATCGGCGGTCTGGCCGACGACACCGATTACTACGTCAGGGATACGGGCAGCGGCAAGTTCGAGCTCTACGACACCAAGGACCATGCGAACGCCGCGACCAGTACCGACCACACCGGTAGGAAGGACCTCACCTCCAAGGGCAGCGGAACGCAGGCGCTGCGCGGCGGCGGCGCGGGCGGCACGGGCGTCGGCGTCGCAATATCGGTCAACTACGCCGACGCTTCCAACCTCGCCACCATCGGCGCGTCGACCCTGAGCGTCGGCGGCCTCGACGTCGAGGCCACGCAGGCTGCGCGCACGCTGACGTTCGACGCGACCGCCAAGGTCGACACGTCCCACGACACCATCGACGCGGGGCAGTCCGGCCTGCGCACGGGCGACGCGGTGGTCTATCACAAGAGCGGCACGACCGGCATCACCGGCCTGACCGACGGCAGCACCTACTACGTCAACGTCCAGGACGACGGCAAGCTCAAGCTCTACGACAGCAGGGAAAATGCGGTCGCGGGCGGCACCGACGGGCTCAAGCACCTCAGCGCAGCCGGCAACGGCACGGCGGATACGCTGGTGGAGCAGACCGATGCCTTCGGTGCCTGGGCGACCTCGGGCGCGGGCGGCGGCAAGACCGGCGTAGCCGGGTCGGTGGCGGTGAACGTGACGTTCACCGACACCGAGGGCAGCCTGCTGCCGGCCGTGCAGACCACCATCACCGGCGGGGGCGACGTCACGCTCAAGGCGGAGGCGGACGTCACCAACATCGCCAACGCGCAGCCTACCGCCGGCGGCGGACGGGGCAGCGACGTTGGCGTCGGTATCTCGGTGGCGGTGAACTACGGCGAGAACACGACCCTCGCGTCCATCGGCGACGGCGCGGCGATCGACGGCGCACACGACCTGACGCTCGACGCCTCGCTCGGCCAGGAGATGGAGACCGAAGCGAAGAACGGCGCCAAGGGGTCGACGGCGGTGACGCCGGTCGTGGCGGTGTCGATCACCGCCAACGACGTGAGCGCGACGATCGGCAGCGTAGGCGCGGCCAGCGAGCTGAAGATCGACGGCAAGCTCGACGCCACGGCGTCGCTTACCGACAACATCAACACGACGGCAGAGGGCGACACCGAGTCCGAGGATACCGGCGTCGGGATTTCGATCTCGGTGGCGGTGGCCAACGACCACGCGGTCGCGAGCATCGGCCGCGACCTGACCGCGACCGGTGCAGTGAGCTTTGGCGCGAGCAACATCTCGCGCAGCGAGGCGGTCGCCAAGGCGAGCGTGAAGGGCGGCGAGGGCGACGACGGGTCGGACAAGCACGACGACAGCGACAAGAACAATCAGTCGGTCGACAACGCGACCAACAAGCAGACCGCCGTCGGCGACGAGAAGGCGAAGGAAAAGAACAGCAGCGCGAAGGGCGCCGAAGGTGCCTCCAACGACAAGGCGTCGACCTCCAGCGGCGGCGTGAGCGTCGCCGGCGCCGTAGGGGTCACGATCGAGAACGCCTCGTCCCGGGCCTACGTCGACGACGGCGTGCACCTCTCCGCCGGCGGCCTCCTGAGCGTGACGTCGGCCGCCAACGTCGACGGCCACGCGATCGCGGATGGTTCGGCCTCGACCAGCAGCGACGGCACCGGCGTCGGCGTCGCCGTGTCGGTCAACGTCGCCACGCTCGACAATCAGGCCTACATCGGCAACGGCGCCGTGATCAGCGCCGGCGGCCTGACCGTGCAGGCGACGATGGCCGAGCGCGAGATCGACATGTCGACGACGACGGTTCCGGTCGTCGACACCACCAAGAACACGATCTTCCTCGGCCTTGACTCGGGCCTCAAGACCGGCGACAAGGTCCTGTACTACAACGGGTCGCTTTCGAACACCTCGGTCGGGGGCCTGGACAGCGCGAGCCTCGACAACACGACCGCCGGCTACTACGTCAATGTCAGCAGCGACGGCACCGTAAAGCTCTACGACACGAAGGCCAACGCGGTGGCTGGCGGCAGCACCGGGCTCGTGCACCTCAGCTCGGGCGCGACGGGGACCGAGCACGACTTCTACAAGTACGTCACCTTGCCGGAGGTCGGCGACGTCCCCAACGTGGCGAGCCCGATCAAGTTCGACCCGACCGGCACGGTACGCCTGCTGGATCTGGGCGGTGAGACGGGACTGCGCACCGGCGAAGCGGTGAAGTACGACGCGCACGGTGGCAGCGCGATCGGCGGGCTCACCACCGACAATACCTACTACGTCATCGAGCTCGGCAACGGCAAGTTCCAGCTCGCAGCCTCGGTCAGCGACGCGCGCGCCGGCAAGGCGATCGCGCTCACGAGCGCGGGCAACGACAGCCAGAAGCTGGTCGACCAGACCGACTCGTTCATCACTCAGGGCACCTCGGGCGCCGGCGGCGGCAAGATCGGCGTCGCGGGCTCGGTCACGGTCAACGTGGTGGTGAACGACACCGAAGCCGTCGTCGGACATGCGCCGGGAGGCGCTGGCGCGGCGTCCGTGACGATCACCTCGGGCGGCGACGTGACGGTGGCTGCGGCAAGCGACGAAGCGAACCAGTCGCGCGCGCTGCCGTCGGACGGCGGCGGCAAGGGATCCAGCGTCGGCGTCGGCGCGTCGGTCGCAGTCAACGTGCCGGTCAATACGGTCAACGCGGAAATCTCCGACGGCACGACCTGGTCCGGCTCGGCAGGCAGCTTCTCGGTCTCCGCCAGCTCGGGCGACTTCGTCCTGACGCACGGCGAGAACGGCGCCTCGGGCAGCGACGCGGTGGGCATCGGCGTCGCGGTCGTGGTCGCGCAGGACACGGTCACGGGTTACGTCGGCACGGGCACGGGCACGATTTCGGCGAGCGGCGACGTATCGATCACCGCCTCGCACAAGGGCGACTTCGAAACCTCGACCAGCGCGGAGGCTGCCGGCAGCAGCGTCGGCGTCGGCGCGTCGGTGTCGGTCGGCGTGGTGATCGAGGACGTCAGCGCCCAGCTGGCGCGCAGCGTCACGTCGACCGGGGGCGGCGTGACCGTCTCGTCGATCTCCACGGTGTCGAGCGGCGCCCAGGCTGTCGCGACGGTCAAGGGCGAGGACAAGAACGACTCGCAGCAAAAGAGCAAGGGCGGCAAGAGCGGCGCGGATGGACAGGCCGACAGCCAGGTCAACGACAACAGCAACACCAGCAAGGGAAGCAAGACGTCGCTGGGCTCCGCGTCGGCGAGCGGCAACGCCAGCAGCGGCAACAGCTCGGCGTCTTCCGAGGGCGGCAGCAACCAGAGCGGCGTCGGCGTGGCGGCTGCCGTCTCGGTGAACGTGCTGATATCGGACAACGCGGCCAAGATCACCAACGGCGCGGACATTACGGCGTTCAAGGAAGTCAAGATCTCGGCGCAGGCCGAGCAGGACTCGAGCGCGAAGGCGGTCGGCGCCGCGCTGGCGATGGACAACGACGACAATATCGGCGCGGGCGTCTCGGTGAACTACGTGCACGCCACGAACAAGGCGACCGTCGGGACCGGCGGGTCCGTGATCCAGGGCAAAGGCGTCACGCTGGAAGCCGTAACGCCGACCGGCAAAACCGATGACTTCGTCGCCTGGGGCGCGGCGGCGGCCGGCGGCAAGGGCAGCGTCGGCATCGCGGGTTCGGTGGCGATCAACGTGGTCGACACGTTTGACACCGAGGCCTCGGCGGCGAGCGATTCGCACCTCGAATCGGGCGCCGGGATCAACGTGACGGCGAACGCCGCGCTCGATCCGCAGACGCTGGCGGCGGCCGGCGCGTTCTCGAAGGGAACGTCGATCGGCGCCGCGATCAATGTGGCGGTGCTGCACGCGTCCACCTCGGCCTTCATCGCGGGCGACGCGGACGCGGCGGGCGCGATCGTCGTGCACGCCGGGAACCAGCTCGTCCCGTCGACCATCGTGCTGCCGTTCATCGACACGGGGCCGCAGGCCACGTCGGTGGCGGTCGCCGGCGCCGCGGCGCAGGGCGACGTCGCCATCGCGGGCTCGTTCATCATCAACGACTTCCACCTCGACGCCGACGCCCACATCGGCGCCGGCAGCCAGATCAACCAGGGCGCGCTGTACGCGGTCACCGTCGGCCAGACGATTTCGGTCGAAGCGGTCAACGACACTACCATTACGTCCATCGCGGGCGCGCTGGGCGTCTCGACCGGCTCGGTCGGCCTCGGCGTCGGCCTCGACATCGAAATCCTGCACAAGAGCACGCTCGCCTACATCGACAGCAACGCGACGGTGGACGCGGGCGGCACCATCAGCGTGACGGCCGAATCGTCGGAGACGATGCTGTCGGTGGCCGGGACGGTCGGCGTGGCGGATACCGCCGGCATCGCGGCTTCGATCTCCATCGCCGACATCCACACCGAGACCGACGCCTACATCGCGGACCCGACGGCGGTCGAGGCCGGCGGGACGCTGACGCTGTCGGCCACCGGCACCTTCAAGACGACGATGATCGCGGGCTCCGTGGGCATCGGCAGCAGCGCCGGAATCGGCGTCGCGAATGCGACGCTGGTGCACACCGATACGGTGCAGGCCTATATCGGCGAGGGCGCGCAGGTCATCGCGGGCGGAACGCTCTCCATCAGCGCGACCTCGAGCGAGGACATCCTGTCGATTTCGGCGGGCGTCGCGGTCGGCGGCAGCGCGGGCGTGGCCGGCTCGGCGGACGTGAACGTGCTCGACGAGACCACGCGCGCCTACGTCGGCGACGGCGCGAGCGTCACCGTCACCGGCGGGGGCGACCTTAGCGTGCAGGCGAGCGACGACACCTCGGCGATCACGGTGGCGGGCTCGCTGGCCGGCGGCGGCAGCGCCGCGGTCGGCATCGGCGCCGACGTCGGCGTGTACACCAAGCACACCAACGCCTACATCGGCTCGGGCGTTGCCGCCACGGTTGACGGCAACATCCTGGTCGGCGCGGGATCGAGCGAGAGCCTGATCTCGGTGGTGGCGGGCATCAGCGCGGGCAGCGCGGCGGTGGCGGTCGACGCCGGCGCGCACGTGTTCAACCTGCAGACGCGCGCCTTCATCGGCGACGACCCGGACGACGGCGTCGCCTCGCTGGGCGCGGGCAACGTCCACGCCAGCGGCAGCGTGGTGCTGGCCGCGAACGACGTGAGCGACATCAACGAGATCGTCGGCGTGCTCGCCGCGGGCTCGGTCGGCGTGGGCGCCGGGGCCGGCGTAAACGTCATGACCAAGCAGACCACCGCCTTCATCGGCAACGGCGCGCACGTGACCGGCGACGGCAACAACGGCGGGGGCCTGACGGTCAACACCGGGCGCATCGACATCGGCGTGGATTCGGGCGCGTCCACGTTCGACCCGAACGACCCGAGCGGGCAGGGCATCGAAAGCAGCAGCGGGAGCACGCTGACGAACGCGGCGAGCGGCGACCGCTCGTCGTTCAAGGCGGCGGGGCACGTCAACTCCCCCGACCTCGGATCGATGGACCTCACCGGCGACGGCAGCTCCAGCCCGATTACCGGCGACGTGGCGCGCACCGCGAGCGCCGACACGCAGGACAACTTCCACGGCGTCGCCGTGGCGGCGACCAACCAGGACGAGATCCGCACCTTCACCATCAGCTTCGGCGCCGGGTCCGTCGGCATCGGCATCTCGGCGGGCGTCGACGTGGTCAACGCCGACACGCACGCCTACATCGGCGACAACGCGACGGTGAACGGCAGCACCACGTCGGCGAGCGGATCGCAGTCGGTGCTGGTCGGCGCGGGCGACGACTTCTACCACCTGTCGGTCGGGGTCGGCGTCGGCGTCGGCGAGGTCGGCATCGCGCCGACGGTCGGCGTGAACGTGATCGGCAACACCACCGAGGCCTGGATCGGCAGCAACGCGACGGTCAACGCGCTGAACGACATCGCGGTCGAGGCGACGGGCAAAGAGAACATCGTGATGGTCGGCATGGGCGTCGCCGCCGGCATCGCCGGCGTCGGCGGCGTCGTCGACGTCCTGAGCGTTAGCAACACCACGTCGGCCGGCATCCACAACGGCGCGACGGTCTACGCGGGCGGGGACGTGTTCGTCTCGGCGCTCGACGACACCAAGGTGCTCGAGCTCTCGGGCGCGCTCGCGGGCGGCTTCGTCGGCGTCGGCGGATCCGTCGGCGTGATGATCATCGGCAAGGACACCACGGCCACGATCGGCCAGAACGCGCACGTCGACGCGCTGGGCAATGGCACCAGCGTGTCCGGCATTCTCAACGGCAACATCAGTGGCGGCACGTCATTCGGCACGACGACCGCCCACGGCGTGATCGTGCAGGCGCAGTCGAGCGAGGACATCATCCACATCTCGGCTGCGGCCGGCGTGGGATTCGTCGGCGTCTCGGGCGCAGTCGCGGTGACGCTGATCGGCTCGGATACCAGCGCGGTGATCGACACCGGCGCGCAGATCGACCAGCTGCACCAGGGATCCGCCAGCGGCAACCAGAGCGTGTACGTCGGCGCGTCCAACGACATCGGAATCCAGACCTACGTCATCGGCATCGCCGGCGGGTTCGTCGGCGTCACCGGCGCGGTCGACGTCGGCACGCTGAACAACAACATCGACGCCGAGGTGAAGAGCGGCGCGCACCTGAGCGCGAAGAACGACGTCGAGGTGAACGCGGTCGGGCTCAAGGACCTGACCGGCTACACGATCAGCGGGGCGGGCGGCTTCGTCGGCGCCGGGGCCTCGGTCGACGTCTGGTCGGTCGGCACGACGCTGAACAAGTCCTATAGCGACAACAGCGGCCACAGCGCCAACGGCGTGCACAACGACAACGGCGACCCCGACAGCAACGCAGCCCAGCAGTCGGACACCGGCACCGGCCTCGTCAAGCAGGGCCTGGGCAACTTCTCCGGCGACGGCAACAGCAATTCGAGCTCCAGTCGCGTCGATTCCGGCGCGCAGTCGGCGAGCGACGGCGTCAACGCCCATGCGCCGACGCAAGGCAGCATCACCTCGATGGAAAACGGCGCGCCGACGTCCCTGGTGCCGCAGGGCACCTCTGCGGTGATCCATTCCGGCGCCACCGTCAACGCGGGCGACGCGATCGGCGTCACGGCGAACGAGTCGATCCACACCAACTCGGTGCTCGGCCAGGTGGCGGGCGGCGTGGTCGGCGCGGGCGCCGCGGTCGGCATCTATTCGATCGCGGACAACGTGGCCGCCGAGGATGACGGCAGCAACACGGCCGGCGGCAACATCAGCGTGAGCGCGATCCTGAACGAGGACGTGAACGTCATCGCGCTCGACCTGGCGACGGGATTCGTCGGCATCGGCGCGGGCGTCGTCGTCATCAACGACACGAGCCTGACCCAGGCGAGCCTGGGCAGCGTCGGCTCCGCCTACGACGTCAGCGTGAGCGCGAACTCGACGCGCAACTTCTCCGAGCTGACCGGGCAGGCGAGCGTCGGCGCGGTGGGCGCCGGGGCGACGTTCACGCAGCTCAATGTCACCGGCGGGACCACCGCCATGGTCGACGCGAACGCGGTGCTCGGCAACCTCACGCCGCTGCATTCGCTGTCGGTCTCGGCCTCGTCGCTGATCACCGCGAACCTGCAGACCTACGCGGTATCGGCGGGGATCGGCGCATTCAGCGCGAACTTCAGCATCCTGAACATCGCCCCGACGATCACGGCCTCGATCGGCCACGGCGCCAACGTGCACGCCAGCGGCGCGGTCAGCGTGAGCGCGACCGGCACCACCGACGCGCAGGGCAGCACCTTCGGCGTCGGCGCCGGCGGCCTCGCGGTCGGCGTCTCGCTGACCGAAATCACCCTCGCGCCGACGGTCACCGCGGCGGTGGGCGATCCGAGCAACAGCTCGAACGGCAGCGGCACGATTGCGGCCGGGTCCCTGTACGTGGGCGCCGCCACGGCGCTGCCGGCCAGCGGCTATTCCGCGCGCGCGAAGTCCACCGGCTCGGTGGGCGCCCTGGTCGGGGTGACCAGCACCAATGCGGTCGTGAACGACAACGCGCACGTCAAAGGCTACGTCGCCAACGGCACGGTGCTGACCGTCGCCGGCGCGACGGTGGTCGTCGCGGCGAACTCGACCAAGCAGAAGTCCCAGGCCAACAGCAACGCCTTCGGCCTGGTGGCGGCGGGCATCGCCACCGCGACCGTCAACAGCAACACCGATACCGAGGCCTTCCTCGGCTCGAACGTGACCGTCAGCGGCGGGAGCCTGATCCTCGTCGCGGCCGGCACGGACGACAACTTCAGCTTCACCAACGCCGGCTCCGGCGGCGCAATCGCCGGCGCGGCGGCCGTCGCCGACACCAGCAACGACAGCACCACCAACGCCAGCGTCGGCGCCGGCGACACGGTCACGCTGAGTGGAGGCCTGGTCATCGGCGCGTCCCACACGGCGGCGTTCAACACGCAGGTCACCACCACCGCGGGCGGCCTGCTGGCCGGCGCGGGCGCGTCGATCAACAACGAAGTGACCGCGCATACCACCGCCGCGGTCAACAGCAGCCTGGGCTCGCAGACGCACGTCACGGCCGGGGCCGTCACGATGACGGCCACCGATACGGCGAGCAAGCCGCAGCTCGGCGGTGGCACCCCGCAGAACGTCAACGGCACGACCGGCGGGCTGGTGAGCGGGGCCGGCGTCGACTCGAAGACCACGATCAGCTTCTACACGCTGGTCAACGTCGGCGACTACGCCACGATCAACGTCCCGGGCATCGCGAACAACCTCGACCTGTTCGATCTCGCGGCGGTCAACATCTTCAACGTCTACGACTCGATCGCGTTCGAGACCGGCGGCGCGCTGTCGGGCGCCGCGGTCTACGCGAGCATCCTCTCGAACGGCCTGACCGGCGGCGGCATCGACCGGGCCTACGTCACCATCGGCACCGGCGCGCACCTGTTCAGCTCGGGCCAGATCAACATGTCGGCCGACGGCAACGGCAGCCTGGACCAGGAGATAGCGGTCGACACCTACGGCGCCGGCACCGTGATGCTGGGGCAGCCGACCGTCGACCTGCGGCCCGACAACAAGGTCGAGATCCAGGGCGGCGGCACGCTGGTCGAGGCCTACGGCGACGTCAACCTGCTCGCCGGCATCGACGTCAACTACAACGAGGACCAGTACGCCCTCACGTCGCGCTACGACGGCTTCGCGGGCAGCGCGATTCCGATCAGCGACGTGCACGCGGTGGCCTACGACTTCCAGACCAACCGCATCACGGTCGACTCGGGCGCGCACGTGGAAACGGCGCGCACGGCGAACCTGCTGGCCTCGGTCATGGGCGTGGCCGACATGACCGCGCAGGCGAAGTCCGAGAGCTGGGTGAGCGACCTGTCGAGCGCGCTGCTCAGCCTGCAGGGCGGCGGCGCGCTGCTCGCCTACCAGAACTCCTCCGCGCCGTCGTTCACGAACAGCACCATCACCAACAACGGCATCGTCGAGACCGGGATCAACCGGCAGCAGCACCTGATTCTCGGCACGCCCAGCGTCACCAGCCCGGGAGGCTGGGACCCGGTGAGCGGCGCGGTGACCGTGTACGACGAGACCGCGGGCGTGAGCTTCACCACGGGCTTCGACCGGCTCAGCAGCACGATCGTCGCCCAGATCGCCGCCGACCAGCAGATCCTGGCGGACTACGGCGCCACCAACACGACGCTGTACAACTACTACACCAACGCGATCAACCAGCTCACGGCCGAGCTGGAGGCGGACAACCTGGTCGACCCGGTCACGCACCAGCCGATCGATCCCTGGGTCATGACGGTGGACGTCAACCCGATCTTCGCCGACGCCGGGCGCATCTTCACGCAGGCCAACCAGCTCGCTGGCGGCGGCCAGTGGGTCGCGCCGAGCGACGCGAGCGTGACGATCACCAACTACACGCCGGCGTTCCTGCACATCTTCGGCATCACCATTCCCGAGGACAACGGCGGGCTGTTCTTCAACGGCGACCTGATGCTGTCGAACAGCGACATCCACGCCCGCAACGGGACGTTCCTCGACTTCCTGAACACGACGATCACCGATTCGGGGAACCCGATCGCCAACGTGGCGCAGATCACGCCGACCTTCACGGCGATTCCGGATCCGAGCACCTCGACGCCGACGGTCCTGATCGACAACGTGATGGACGTCGACCTGTACAACCTCGTCCACCACGTCAATTACCAGTGGCCCGACATCCGGATCATGAGCTCGAGCGAAATGAGCCCGGACGGCGCCTTCGGGCAGGGCATCAGCAACATCGGCGGCACGGTGATCCTCGCGACCGCGCCGAACAGCCTGGACGGCCTGGGCATCAGCCCACTGCCGCCGTCGGACAGCAACGGCAACATCCCGATCCTCGGTCCGGTCAACGCCGCCACGCTGATCATCAGCACCAACGGCACGCTGCTGGTCGACCTCCCGGGCCAGACGTTCGAGACCGGCGGCAGCCCGGAGGCGCTGTGGGACGGCACGCCCGAGATCAACCCGCCCTCCAGCGCGACCCGGGGCGAGTACGGCGCCGGGACCACGCTCGCCGGCGGCGTCGCCAATGCGGCCAGCAATCCCTTTGCCACGCTCT
>Ga0335085_10004434_pt1 | contig 23318 bp, 24 predicted proteins | sample Lox_Sample_45_FD_206712 | JGI IMG/M metagenome (GOLD analysis project Ga0335085, IMG submission 206712) | Soil microbial communities from Loxahatchee National Wildlife Refuge, Florida, United States - Lox_Sample_4.5 | ecosystem: Environmental > Terrestrial > Soil > Wetlands | place: USA...
GACCAGATCCAGGCCGGGGGCCGTTCGTGGCGCACGCCCAGCGGGTCCTGATCGAGGCGCGCAAGCCGTGAGCGTCCCAGCCTGAGACCGATGCGCCGCGGCGCGGCTCTATAGGATCGGACTGGGCCGAAGGTGCGAGGAGGCATCGATGATCTTCATCGTGGTCAAGTGGACCATCAAGCCGGAGCGCAGCGGCGAATGGCTCAGCCTGGTAGATGACTTCACCCAGGCCACCAGGAACGAACCGGGCAACATCTTCTTCGAGTGGTCCAGGAGCGTGGACAACCCAGACCAGTTCGTGCTGGTCGAGGCGTTCCAGGACGACGCGGCCGCGGCCCACGTCAACTCGGCGCACTTCAAGGAGTTCGTCGGCTGGGCGCCGACCGCCGTGGCCAGCACACCGCAGATCATCAGCGTCCAGGGCGTGCCGGGCAGCGGCTGGGGCGAGATGGCGGAGGTCAAGCCCGCCTGAGCCGCGGCCTCAGCCGGGGTCCGCGACCTCGATGCCCGCGTGCTCGGCCAGCACCGGGGCCAGCTCGGCGAGCTGACCGGGGCTGATGGTGGCGCCGCGCAGCGCACCCGGGGTGATGATCAGGCCCAGCTCGGCCCCGCGCAGGTCCACCCGCTCCAGCGTGACGTGGCTGAAGTCGGCCGCGCGGAGCTGTGAGCCGGGGAACGTGCAGCGCAGCAGCGTGGCCCCGCCGAAGTCCACGTCGCGCAGCAGGCAGTCCACGAACGTCACATCGGTAAGGTTCGCCCTGCGCAGGTTCACCCCGTCCAGCTTGCAGTTCCGCAGCGTCACCCGGCGCAGCTCGGCGGCGTCCAGGGTCACCCCGGCGGCCACACAGCCGGACAGGACGGCGTCGGTCCAGGACGTCTCGGTCAGCTCGGTCGCGGTCAGCCGGACGTCGGACAGCCACACGTCGTTGAACCGGGCCAGCCGGAACCGGCCGTCCTGGATCGTCACCCGGGTGAACGCGGACTCCATGAAGCGGCTGCTGGCGCCGCGTGGCCCGGCCAGGTCCAGCCCGTCGAAGTGCGCGCCGTCATAGTCGGTGTCGGCCGCCAGCGGACCCGGGTGCGAGCTGAGGGTCGCGGCCCAGGGCAGATCGGCCAGGGTTTCCGTGGGCATCGCCCCACCCTACGAGCGGGCTACGACAGGTGCTGGGCCAGGAAGGCCAGGGACGGCGGTTCCTGCTGGGTGAAGAACGGGCCGGTGTGGCAGCCCGCTGACATGATGACGGTGGCGGTCTTCGGCAGCGCCCGGGCCAGCACCGCGACCCCGGGCTGGAACGGGTCGTCCAGGCCGCTGGCCACCCGGACCGGCTTCCCGGCCAGCGCGGCCGTGTGCGTGACCACGTCGTTGGCGGCGAAATCCGCCGCCGACGCGTAGGCCTCCTGGTTGACCGACCGGGCCTGCTGGTAACTGGTCCACACCGCGGGGCCGATCGCGGCCACCGCGCTGATCAGCCGGGGGAACTTCTCGGCCAGCAGGATCGCCCCGTAGCCGCCCATGGAGATGCCCATGGTGGCGATCCGGTGCGGCGGCCGGCCCAGCCCGAGCCGCTGGCAGAACGGGATCAGCTCGTCAATGACCATGCCCATCGGGTTGTCCCCGGGATGCGGGTTCCAGTAGCCCCGCCCGCCGTCGGCGGCCACCATGGCCATCGGCGTCAGCGGGCGGCCGTCCACCCGCAACGCCGGCGCCTGGGCCAGGGTCATCCCGGACAGCACGCCGGTGTGATCGCGCCCCTCGCCGTGCAGCACCACCACCAGCGGCAGCCGGCTGCCCGGGCCGTGACCGGGCGGCCAGGTGATCGTGTACCCGACCTCCCGGCGCCGGGCACGGGAGTAGAACTGCCCGGACTGCGCGTGGCCCGGCCGGCCGAACGCCAGCGGCGGGCTGGCCACCTGGCAGGCGCCGTCCAGCTTGGCCAGGTCGGTCTTGCCCGGCAGCACACCGTGCTCGATCAGTTCAAGACCGGCCGCACCGGCCGCCGCCACCACGGCCGTGCCCAGCCCGGCGGCCAGCAGCCGCCGCCGGGTCATGCCGCTCACCGGTATGCCGTCCGGCGCAGGGCCTGCCAGCCCACGGCCAGCGCCAGCGCCATCGCGGCCAGCGCGGCCACGTCGATCGCGCCCGGCCGGAACAGTGCCCCCGGGCCGTGCGCCCCGGCCAGCACCCAGCTGGCCGCGCCGGCCAGGAAGACGGCCATGTCGGCCGCGGCCAGCCGGCCCAGCCGGGCCTGGTAGCGCAGCACCCGTGGAGACAGGTCGAGCCGCCGCACCAGGCGGGCCAGCCCGGTGGCCAGCCCGGCCAGCGCGACCGGGCTGACCACCATCCAGGCCAGTTCCGCCGCCGGGAAGGCCAGCAGCGCGGCCGGATGGGCCCAGTAGGACGTCACCGACAGGGTCATGGCCCAGCCGAACGCGGCCACCCCGCCCGGCACCAGGCCGCGCTGCGGCCACGGATGCCCGCCCGTGCCGGGCCAGCCGTTGGCCATGTGCCGGCCCCCGATGACCAGCACCAGCAGGCTGACCACGACCAGCGCCGCGCTCACACGGGACGGCCCGGCGCGGAACCCGCGACGGGCCAGCTGCCAGCCGATCGGCGCGGCCGCCAGCACCGCCAGGACCAGGAAGAACAGCAGCGCCCCGGTCATCAGCACAGTGGCCACCGCGGCCGCCCGGGTGCTGGGCGGCGCCCACTGCCAGCCGACCAGCAGCTGGGACCACACCGCGGTCCCGGCGGTGAGGAACACGGCCAGCGCGCCGCCGAGCGCGGCCAGGCTGGCCCGGGCCTGGTCGGCGCCGGCCAGCCGCTGGCCGCCGAGCCCGGCCTGGCTCAGCCGGGCCAGCAGGCCAGTGGCCGCCACGTCGGCGGTGCGCCGCCAGCAGCGCGGCCGTTCGGCCAGGTCGGCCGCGAGCAGTTCGGTGAACTCCGCCCCATACCGCAAACGCCAGCCAGCCGGATACCAGCGAACCAGACGGGCCGCCCGGATCTCGGGTGCGGCCATCACCGCCCCCAGCCCTGGGCCAGGCGGCGCAGGCCCACGTCGGCCACCTGGCGCTGGGCCTGCAGGTGTTCCTGCAGGGCCGTGGCGCCGGCCGCGGTGAGCTGGTAGGGCCGCCGCCGGTCCTCGCTGGGCAGCGCCTCGATCAGGCCCAGGGCTTCGAGCCGGCTGAGCGCCTCATACAGCGTGCCCGGGGCCAGCCGCACCCCGGCGAAACTGTCGATGTCCTTGCTCAGCGCGTAGCCGTGCTTGGCCCCGCCCGCCAGGCTGGACAGGATCAGCGTGGCCGGGCCGGCGTACCGGCCGAACGTGCTCAGCGTGCCAGGCATGCCGGGCATGCTACATCGGCATCCGATCTATCGTCAACCGGAGTAGTGATTTGGTGAAACTCCACGTAGCCTGGCGGTTAACGCATGGCGGCCGGCGCCAGGGGGGGTCTTGGGCGGCGCGTGCGGGCACCGGGGGTGAGGGGTATGGGCAAGGTTTCGCCGGGTGTGCTGTCGGCGCCGCATCAGGTACTGACGCCGCAGGAGTGGCGCCGGCTGGGCCGGGAGCGCCGCCGGTTCGTGCCCCGGTCGAGTCACGCCGAATGGTCGCCGCCCCCGGACCGCCCCGACCCGGTCAGCATCCTGGAAACCCAGGCCGGGGAGCGGGTGCCCGACCTGGTCCCGATCCGGCACGGGCGGATGGCCGCCTCGCCGTTCTCCTACTACCGTGGCGCGGCCGCGCCGATGGCCTGGGACCTGGGCCACCTGCCGTCCAGCGACATCCGGGTCCAGTTGTGCGGCGACGCGCACCTGCTCAACTTCGGCATGTTCGGCGCGACGGACCGGCGGCTGGTGTTCGACGTGAACGACTTCGACGAGACGCTGCCCGGCCCGTTCGAGTGGGACGTCAAGCGGCTGGCCGCCAGCGTCGCGGTGGCGGCGCGGGACAACGGCCTCGACGCACGGGCCGAACGCACCGCGGCCCGGCGCTGCGCGCACGTGTACCGCACCGAGATGGACAACTTCGCCCGGATGCGCTTCCTCGACGTGTGGTACTCCCGGATCGACGTCGACCAGGTCTGCCAGCTGCTGGACGCGGTGCAGTCCCGCAAGGCGGTCCGGCGGCGCAGTGAGGACGTGCACAAGGCCTACCGGCACACCAGCGTGCAGGCCCTGGACAAGCTGTGCCACGTAGTCGACGGCGAGTACCGGATCAAGCCGGTGCCGCCGGTGGTGGTCCGGTTCGGCATCGAGCATGAGCCGGCCATCGCCGATGAGCTGCGCGGCGCGATCGACCGGTACCGGGAGACCATCCAGGCCGACCGGCGCGAGGTGCTGCGCCGCTACTACTTTGGCGACTTCGCCCGGAAAGTGGTCGGCGTCGGCTCGGTCGGCACCGAGGCGTACATCTTCCTGCTGCTCGGCGACCGGCCGGACGAGCCGTTGTTCCTCCAGCTCAAGGAGGCGCAGCCGTCGGTGCTGGCCCCGTTCGCGGGGCCGAGCGAGTACAAGCACCAGGGCGAGCGGGTGGTCCGCGGCCAGAAGCTGACGCAGGCCGCGGGCGACCCGTTCCTGGGCTGGACCACCGGGCTGCAGGTGGACGGCGCCCCGGCCAAGGAGTATTACGTCCGGCAGCTGCGCGACATGAAGGGTGCGATGAACGTGCCCGCCATGGACCCGCCGCAGCTCACCTACTACGCCGGGCTGTGCGGCTGGGCGCTGGCCCGGGCGCACGCCCGCACCGGCCGGGCGTCCATGATCGCTGGCTACCTGGGCTCCAGCGACCGCTTCGACCGGGCTATCGAGGAGTTCGCGATCGCCTACACGAACCAGAACGAGCACGACTACCAGCGCCTGCTCAACGCGATCGAGTGCCGTCAGCTGCCCGCAATCGAGGGCATTTAGTTTGCTTAACGGCTACTACCCGGCTGATCCGCTCCAGATGGCCCGGACGGCGTCGATGGTGTCGGCCTCGGCGGCCTGCTTGTCGGGCCGGTAGCGCAGCACCCGGGCGAACCGGAGGGCCAGGCCGCCCGGGTAGCGGGGACTGGTCTGCACGCCGTCGAACGCGATCTCCACGACCAGTTCCGGCCGGACCCGGACCACGCCGTAGCCGCGTCCCGGGTCCTGGGACGGCTGGCTGGGCGGGTCGGCCAGCTCCAGCAGCTGGGTCGTCTGCCAGCCGAGCATCTGGTCGGTCAGCCCCTTGAACGTCTTGCCCAGCATCACGAACCCGCCAACCGGGTCGCGCGCGCCCAGGTGCAGGTTGGACAGCCAGCCCCGGCGGCGGCCGTGCCCCCATTCGGCGGCCAGCACGACCAGGTCGAGGGTGTGCCGCGGCTTGACCTTGATCCACTCGCTGCCCCGGCGGCCGGCCGCGTACGGCGCATCCAGCGACTTGACCACGACGCCCTCGTGACCGCGGCCGACCGCGTCGGCGAAGAACCGCTCCGCCTCGGCCACGTCTGCTGTCACGATCCGGGGCACCTGGAGTTGTCCGGGCAGGACGGCGGCCAGCAGGCGCTGGCGTTGGGAAGCTGGCTCGTCGATCAGATCGCGGCCGTCGAGGTGCAGCACGTCGAAGAAGAACGGGGTCAGCGGGATGCCGGGCCGGTCAGGTCCGGGCGCGCCCTGGTCGGGGGCCTGGTTGGAGGCGTGAGTGCCGGCCCGGCTGGCGGTCACCTGGAACGGGCGGGGCCGGCCGTCCGGGCCGAGCGCGATGGCCTCGCCGTCCAGGACCAGGGCGTCGGCCTCGGCCTGCAGCACGGCCGTGGTGATCTCGGGCAGCCGGGCGGTGATGTCGTCCAGGCTGCGGGTGAACACGCTGACCTGGCCACCCTGCCGGTGCACCTGGATACGGACGCCGTCGATCTTCCACTCGACCGCGGCCGTGGGGACCCGCTCGAACGCGGCGGCCACGGTGGGCGCGGACCCGGCCAGCATGGGCCGCAGCGCCCGGCCCACCTGCAGGTGGAACTCGCCCAGCGCGGCGGACGCGGCCTCGGGACCCTCGCCAGCCGACAGCGCGGCCTGGGCTACCGCGGGCAGCGAGCCGCCCAGCAGATGGGCGCGGCGCACCTGCTCCGGGCTCACCCCGGCCGCGCGGGCCACCGCGTCGCTCATCACGCCTTCCAGCGCGCCCTGGTGCAGTTCGCCGCCGAGCAGCCGGGTCAGGAACGAGCGTTCGGCCGGGGTGGCCCGGCTGAACACCTCGCCGAGCAGCCGCCGCCGCCCGGCCTGGGTGCCGGGCCCGCTGATCGCGCCGATGGCGGCGAACGCCGCGTCCACCTCGGCCAGTGTCAGCGCCGGGCCGGCCGTCTCCGGCCCGGCGGCCGCGGCGCCGTCCGCGCTGGCCCAGAATGAGTCGCCGAGCAGGTCCCGGATGGCCGCGAAGCCCACGCCGATCTGCCGCTGGCGCAGTTCGCCGGACAGGAAGGCCACCGCCACCGGGACCTCGGCGGGCGCGGCCTGGCGCAGCAGCCCGGCGATGGCCTCGATCTTGGCCTTACGGCCCGGCGCCCCGGCCACCACCGATGACGTGCGCACTAGCGCGCTGAGCAGCACATCACGCATTGTGCCCGACCGGGCTGACAGTCCTGGAGGCCGGCGGCACCTGTACTCAGGTGAGTAATCCCAGTCCGATATTTGTTAGCCCAAGCCGCTTGCGCGCCCTTACTACTAGGCGGTAACTTCTGCAAATCGTTCCGGTGTGGGTTATCTCACGCATGACCGGAACGATCCGACAAGGGTGCCGGCGCTCGTCCCCCCTCCGCTGCGCGGCGCGCACCATGGACCACCCAGCACCATGGGCTAAACAGTGCCAGGAGCCGCCATGCCCCCCATTGACGTCTCGCCTGCCGACCCCACCGGGCCACCCGCCCGGGGCCGGGTCCGCTGGCGCCGATTCGCCATCCTGTTCATCCCGGCCATGGCCGCGGCCGCCACCATGGTCGTGCTGACCACCGAAGGCGTGCTGGCCGCGTCCATCTCGGTATCCGGGAGCGCGTTCGAGGTCAGCGCCAACCAGCTCAAGGGAACCGGTTTCGAGCAGTTCGGTGGCGTCGTCACCGACGGCAAGGGCAACCCGCATCCGGTGGCCATCTCGGCCATCCACCAGGCCACGCTGTCCAACCTGTGCCAGAGCGTCAGCGTGGGCGGGATAACCCTGCGCATCACGGCGGGCAGCGGCAGCACGCCGGCCAGCGCCGACAACCTGATCGTGGACGCGGACCAGCTGTCCGGCGACGCCACGTTCAGCAACATCACCATCGGCCAGGACGCCGGGACGCTCAGCGAGGACCCCGGGGTCAGCGGCCCGTCCGGTGGGTTCGGCCAGCAAGCCGACAGCGTGACCATTGACAACCTCAGGCAGCACACCTGGCTGACCACCGCGGGCACGTTCACCCTGCCGGGCTTCTCCCTGAGCTTCGGAAACGCCTGCTACTAGTGAATACGCCAGCCGAGGAGGTCCGCCCGGACAGCGCCTGGCAGCGGTTCCGGAACTGGCGGCGCAGCCGCCCGTTCTGGGGCGGCCTGCTGCTCGCGCTGGCCGGGCTGGAGCTCATCGCGATACCGCTGCTGTCCGTGCTGGCCCACGGTTCGGTCAAAGTCGTCATCTACATCGGCATCGGCGGCGTGTTCGGGGTGCTGATCGGTGGCCTGATGCTGGCCTGCGGCCTGCTCATCTGGTTCCATCCAGTGCAGCGGGTGTTCTACTCGGTGGCCGGCGTGCTGCTGGCCATCGCCTCGTTCATCGCCACCAACCTGGGCGGGTTCTTCCTGGGCATGCTGCTCGGCGTCATCGGGGCCTCGCTGAGCTTCGGCTGGACCCCGGATACCGACCGGGCCGCCGGCGTGCGCCGCCCGTACCGGCCACGGCGGGCGGCGCCGTCCGAGGGACTGGGCCTGGTGCTGCCCGGCCGCCGGGCGCGGGACACCGCGCTCGAGGACCCTGGCCCGGCGGACACCGCGCCGGGCGGCGCACAGGAGCATGGCCAGGATGACGGCGGGGACCGGGTCACCGAGCGGGGCAGCCAGACCGGGAGGGCGTGGTGAGAAGGCTGGCCCTGGCCGTGGTGCTGCCGCTGGCCGCGGCAGGCCTGCTGCTCCCGGGCCTGCTGCGGCCGGCCCCGGCCAGTGCGGCGGCCGCCCGGCCGGACTGCCTCATCCCGATCCTGTGCCCGTCACCGAGCCCGGCCCCTACCCCGTCCGCCAGCGCGAGCCCTACCCCGACCCCGACGGTCTCGGCCGACCCCAGCCCCTCGGCCAGCGCCAGCGCGACCCCAGGTGGCAAGAACAAGGCCAGGAAGAAGGCCAGCCGCGGCCCGAAGAAGGCGTCGTCCATCAAGGCCAAGGACAGCAACGGCCTGGAGATCACCGCGGCCACGTTCGGCCTGACCACTGGTGCCGCGGTGATGCACGGCGCGACCTATGACGGGACGGTCGAGGTGCCCACGGCCAGCGGTTCCAGTGTGCGCATGCTGAAGTTCAGCATGTCGGCGCTCGACCTGACCGGCACGCCCACGCTGACCGTCTCGCAGGGCGGCCAGTCGGCTGAGACCAGCGGCGCCGCCATGCACTTCAGCGGCGACGTGGTGCTGTACGTGACCAAGCTGACCGGGCATCTGCTCGGCATCCCGCTCACGCTCACCCCGGACAGCCCGCTGGCCCTGTTCACCAGCCTGCTGAACGGGGTGCCGCTGACCGATGTGACCACCGATCAGCCGCTCATCTCCGCGGATGCGCTGTCCATCCCGGGCCTGCAGGTCAACGCGGGCTGATCAGTCAGGGCGTCCTGACTTGCCCGTTCACGTCGGCCTGCGCGGTCTCGGACCGCTCATCGCTGCCCGACGGGCCGCTGGCCGGCGGGGCCGGCGGCGGCGCGTCGCTGGCCGGCTCGGCGCGCAGCCGGTTGGCGCGCTGGCCACGGAGCAGGACGGCCGCGACGGCCGCCGCCGACACGGTCACGATCCCGGCCAGGATGGCGGGCCAGCGGCGGCGGCTGCGAGCCGGCTCGGGCTGCATCTTGCGCGCGGTCGCGATCATGGCGGAGGAGACCCTGGGGGCGATGCGCTCCTGCACAGCCACCCCGGCCTGGGCGACCCGTGGCGCGGCCCACGTCCGGGCCTGGTGCACGCCCTGGCTGGCGGTCAGCTGCGCGCTCTTGGCCAGCGGCGTGAACTGCTCCTTGGCCTGAAGGGCACGTCCCTGCACCCGGCTCGCCTGCGCCTTGGCCTGCGTGGCCCCGGCCTTGGCCCGGGACTTTACGTCCTGGCTGCTTGTTCTTGAAAACACGATTAACCTCCCCGAGTAGCTCCCCCGGCCACTCGATTCCCTAGGAGACAACACTCAACCCTCAGTTCCCTGCGCGGACGTGCTCAATCCTGATTCGCCGCTGGTTCATCCGGGCCGTAAGGTACGAGGGGTAGGCCCACGGCACCCGCCGGTGGGCCGGAAACGGCGAATAGAAGCCCGCTCCGTGCGAGGATTTCAGCTATGACAGATACGCTCACCGCGACGCTGCGGACGAACCAGGGGACCATCGTGGTCCGGCTGTTCCCCGACCACGCGCCCAAGACCGTGCGCAACTTCGTCGAGCTGGCCGAAGGCAGCCGGGATTGGACTGACCCGCGTACCGGGCAGCCCAGCCGGGAAAGCCTTTACAACGGGACGATCTTTCACCGGGTGATCCCGGATTTCATGATCCAGGGTGGCGATCCGCTGGGCACCGGAACCGGGGGCCCGGGCTACCAGTTCGCTGACGAGATTCACCCGGATCTCTCGTTCAGCCGGCCTTACCTGCTGGCCATGGCTAATGCCGGGCCGGGCACCAATGGCTCCCAGTTCTTCATCACCACCGTGCCCACCCCGTGGCTGAACGGGAAGCACACCATCTTCGGTGAGGTCACCGAGGGCAGCGACGTGGTGGACGCGATCACCCACGTGGACCGGGACGGCCGGGATCGGCCAGCCAAGGACGTGGTGCTCGAGTCGGTCGAGATCTCCCGCGACGACGCCTGACCCCTTGGCCAGGACAACGGCAGGCTGACGGTGGACGACTCCCCGGCTCCGGGCGCCGAGGCGCCCGCACCGGTACCAACCTGCTTCCGGCACCCGGACCGGGAGACCTACCTGTCCTGCAGCCGGTGCGGGCGGCCCGCCTGCCCGGACTGCCTGCGGGCCGCACCGGTCGGCCAGCATTGCGTGGAGTGCGTACGGGAAGGCCACCGGGGGACCCGCGCACCGACCGCGGTGTTCGGCGGCCGGCCGGCCATGAGCTCGATCGTGACCTGGGTCATCGTCGGGCTCAACGTGCTGTTCTACCTGGTCGAGCTGGCCTACCCGGCGCTGGCCGACAACTGGGCCATGGTGGCCAAGTTCGGGCCGGACATCGGGGTGGCCGACGGGCAGTACTACCGCCTCATCACCTCGGCGTTCCTGCCACCGACCGGCTCCAGTGGGCTGCTCGACATCGCGTTCAACATGTGGGCGCTGATCCTGGTCGGCCCGGCCCTGGAGCGGCTGCTCGGCCACGTCCGCTTCTCCGCGGTGTACCTGCTGAGCGCGCTGGGCGGGTCGGTGCTCTACTACCTCATCGCCCCGCCGTACCAGCCCGCTCTGGGCGCGTCCGGCGCCATCTTCGGCCTGTTCGGCGCGTGGTTCGTGGTGTCCAGGCGGCTACGACTCGACACCAGGGCCATCGTCTTCCTGATCGTGCTGAACCTGGTCATCAGCTTCGTGTGGCGCTCATCGATCGCCTGGCAGGCCCACGTCGGCGGGCTCATTGTGGGCAGCCTGCTCACCGCGGCCTATGCCTACGCGCCCCGGTCGCAGCGCACGCTGATCCAGGTCGGCGCGACCGTGATCGTGCTGGCCGTGCTGATCGCCGCGGTGGTCACCAGGACGAACGCGCTGACCTAGTTACTGCCGCGTGGTGTTAGCGCCACTTGGTGGACAGCACGACGCCGCCGATGATGAACGCGAACCCGACCACCAAGTTCCAGTCCGCCAGCGCGCCGATCGGCAGGCTGCCCTGGGTGACGTAGAACAAGGCGATCCAGGCCAGCCCGATCAGCAGGCAGGCCAGCATGGCTGGCACCAGCCAGCGCGGACTGACCTTCGACTTCGCGGTCCGGGCCGGCGGGGTGTAGACCGCCTTGGACCTCACGCGGGACTTGGGCACGGTCGTCTCCTGGTCAACTAGCTCTGCCCGAGTCTAGCGCCGACCCCCTCCTCAGGGGGTCGGCGTCGCGGTCGGGGTGGGCGTCGCGGGCGCGGTCGGGGTGGGCGAGGCGCTGGTCGGCGCGCTGGTCGGCTGGGTGGCCGCGGCCACGAAGATGGTGACCGTGGAGCCACTCGGCGCGGTGGTGCCGTTGGTCGGCGACTGCTGGAACACCGTGCCCGGGGTCGTGCCCGCCGGCCCGGCCGCCGTGACCACCTTGACCTGGAATCCCGCGTTGGTGAGGATCTGCTCGGCGGTAGCCTTCGGGTCGCCAATGACCGACGGCACCTGGGTGCCGCCGCCGGAGACGAACAGCGTCACCGTGCTGCCCTGCTTCACCTGGGTGCCCGCGGCCGGGTTGGTCCTGGCCACCTTGCCCTGCGGGAGGGCGGAGTTCGGCGCTGTCTTGGTCGTCACCTGCAGGCCCAGGCCCTGCAACGTGCTCTGGGCCTGGCTCTCCGACTGGCCGACCACGTTCGGGATCGTGACCTTCTTCGGCCCGGTGGACACCCGGAGCGTCACGTTGCTGTGCGGCGCCACCTTGGTGCCGAACGGCGGGCTGCTGCTGACCACGATGCCGACCTTGGCTGAGGACGGCACCTTGACCACCACCGGGTTCAGCCCGGCCTTCTTGACTGCCTTGACCGCCTGGGCCTGGGTCAGGTTCACCACCGACGGCACCGAGGCGGTATTACCGCTGCCGCCGTTCAGCAGCAGGTAGGCCAGCACGGCCACGATGATGACCCCGACCGCGCCGAGGATCCACCACAGCGCGCGGCGGCGGCCGCCACCGGTCCCGTCGTCGTAGCCGTCGCCGGGCCCGCCGTAGCCGGACATCGTGCCGGTCGCCGCGCCGGCCATCATGGTCTGCGGCCCCATCCGCTGGGTGCCTGGCGCGTACATCTGGGTGTGCGGCGGCGCGGCCACCGGCACCCCGGACAGCGCCCGCTGGATGTCGGTCCGCATCTCGGCGGCCGACTGATAGCGCTCGGCCGGGTCCTTGGCCATCGCCTTGAGCACGATCGCGTCGGCCCACGGCGGGATCTCCGGGTCGACCTGGGATGGCGGGATCGGGTTCTCCCGCACGTGCTGGTAGGCGATGGCCACCGGCGAGTCGCCGGTGAACGGCGGCCGGCCGGTGAGCAGCTCGTACAGCAGGCAGCCGGTGGAGTACAGGTCGCTGCGCGCGTCCACCCGCTCACCCCGGGCCTGCTCCGGGGACAGGTACTGCGCGGTCCCGATGACCTGGGCGGTCTGCGTCATCGTGGCCTGGGTGTCGCTGACCGCGCGGGCGATGCCGAAGTCCATCACCTTGACCTCGGCCGACCGGGTCAGCATCACGTTGCCGGGCTTGATGTCCCGGTGCACGATGCCGTTGCGGTGGCTGTAGTCCAGCGCGCGCAGCACCCCGTCGGTGATCTCCAGCGCCCGCTCCGGTAGCAGCCGGCGGTCGTCGCGCAGCAGCTCACGCAGCGTCCGGCCGTCCACGTACTCCATCACGATGTACGGCACCGGAGTCGGGCCGGCCATGTCCTCGCCGGTGTCGTACACCGCCACGATCGACGGGTGGTTCAGCGACGCGGCCGACTGGGCCTCGCGGCGGAACCGGGCCTGGAACGTCGCGTCCCGGGCCAGGTCCTCGCGCAGCGTCTTCACCGCGACGATCCGGTCCAGCCGGATGTCCCGGGCCCGGTATACCTCGGCCATGCCGCCTCTGCCGACGACGCCGTCGAGTTCGTAGCGGCCGCCCAGCAGGCGCGGCTGTGTCATGTCTCGCACGTCAGTAACCGTTCCGCGTCGTTGTCGTCATTACTGCCCCACGGCGTTCAGGTAGGCCTTGATGATGGCCACCGCGATCGGCGCGGCGGCGTCAGCACCCTGGCCGCCCCCCTTAACCACGACGCCGACAGCTATCTTCGGGTTGGAAGCTGGGGCGAAACAGGTGAACACCGCGTCGTCCAGGCCGCTGTTGTTGATCCCGTTCTGGGCGGTGCCGGTCTTGGCCGCGATCACGATCCCCCCGGTAGCCTGCAAGCCCGCGCTGATGTGGGCGGTGCCCTGCGAGTTCTGGGTTACCTGGATCATCATGTCAGTCACGTTGGTCGCGATGGCCGGGCTTACCGGATGGCTGAGTACGGTCGGCTGCGTGGTTGACAGCGTGGTCAGGTCGGGCGCGGTGACCTTGTCGACCATATAGGGCTTCATCAGCGCGCCCTGATTCGCGATAGCCGAAGCCAGCATGGCTTCCTGCAGCGGGGTGACCGTGTCGCTCTCCTGGCCAATGGCCGCGCCGGCCCGCATGGCCGGGTCGGTGTACAGCGGGAAGTTGCTCTGCGTGACCGGGAGCGGGATGGTCAGCTTCGGGTTGTTGAAGCCGAACAGGTTGGCCTGCCGCTGCAGCTGCTGCCCGGTCAGGCGCAGGCCCAGGTTGCCGAACACGGTGTTGCAGGACTGCAGGAACGCCTGGATCAGCGGCACGTGGCCGCTGCCGTCGCCGCACGCCTCGCCGTCGAAGTTGATCAGCGGCTGGGTGACGCCGGGCAGCTTGAGCTGGGTCGGCGCGAAGACCGACGTGTTCTGGTTGATGCCCTTGTCGGCCATGGCGGTGGAGCTGGTCACGACCTTGAACGACGACCCGGGCGGGAATGTGACGTTGATGGCCCGGTTGAGCAGCGGCTGGTTCGGGTTCTTCAGCAGCTTCTGGTCGTTGGCGTTCAGCTGCTTACCGTCGAGCGTGGCCAGCTGGTTGGGGTCGAACGTCGGGTTGGAGGCCATAGCCAGCACCGCGCCGGTCTTCGGGTTCAGCGCCACCACGCCGGCTTCCTTGCCCTGCTGTTTCAGCGCGTTGTAGGCAGCCTCCTGAGCCGCCGAGTTGATGGTCGTCTCGACGGTGGCGCCCTTCTTCTGCTTCCCGGTGATCAGGTCGATGAGGTTGTGCACCGCCAGCGCCGGGTCGGACCCGGACAGCTCCTTGTTCTCGGTCTGCTCGATCCCGGTCTGGCTGAACAGCGTGTCGTACCCGGTGATCGGGGCGTACATCTTGCCTTCGGGGTAATGCCGCTGGTACTCGCCGAACGCCTTGTTCATCTTCGAGTACGCGATGACCTTCTGGTCGGAGGTGATGATCGAGCCGCGCTGGAACTGCAGCGTGGAGGTGAACGTGCGGCCGTTGCCCGGCTCGTTGGCCAGGCTGCTCGCCTCGAACCCCTGCACGTAGTTCACGTTGACCAGGAGCAGCACGAACATCACCAGAGAGATGAGCGCCACCCGGCGCAGCGCATGGTTCACCCGGCCCGCACCACCTGGGTCATGCCCTCGTCCTGGATCGGCTGCGGCGCCGGTCTGCGCGCGGTGTCGCTGATCCGCATCAGCAGGGCGATCAGCATCCAGCTGGATATCAGCGACGAGCCGCCCTGGGACAGGAACGGCGTGGTGATGCCGGTGAGCGGGATCAGCCGGGTCACCCCGCCGACGATCACGAACACCTGCAGCGCGACCGTGAACGCCAGCCCGCCCGCCAGCAGCTTGGAGAATGGGTCACGGACCGCGATGGCCGCCCGCAGCCCGCGCTGCACGATCAGCCCGTAGATGAGCAGCAGGGCCATCACCCCGGTCAGGCCCAGCTCCTCGCCGAACGCGGTGATGATGAAGTCGCTCTGCACCAGCGGGGTGTTGTACGGCTGGCCCTGGCCCAGGCCACGGCCGAGCACCCCGCCGAAACCCAGCCCATACAGTCCCTGGACCGTCTGGAAGCCGATGGTGTGCACGTAGTTGAACGGGTGCAGCCAGACCAGGAACCGGTCCTTGACGTGCGCGAACAGCTCACTGGCCACGACCGCGCCGAACAGGAACAGCAGGAACCCGATGATCAGCCAGGATGAGCGCTGAGTGGCGATGTACATCATCACCACGAACAGCCCGAAGAACAGCGCCGAGGTGCCGATGTCGCCCTCGAAGATCAGCACCACCAGGCTGACGCCCCAGGCGATCAGCACCGGCCCGAGGTCGCGCGCACGGGGCAGGTCGATGCCGAGTACCCGCCGCCCGGCCAGCGCGAGCACGTCGCGCTTGGCCACCAGGTAGCCGGCGAAGAACACGGCCAGGCAGAGCTTGGCGAACTCCTCGGGCTGCACGGTGAAGCCGCCCACCGAGATCTGGATCTTGGCGAACGTGCCCGACACCTCGCTGATGCTGTTCGGCAGCACCGCGGGCAGGGCCAGCAGCACCATGCCGATCGCGCCCAGCGTGTAGGTGTACCGCTGCAGCGTGCGGGGCTGCCGGACGAAAGCCAGCACGGCCACGAAGGCGGCGATCCCGGCCGTGCTGTACAGCACCTGGAAGGCCGTGGTCTTGCCGCTCATCGTGGTGATGACGAAGCCGGGGTTGCCGCCACGGCCGGACTCCTGCAGCCGGTAGATCATCACGATGCCGAGCCCGTTCAGCAGCGCGGCCAGCGGCAGCAGCAGCGGGTCAGCCCAGGGCGCCAGCCAGCGCACGGCCACGTGCGCCACCCCGACCAGCGCCGCGAACGACAGGCCGTACACGAACATGCCGGCCGGTATCTTGCCGTTCAGCCCCAGCCCCACGTTGGCGTAGGCGAACATCACCACGCCGACCACGAAGGCCAGCATGAGCAGCTCAGTCCGGCGGCGGCCCTGCGGTAGCGGCATCCCTCCCGCCTGGCCGTTCTGCTCGGCGGCGGCTCGGCCACCGCCCAGCGGCTGGTCCGATGGGCTGGCGATCACGCTCACGGCTATCCTCCGGTCCCAGCGGCGGCGCTGGCTGGTGCCGGGCACTCCGCCGGGATGGTTGGCTTCGGTGGCTTGACCTGCTCGGTGACGGTCTTCTTCCCGCGCTTGACCCGCTTCTTCGTGGCTGGGGTCGCCTCCCACTGACGCAGCGCGGCGTACGCCTTCTGGCAGTTCTGGTAGTCGGTCTGGATGGTCTGCAGCGAGTCCTGTGCGCCGCTCAGGCCGGAGTTCGACGTGATGGTGGCGCGCACGGTGCTCGCGTCCATGCTCGGCAGGCTGGCCACCGGGATGCTGGTGCGCTGCACCACGCTGTACAGCTTGATGCCCGCCACGGTCTGGTTGATGCCGCGGAAGATGACGACCTTGCCGTTGTCCTCACCCACGTAGTACTGGTTCTGGGTGTACCGCCAGCCCGCGTACGCCCCGCCGACCACCAGCACCACCAGGATCACCAGCGCGGACGTGACCAGCGGGAACCGGCGCTTGCGGCGGCGGTGCCCGCCGTGGTCATGGTCGTCCTCGTCGGTGGGCCGTCCGGGCGCCGGGTCGTCGTGCGCGATGGCCACCGCGACCTGCGGCGCGGTCCGGGTCAGCAGGTGGGCGCGGCCCGCCGGGCTGTCGGTGCGGAACGGTCCGCCGCCGCTGCCGTTGGACGCCGCCCCGACCATGACCGAGGCCTCGCTGGGCGGCAGGGGGGCGGTCGCGCTGTCCACCACGTCGGCGACGATGCAGGTGATGTTGTCCGGGCCGCCACCCCGGATGGCCAGCTCGACGAGCTGCAGCACGACCTCGTTCAGGTCCTCGACCTTGGCCAGCGTCCGGTGCAGCGTCTCCTCGCTGACCACCCCGGACAGCCCGTCCGAGCACAGCAGGTACCGGTCACCCAGCCGGGCCTCGCGCAGCGACAGGTCCGGCTCGACATCGGCCCGGCCGTCCAGCGCGCGCAGCAGCATGGACCGCTGCGGGTGGGTGGCCACGTCGTCCGGGCTGATCCGCCCCTCGTCCACCAGCGTCTGTACCAGCGTGTGATCGTGCGTGATCTGATGGAACTCCCCGTCACGCAGCAGGTACGCGCGGGAGTCGCCGATGTGCACCAGAGCCACCCGCGGGCCGGACCAGAGCATGGCGGTCAGCGTGGTGCCCATGCCCTCGAGCACCGAGTCGGCCACCACCATGTCATGCAGCGTGTGGTTCGCATCCACGACCGCGTCGGCCAGCGCGTCGAGCAGGTCGTTGCCGGGCACGTCGTCGTCCAGCCGGGCCAGCGTGGAGATCGCCGCGGCGCTGGCCACCTCGCCCGCGGCGTGGCCGCCCATGCCGTCCGCGACGGCCAGCAGACGCGGCCCGGCGTACGCCGCGTCCTCGTTCCCCTCCCGGAGAAGACCGACGTCCGAGCGAATCGCGTACCGGAGTGCAAGTGTCATCTGCGCAATTCCAGAACGGTCTTGCCGATGCGGATCGGCACGCCTGTCGGCACCGGGGTCGGCTGGGTCACCTTCTGCCTGTCGAGGTAGGTGCCGTTGGTAGACCCGAGGTCCTCGACGATCCATTGACCGTCTTGTGGGAACAGCCGGGCATGTCGGCTCGAAGCGTAGTCATCGTTGAGCACCAGCGTGGCGTCATTTGACCGACCGATGGTGATTTGCTGCTCAGTGAGGGCCAGACTCGTGCCGGCCAGCGCGCCCGCGGTCACCAGCAGACGCTCCGGTGCGCCACGCCCGGCCCGTGGTGGCCGGGCCGGGCGGGGCCGGGTCTGCTGGCGCTGCCGCTTCTGCTTCCGTGGGGCCTGGCCGAACAGGTCCGTGCGCACCACGCCCACCGCCGTGATCACGAAAAGCCACAGGACGGCCAGAAAGGCCAGCCTGATCAGGAGGAGGGTCAGCGTGCTCATCGGGTCATGTGTCCTCGGGTGCCTCGCCATTGCGGCCAGCGGGGGTTGGGCGGGATTCGGGGTCGGGGGTGACTCAGCGGGTAACGGTCAATAGATACCGTCCCTGCGGAACACCAGTGTCGTCCGGCCGAGGGTCACCTGCGTGCCGTCTGCCAATGTCACGCGCCGCACCGGCTGGCCGTTCACGAACGTGCCGTTGGTCGAGCCCAGGTCGACCAGGACCACCTCACCGTCCTCGACCCGGAGCTCGGCGTGGTGCCGGGAGACGCCCGGATCGACCAGCCGCAGATCGCAGTCGGTACCGCGGCCCAGCATGGTCACCGGGGCGTTCAGCTCGTACGTGCGCTGGCTGCTGCCGTCGGGCCCAGGTTCGGGGCCGGACACCAGCAGCCGGGGGCGGCCACCGAACGTGCCCGGCGGGCGCGGCAGGTCGCTGGCGGGGCGGCGGATCTCGCCGCCCTCCACCGTAGTGCCGCGGATAACCCCGGACCGGATCCGGAACGTGCCGGTGGTCAGGTCCGGTACCCCCTCGAAACGCATCCGCACCGGCCCCACGAAGGAGTACCCCTGCTCCCTCGCGTGCTCCCGGGCCAGCGTGGCCAGCTCCACACCGAGACTGTCCGCGTAGACCTCGAGGCGGTCGAAGTCGGTCTCGGCGATCTCCACCACGAAGTCGTTCGGCACCAGGGTCCGGCCCTGGGCGACGATCGCGGCCCGGTCATCCATCTCGCGCTGAACCGCGCTGGCAACCTCCACTGGCTGCAGCTCGGACTTGAACGCCCGCGCGAAGGCACCCTCGACCATGCCTTCGAGCCGCCGCTCGAAGCGCTGTAGAACTCCCACCGCGGGGTACCTCCTTCCCCTATCCGCATCCGATGGTATCGGCGGTCGGGGTGCTCTCGCGGACGTGCTAACCTGACTCACTGCGTAGGGCGGGTGGCGGAACGGCAGACGCGCACGGTTCAGGTCCGTGTGTCCGAAAGGACGTGAGGGTTCAAATCCCTCCTCGCCCACAGGTTGTGCTGAGGTGCCAAGGGTTCAGGTGCCAAGGGTTCAGGTGCCGGTGTGCTGGGCTGCAAGTTTATCTGGGAATCCGCCATGTGGGCGGGGTCTTCGCAGGTCAGCGACGGCACTATTACCACGGGGCCATCATGTGCCCGCGTAACGCCAGGCCAATCCTGTGCCGGCTGACCTGGTCGCGGACGTCGCGGTCGTCGGTGCGGGCGCGCTGGGGCTGAGCACCGCGCTGCACTGCGCGCTGCTGGGCCGGTCGGTGGTCGTGCTGGACCGCCGTGCACCCGGCTCACAGGCCTCCGGCCGGGCCGCTGGCCTGTTCAAATCGGTGCAGGGTGACGAGCTGCGCACGTTCCTGGCCCGGCGCAGCATCGCCAAGGTGCGCACGTTCGCGGACTGGGCTGGCGTCCCGCTGGACGTGGCCACGACCGGCAGCCTGCTGGTGGCACGCAGCACCGGGCATAAGGCGCTGCTCGCGGCGGAGGCCGGCCAGTCGCGCCGGTGGGGCGTGGAGCTGGCCGAGATCAGCCCGGGCGAGGCCGGCGGGCGGAGCGCTGGCTTCTATCAGCCCGCCGGTGACGAGCACATCGTCTGGTGCCCAGAGGACGTCTATATCGAGGAGCCAGGCTGGCTGGTAGCTGCCTACCTGGCCGCCTGCCAGCGGCTCGGGGTGCAGGTGCTGGCGGGCGAGGAAGTCACCGGGGTGCGGCTCGATGGCGGGCAGGTAGCCGGGCTGGAGACGGCTGGCCGGGTGGTGCGCACCGCGCACGTGGTCGACGCGGCCGGCGCGTGGGTGCGCCAGGTCGGTGAGCTGGCCGGGGCCTGGGTGCCGGCCGCGCCGGTCCGGCACCAGCTGCTGGTGACCGACCCGGTCCCGGAGGTGCCGCCCAGCGCGCCAATTACCAGAATTCTGGATTCTGCGGTGTACCTGCGGCCGGCCCGCGGCGGGCTGATGATCGGCGGATTCGAGCCAGAGCCGCTGCCGGTGGATCCACGCGTTCAGCCGCCCGGGTTCGACACCGATTCGGTGCCGCTGGACCTGAGCGTGCTCGGCCGGATGGCCGGTCAGGTGGCCGGGCTGGTCCCGGCGGCCGGGCTGGCGGGCGACGAGAGCCGGGTGGCCGAGCACCGCGGCGGCCTGTTCACGATGAGCCCGGACGGCCGGTTCCTGGCCGGCCCGGTGCCTGAGGTGCCCGGGCTGTGGGTGGCCAGCGGCTGCAACGGCTCGGGCTTCTCGTCGTCCCCGGCGCTCGGCGAGGCTCTCGCCGCCTGGATCAGCACCGGCCAGCCTCCGGACGGTCTTGACGCGCTGGCCCCGTCCCGGTTCGGCCGGCTGGCCGACCAGGACCTGGCCGAGCGGGGCTGCTGGCAGTACGCGCACTACTACGACCCAGCCGGGGCCGATCCGGGCTGACGCCGTCGAAGCCGGCGGACGCGGCACGGAACCCGGCTGGTCAGGGGACCACGATGACCGGGCAGTGGGCATGCCGGGCCAGCCAGCCCGGCACCGAGCCGGCCAGCTGGTGCCAGACATGCCCAGGCGCGCCGATGACCAGCGCGTCGGCGTGGAACTCGTCGGCCGCGGCGGCCAGCTCGCGGGCCGGGCTGCCCTGCCGGGTCACGATGCAGACGTCAAGCCCGGTCCGGTCGCACACCTCGTCCAGCTCGGCCAGCAGCCAGCGGTGGGTCTCACTGGTGTCCCGGGCCGGCGCGATGACCTGGCCGGTCAGCGGTTCGCAGAACAGCGCCGGGCTGGTGATGTACGCGACCAGCAGGGTGCGGCCGAGCCGCCGGGCCATCCCGGCGGCGTACGCCAGTGCGTTCCGGCTGGGCGCGGATCCGTCGTAGCCGACGACGACAGGGTGGTCTGCCTCGGTCAGCGGCTGCTTGGCCGCCAGCTTCCCGGCGCAGTCCTCCGGGCCGGGCTGGCCCGCCTCGGTCAGCGGCGGTTCCGGCTGGGGCTGGGCCGGTCGGCGCCGCTGCGGCCAGGGCGGCCGGGGCGGCCGGGGCCGCTCAGGACGGCCCGGCTGGGGCTCTGCCTGGTCCATGGCTTCTCATCCTCGTGAATCCATGTCCGCTCACCGGTCCTACCTACCGCAAGCTCTGTTAGTTTTGCTTAAACAACTAATACGGTTCAACCCATACCAGCAAGGTGCTGCGGGTTATCCAATACCCTCGACGGCGGCAATGTTGCAGCCATCGGCCTGGCCGGCGCGCCGGCCTGCCCCGGGTACCCGGGGCAGGCCTGGCCAAACAACCCGGCCCGACCAGGCAGAATCGGTAACGTGCCAGAACTTCCTGAGGTCGAATCGCTCGCCGTCTTCCTTCGCGAGCATGCCTCCGGGCGCGTCATCGACCGGGCCGACAGCGCGGCCATCTCGGTGCTCAAGACCTACCGCCCCGACCTGTCTGAGCTGCATGGCCGGGTGATCGGGGAGGTCTCAAGGCACGGCAAGTTCCTCGACCTGACCGCGCTCACGGCCGATGCCCCGGGCGGAGGCGACGCTGGGGCGGGCCCGCTGCACCTGGTTATCCACCTGGCCCGGGCCGGCTGGCTGCGCTGGCGGGAGGACCTGCCCGCCCAGCCGCCCCGGCCGGGCAAGGGCCCGCTCGGCTTCCGCCTGCGGTTCACCGATGGGACCGGGTTCGACCTGACCGAGGCCGGCACCAAGAAGCGGCTGGCCGTATACCTGGTCACCGACCCGGCCGAGGTGCCCGGGGTGGCCGCGCTCGGCCCGGACCCGCTGGCCGACTCGTTCACCGAGGCCGAGCTGGCCAAGATGCTGGCCGGCCGCCGGACCCAGATCAAGGGCGTGCTACGGGATCAGAAGATCATCGCCGGGATCGGCAACGCCTACTCCGACGAGGTGCTGCACGCCGCCCGGATGTCCCCGTTCCGGCTGGCCGCCAGCCTGGCCGATGAGGAAGTGGCCGGTCTGTACGCGGCGATCGTCGCCGTGCTGCGCGAGGCGGTGCAGCGGTCGGCGGGCCTGGCGGCCGGCGAGCTGAAGGCAGAGAAGAAGTCCGGGCTGCGGGTGCACGGCCGGGCCGGGCAGCCCTGCCCGGTGTGCGGCGACACGGTGCGCGAAGTGTCGTTCGCCGATTCCGCCCTGCAGTACTGCCCCACCTGCCAGACCGGCGGCAAGCCGCTGGCTGACCGGCGGATGTCCCGGCTGCTTCGCTAGCCGGGACATCCGCGCTGGCCCACCTGATGGCGGTCAGTTGACTGGCGACCCCGAGACCGGCTGCGTGGCGTTCGTGGAGCCGAACAGCACTCCAAGCTCGGCCCAGCGGGTAGCGCCGCACGGGCTGTGCTGGGAGAACGTGCCGGATACCGACTTGCCGAAGTAGGTCCCGCGGACCTGGGCCGTGCCGGCCTGCGCCCCAGCCGGGATCATCGGGCACATGATGCCCCGCGGGATCGGTGCGAACGGGTTCTTGGCCGCCAGCAGCTGGCGGCAGGCGGCCTGGGCGTGCGGGTGCGTCCCGCCCACCGGGTCGCAGGTCAGCGTCCACCGCTGCGGCTTGGCGCCGGGTCGGGTCTTGACCACCACGGTGAGGGAGACCTTGGCCGCCGGGGCGGCGTGGCTGGGTGATGAGCTGGGCGCAGCGGCGGAGCCGTTGCTGGTCGCGCTGCCGCAGGCGGCCACGGCGACCAGGCTGAAGATGGCCGGCAGCAGGTATCCGGCGGCTAGCTGCCAACGCCGGGAGGGGAACGTCATGCACATGTGACGCGGCGGGTGGCCGTCCGGTTCCAGCCAGCTGGCCCGGCGTGGCCCGGGAGCCGTCAGTGTGCTCAGCTGGCCAACGCCGCGCCGTGGTGCGGTGCCGCAGGCTGACTTCCTGCTCAGCTATCTGGGACCACTCGCCGCCAGCGTCCCGGTCATGCTGGACATCGAGTTCAACCCCTACCCCGGCGGAGAGTGTTACGGGCGCGGCGGCCCGCAGATGGTGAGCTGGGTCGAACGGTTCAGCGCCGAGATACAGGCCAGGACGGGCCGGCGCCCCTACATCTACACGCCGCAGGGCTGGTGGAACCCGTGCACCGGCGGCAGCTCCGCGCTGCACAAGAACCTGTTGTGGGTGCCGAACTACACCACCGCGAGCAGCCCGGCCATGCCGTCCGGCTGGACAACATGGCGGATCTGGTGCGGCCACCGATCTCGACCAGGCCAGCGCCACGTTCCTGGGGCTGCTCAACCCGGGCACCCAGGACCAGGCGGCCGGGTCGCCGGCCGGCCTCCAGCTGCAGCAGGCCATCCCCACCCCGGGCCAGACCGTGAGCTACACCGCCACCGGCCTGCCGCCCGGGGTATCGCTGACCACGTCGGGAAACTTCACCGGCTGGCTCACCCGGGCCGGCAGCTACCCGGTGCAGGTCAGCGCGTCCAACGCCGCCGGTGCCACCCAGTCCCAGTCGTTCACCTGGACCGTCACCGC
>Ga0335085_10004435_pt1 | contig 23305 bp, 19 predicted proteins | sample Lox_Sample_45_FD_206712 | JGI IMG/M metagenome (GOLD analysis project Ga0335085, IMG submission 206712) | Soil microbial communities from Loxahatchee National Wildlife Refuge, Florida, United States - Lox_Sample_4.5 | ecosystem: Environmental > Terrestrial > Soil > Wetlands | place: USA...
TTGAGGTGGACGATGTCCGCCTCGTCCACGCCCCGCAGCCCTTGCAGGAGTCCTTCCACTCCGGTGGCGTCGCCATTGCGATCCACGACCCGCAGACCCAGTGCGCGGGCTGCCGCAAGCACGTCGTTGCCGTGGGACTCGGCTCCGCCGCGAGCCAGCAGCAGCGGTCGGTGCCGCTGCCGCTTGAGCTCGCATACGATCTCGAGGGCGCCAAGCCAACGCTTGTCGGGATCGAAGCGAGCGACCTTCGCAATCACCGTCCGGCCTCGCAGCCGGCGCTGCATCGCCGCGACGCCTGTCCGACTCGCCGGCAGGAAGGCGTCGGCAGAGAGACCGTTCGGGATCACGATGGGGTCGACGCCAAGGTTCCTCATCGTCTGCTTCATGTAACGACTCACGGTCGTGATGACCGACGCCTCGGCAAGCCGGGGCCAATCGATTCGCTCGAAGCCGAATACGTTGTTGGCATTCCAGAGGACGCTCGCGCGCTCGCGGAGCCCTTCTCGACGCAGCAGCCAATCGAGGTGAAGAACGGTGTCGACTGTTTGCCACTCCTCGGCGAGGATCACGGCGTGGCGGCCGTTGAGGCGGAGCCCTAGGACCTCCAGCAGGGCGGGCGGCAGCGAAGCAGCGAAGTCGTTGCACTTCCCCTCCTCGCCGTCGTAGACGCCGCCAGGGTGGTAGCGGCTGATCCACTGGCACCAGCGGTGGAGATGGAGCTGACCGCGCGTCTCGTGGCCGGGAAGTGAAGGGTCGCCCACGAACCACAGGTGCGTCTCGAAGCCGAGTCCCGCGAGCGTCCGCGCGAGACCATCGATCCGGCTCGCGATCCCGCCCGCCCGGGAGTACTGGTCCGGCCCTTCGAAGGAGAGGAGGTGGAACTGCATTGGGGGATCCGTCCGATCTTCGACTTCGCTTCCTACGTCGCGTCGCACGCGACGAAAAGTGAAGTCTGGCAAATCTCCGCCTACAGGTGCTTCTTGATCTTCTGCCAGAGTGTCTCCTTGGGAGTCGCCCTGCAGTCGGCAATCAGCGCACCGACCGGTTGGCCGAACTCGTCGAGCGCCACCGTGCGGGTCGTCGACTGGTTCTCTCCGTCGGCGTAGCCCGCCACCGCCACCCAGTACGCGATGCGGTTCTGGTTCTCGGGGTTCATGACGAGGAACTCCTCGCAGGTGATGTTATCGACGTTCTTCGCAGCGGCCTGCGCCGAGGGCCCGCCGAGCGCGATCCCGCCGGCCGCGACGGCCACGATCCAAGCCTTCATCTCGATTCCTCCTGTTCCGTCGATCCGTTCGCGAGCGCCGTGCTGCGAACCGCCGCATCCAGCCTTCGCAAGAGGCATGCCGAGTCGACGGCGATCCCGATGCAGGCCTCACGACGACGGGAGGCGAGCTGCGGTGCCGACGACGAGGCGTGACAGCGGCGAGCTACACAAGGTTTGCGGGAGCTGCGTGCCGTCATGTCGGCACATATGACGACCCCTCGGCCGCGCGCAGATCCTCGTCTGCCTCGCAGAAATTGGCTATCCAATGAGGCGAACAGGTATTCCGAGCGATTGTGCCGAGAGATGGGCAGCTCCTCGTGCCGCAGCAGGGCGCGCCGTCGCGACGTCCCGGAGAGCGCATGAGCCCCGGAACCCCGACCTTCGTGATCGCCATCGCGGTCGGGGTCTCGCTCGCGGGGCGCGGACCCGGCGTCCTGACCCTGCCCCCCGCGGCGCCAACGCCCGGGGCAGCGTGATGGACGTCGAGCCCACCGTCTTCGTCGTCGACGACGATGCGTCGGTCCGGCGCTCGACCGAGCGCCTGGTCCGCTCGCTCGGCTTCGGCGTCCGCACGTTCGGGTCGGCGCGTGAGTTCCTCGACTCTGCGCGCGGCGAGAGGCCAGCGTGCCTCGTGCTCGACGTGCGCATGCCCGAGCTGAGCGGCCTCGATCTCCAGAGCGAGCTGACTCGATGCGGCGTCGAGATCCCGATCATCTTCGTCACGGGACACGGGAGCATTCCGCTCACGGTGCGGGCGATGAAAGCGGGAGCGCGGGAATTTCTGACGAAACCCGTCCGCTCGCGCGAGCTCCTCGCCGCGATCCGCGCCGCGATCGAGCGCGACCGCGCGGCACACCGGGCGCGGCTCGAAGCCGTTGCGCTGCGCGAGCGCTACGAGGCGCTCACGTCGCGGGAACGCGAAGTAATGGCGCTGGTGGCCGCGGGCTTGCTCAACAAGCAGATCGCAGGCGAGCTCTCGACCAGCGAGCGGACAGTCAAGTTCCACCGCGGCCATCTCATGAAGAAGATGCAGGCCGAGTCGCTCGCGGAGCTGGTCCGCATGGCCGCTCAGCTCGGCATCGCGCCGCGCGTCGAGGCCGGACCTGTACCAAGGGACAGCTCGAGCCCTTCCCCAAAGGACAGCTAGGCGACAGCGACCAGGCGCGTACCCTGTCTCTCATGACGAAACCGGTGCCGGACGGCAACACGCGCAGCGCGACGGTGTCCGACGCCGCGGCTCCGCTAATCGCGATCGTCGACGACGACGCGTCGGTGCGGCAGTCGACGCGCCGCTTGATCCACTCGTTCGGCTATCGCGCCGAGGCATTCGGCTCGGGCGAGGAATTTCTGGGCTCGGCCGTGGTGCAGCAGACCGCATGCCTGCTGCTCGACGTCCGCATGCCGGGTATGGACGGGCTCGAGGTGCAGCGCCGACTCGCTGCCCGGGGAGCGTCGATCCCGGTCGTCTTTCTCACCGGCCGGGCCAGCGACGACGAGGAGCGTCGGGCGCGGCTCGCCGGAGCGGTTGAATTCCTGCGCAAGCCAGTCGGCGAAGGAACCTTGCTGCAGGTCCTCCGCGGAGTGCTTCACGCCTCGCAGCGCGCTCGAGGAGAACCCAATGGCGATGACGAGTGACTATCCGGGAAATCTGGGCCGTGACGTGAGCGGGATGCGAGAGCCCGCCCGAGCGTTCTCGTGGGAGACGCTTCGCCCGACGCGGGAACGGCGCGCCCTTTCCGCCATCGACGCTGGCAACGAGGCGGTGGACGACGGCGCGTCGCCGCCAGGCCTCGTCGGTCGCTCTGCGGCGCTCGATGCGGTGCTGGAGCGCGCGCGGAAGGTCGCGCCGACCGATTCCACCGTGCTCATCACGGGTGAGACGGGCACGGGCAAGGAGCTCATGGCGCGCGCGATCCACGAGGCGTCGCCCCGCGCCTCTCGACGCTTCGTGTGCGTGAACTGCGCGGCGATTCCCCAGGCGCTGATCGCATCGGAGCTGTTCGGCCACGAGCGTGGCGCCTACACCGGGGCACTGCAGCGGCGCGTCGGGCGTTTCGAGCTCGCCGCCGGCGGGACGCTCTTTCTCGACGAGGTCGGCGACCTGCCGACCGAGACACAGGTCGCGCTGCTGCGCGTGCTGCAGGAGCGCGAGTTTGAGCGCGTCGGCGGCACGGCGCCAGTCCGCGTTGACGTGCGAGTCGTCGCGGCCACGAATCGAGATCTCCAGCAGGCGATCCGGGAGGGGTCGTTCCGCAGCGATCTCTACTATCGCCTCGCCGTGTTCCCGCTCGAAATGCCGCCGCTGCGCGAGCGCAGAGAGGACATCCGCCTGCTCGTCGAGCATTTCGTGGAGCACTGCGGGCAGCGCGCCGGGAAGCAGTTTCGCGGGATCTGCGAGGCGACCCTCGATCTGCTCGAGGCATATCCCTGGCCGGGGAACGTGCGCGAGCTGCAGAACCTCGTCGAGCGCTCGGTGATCCTGTGCGAGTCCGAGTGGTTCTCCGTCGACGCGAGCTGGCTCCCGCGCAGTGCCGGGCAACGCACGCCTGCCTTCGCTTCCGCAGCGGAGCCGTTGAACCGAGACGCCCGCGCGCCGGCACAGAGCGGCGCGACGCTCGCCGAGATCCAACGCGAGGCGATCGTGCGGGCGCTCGAGGCGAGGAACTGGGTGATCGGCGGCCCGAGGGGCGCCGCGGAGCTCCTCGGCCTGAAGCGAACCACGCTCCAGGCGCGCATGCACAAGCTAGGCATCGTGTCGCTGGGCGCCGGTGCGGCGAGTGACCGTTCGTGAGTCGAAACCGTCGACCGGCGGCGCGAGCCGCGACGGGCAAAGGAGGCAGGACGTGGACACCGTGAAGATCCCCGGAACCGAGCTCGCGCCGTCGCGCATCGGCCTTGGCACGTGGGCGATCGGCGGCTGGATGTGGGGCGGAACCGACTTCAAGCTGTCGATCCGCACAATCTGCGCGGCGATCGACGCCGGAATCACGCTGATCGACACCGCGCCCGCGTATGGCCGGGGACGCGCCGAGGAGATCGTCGGCGAAACTCTCGCACGCTCCGGACGGCGCGACCGCGTCGTGATCGCCACCAAGGTCGGGCTCGAGTGGCGGCGCAACGGCGACGTCGTCCGCAACGCGAGTCGCCGGCGGATCCAGAAGGAGATCGTCGAATCGCTGCGGCGGCTCCGCACCGACGTGATCGACATCTACCAGGTGCACTGGCCCGACCCACGCGTGCCAATCGAGGAGACCGCGGAAGCGCTCCGGACGCTGTACGAAGCGGGACAGATCCGCGCGATCGGCGTGAGCAACTTCTCGACGGAACAGATGGATCGCTTCCGAGAAATTGCCCCGCTCCACGTCGCGCAGCCGCCCTATAACGTGTTCGAGCGCGACGCCGAGACCGACGTGCTTCCCTACTGCCTGCGCGACGGCATCGCGACGCTGACGTACGGCGCGCTCTGCCGCGGACTGCTCTCCGGACGCATGCGGCGGGCCACGCGCTTCGTCGGCGACGACATCCGCCGCACCGATCCCAAGTTCCAGCCGCCGCGCTACGCGCAATATCTGCGCGCCGTCGACGCGCTCGAGCGATTCGCGCGCGAGCGCTTCGGCAAGAGCGCGCTCGCGCTGGCGGTGCGCTGGGTGCTCGACCAGCCGGGAGTCGGTGTCGCGCTCTGGGGCGCGCGCAGCCCGGAGCAGCTCGACGCGCTTGGCGACGTCGAGGGCTGGTCGATCGACGCCGACGCCAAGGCCGCGATCGACGCGATCCTGCACGACACGGTGCTCGATCCGGTGGGCCCCGGCTTCATGGCGCCGCCGGCCGGCGCGGTCGGGCTTCCGGATGCGCTGCGAGCCGTGGGTTAGGCGATCGCGGGAACGCCGTGGGCGCCTGGACGTGAATCCTCTTGAACGCAGCGGACGCTCGACCGGCGCGAGGCCGAGCGCCTGCCAACCCGCAGGAGCGCGGCAGGCAGGCGGCCCATGGTGCCTGGCGACAGCGCGGCAAGCGTCGGAAATTCCTCGGCCGCCGTACACGTCGAGCGACATTCTGGTCGACCGCAGGAGCGCTGAGACCTACGTGCTCCTCTCCGGGCGATGGTTCCGCGCGTCGCCCGGGACGGCGTCGTCGTCTACGGCAACGACGCCACGCTGCCGTCGCATTATCGAGCGCGATGGTGTGCGACCCTTCACCGCGCCGGGCGACCTGAAGCCGGTCGCTCAATCGTGAGCCTCGCGTCCGAGCGTCTTGCAGCAGCGAAACCCCAGGTGGTAGTTCGCGTGGCTGTGCGAATCCGTCACGCGCCTGCCGTGCCAAAACGGAGCCCGCCAGGGACACCAGTCCTCGTGGGCCCGGATGTCGTCGAAGGCGAACCAGCTTCCCTTTATCTCGGTGTAGCCGAGGCTCGTGCTGCCGCGGCTCGCCATCTGCTCGGATCGAGCGGGAGATTCATGTGCTCGGCGGCATTGCCGTTCAGGTCGTAGACGCCGAGCGGAGAGCGGCACGTGGGAAAGGTCCCGTCCGGGAAGGTGTTCGATCCGCACAGGCCCCAGCCACCGCCGGGACAGTTGGGGCTCTTGTGGCTCGAGGTCCCGCACACGCCGCTGCGGTACGCGGGGCCGTAGCTCCAGCTCTTGGTCGGGGCGTCGGCTCGGTTGTGGGCGTGGCGCATCCGCTCCACGGCCGCGTTCGGGCTCACGCCCTGCGCCAGGTCGAAGCGGTAGTCTGGCGCTTCGAGCGCACCGGCGCACGCGCCTTCCCACTCGTGCGCGTCGCAGAGTCGCTTGCCCACCGCCTCGCACATCTCGGCGGCCTCGTGTGCCTTCACCCAGACCACTGGATACACGCATGGAATTTCCGGAAGCTCGAACTGGTCGATGTAGGCCGGCGCGTCCTCCGGCTTCTGGTGCGCCGGGTCGTAAAGCGGCGCCATATAGGGGGCGGCGCAGATCCGCTCGAACGTCGGGTCGGCGTAGGAGATCTGCTTCTTCGCGAGCTCGTCGCGGCACCGCTGCTCGCTCACGGGGTGGCTCGAGATCGCGGGATTACCCTGTCCGATGAAACCCGAGCGCGCGAAGATCGCGCGCAGGGCGGCGAGCTGTCCATCGCCGAGCCGGTGCACCTCGAGGAGCTGGCGGAACAGCAGCTCGTTGGCCTCGGCGAGCCCGTTGCTCGCCGCCTGCCCGCCGATCGCCGCGCCGACCGCGAGGGCGATGGTCGCCGCCAGGAGCACGCGCCGGCTCATGGCTGACCGCGCCGCAGCAGAAAGAAGAAGTCCCGATTGTCCGGAAGGCCGACGAAACGCGGGACGTAGCTGGCGCCGTCCTTCGGGTCCAGCGCGCTCATGCCTTCGACCAGGTGCTCGATCGAGAACTTCGCGTCCTCGCGCTGGTAGAGCGCGAGGTAGGTGTGCTCGAGCGCGTTCATGTCGAGAAGCATCGCGTAGCGGCAGCCATAACCCGCGAAGACGGTGGCCATGGCCGAGGGGGTGGCGCTCGAGAACCAGCCATAGACGAGGAAGCGACGTTCGTTGCGTTCGAGCAGGCACAGGCCAGCGCGCAATGTGCGCAGGCTCTCATCCTCCGAGCCCGACCAGTTGCCCGGGCCCCATTGCGTAACGAGGGCGCCTGGCTCCGAGCGACCGGTTGTGGGGTCGCGCTCCACCAACGGCACGCCGTTCTGCCGGGCGTAGCGCACGCGCGCGAGCTCTCTGTCGTCGTCCTCGCTCCAGGTGCGCAGATCGACGCGGCCGTCGCCGAACACCACGGCCGTGGCGAGGCCCGGCTGGAGCTTGCTCAGGATCACGCCCTCTTCGACGAACCCGTAGTGGCTGCCGCGATGGACCTGCGCGAGCGCGCCCCAATGCATCGCACCGTGCCTTCGCTTGAAGCCAGCCGTGAAGATGGCGGTGACGCGGCGCTGGTCCGCAGGCGATAGCGTCCCCGTGCGCACCAGCGGCGCGATCGTGCGGATGCCGTCGGGACCGGGCGACGCGGCGTCGCGAACGCTCGCGAGAGCCCGATCGGACCAGTCGACGCGCGGATGATCGGTCCCGATCGAGTAGCCGAGATCGAAGCGGTCGAGGTCGAACGCAACCAGATCGGCCAGCGCGACCTGCTCGACCCGATCGAGCTCATTCACCGGATGCTGTACACCGCGCAGCACCCCCGGCGCGATGGCGCCGGGCGTCACGACGCTCACGAAGACGCCCGGCTCGTCGCGGACCGGGTACCAGTGCCCGACGCGGACCTTGCCGTCCGCACCCCGCAGGATGGGGAGGGCGAGATCGCCCGGGCCGAGGCTCGCGTCCTGGTAGTCGGGCGCGAGCTCGGGCGGGTCGGGCGCGTCGCGGAGGCTGCGATCGAGCTCCCCGTCGAACGCGAGCTTGGAGGTCTCGAGCCAGGCATCTCGGAAGAATGTGTCGCGAACGATCTCGGTGATCCGTTCCCCTGCCCACACGTGATCCCGAAGGAGGTCCGCCACCCACTCCCTCGCTGTGCGTTGACCGTCGCTGGGCCGGCGCAGGTACAGCTGCTCGCCACACAGAGGAGCGTAGGGCGCCCCGGACGCTGCGGCGCGGGCCAATGCGTTCGGCGCCGCCCCCACCCAGAGATCGCAAGGCTGCGCGGAGCCGGTCCCGCTGGCGAGGGTCAGCCCGGTCGGGTGCTCCGGGTCGAGCTCTACGCGTCGATGGAGCGGATCCGGGTTCTCCAGGTGGTAGGTCGCGCTCGCGCCATCCTTCCAGTCGAGTCGAAGCAGGAACCAGGCGTGGACATTGGGATTGAGGTCGATCAGGGTGACACGCCCGTGCCGCTCGGCGCCGTCGGTCACTTCCTCCGTGCGCGTTCGTTCGAAGGGCTGCAGCTCGACGACGCTCTTCGGGCGGGCCGCCGCGTCGTCCTCGCGCTGCCTCGCAGGATCGGAAGGGGCGGCGCCTGCTCGGGAGGCGAGGAGCAGCCAGAGCCCGAGCAGCTGGGCCAGCCCGCGCCATCGCCGAGGGCGTGCCGCGGCGCGCGGGTCACTCCTCATTCCCAGGAACGGAACAGGCACGAGGCTTCCTGCTGGATGATCTCGACGTCGCGTCCTCACGCGACGACCTCGCCGGTAATGCGTTGCAACGGATGTGCCGCCGTCGAGCGAGCACTGCGACAGCATGCTCCGCGCGGCGCTGCCAGAATTTCGGCGCGTGACGGCATCTCGGCAGCCGTGGACGCTCGGCGGCGCGGCGGCAGCCCGCTCGCCGGAGTCTCGCCTCGCCGTCTTCCGGCGGATCACCGCTGCCCATCCAGAATCCGAGTCACCCGGCCGCAGCGACGATGGGTTGGAGCAGCTACGACCCTCTCTACCTCGGGTTCGTCACCAGCGGCACCTCGCCCGCAGGTAACGGGTCATCGCCCGCGGCCCCGGCGACTCGGCCGAGAAGCCGCGCGCGCTCCGGCCCCGAGCAGGTGGACCTGCATGCGCCCCAAGCAGCTCCGGCCGCGGAGACTAGGGCCGGGGCTGGAGTCCCGAGCATGCCCCTGCCGTCGGCGCCGTCGGTTGACCGCCGCCCATCGATCAGAGACCGAGCGCCGTCACGAGAAAGGAGCCAGGAGTGAAGCGCGGAGAGGCTCGTGTCCGTTCGTCGGCCCTTCAAAGAGGTCTGCAATGTCGATCGCCGACTCTGGTACCGCACGCAGCGCACAGCGATCTGCCCACTGCCCAAGCGCCAAGTCCGCCAACATCTCGGCTGGAGTCCCGATCCGGCGGCGCCGCCCATAGCCGTAGTGGTGCCTTCGGTCGGGGCGGCGGATGACGCCGCAGGAGCTCGAGCCGACGACGGTTCGGATCGACGGGCATCGACCTTGCCTTGGGGCAGCGGGTGCCGCGTCCGCCTCGTGAGCTCGAGTATTGGCAGGCGCACGCGTGCCCGCCGGTGGGCACCGTCCATCCACATCATGGCAGGAAGATAGATGCTGATACCACGGCGCGTGACGACGAGCGGCGCGGCGCTGTCGGCTCAGGCTCAGCATTCTGGCACGCTCCTTGCTCTCACGCCCAGCAAGCAAGGAGGTGACGACGATGAACCCGGCATCCGCACCTATCGAGACACAGAAACAGGAAGGCATTAGGGCAGAGAACGCCAAACCCGTGCTGACGACGCAGATCGCGAATCACATCGGGATCGCGACCATCAGCAAACCGCCCGTCAATCCGCTCAGCCGTGACGTTTGCGATCAGCTGCTCAAGTCCTTCGACGAGTTCGAGAGAGCCCGTGTCCGAGCTGTCATCATCCGCGCCAATCCCAGCACGAAGATCTGGTCTGCGGGTCACGACATCCGCGAGATTCCGCTCGACGGCCACGACGCCGTAACCTGGACGACGGGATTCGAACGAGTCCTCCACCGCGTCCGCAACTGCACGGTGCCGGTGATCGCCATGCTTCACAGCAGCGTCTGGGGCGCGGCCTGCGACCTGGCCGTGACCTGCGACCTCGCGATCGGCACACCCAAGACGACCTTCGCCATCACTCCTGTCAAGCTCGGTATCTCCTACAACACGGCCGGGATGTCGCACTTTCTCGGCGTCTTGCCTTTGCACATCGTCAAAGAGATGGTCTTCACGGGCAATCCGCTCTCGGCCCAAGATGCCTATCGCTTCGGTCTGCTCAATCGCCTCGTCGGCCCCGAGAAGCTCGAGGCGACGACGATGGAAATCGCGGAGACGATCGCCGGCCGCGCGCCTCTTGCGGTTTCGGTCGTCAAGGCCGAGCTGGGCAGCCTGAGCCGGGGCACCCCCATGAGCGCCGACGAGTTCGAGTTCATTCAAGCCGCGCGGCGAGCCGCGTTTCAGAGCGACGACCTCAAAGAGGGCGTCAAGGCGTTCTTCGAAAAACGAGCGCCCGCCTTCCAGGGCAAGTGATCCCCATCGCCAGGGCAAGCGAGGAAACGATGCGCAAGTATGGACGATACTCTGTCCGATCGGCCGAGGAAGCAGCGGAGCTGATTTCGCACGGCGCGACCCTGGGCATTGGCGGATTCACCGACCCCGGTTGTCCGCACGCCGTGCCGCGAGCGCTCGCTCAGCGCGCGCGGGGGTTTCACGAGCGCGGCAAGCCGTTCCAGGTTCGGATCCTCAGTGGCGCCGAGGCCGGGCCGGCGGTCGATGTAGACCTTCCGCAAGCAGACGCGATCAGCTTTCGGATGCCTTTCCAGGGTGAGAAGACCTGCCGGGATGCCATCAACGCGGGGAAGATCGATTTCGCGGACGTCCACCTCTCGCACTGCTCGCAGCAGCTCTTCGAGGGGTTCTTCGGGAAGATCGACTTCGCCGTGATCGAGGCCAGCGACATCTCGGACGACGGACGCGTCTACTTCACGACCGCTGTCGGCAACGGCCCCACCTACCTGCAATTGGCCGAGAATGTCGTGATCGAGATCAACCGGCATCACCCGGCGCGCGTCCGGGAGTTCAGCGACATCGTTATCCTTCCTCTGCCGCCGCATCGCGAGCCGATCCCCATCCGACACCCACTCGATCGGATCGGTGCTCCCTACGCCAAGGTCGATCCGGCCAAGGTCGTCGCCATCGTCGAAACAGACGAACCGAGCACGCGGTCGGCGCCGCGCCAGCCCGACGCCGTGAGCAAGCAGATCGCCGAGCATCTCGTTCGCTTCCTTCTGGAGGAGCTAGCTGCGGGCCGTCTACCGCGCGAGTTTCCGCCGCTTCAGAGCGGAGTGGGGAACGTCGGTAACGCCCTCATGACGGGCCTCGGTGAGCATCCCGACCTGCCTGCGTTCACCGTCTACACCGAGGTCTTCCAGGACTCGTGTGTCGAGCTCATGCGCTCCGGGCGAATCACCGGCGCCAGCTCGACCGCCCTCACCCTGTCGGAGCCCAACCTTCGGGAGATCTACGACGACTTCGACTTCTTCGGTTCGCGGATCGTGCTGCGTCCCCAAGAGATCTCCAATCACCCGACCATCATCCGCCAGCTCGGAGTGATAGCCACCAATACTGCCCTCGAGGTCGATATCTACGGACACGTGAACTCATCCCACGTCTGTGGCACGCAGATGATGAATGGAATCGGCGGCGCTGGGGACTTCGAGCGAAACGCACGCCTTTCGGTGTTCGTCTGCCCCTCGATTGCGAGGGGGGGGAAAATCAGCACGATCGTTCCCTTTTGCAGTCACGTGGACCACGTCGAGCATTCCGTCCATCTCGTGGTGACGGAACAAGGAATTGCCGATCTACGCGGCCTGGGTCCCGCCGAACGCGCGCGTCGGCTGATCGACCACTGTGCCCACCCGGCCTACCGCGACTATCTCCATCGTTACGTCGAGGGCGCGCGTGCAGGCCACATTCGCCACGACCTGGCACGGTGTTTCGAGCTGCATCGCAATCTCATCGAGCACGGAGCCATGCTCCCCGAGCTCGATCTCAACCAGTTCTCGCCGGCTCTGGCCGCGTGAATCGAGCAGCGCGGACCGGCGCATTGGAGGAGCTCAAAATGATGGCGAAGGAATTCTCGCTCGGGACCGATTTCCCGAAGATCGACTACTCGACCTGGCGCAAGGCCGTCGAAGCCTCGCTGAAGGGCGCCCCGTTCGACAAGAAGATGGTCTCGAAGACGTATGAGGGCATCGACCTGCAGCCGATCTACACGGAGGAGCTGTTTCCGACGAGCGGCGATCCGTCCGGAATGCCTGGCTTCCCGCCTTTCCTGCGCGGCTCGCAGGTGCTGGGCCACTCGGTGACCGGCTGGGAGATCCGCCAGGAGCACGCCGCTGCCGATCCGGCGGAGGTCAACGCGCAGATCCTCGACGATCTGCAAAACAACGTCAGCTCGATCGTCCTGCGCCTCGATGCGGCATCCTCAGCGGGCTACGACGCCGACGAGCCGAACGCCGCCGACCTCAGCGGCCGCGACGGCGTCATCATCTCGACGGCGGCGGATCTTCAGCGCGCCCTCAATCAAGTGCATCTCGACGTCGCCGGGGTCTGGCTCGACGCCGGCGGCGCGTTCCTTCCCGCAGCGGCACTCCATGTCGCCTCGGCGCGTCAGGCAGGGGTGGAACCCGATCGCCTGCTCGGCGCCTTCAACGCCGATCCGCTGGGGGCGCTGATGGGGGAGGGTTCGCTGCCCCTTCCGCTCGACGTCGCGCTGAAGCAGATGGCCGATCTCGCGGCGTGGACGGCCGCGAAGGCGCCGAGGATGACTGCCGTCGAGGTCGGCACCGCTCCGTACCACCATGCGGGCGCGACGTCGGCGCAGGACCTGGCGTTCCTGCTCGGCACCGGCGTCGAGTACTTGCGGGCGCTCACCGCGGGTGGGTTGGATGTGAACGCCGCAGCGAAGCAGATCGCTTTCAGCGTCAGCATCGGCTGCCGGTTCTACCAGGCGATCGCGAAGATCCGGGCGGCTCGGATGCTGTGGGCCGAGGTCGTGGCGGCATGCGGCGGCGATGCGGCGGCCCAGACCATGCGGCTGCGCGCGACGACGAGCCGGCGCGTGCTGACGACGCGCAGCCCAGCGCTCAACATCCTGCGCAACACCGCGGCGTGCTACGCCGGAGCCATCGGCGGCGCCGACGCCCTCACGACGGTTCCCTTCGACGCTTCGGTCGTGCTCAGCACGGAGCTGAGCCGGCGCAACGCGCGGAACATTCAGCTCATCCTCGCCGAGGAATGCCATCTTAACCACGTCATCGATCCCGCCGGCGGATCCTGGTACATCGAGTGGTACACCCGACAGCTCGCCGAGAAGGCTTGGGCTCTTTTCCAGCAAATCGAAGCGCAGGGCGGCATGCTGGCCGCCGCGACGAGCGGCTGGGTCGCCCGGCAGATCGACGGCAGTGAGCTGAAGCGAGAGCGCGACATCGCCACGCGCAAGCTGCCGATCACTGGCATCAGCGCGCATCCCGACGGCTCGGAGAAGAAGCTCGGCAATGGCGCACCGAACCGTGTCGCCCTCAGGATGGCGGCGGCGCAGCGACTCGCGAACTGGCGCAAGGCGCATGCGCCGCAGGGGGCCCTCGACCTCCTGGTCGGCGCGGCCCGCCGGTCGGATGTCCCGGCCGGCGAGCTCACGACCCGCGCCATCACCGCGGCCGGCGCGGGCGCCACGCTTGGCCAGCTGGCCAACGCCCTCCGCCCGCCGGGCGCCGAGCCGGCTCACGCCGTGGCCCTTGCCGTACACCCCTACGACGAGACGTTCGAGGAGTTGCGCGACGCCAGCGACGTCTTTGCTGCGAGCAAGGGCCACAAGCCGCGGGTCTTCCTCGCCGGCGTCGGCTCGATCGCCGAGCAGATCGCCCGCAAGACCTACGCCATGAACTTCTTCGAGGCCGGAGGCTTCGAGGTCGTGGCTCGCGAGGCGCAATACGACGTCGACTCGTCGGCCGCGGAGTTCGCGCAAAGCGGCGCGAAGATCGCGGTCATCTGCTCGACCGACAAGCAGTACGCGACCTGCGTCGAGCAATTGGCACCGAAGCTGAAGAAGGCCGGCGCGCGCACCGTCATCCTCGCCGGCAACGCCGGGGCCAAGGAGACGTCTTACCGGGCGGCCGGCGTGGACCGCTTCATCTTCGTCAAGTGCGATGTACTCGAAACTCTGTCGTCCCTTCTCAGGGAAGAAGGAGTGATGTCATGACCAAGATTCCCAATCTCAAGGATCTCCCGTTCCGCAGCACCAGCACGGGGGCTGCCGTCCCGACGCCCGAGGTGTGGAGCAAGGAGGCCCAGAAAGTCGCCGGACGGCCCGCTTCGGAACTCGGCTGGAAGACCGCCGAGGGGATCGATGTCAAGGCACTCTACACGGCGGCCGACCGCGCTGGCATCGAACACCTCGACACCTTTCCCGGCTTCCCGCCCTTCGTGCGCGGCCCCTACGCATCGATGTACGTCGCCCGACCGTGGACCGTGCGCCAGTACTCCGGCTTCTCGACCGCCGAGGCATCGAACGCCTTCTACAAGCGCAACCTGGCTGCCGGCCAGAAGGGCTTGAGCGTCGCGTTCGACCTGCCGACGCACCGCGGCTACGACAGCGACAACCCTCGCGTCGTGGGCGACGTCGGCATGGCCGGAGTCGCCATCAACAGCATTCTCGACATGCGCATCCTGTTCGACGGCATTCCCCTTGACCGGATCAGTGTGTCGATGACGATGAACGGCGCGGTGCTGCCGGTGATGGCGCTCTACATCATCGCTGGCGAGGAGCAGGGCGTGCCGCAGGCAAAGCTCACCGGCACGATCCAGAACGACATCCTCAAGGAGTTCATGGTCCGCAACACCTTCATCTATCCGCCCGCGCCGAGCATGCGGATCATCGGCGACATCTTCGAGTACACCACCCAGCACATGCCGCTCTTCAATAGCATCAGCATCTCTGGCTACCACATGCAGGAAGCCGGCGCCACCGCTGATCTCGAGCTCGGCTACACGCTGGCCGACGGTCTCGAATACCTGCGGACCGGAGTCGCAACGGGGATGACGGTCGATGATTTCGCCCCGCGCCTGTCGTTCTTCTGGTCGATCGGGAAGAACGTCCTGATGGAAGTCGCCAAGATGCGCGCCGCGCGCATGCTGTGGGCGAAGATCGTCAAGACGTTCGATCCCAAGAACTCGAAGAGCCTGTCACTGCGCACCCACAGCCAAACCAGCGGCTGGAGCCTGACCGCGCAGGACGTGTACAACAACGTGATCCGCACCTGCGTCGAGGCGATGGCGGCGACTCAGGGCGAGACGCAAAGTATGCACACCAATTCCCTGGACGAGGCGCTCGCGCTGCCGACCAACTTCTCGGAGAGCATCGCCATCAATACCCAGAACTTCCTCCAGGAGGAGACCGACACCGACAGCGTCATCGACCCGTGGGCTGGAAGCTACTACGTCGAGTGGCTCACCCAGGAGCTGGCGCGCAAGGCCTGGGCACACATCGTCGAGTGCGAGGAGCACGGTGGCATGACCAAGGCGATCGAGGCCGGTCTCCCCAAGATGCGCATCGCCGAGGCGGCGGTCCGCACCCAGGCGATGATCGACTCGGGAGTGCAGACCATCGTCGGCCTCAACAAGTACCGACCGGCCCAGGACGATCCGATCCGCGTGCTCAAGATCGACAACACGGCGGTCCGCGAATCACAGATCAAGCGGCTGAAGGAGCTGCGCGCATCGCGCGACGAAGGCGCGGTCAAGGCGGCGCTCGACGCTCTGACGAAGTGCGCGCAGAGCAAGGACGGCAACCTTCTCGACCTCTCCATCAAGGCGGCCCGCGCGAAGGCGACGGTCGGGGAGATCAGCTCCGCGCTGGAGAAGGTGTTCGGACGCTTCCAGCCAAAGCCGGAGATGGTCACGGGCGTCTACGCGCACCAGGTCGGCGAGACCGCGGGCGCCGTCCAGAAGGTGCACAGCAAGGTCGAGGCATTCCTGAAGCGCGAAGGCCGCCGGCCGCGCATCCTGATCGCCAAGCTCGGCCAAGACGGTCATGACCGCGGCCAGCAGGTCGTCGCCTCGGGCTTCGCCGATCTCGGCTTCGACGTCGACGTCGGGCCGCTCTTCCAGACGCCGGAGGAGGCGGCGCAGGAGGCGGTCGACAACGACGTCAACGTCGTCGGCGCGAGCTCGCTCGCCGCCGGGCACCTGACGCTCATCCCGGCCCTCAAGAAGGCGCTGGCGGAGCGCGGGCGCAGCGACATCCTGATCGTTGCAGGCGGCGTCATCCCGCCGCAGGACTACGACCAGCTCTATGCGGACGGCGTCGCTGCCATCTTCGGTCCCGGCTCGGTCATCTCCGAGTCGGCGTCGAAGGTCCTGGATGTGCTTGCCGACCATGCGCCGAAAGCCGCGTGACGAGGCAAGCCAACGGGAAGGGCCCTGCTCATGGCCTCAGCCTCTACCCCCTGCCTGCCCCGGGGTGCCGCGAGATTGACCGTCGCGGACTATGCGGACGGCGTTCTGGGCTGGAACCGGGCGATCCTGGCGCGCGCCATCACCCTCATCGAGTCGAACCGACCCGATCATGAGGAGATGGCGCAGGAGCTGCTGAACCGGCTGCTGCCCCACACTGGGGGCTCGATCCGGGTCGGCCTCACCGGCGTTCCTGGCGCCGGCAAGAGTACTCTGATCGAAGACCTCGGCTGCAGGCTTACCGCCGAGGGCCATCGCATCGCGGTCCTGGCGATCGATCCCTCGAGCGTCCGCTCCGGTGGCAGTCTGCTTGGCGACAAAACCAGGATGCTCCGCCTCAGCGCCGATCCCAACGCCTTCATTCGGCCCTCGCCGAGCGGCCTGATGCTCGGGGGTGTCGCCCGGAAGACGCGGGAAGCCATGCTTCTCTGCGAGGCTGCCGGCTGCGACGTGGTGCTGATCGAGACGGTCGGTGTCGGGCAATCGGAGGCGTCGGTAGCGAGCATGACCGACTTCCTCCTGGTGCTGATAGTCGCCGGCGCCGGCGACGAGCTGCAAGGCATCAAACGCGGGCTGCTCGAGCTCGCCGACATGATCGCGATCACCAAGGCCGACGGCGAGAACCTCAACCGCGCCAAGCTTGCCGCGTCGAAGTACGCACTCGCCATGCGTCTCCTGCGCGGCGGCGAGGAGCCTCCCGTCATCACGTGCAGCGCGCTCGACGGCTCCGGGATCGCCGAGATCTGGCGCAGCATCGTCGAGCGGACGCGCGAGCGGAAGCGCTCGGGCGCCCTCGAGACGCAGCGCAGCGCGCAGGCCGCGACGTGGATGTGGTCGCTGGTCGATGAGCGGATCCGCGAGACGCTGCAGCAGACCGAGGAGATCCGCCGCGCTGCCGAGGACGCCGAGCGCGACGTCCGCAGCGGGGCGCTGTCCCCGGAGCTCGGCGCGCGGGTGATCGTCCGCGCTCTGCGCTCCTCGGGGTCGAGCGGCTCGGGCCGCGCGGACGAGCCGGGCTCAGGTGCCAAAGCGGCCAGTGACGCTGGCGGCATCGCTCTGAAGAGGAGTCTCCGAAAGGCCGGATGCCAGAATGGCATCAGGTCAAGCGAGGAAACATGCGCCCGCCGGTGATATCGCTCGATCAACTCGCATGCTTGCCTGTGGTCTACCGGGCGGTGATCCCGCCCGCCGACGAGGACCGGAACCACCACATGAACATGCGCTGGTACCTGGCCCTCTACGACGAGGCGGGCGACGCGATGTACCCGATGCTCGGGCTCACCGCGGATTACTTCGCGGCGTCGGGCATGGGCGGCTTCGATCTCGAGCATCATCTCTGGTATCCCGCCGAGGTACGCATCGGGGACACCGTGGCGATCAGGGCCCGCATCCTCGCGCGGAGCGAGAAGCTGATGCACTACATGATGTTCATGGTAAATGAGACCCGGGGCATGCTTTCTTCGCTTTTCGAGTGCGTGCATGCGCATGCCGACCTTAGCGCCCGTCGCACTGCCCCCTTCCCGGTGCAGGTGGCGGCGCAGATCGACGCCTTCATCGCCGCGAACAGCGCGTTGGCCTGGCCTGCACCGGTCTCGGGATCCATGGGTGTACAGCGAACTCTAGTCGAAGTGCGTCGCGCGAGGTCCGGCTAACTCCCGTCGGCCGCTGGCAAGGTGAACTGGAAGGTCGCGCCGTTCCCCTCGTTGGCCACGGCCCACAACCGGCCGCCATGCGCCTCGATGATCGAGCGGGAGATCGCCAGGCCCAGGCCCATGCCCTGCGGTTTGGTCGTGTAGAAAGCTTCGAACAGCTTCTCCGCCTCGCCGGGGTTCACGCCGATTCCGCGGTCCTGCACGCTGATCCGCACCGCACGATGACCGTCCTGCTCATCGGGCTGCCCGAGAATCGCGAGCCTCCGCTCGGACTCGTCGACGCTGGCCATGGCGTCCATGCCGTTAACGACAAGGTTCAACAACACCTGCTGCAGTTGAACGCGATCTGCCAGCACGACCGGGAGATCCGAAGCAACCTGGGTGTGAACCACGATTCCTCGCGCCGCCGACTCTGTTGCGGTCAGAGCGAGGATGTCGTCCACGACATCGGCAAGTTGCACCGGCGTCCGCTGTGGCACCGAGCGCCTGGCCATCCCCCGCACGCGTTGGATCATCGCGCCGCCTCGCTCGGCGTCATTGACGATGTCCGCCAGCGCCTCCCGGATCTCCTTCAGACTCGGGTTTCCACTGCGCAGCATTCGGAGACAGGCGTTGGCATTGTTGGCGATGGCCGCGAGCGGTTGATTGAGCTCGTGAGCGATCGAGCCGGCCACTTCTCCGAGCGTCGTCACGCGCGTCACGTGTGCCAGCGACGCCTGGACGTCCCGCAAGGCCTGCTCCGCCCTCTTGCGGTCCGTCACGTCCATGGAGGTGCCGATGTATTCGACGAGCTCGCCGTCCGTACCGGCGACGGGATGGCCGATGCTCTGGAGATACTTCACGGTCCCGTCGGGCAGCAGGACCCTGAAATCCATGGCGTATTGGGTCTCCTGCTGGCGGGCCTTCTCGATCGTTTCCTGCCACCTCCCGCGGTCATCCGGGTGGATACGCTGCATGTGCATCTCGCCCGTCGGCAGACCCTGCTGCGGATCGAATCCATAGATGCGGAACATCTCCTCGGACCAGTAGAGGGACTCGCGACTGGTGCCAGCGCTGGCCCAACTGCCCGTGTGGGTCAGCCGCTGTGCATCGGTGAGATGCGCTTCGCTTCGCCGCAGAGCTTCCTCGGCCCGCTTTCGGTCCTCGATGTCGGTTCGGGTGCCGTACCACCGCAGAACGCGGCCCGCCTCGTCCCGCATCGGATTGTCTCGGATTAGGAACCAGCGATATCGCCCGTCCTTTCCCTTGATGCGTGCCTCCAGCTCGAACGGGGCGGCCTCCACCTGCGCGCGTTTCCGGATGCCATCGAGCTTCCCGATGTCGTCGGGATGAACGAGGCGATCGAAGGCGTCCTTGGAATGCGCCTCTTCGAGAGAGAGGCCCGTGTATTCCCGTTCGCGTTGGTTCACGAACAGCAGGTTCCAATCCGCGTCGAACACGACGACTTTCTGGGGAATCACATCGATGAGCTGCCGAAGCTCCGCTTCGCTCTCTCGAATCCTCTGTTCCACCAGCTTGCGCTCGGTGATGTCGCGAACGGCGCTGGAGACCAGCAGGCCCTCCTCGGTCTCCAGCGGGCTGAGGCTGATCTCGACCGGAAACTCGCGTCCATCCCTGTGCAGGCCGTACAGCTCGAGCCCGGACCCCATCGACCGCGCGTGAGGGTCGGCCACAAAAGCCGCCCGGTGTTCCGGATGTGTGCTGCGGAACCGCTTTGGCACCAACAGCTCGATCTTCTTCCCCAACAACTCTCGCCGTGGATAGCCGAACAGCTCCTCCAGCTGCGCATTGACCAGGACCATTTCGCCTTCGCGATTCACCACTGCGACCGCGTCGGGCGCCGATTCCAGCAGGCCGCGGAATCTCTGCTCGGCCCCGGCAAGCTCGGCGGTCCGAAGCTCCACTCTGGCTTCAAGCTCGTCACGGGCCGCTTGCAGCTCGGTCTCCGCGCGACGGCGCTCGGCGATCTCACGTTCGAGGCTCTCGTTGGCGATTCGCAGTTGCGCCGGGCTGGGAAGCGCCAGTGCCTGGGGAATCAGCCGGACGAGCAATCCAGCCGTCACCACGGAGGCCGCTGCAGTGATGGCCTTGATCACACCTGCCAGTCGATAGGTGCCGTACCAGAGGGTCCACACATCCATGAGGTGAGTGGTGCCGCAGCTCAGGATGAACAGCCCGAACATGACGAACACCCAGTTGAACGGCAGATCGTGGCGGCGGCGCACGAAGTACAGGAGCGTGACCGGGATCACGTAGTACGAGAGCGCGATCACCCCGTCCGAAATCGCGTGCAGCCAGAGGACTCCGGGATTCCAGAGAAAGCAGTGGCCGTGGGGCATGAAGTCCGAGGTGAACAGCTTGGCAAAGAAGTTGATCATGAGTTGCCTTCCTCGCGGCGCGTGAGGGTCTCAACCTCGTGGACGCTCGCCACCGCCGAGATCGTCCAAGGCAAGGTCGGCGTCCTGACGAAGCGCGTCGCTGGCGTATCCGGAAGAAACCATCACACCCGCTCCGTGTAGAGCTTATCGACGGTGCGGTCCACCTCACCCCGCTGGCGCGAAACGAGCTGCGCCGACATGACGGCGCATCGTGCCGATGCGCCGGCACAGTGTGCGTCCGCCTCCTGAGCGCGCGGCCTCCGCCCTGGGCGCGCACGGTGCTGCCGAACCAAATGGGGCACGCTTTTTGCTTCTAGCTCGATAAGGCCGGCAGTCGTCGGCGAAACCCTTCCTGGGAGAGGAGCCCCAAAATGTCGTACCAAACCATCAATCCCTTCACCGAACAGTTGATCCAAACCTTCAGCGAACACACGGACGCCGAGCTCGAGAAGATCATCCGAGCGGCGCAAGACACCTATCAGGATGACTGGAGTCTCCGGTCGCTCGCGAAGCGGAAAGCAGTCGTCAAGAGAGCGGCCTCGATTCTGCGAGAGAAGAGGGATGACTTCGCGGAGCTAGCCACGCTCGAGATGGGCAAGCTGTTTCGCGAGGCCCAGGCGGAAGTCGAGCTGAGCGCCGACATCCTGGACTACTACGCCGACGGGGCGAAGAAGTTCCTGGCACCCCAGAGATTGTCCGTGGAGCAGGGCGAGGCGGTGATCGAGAGCGCACCCATCGGCGTGATCTTCTGTGTGGAGCCGTGGAACTTCCCCTATTACCAACTGGCGCGCGTTGCTGGCCCGAACCTGATGGCGGGCAACACGCTCCTCGTGAAGCATGCGCCGAACGTGCCGCAGTGCGCGTTGGCCTTCGAGAAGCTGTTCCTCGACGCCGGCGCTCCGCAGGGTACCTATACGAATGTCTTCCTGTCGAACCAACAGGCCGCCAGGGCCATCGCGGATCCGCGCATCAAGGGAGTTGCCCTGACGGGCAGCGAGACAGCGGGTTCGGCGGTCGGTTCGGAGGCCGGACAAGCCCTCAAGAAGAGCACACTGGAGCTCGGCGGCAGCGATGCCTTCATCGTGTTGGATGACGCGGACATGGATACCGCGATCAAGTGGGGACTCTGGGGTCGGATGAACAATACGGGGCAATGTTGCGTTGCCGCCAAGAGGTTCGTACTCGACGACGAGATCGCGGACCGATTTATCGAGCGGTTCCAGGATGAATTCGAGAAGCTGGTCCCGGGGGATCCTTTCGACCCGAAGACCACGCTGGGACCCTTGTGTACGGCTGCTGCGCTCGAGCGCGTGCTGCAGCAGATCCGGGATGCAGTCGACCACGGCGCCAAGGTGCTGGTGGGTGGAGCGCGACTCGCGCGTCCTGGCTACTTCCTCGCGCCGACGATCCTGACCGACGTGACGCCGGACAATCCCGTCTACCACCAGGAATTCTTTGCTCCCGTCGCGCTCATTTTCCGTGTCCATGGGGAGAGGGAAGCCGTTCGACTGGCCAATGACTCGCCCTACGGGTTGGGCGGCACCGTGATCACGCGGGACATTGAGCGAGGAAAGCGAATCGCTCGCAACATCGACACCGGCATGGTCTGGATCAACGAGGCGACTTGGACCGCTCCAGAACTGCCATTCGGAGGAGTGAAGAACTCTGGCTACGGGCGAGAACTCTCGCAACTCGGGATCGGTGAATTCGTGAACAAGAAGCTGATCCGAGTGGCCTGATGGAAGCTCTGACGAGTCGCACCAGTACTCGTGCCGGCATCGCCCGGAGCGCGGCTTTGCCTCCCGCCTACCTCCCGCCGTGGGCGCGCTTCGAATCGCACCCGGGTGGCGCGTGGCGGCGTGCCCGGCTGCACCTGGCGCTGCGGCTGATGGCGAAACGCATGCGGACGGGCCGCGCCGACATCCCGCTGTTGCGCGCCAAGGGCGCAGCCTTCGATCTGAAGTTCGCCCAACCCGACCCGCCGAGGCGCAGCACGCGCCTCGCCGGCGACGGGGTGCCCGCGGAGTGGATCGACGTTCCGGAGAGCCGGCCCGACCGCGTGTTGCTCTACCTGCATGGCGGCGCATTCTTGTTCCGCTTCCCCAACCTGCACGCGACCCTGGCCGCGCGCTGGGCGCGGCCGCTTCGGGCGCGCATCTTGATGGTCGACTACCGGCTCGCGCCCGAGCATCCCTATCCCGCCGCCCCGGACGACTGCCACGCGGCCTACCGGTGGCTCCTCGCGCAGGGCGCGTCCGCGAAATCGATCGTGATCGCGGGCGACTCTGCGGGCGGCAATCTTGCCCTCGTGACGCTGCAGCGGATCAAGGCCGCAACCGAGCCGCTGCCGGCGTGCGCGGTCGTGTTGTCGCCGGTGGTCGACTTCACGCTGTCGGGCGCGAGCTTGCTGACCAACGAGCGCAGCGATCCGATGTTCACGCTGGCGGGGCTGCTCGCCATGCGCTCGCTGTACGCGCGACCAGAGCACTTCCTCGACATCTCGATCTCGCCGCTGTTCGGCGACTGGCGTGGCCTGCCGCCGTTGCTGTTCCAGGCGGGCGACATCGAAGTGCTGAGGGACGAATCGGTGCGTGCGGCCGAGCGCGCGCGCGCCGCCGGCGTCGATGTCGAACTGGAGATCTGGGATCGCATGGCGCACGTCTTCCAGGCGCTCGCGTTGCTGCCGCAGTCGGCGCTCGCGGCCGAGCGTTGTGTCCGCTTCATCGCGAAGCATACCGGGTGGTACAGCGCATGATTGCCAAGAACTCGATGCCGTGGGACTCGACGAAGTCGCGAAAAACGTGCGTGAGTCGCAATCCGCACGCGATGGCCATCCCGTGCCAGACGCTGAGCGATCGGCAGGAAAGGCTGGACGTCACCGCGGGAACCGACGATCAAGATGGCGATCGCCAGCGGCGGAACCGGGCCGGTCTCACCGAGGGCGTGATCCGTCGGCGGCGCCTCAGCGACAGCGGGATCGAGAAGGTGTGCGCGCGCTCGCGCGGTCGCATCGTCGAGCTCGATCCGAACGCGGTGGCCCTCGAGAGTCGACACCCGTTGGACAACGTCGCGGACGAGCGCACGCTGGCGCGCATGGTGCAGCCTACGCTCGAAGAGAA
>Ga0335085_10004436_pt1 | contig 23305 bp, 40 predicted proteins | sample Lox_Sample_45_FD_206712 | JGI IMG/M metagenome (GOLD analysis project Ga0335085, IMG submission 206712) | Soil microbial communities from Loxahatchee National Wildlife Refuge, Florida, United States - Lox_Sample_4.5 | ecosystem: Environmental > Terrestrial > Soil > Wetlands | place: USA...
GAGACTGGCTGCCAACACGCTGCACATGGCAGGCGAGTACGCCGGGGTCGAGGTCACGGTGCTCTTCACGAAGACGAAGGGTTGGAACTTCCGGGCGACCTACAGTAAGACCTCGGAGAAGACAGGGATCGTGACCTACAACCTGGCCCTCCTCGACGAGGCATTTTGGGAGAGTCCTGCGAAGCAGTTCGAGCTCATCGTCCACGAGCTCGGGCACCACGCGGGCGGGCACCTCGACGAGGCGTATCACAAGGAGATCTGTCGCATCGCCGGCCGGGCCATCGCGGCCGCTCAAGAGACAGGCGCATAGGCCGTCGCAGGCACCGGGGAGACCAAGTGAAGATCAAATCGGAGACTCAGTGGGTCATCGTGTACTTCTCCTTCATCGTCGCGCTTGTGGCGGCGGCCTCCCTATACGGATGAAGACTTGGGCGGTGTGCGGAGTCCGGAGACGGACGATGAAGCGCCGCCAAGTGGTGCGGCTGTTCCCGCTCCGAGATTGGCGGTAGGAGCGGATACGAAAGGGTCTGAGGAAGCATCCCGACCGATTCACCGTTAAGATGGCCGAGGCAGGAGGCCGGTGCGATACGTCCAGGTGCAAGCGGCACATGCCGCGAGGAGCGATCACGTACTCCAGCCGTAATAGCCCAGCTTCGTCGGCGCGTTCTCGACGTCCTGGGCGGCAAGGCGGCGGAGCTTCCGGTTCCGGGCCTGTTTCGCGTACCGCCGCCAGCGGCCGCGATCGTGAGCAACGATCTTCTCGGGTCGACCCAAGCTCATTTGACGGATTTTAACCCATGAAGTGCGTTCGCTGCGACGTCGACTACGTCTGGGACCACGAGTGTCCTCCCGGCTACGTCTGCCTGAAGTGCGACAGCATCATGAACGCCTGCAAACTCTGCGAAGAGCCGTGCTCGGGTGATTTTTGTAGCCTCCTGTGTGAGGGGCAGTTCTACGAGAGGTTGGAGACGACCGGCTTCTGGGGAGATCTCGAAAAGGAACTTCAGGAGTTCGAAGCGGACATCAGCACATCGAGCGTGAAACCAGCAGGAGAACCGTCGTGAGCCAGGCACGTCGCCGATGCACGCGCTGTGGGACACCCATCATCCTGGGAGGGCCCCGGCAATCCGGGGTCAACTTCACGCGAGCGGTCTGTGGGGGATTCGGCGTGGCGACGTCGCCTTTGTGTTGGGGGTGCTACGACAGGGCGCGCGGGAACGATCAGACTCCACGAGCACGTGCCGCCGCCGAGCGTGAAGCGAAGTTCGACGGAGGTGCTCGTGGCTAATGATTGGAAGATTTCAGAACGGCCGGAGCCCAAGCTCGTTGTGGCAGGGACGGATGGCGGCAAGATAGTTCTGGTTGTCGCCGACGGCCGAGTGGAGCTCAGTCCGAAAGAGGCGGAAGATGTGATCGCTTCTCTCAAAAAAGCTCTCGAGTGGGCGCGCAAGCTGCGATCGGACGCATAGGGAAAAAGGAGATAGGGATGACGACAGACGTGAAGGTGCCGCGGACGCTGGACGAGATTCGGGCGCGGGTCGAGTGGATGAAGAAGTTGGATGTCCTCGGCTGGGCGCTCTCAGATCTCCGCATCTACCTCCCCGAGCACGCCGTCGACTTTACCGTTCCGATCAAGAATCCTCCCACGGCCGAAGAGGCTCTCGCCCTCGCGCGCGACTACCTCCCCTTTGCGTTCGAAAAAGCCCTCAACCACCGGGGCCTCTCGGCTGAGAGGAGCATGCACCACCTCGCCAACTGGGCCTGGCTCGCGGGGCGCGAGGACCTGAGCGAGCTGGCCCTCGACGAGAAGGCCTACCCCTACTATGGGGTTCCGATTCTGAAGAGATTCGCCAGCGAGCTCGGCGTGCTGCTGCCACCTCGTCTCGAAATGTGGCTCAACGGCCGCCCATGCCACTTTGGTTGTCAGAATTGCGTGTAATGCCACCAAAAAACGATCAAACGCAGATGCCGAGTCGTGTCGTTTCTCTTCGGCTGCCTGGAACCGGGAGAGGTCGCGACGGTGGGGTGCAAGTCGGCCGAGGCCCTCCGGCCCCGTTATGCACATATCAGCTCCAGCAACTTCGCCAGAGGCGTCACGTTCGACGCGCTCCTGGTGGAAGGACAGGTCGTCGCGGTAGAGCCTGAGGTTGCCAACCCCACGAGGTTCTTCGTGCGTGATGTTCCGAGCGGAACGGAAGTGTCGCTGAGGCTTCGGAACGAGGGCGAGCTGGCTGTGCCCTGTCCAGTTGCGATCGTTGTCTTCGACGTCCTGGAGGGGACATGCTGAACATCTACGTGGGGCCGATACGCCGCACCTTCGCGCCGTCTGAGCGAGCCTGGATGACCCTCAGTGACGGAGCTCCGGTGCCGATGAGCATCGAGAGGCTCATGGCGCGTGCGCAGCCAGATCGAGGAGAGCTCGAGATCGTTGGCGCGCGGCTCGGCGACCATGTGCTCACATGCAGCTACTACCCAGGTGGTGATTCCAGGGCCTGGTGGTTCGATCCGATGGGATACCGAGGATTCCCCGTCGCGTCCGGTCGGTCCATCGCCATCGAGCTCGTGAATCACAGCTCCATGAGTGTCGAGGTCACGGTCGCTGTCATTGGCACGACCAAGGAGGGCTGACATGAAAGAGATGGCAAGGATCTGGCTGGAGAGAATCAGGCGGTGGGTCTGGTGCCGATTCGGAGATCGACACGCCGGATCTGAATTCGTCATGCCCAACGGAACGAGCATTCGCGTCTGCCGCTACTGCAACCGAACGTTCGTCGTCGAGCTGATTTTCGGTCCGGGGAAGCCGTGAGCAAGCACAAGAAGGGTAAGTACCCCCTCTCGAAGAAGTGTCACTGCCTCGTCATCGACGAGGTGGAGGTCGTCTCGACAAGTGGCCCAGATACGCGTCGGGGGTATGAGATCTGAGGAGCGTGCCCCGTGAAAAATGAGATCAAAGTGAGCGAGTCGGACGCGGATGACGAGAAGTGCCCGTGCGGGTGGGAGCTCCCGCTCAGCGTCCTCGCCTATCAGAACGACCTTGGGACCGAGAACTGGACGTACGTGAAAGGCGTTCATGTTCGTCTGGCATGTCCTCGCTGCAAGAAGGGGCATGCTTTTTTTGATGCGGCCGGGATTGCCGAGATTTCTGTCTAAGAGTAGTATCTGAGTAGATCCCAGCTCGAACGGGAAAAAAGTTCGAGACCTCGAACGGGTGACGTTCTGTCCATCAGACTAATCACCCGTTGACGACTATCTTCTCGCCCGGATAATGGGTCCATGGGAGCCCTGGACGGCACGCACGCCCGCGGCATCGACGTCAATCACGATCACCCGGTCACGAGCTGGACCGCCCTCCAGAACGCGCCCGAAGACATCGCCTTTATCGGCGCCAAGGTCTCCCAGGGAGACAAGTTCTCCGATCCCAAATTCGCCAGCCATCGCATCGGCTTCCGCTCCTCCAACCTGGAGCTTGGCGTCTACTTCCACTACGCCGAGCCCGGCGACGCCCGCGCCCAGGCGCGCCGCTATCGGGACATCATCGGAGATCTCAGCTCCCGGGAACGCATGTGCCTGGACCTCGAGCGAGCACCAGGGCTGACACTGGGAAACCTATCGGTCGATTGGGTGTCGACCTGGTACGACGAGCTGACGAACCTGCAGTGCGATATCTCCCGGCTCTGGATTTACACATCCAAGCGTCAGTGGAACAATATCTGCGGCGGCAAACCGTGGGTCTACGGAACGAGCGACGTAGAGCTTTGGGTGCCGCGTTACTCGACGAACGCCGACCTCGAGCCTGAGCTTCCCGAGCCCTGGAAAGACCGCGGCTGGTTGATCTGGCAGTTCTCGGACAGCCAAACCCCACCGCACGCTATCGCCGGCGTGGGGCTCTGCGACGGGAACGTCTGGAACGGCAACCGCGCGTCTCTTCACTCCTACGTGAGCACGACGTCGACGCCGCCGGCGCCACCGGCCAGCACTCTGGTGAATTCTTGATACTTGACGCGTTGTTCTTCGCGTTGGTATAATTGCGCCATGACGAGCGATTTCCTCAAGAAGTTTCTGGGACCGGAACAGATTGAAGGGGCTCTCGATGAAGTCGCAGAGCTTGCAGATCACAGCGGAGCACAAGTTGCGCTCATCGGGGGCGTGGCTCTACAGCTCTATGGCTCAGATCGAATGACCAAGGACATTGACTTCGTGGGAGATGTTGAGTTCGAGGGGCTCATCGAGCCGGGACGCGTCGGCATCGGAGGGTTCAAGGGAAAAACGTCGAATGGCGTTCAGGTCGACGTCCTCATCGGAGGGGACTATCCGTCGCTCCGAACGGCGACCCTGGAAAATGCCGAAGAGGTTGCTGGTCTTCCGGTCCGGGTTGCACGTCTCGAGCACATCTTGGCCCTCAAGCTGGTGGCCGGTCGACAGAAAGACGAGCTCGACATCAAGACAATGCTCATGCTCGGCAACGCTGATCTCGAGCTGACTCGTGAAATCATAGGTGAACACGTCGGCAAGTATGCTGTCGGTGACTTCGACTCGTTCGTCATCGAGGTCGCGTGGCGTCAGAAGCGAGATCTGGAGAAAGAAAAGTAGCCGACGATGGTCGATGCCCAGGCTGAAATCCCACCCCTCGTCGACGAATACATGGCCCTCCTGGGCCTTTCGGGCGAAGGTCCCGTCGTCGAGGTGAAAGACAACCTCGGCTCCCCCTGGCTCGGCCGAACCACGCTGCGTGGGAACCACAAGACCGGCATCCGCGTCTGGATTGAAGTGCAGGCCCGCGCTCTTTCGGACAGGGCCACGCTCGAGAAAATCATCGCACACGAGATGGCGCACTACGCCGAGATGATTTCGATCTCCGAGCGCGACCTCGCCCTCATGCGCTACGGCATCGGAAAGGCCGAGCACGGCGAGTCCTTCTGGCGCTTCGCGAACGTCATCAACGAAGCCAAGGGCCGAGGATTTGTGACCAAGACCTCGGATGAGAGCTACGAGCTCGCCGAGAACGTCCGCCCCTACTTCGCGCTCATCCAGAAGTTGCCCGACGGCCGGTTCACCTGGAAGTGGGCCGCGAAGCGGACACCGGCCATCGAAGGAATCATTGATCGCGCCATCGCCCGCGGCGGGTCGGTCTTGGTGGAGACGACTTCCGATCTCCTGCTCTCCGGAGCCAAGATGGGCAAAGGGAAAATCGACTTCTCGGTCGCGAAACCAGGCTCCGACAAGGAAGAGCTCCTCCGCGAGCTCTTCGAGAAAGCAAACCCGTGAAGGCTCTCATCGTCGTAAATGCGATCCAAGGCGGGTTTTGGATCGTCCTTTTCGCCCTGGGAATCTTCAACGCCATCTCCAGCGCGCGAGCTCGCCGACACGCACGTAATCGTCACTGCAAGGACTGCGAGCTGCCCCACAGCATGTTCATGTTGAGGGATGAGATCTGGAGCCACATCTCGAACGGCGCCGACCACCTCTGTCTGACCTGCGCGGAGAAACGATGGGGGAAACCCTTCATCGAGTCTGATTTCACACCTGCCCGGGTCAACGATACCGTACGCTGGTCATTCGCAAGGATGAACGCGAAATGAAAGTGCTTCTCTCCTGGGACCACTGGACGCCGCAGCTCGCAGCCGTTTGGATCTGTCTTTCAATCGCCTTCGGCATTCAGGTTCACTTCGCCATCCGGTTCTTGAAAGAGTATCTCGAGGAGCGGCGCCGCAACCGTCCGGGCTGACGATGACGGTGCGCGGAAAAGAGCGGCTTCACGGGGTCATCCGGGTCGACTTTCTCGGCATGAACTTCGACGTCGACGTGAGGGGAAAGACCTGGGCTGGGGTGGTGGCCGAGGTGCTGGTGCGATCGGGATATCCTCACAAAGGAATCGCTGACTACGAGGTTTCATTTTCCGACGGTGCGATCATCGACAAACGGACCAAGGCGAGCGCCGACAAATCGCCGGTTTTCATGAAGCCTCTGCCGAACTAAGATGGGCTGATGCCCCCTACCGGTTCGTTGAGTGGAGTGAAGGTGTTTTCGGCGACGCGGGCAGAAGAGAGAAATCGACTGGGTGAGCGCCTGGCCGAGTGGACGAGGATCCACCCCAAGCTGAACATCCTCGACGTGCACGTCGTCCAGTCGTCCGACAACGCCTACCACTGCCTCTCTATCGTGGTCCTCTACAACCGAGCGCCCTGACCGTGAGAGCCCCCTTCCGTCGGTTCGAACGAAGCTGGAGACACCGGTCAGGTTGGACCGAATTCGGCCGGTTCGACGAGATCCCAGAGCTGCTGGAACCGATGCCCTCCTGCGTCTGCAAGGCGCTCTCCATCCTGGCGAGCATGCGCTTTCTCTGGAGCGAACAGCGGGTGGTCGTCGCGACGATGGAGCTCCATCGCTCATGAAAGGTATTCGACCATGTCCAGTAGATACAACGCGAAATTGATCTTAGCCGGCGATCGCAATAACCTGGAGATCGCCCCCGGCGCCGAAGTGACCTTCGATGCTGAACACCTCGGCCAGCAGCCGTTTCAGCCCTTGCGGCTAGAAATCAAAGCGCCGGCAGGATGGCTCGTGCTGGAGCTGCGCTTCCAGCGCGTCAACGAGCTTTCCGCTCCGGTGCCAGCGGAGATGTTCGCGCCCGACGTCTGGATGCCGGACATGGTCCTTCCTGTCATCCGGCCTGGGGAACACGTCGAGCTCGTCATGCGCAACGGTGGTACTGCAACAGGGAAAGCTACGGCACGGTTGCTGGGCACCGTTTGGTGAACTCCTGACACGTCGGCGCCGAGCATGCGTTTTCTCTGAAGCAAGCAGCGCGTGATTGTCGCGACGATCGGCCGACGTCTAGTTCTCACCCGGCCGAGGACCGGAAAGCATCCTCAAAATCTCCTCCGGCGTCCGCCTCGCAAACTCCTCACACGGCGGCCGCGAGTGGATGATGAGCTGTGGCTTCTCGACGGCGAAGAGCGCGCGTAGGCAGAACGGGCACTCGACCTCGACCGCGTCAGCTTTCGTCACGTCAGCCATCGTCGTTGATCTTTCAGCCTTGAATCCAGAGACCTATCGCCATCAGCGCGGCCACGGCAATTGTGATCACGAGCATGAAACGAAGCACCCGCCGCCGCGCGCGGTTTCGTTTTCTCCACGGATGACCGTACTTTCCCGCCGTGCGCCGCTGATACCGCCTCATCCGGGCCTTCCATGAAAGAGGGCCCGGGTAGCCCTGGTGACGCCTGCGCGTGCTCACTTTCCGGCGGCGGTCAGGAGCAAGCTCGCGTTCAAAGCCTGCAGCCTCAGAACCTCGGCCTGGAGACTCGCCAGGATTTCACCCATCGCGCTGGCGTCGGTCTTCACCTTCTGCATGACGTTCGCGAGCGCGGCGAGGTGAATCGGGGGAGCGTCGCCACCACGCAGGCGTCGCATCATGCGCGAGTCGGGACGGCCGAGGCGCCTGGCGATGGCGGCATGGGCCTTGGGTGACGCCGGAACGATCCTCGGCTGCTGCCGATGTCGCGCGAACACGTTGGACACCTCTCCCGTGTCCTTGGCCCGCAAGATGATGTAACCCCCTTCGGTCATGCCGTTCCAGACGTCGAGGCGATTCATCTTGTCGAAGGGCGCCTTGCCATTGGGATCGAAAGCCGATGGCAGCAGCCAGTTCGACATCTTGACGTCGCGGGTGACGCTGCCGACGGTGGCTGAAATGGTGTACTCGTCACCCTCGACGCGGTCGGAGAGCTCGAAGGCCTGCTCATCCTTGTCGTTGTAGGGCTTGTAGTCGTTACAGCCCGGGTCGCCGTCCTCTTCGCACTGTTCGTGCGAGGTGGTGACGGAGGTGTCGTCGGGGCCCTGCCAGAGGCAGTTGGAGAAGGGGACGCCGGCGAGATTGAGATCGTGAAACCCGAGCGCCCCAGGCGCATCCAGGCTCGTCATGACGCGCATCACGCGCACGGTGCCGTCGATGGGGAGAGTCTCGAACGTCTGGTAGTAGACGACGGGCACGTATGGGATGCCGTAGGTCTGGCAGACCTCTTTCGACTGCTTGTCGAGCGCGTCGGCCCACAGGGCCATGGTGAGCTCGTCCACGGGGACATCGGGGTCTGCGACCAGGGCGCTTTGGGTCATCGTCAGGCTCCTCCCGACTCGATGATATCCCAATCTGCTCGTCAGTCAGAGCTCAATGCGTTCCAGCTCGCTGCGCGCGACGTCGAGAAGCGAGGGTAGGTGTTCCTTCAACACCGACCAGACGAGGCTCCAGTCGATTTCCCAATAGTGGTGAGCCGTCTTGGTGCGAAAGCCCGCGATGCCTCGCCAGTCGACAATGGGGTGCCGTTTTTTCAGGGATGCCGGCAGGTGTTTCGTGGCCTCGGCCACGTTCTCGAGCGCCTTCATCACCGCGTGTCTTTCGAGCGATCGCTTCACGAAATCCGGGAACGTCATCCCGTCGACAAAGTCGAGCGCCTCCTGCCCCTCCATGATGAGATCTGACAGGAACGACGCCGTTCGGTCTTCCGCCGACAGGGAGCTACGCTTCTTCATGAACGAGCTCCGCAGACTCGAGGATGTGCTTTCTGCGATAGGGATTCTTCGTCTGCTCCATGGTGACCTTGCTGACCAGGTCGACGTCTCTTCCGAAGAGCTCCTCGAACGCCCTCACGGCTCTGCAGTAGTCCGAGAACGAAAAGTCATCGCGCTTCGGCACGTAAAGTAGATCGACGTCGCTCTGTGGGCCAAAGTCGTCTCTCAAGATCGACCCGAAGGCGTAGAGCGCTTTTATCCCGTGCCGCTCACAGATGATTTCAAGGGCCCTGCGATCGCGAAGCACTTTCTTCGGCCTCGACCAGCGAGCCTTAGCACCCATCCGCGCGATTTCTCGCCGCTTTTTCGCACCCAGACGCGCCGCCCTGGCGCGGCCGCCTTTTTGTTGCCTGCTCATCGCCATGGTGGGAGATCTTACGATGAGCAAGCATACCAAGCAAGCATGATGATGGACCCACAGGTCTCCCTCTTGCGTTCGACCTCGCGCGACTTACGAGGTCGAAATGAAGAAAAAGTCGATCAAGTCAAAGAAGAACAGGGATGTTGGACATCCGACACCGGTGGATGAGCTGGTTGCCTCTGCAAGGAAGATCTCGGAGCTTTCCAGTCGATTCAGGCAAATCTGCTCAGAGCGCTGACTTTTTCAGGTTCACGTCTCCGAGATTTGAACTGAAAGCTTCGCCGCCTCCACAACGTCGAAGAGGGTGCCGTCGGAGTCGACCAAGAAGCGGCCGTCGATTCGACGCCAGGTGCGACCGTTGATGGTCACGACCTGGGAGATCTCGAGCCCACGCAAGACGTCGAGGACCCGGTTGAAGTCACGAACGTCGACGAAGACGGGGCCGGAGCTCATGTTCCGTCGTCGTTCGGGAACAGATCTCACCCACCGCTCTATCGAGGCGTGATCGCATCCACAACCGCCATCGCTCCGCCCGTGATGAAAGCAGCCGCGTGCGGCGCTCCACCGGCCCCCGAAGCGCCGGCGACGCCGGCCGCGCCCCCGCGCCCGGCGCCGCCAGCCTTCGAATCCGTGAGCGGCGGGTAGTCCGATGGGTCACCGCCGGGTGTCGCCGGTGGGTGGAGGTGGTCGTAGCACGAGATCGCAGCCGCACCCAGGTAGATGAGAGCCATCGCGATGGCCCACCGGATGATGCGCTTGCTGATGACCTTCACCACGAGGCTTACCTCAGTTGGCCGAGAGCCAGGAAGTCGCACGCGAGACCTGGAGCCGCATGAGGGCGTCCATGGACTCCTGCTTGCGGGCGTTGCTGCCGAGCCAGATTTCGATGCCGCACTTCACCTCGTCGACGGTGAAGTCCGCCACCAGCTTGGCGAGCGCCCCTTCGTAGTCGTTGCTCGCCAGCGCGTCTGCGATGCGGCCCTGCATGCTGGCACCGATGCTCTTGATAGTGTCGGAGGTGCAGTGCGAAAAAGTCTGCGGAGCCACATCGATCGCTCCTGCATCCGTCAGACCTCCCGGATTTGTCACATGCAGACACGTCGAGGCGGAAGTCGCCAGACCGATGCAGATGACGAGCAGAGCACGAAAGAGCACCGTGAGAATTGCCATGGCGCCCAAGATACCCGCGCGGGGTTTTCCTCGCAACTAATCCGGTGTAACGGTCGGCACGTCTCCCTCGCCGGTAATCTTCAAGTAGAGCGCCTCGATGCAGGCCCTGCGCTCCTTGCCGCGACCGACTCGGACGCCGTCAAGGAGGGCCAGAAGCTCGTAAAGCATTGGATCTGAAGCTGCCGCCTTGGGGGCGGTATCGTAGATGGGCTCGAGGGACTCCCCTTTGACCTTCCCGTTAGGCGTCGGCCAGACGATGGGAACGACAGGCTCTGCTTTATTTTCTTCCGCCGCGAATTTCACCAGCATTGGCGCGTACGTAGAAGTGGGGACGCCGCGCACGATGCCCCCCCGGACCGGAAAGAAAACAGCCGGGACACCGTAGACGAGGAAGTCGGCCAGGCGCCGCTTGGCGACAACTGCCTCACCGCGCTTCTCGTAGACGAGCTGCGCGGCTCGGAGATGTGCGATGGCGTTGTGGGTCGCACCGACGGAAAGCGAGAGGGAAGAAGCGAGCCGCGGAAACGTCCAGGGCTCCTCGGCGATGGTGAGGAGCTTGAGGGCGACCAGCACGTCCTGGGCTTTGCAGGAAGACATTCGAGTCTGGTGCAGGTGAAGATTTCACTTTTCATGAATTTTGCCAAGCACTCGTTTCATGTCTTCATTTGAAAACATCCGGCCAGGATTTTTCTTTGTCTGTGCATTCACAATTCACGTTCTGTGAATGCTCAACCGCGATTTCGGCCGAAAACACGCGCGTTGACACTTCGTTCTTCAACATCGTCGATTTGATTGCCGGCTTTTGCGCATCTCCTTACGGTGGAGGTCTTGAAACGTTGCCTCCACGGGTGGAGGCGCAGGGCACGGTTTTCGCACCTGGTTGAGACCGGGGGCGGGACAAGGAGATCAGACGATGGCACTCATGCTCACGCGACACGGACTTCTCGAGCGGCTGCAGGGACACCGGCACCATGCCCGGCACCTGCTGCACAGCGCCGACAGCCACCTTCGCAAGGACCTGCGCCTCGTGCGCACGGGCGAGGTGGTGCTGTCCAGCTTCGGCTTCGGCGTGCTCCAGGGGAAGTTCAAGGAGAAAGGCGGACTGGTCCTGTGGGGCCTGCCTGTCGATCTCCTGGCTGGTGCGGCCTTCCACCTCATCGGCCTCGTGCCGTTCGCGCGCCAGTACAGCCATCACCTCGCCAATCTCGGCGACGGTGCTCTGGCCAGCTTCTTCACCACGACGGGCTACCGCGTGGGGGAGCGCTGGGCGAAGGGCGGGAGCTTCTCGTCGGGCATCTCCGGCCTCTTCGGCGACTCGGCCTCGCAGCCGGTCACCGGGGGCGCTGCAATCGCGGACAAGGAGCTCGCCTCCTTGGTGCGGGCGGGCTGAAACCGGGCCGAAAACACCGAACCGTTCAACAACGGCGGGCCGGCTGATGGCTGGCCTTCCACCCACAAAGGACAACGCACATGGCAGTTCCGGAAATGTACGGAGATCTCCTGGACGGCGATGACTCGCTGGGCTTCGAGTACACCGAGATCCTCGGTGACGACGAAGCCGGCGCCTTCATCCCGTCCTCCTCGGGCCGTTTCGTCCCCTCGAGCTCGGGCGCCTTCGTCGGCGACGACGAGCTGGGCGACGATATGATCGGCGCGTTCCACCGGCACCACCGGAAGAGCGCGGCCGCCCGGGCGCTGATGGCCAAGCGTGTGGCCGCCGGCGCGCTTTTGCGTGGGGTCCCCCCGCGCAACAGCCGCGAGTACGCGCTCGGCCTGGGCTCGACCTCGGTGTCGGGCTCGAGCTCGGCGAACATCAACGTCCAGCCTCAGGTCATCTTCCGCCCCGAGCGGCTCGTGATCCCGAGCAACCTGGCCGTGGACTTCCTGATCACGGACATCAAGGTCGGGAAGAACTCGCAGCTCGTGTCGACCGGCGCCCTGCCGGCCGTCATGTTCACCGAGGTCGCGTTCGGCGTCCGTCTCAAGATGGACACCTGCCAGATCTCGATGTTCGTGACGGTCTCCGTGACGAACCAGAACCCCTCCGCCCGCAACCTGCAGGGCGGCATCGTCGGTCCGGCGGTCGAGTAACGAACGACCGGCGAAAGCCGGGCCGGCGCCGGCAGTAGCGGCGCTGGCCCTGCACACAAACCTTCTTCTCAACCTTTCGACAAGGACAAAGGAACATGCCAGCACTTGGGTTCTCGGGGTCGAACCTCGCTACCGTCGCGTACGCAGACGTCGACGGCGCGACGGGTGCTTCGACCGTCACCAACAGCGGCGTCTCGACGACCATCACAATGTCGGGGACGTACACTGTCGTTCTGCCCACGGGGCTCGCCCAGACCACCGGGCGCGACCTCATCTTCGTCACCCCGACCACCAACGCGTCCGACACCCAGCCTGCTCCGGCTGGGCTCATCGCGAAGATGGCCGTGGTCGACGACACCCTGGCCGCGACGAAGACGATCGCAATCTTCGCGGGCGATCCGTCGCTCGCGGCGCCGACGCGCATCAACTCGTCGTTCTCCATCCTCATCCTGCGGACGACCATCTCGCCGCCGACGGGGGCCCCGGCCTAACGGCCGACTCGCCTGGTAAGGGAGCTGCGGTAGCGGTTCCCTTACCAGGTTCCTCACCACCTTCTTTTCGAAACCTTCAAACCGGAGAAAACACATGGCGGTACCAGGGATGTACGGAGATCAACTGCTCGACGGCGACGACGCCCTCGGGTTCGAGTACACCGAGATCTTGGGCGACGACGAGAGCGGCTTCGGACAGTCGCCGCAGAGCTCGTGGTCCGAGGGAATCCTCGGCGACGACGAGTCGGGCGCTTTCGTGGGCCTGTCTCGCGGCGCCAAGGCGGGCATCGCGGCGGCGGCCGCGGCGGCCGGCCTGTCGGTGGCAGCCTACGTGGCGCTCAAGCGCCGCAAGGCGGCCGCCGCGCAGGCCCTCATGGCCAAGCGGGTGGGCGCCGGCGCTCTGTTGCGTGGGGTCCCCCCGCGCAACAGCCGCGAGTACGCGCTCGGCCTGGGCTCGACCTCGGTGTCGGGCTCCTCGAGCGCGAACATCAACGTCCAGCCTCAGGTCATCTTCCGCCCCGAGCGGCTGGTGATCCCGAGCAACCTGGCCGTGGACTTTCTGATCACGGACATCAAGGTCGGGAAGAACTCACAGCTCGTGTCGACCGGTGCGCTGCCGGCCGTCATGTTCACCGAGGTCGCGTTCGGCGTCCGTCTCAAGATGGACACCTGCCAGATCTCGATGTTCGTGACGGTGAGCGTGACGAACCAGAACCCCAGCGCCCGCAACCTCCAGGGCGGCATCGTCGGTCCGGCGGTCGAGTAAGCCAAGCGATCGCCTCGGTGACCTAGAGACCGACCAGGAGATCGGTCATTGCGGGGCGGGTGCTGATGGGTGCACCCGCCCCGTTTTCTTTTTCAAGACTGCTTCATGGAAGGGGGCTTCGGTGAACAGGCAAGCCATCAACGACTTTCTCGGCGGCGGCCTCGGGCCGATACCGCTCGGATCTCCAGCGGGCGGCGGACTCCTTGCTTTTCCCGCGGAGAGCTTCATCTCTCCGCTCCTCGACCTGACCGTGCCCACGCTCGGCATCGAGCTCGTGCCAGCACGACCGGGTTACTTCGCCGTCCCCAGCGGAAATGCCATCATACTCGTCGAACAGGCGGCAGGTACTCAGACGTCGCCACCGACCACCAGGGCCGGCAGCGACCCCGGTCACACGAACTCGATTCCGTCGGCCAGCACCCAGCCGACCAGCGGTGCCATCAACGGCCTCATCGCCGCAGGCGCGCTGCCCGGGTTCACGATCGGACCTGTCTCGACCGCCAACACGGCGGGCGTCCAGCAGCTCGCCAACACGCCCATCATCCTCGACATCGTGACCGGCGCACAGGGCACCGGCGGCTACATTCTCAAAGCGAAGATCGAAATCAGGGTCTTCTGGGTGGCGGTGAGCTGATGCAAGACTTTCTTGGAAACGGACTCGGACCGACCAACGGACTGGTCGTTTTCCCGCTGGAGACGTACGTCACCGATCCCATCGATCTGACGCTCGTGACCCCCGGTATAGAAATAATACCGGCCAAGCCGGGCCACGTGCCGTTCCTCGTCGGCTCGACTTGGATCATAGAGAAGGCGTCAGGCACACAGACGTCGCCGCCAACGGTCCAGGGCGGTACGAACGCGGCGCACAACAACGTCTTCACGTCGAACACTTCGCCCGCCAACGCGGACGTCACCGGAGCCACGCCTCCTTCGATCAGCGCCGGCGTCGGCGCAGCCATCCCGTCGCCGGCTGCGGTGACGGCAAACCTGCCCGTCATCATGGACATCACCGCCGGCGCGACCGGAACCGGGACCTTCGCCGTCGTGGCGAGGCTCTCAGTAACCATCGCCTGGTTTGCGGAGGGGTAAACATGGACTTCCTCGGATATGGAGCAGGACCAGGACGGCTTGGACCTGTTCCGTCGGCCTCCCTCATCGCGTACCCGAACGAGTATTACCAATCGCCCTTTTTAGATCTCACTCAGCCCGTGAGTGGGATTGAGCTCGTTCCGGCCAAGCCAGGCTACTTTCCCGTCTTCTCCTCGACGAAGTGGGTGATCCAGGCAGTATCAGGATCGCAGGCCACGCCCGCCAACGTCAACGCGGGCAGCGACGGCGCGCACTCCAACTTCTTCGCGAGTCAGGCATCGCCTTCGAACGCCAACGTGAACGCGTCCGTCCCGACGTCGATCATCGGCGGACCGACCGCGGCCGCCAACACCGTCAAGAGGATCTTGAATGCTCCCGTCATCATGGACATCACATCCGGCGCGCAGGGGACCGGCCTCGTACTTCGCGCATCACTCCTCGTGTGGGTCATCTGGCTGACGGCGAGTCAATGAGACGACACCTCCCGTGAAATAGGAAATGTCTTCCTCCTATAAACAACTGACGTGGTCCGTCGATCCACAGAACACGACGGGGACAGCGTCAGATGAAAACAGCGGCATCGATGATGAAAATGCGCTGCTCACGATGGCCGAGCTCGCCGACCGTGTCCGCGGTACGCAGTACGCGGCCGGCACGTCTTGCGTCACTCGCCTTCTGTCTTCGATGGACAGTAGCGATGCGGCCTGTTTCGACGTGCGGGGATTTGGCACGCCGGGCGGCGCGCTCGCGACCCCCTTCCCTCAGAACGGTTTCTTCACCATCGTCGGCGTCCCCCGGCTGATCTACGAAGGAACGATAGCGAGTCCGTCTCAGGTCAGCGCCGGCGGGGTTGGTGATAACCGGTTCAACGACACATCCGCGCCTACTTTTTCATCAGAGGCAAGAATCTGGACGAGGACCAAAGGCTCACGTGCTTACTTCTGGCCTCAAAAAGATCTAACCGGTGGCGCATGGCGGTGCTCTCAACCGTCAAACGGTCTCGCTCAGGCATCGCTGGCCGATGGGGACACTTGGCAAATTCTCGAGCTTCCCACCGTCCAGAATATTCGTTTTCCTGAGACGCGTGATTGGAATCAGTACCTCGTGGCGCTCGTGTGCGTGAACGACCCGAACGCTGGAGCCAGCTACACGACGATCAGATGGTCGAGCGTCCAATTCAAGAGCGCAGGTTTTTTGTTCGGTGCAGATCTCCACAACTGCCGCGACTTCATCAGGTGGGCCTCGACGACCGCAATCTCGCCCATGCTCAACATACGCGGCGGCCTGGAATCGCTGGTGGGAAATCTCGCGGCCGGATCTTCCTGGACCTTCGCTGCAAACGGGCTCTACACGTCGATGCAGTCGACTCCGCTCATCCTCGACAACAGCACGACTGTCGCCGAATCCAGGCTGATGTTCTTCGACGTTCCGTCATCATGTCTCACACTCCTGCAGCCAAATGCCCGCATCGGCATCAACTCGCTCGGAGGATGCGGAAACGGCGGACTCGTCATTCAGGTCGAAGGGAGCTTTTGCTCCGTGCAGACGAAAGTTCTGAACGGTCCACCCATTCCTCCAGGCATGACGTCGTGCTCGAATCTCTTCCAGGTGAACGGTACCGCGGCTGCGAGTACGCCGATTGTGGACCTGACCACGCTGAGCCAGATCCAATAGGAGAAGCAAATGCCGCTCACTGAAGAAGAGATGATGGACCGGGCTGGAAGCGAAATGCTGCAGCCCTGCGGCCTTCCTCTCGAAACGATAGCTCGAATGCAGCTCGCCTCGGGCACACCAGCCGGCGTCGTCGCGCAGAACACGCTCCTGCGAAATGGCTGGAGCAAGGAGAAGACGCGAGCGTTCATGGCCGCCGAGGGGCATCCGGTTTCGTTCGCGGGAGATCTTGCGGGCCCGTGCTTTCCAGGGAGATGAAAATGCCACTCACCGAAGAAGAGATGATGGACCGGGCCGGAAGCGAAACGTACGACCGGCTCAAAGATGCGGCCGACATCGTCGACGCCAAGAACACGGGCGACACCCTCGCCAACATCATCAAGAGCGCCGCCTCGGCCGTGTCTGGCCCCACGGGGACCAAGGTCCCGGGCGTCAAAAACATGCAGCGTTCGCTCGCGTCCGTGGGCATGAATGTCAAAACCACCGGCGTCGTCGACCAGCCCACGGTCGACGCCATCAACGCCATATTCGAGGGCTGGGACGATGCTCCCGCGCAGTTGCGCGGGGGTGACCTGACGGCGCGGCAGATTCAGAACAATCTGCCGACGGTGCAGAAGTACCTACGCCAAGCGATCGGTGGTGCACAGGCATTCGGCGACGCCAGCAAGGACGGGTGACCATGCTCTTCGGACGGCAACTTCGACGTTGGGCTCGATCTCACTCCCAACGGACGAGTCGGTGACTCATCTGGCGCCGTTGGATGTGTCCTGTCACTCGAATCGCAGCCGTCGCTAACAGGCACAAATGGCGACGTCCGTCTGCCCGACGGAACGATCAAGACTTGGACCGAAGTTATGGCGGGCCTGACCGACAGCAAGGGCAACCGGTTCATCTTGTAATGAAGGAGGACGAACGACCATGGGCATGCCGAAGATCGAATTCCGACTCCAGATGTTCCGGGGCGACTGGGACCAAATCTGGTCCCAGCTCAGGCTCCTGTGGGCCATGGAGGGCCTCTGCCGCATCAACGGCACACACATCCGGCAGTTCGACGAGTTCAAGAAGCGCGGCATGGTCGAGAACACCTACCCACCTCTCTATCGGGCCGGTCTGCACTACGAGACAGAGAAAGGGACTGAGATCTGGCCTGACCTGCCGTCGCTCTACGCCGGCACCATGGGCGAAGGCGTCTACTCGGGACCCTGGGGGGACTGTCTCCCTGTCTCGACGCGCGTCCTCATGCGCGACTACACAACGCGGACGCTCCTCGAGCTCTCGCCCGGAGATCAAATCATGGGCGACGGCAGCTGGACAACAGTCGTCGACCAGGCCGTGACCGGAACGAAGCCCATCATCGCCTTCGATCTCAACAATGGTTCCACCTTCCGGTGCTCGCCAAACCATCGCGTCTTCTTGGCGAACGGCAAGGAGGTCCGTGCCGAAGACGTCAAGGTCAACGATCTCCTGCGCACTCCTACCGAGGCCTTCCCGGAAGCGCCCGCGCTCCGGCACCATCAACTCTCTGATACCGACTTCGCGTGGCTCCTCGGCGTCTACGCCGCCGATGGATGGCACGAATGGCCTCGTCACAAGAGGTTTGCGATCTCCGGCAAGGACGGCTTCAAAAAAGAGGCCCAGAAAAAGCGCGTCAAGGCGCTGATGGAGAAGATTGGCATCGACACGCGATGGCACGAGCGATACATCACCGTCAACGACGCCGAGCTCACCGAAATCATGACGACCTGCGGAGGCCACGCGCCTGACAAACACCTGCCGTCGCTCATGATGTCGAGACCACAGGTCCGTGCTGCCCTCGAAGGCCTGCGCGCTGACTCAGGAACTGCAACCTCGGGAACCGTTACACATGGCACGACGTCGCAAACGCTCGCCGTGCAGCTCCGCATCCTCTACAGGATGCTCGGTCAAAGCGTTCATATCCGTCGCTGGGACGAGCACGGTGGCCTCGGCTCGCATCCCATGTACAGGGTGACGGTCAGGCGCAGCGACGCCGAGGTCGGCATGGCCCAGCACGCCCGCAGACACAGCGCTCGTGTAAGAGCCATCACCGAGGAGCGTCCCGAGCTCTGCGCCGACATCACGACCAACACGGGTCGGTTCTACCTGCCCGAATCAGATCTCATCGTCCACAACTGCGAGGACTTCGCTTGCGTCCGCGTGGCTGAGTACCGCGAGCTCCCCTGGCACTACGAAAAGACACTCAAGACGAACGACGGCAAAACAAGGCTCGTCCGGGCAGATCCAAAGTTCCCACAAGGCGACTGGGAGTCTGCGATCGCCGCCGAGCTGCCGAGCTCCGCGACAACGGTGAAAGACCCGTCCGACCAGGCCAATTGGCCCGGCTGGAAGAAGGTCATGGGCGGTATCGCGGCCAAGCCCTTTGCCAAGTGGCGGCGCGGCCCGCAAGGCAACTACCACTACCACGCCCTCGTGCTCATGCCCGATGGACGTCTCGAAGACCCTTCCCTGGTTCTTGGCATGGGACGCGAGCGCCAGTTCCACGACGATGGGATGGCGGAAAAAATGAAGAGCCCTGATTTTCCGGTGCGTCTGCAATATGCGGCCGCGCCGCTGGTCATGGTGGTCGACCCCGAAAAACCCTCGGGCTACTCGGGGGGGGCCGCTGTCCAGCTCGATGCGCGGGTCAAGCAGATGGTCGAGGACGGGATGGCGCCGGAAGACATCGCGGCGACGCTGGGCGATGCCGAAATCGGAGCCTATCTCGGCAACACCATCCCGCTCGGCGAGGGGGAGTTCGACGTGGACGCTGTGATTGGCTGGAATCGAACCGAAGGACGATTCGAACCCAAGACCGACCAGCACGAGTACAATCGGCTGGCTGGTTACGTGAACCACTGAAGAATTCATGAACGGTGAATAAAACAAACCGCTCCGGTCAACAACGCGACCGCGCACTTTGAAGAGGGAGACGCAGATGAGTTTCAAAGAAGATCGCATGATCGAAACGCTGGGCGACGACGCCCTCGGGTTCGCCTTCCGCGGTGGCGGGGGCGGCAGTCGAGGTGGCAGAGGTGGTGGCGGTGGCGGCGGCCGCGGTGGTGGCGGAGGAGGTGGATACGGCCACGGCGGAGGAGGTGGCTACGGCCACGGCGGTGGCGGCAGCAGCAACTATGGCCGTGGTGGTGGCGGTGGTTACGGTCACGGCGACGGCGAGTCACGCCACGAGCGTCACATCGAGCGTGAGATCGCACGCGAGAACGCCGGGCTGCCCCCGTCGGGCCGTTTCGGGCGCGGGCGACAGTACGGCCAGTTCGGCACGAGCTACCGCGAGGCGCTCGGGCTTCCGCCGGCAACGCCGGCGCCTGCTGGGCAGCCGTACTCGGGCGCCGTTCCGATCCCTCCTGGCAACTGGGGCGGCGGCACCTATCCGCCGCCTGGCTGGACGCCGGGCGCGCCGTTGCCCGGCTACCCGCAGGGGTGGCCGCCTCCGGGCTCCCCCTGGCCGGGCACGTACGCCAGCACGGCGGCGGCGCCGCCGCAGCTCGTCTCGTACGACTCCTACGGCAACCCGGTGTACTCGTCGTACGTGGGTCCGTCGTCTCAGCTCTCGCCGCCGCCGCCGGCGCCTGTGCAGACGGGGCCGCAGCCGACGATCGACGTGACCGTGGGCGAGGCGCTCGGGAGCGGCATGAAGATGACCGAGATCATCGGCTGCCTGAAGGGCGCCGGCTACACGTCGCACGAGATCTCAGGCATCGTCGAACGCGCCTGCGGCTGGCGGTGAGAGGGGACACGGGGCCGGTTCCCGGGATAGGATGACCGGATTGCCGGACCCGTGAAATTTCACGAACCATGAAAACCCACGAATCGTGATTCGAGCCGAGTCACAGGGAAGGATCGCTTGATGGCCACGAAGCGAAAAAAGAAAACATCGTCAAAAAAGAACGTCCTCGATGTCGCCGAGGAGCGTGGCTGGACATTCAAATGGGAGGCCGAAGTCGATCCCTGGGAAGATTTTGTTGACCCAACTGTCGACGACCCTGCCGATATCGAAGAGGTCGCTGTTCTGATCTTATACGACGAAAACAGAAATGTCCTTGCGTCGTTGGGCGGCATCGTCTTCATGAAAGGTGTCTCAACAGCCCAAAACCAGGAATACGGACGAGAGTTCGAACGTCAGCTCGTTGAAGAGGCACTCGCCAACGAGCGCCAAACCTCCAAGCTGATGCACACCTGACATGGCCCACCGCCTCACCTACGAACAAGCCGTCACCCTCGCCAAAAGCGAATGGGACAGCGTCTTTCGCGTCGATGAGATCGAAACCAAGCCTGGTGCCGTCGTCCGCAACATCGAAGGAAAGATGGCTCAGCACTACGGCAAGCAGATCTCCCAGCAGTGGAAGGTCACCCTGCACTCGGGCTCGGGACCCGTCCACTACATCGCCGTCCTCGTCGACGGGGGAGCCGTGCTCAAGTGAAGTTCCCCAAGCCGACATCCGACAAGTTTCTCCAGGCCTACCTCGTCGCCGCGCTCTGGTCATCTAACGACAACTCGGATGAGTCAGGCGGCGACCCACTCGATGAAAACTACGACATCACCGACATCGCCGACGAGTCGATGGCAAAGGCCATCAGGGACTGCAACCGGTTCATGGAAGAGAACGCCTCAGACCTGGAGGCCACCGGCGCCGACGACGAACAAAACGGCCACGACTTCTGGCTCACTCGAAACCGCCACGGCGTCGGTTTTTGGGATCGCGGGTATCCGAAGGCACTCGGAGACCGACTCACCAAAGCCGCCCACGCCTTCCGCGAAGTCGACGCGGTCGTCGGAGACGACGGCAAGATTTACTTCGAGGGCGGCGTCTAACGACCGCAACAGCACCCCACCACACCAACAAAAGGACCCAACATCATGCTGCGTTTGTCATCTCGTGGAATCTTCAAGACGCTCGAGAGCGGCCCGGCGCGCTCCGTGGCCATCTCGGCCGCCTCGGGAGCGGTCGGCCTGACGGCTGGCAAGCTCGAGGACGCGCGCAAGACGCCGCTCGTCGCCGTGGCCGGCGGCGCGGCGCTCCAGCTCGTGGGCCTACACACCCTGGGCGACGGCGCCATGGCAGGCGGCGCCTCCATCATCGGGTACCGGACGGGCGCGCGGTGGGGCAAGCGCCGGGGGCGGGTGGCGGAGGTGATCCCAGGGACGCCCGTCGTCCACCGCGCTCATCCGGGACACCCGGGACACCAGGGTCACAGGAAGGCCTGACCCATGCTCTCGCTCACGGCAAAGAACCTGCGTGAAGACCTGGTCTACGTGGCCAAGACGACTGGGATCCCGGCCAGCGCCGCCGCCGTCGGCAGCATGGCCGGCGTCGCGCTCACCAGGAGAAACCACGGCGTCAAGGCCGCCATCGTCGGCACCGCCTGCGTCGGCGGCGGCGCGCTGATGGCGCTGCAGGGTCAGGGGAGGGTCATCCCCTATGCCGGGGCCGGACTGGTGTTCGGCTCGCTCTGGGGTCTGCTCGGGCGCTGAAAAAAAGGTTCGAGGGAAGGAGGAGGCGATGTCGAAATCATGTCCGACCATTCACCGGCCAAAGAAACTCACCAGGGCCGAGCGCAAGAAGATGCCCGCGCACGAGTTCGCCATCGTGCACGAGGGGGCAAGGGGAGGAGTCTACAAGAGCTTCCCGCTCGAGGACTCGGGTCACGCCTTCGAGGCAATCCAGATGCTCACTCGAATCGCCGGCCGCCACGGCCCTCATCCCGAGCTCGCCCGTGAGGTCCTCCACGAGGTCAAGGAGCGGTTTCCCGATGTCTACCGCTGCCACCGCGACCTCGTCGAAAAGGCCATGAAGGCCAACCGCGTTCGCTGAAGGAGACTGAACCATGGCTGCGACGATCGACGTCAACCCTGCGAATCAGGCGTTCCCGCCACCGCCGCCTGATTCGCAGGCGATCCCAACCCCGTTCGGCATCGCCGTCCAGGCCACGCCGGCGGTGCCGTCGGCGTTCACGCCACCGTCGTCCAGCATCGGCACGTCGCTGCCCAAGCTGCCCGACTTCTTCGTCGCGACGCAAAACAACGTCTTTTCGCCGGCCCAGGACGTCATCGTCACCGAGAACGGGAACTACGCCACCAACAACACGACGGCGGACGTTCAGACCTTTAAGATCTCGGCAGTTGCCGTCATGGGAGACGTTCCCTACGACTCATCAACCGTCTTCCAAATCTCGCTCACCAGCCCGACAGGAGGAGCGATCAAACTGTCCTCCTATGGCGTCGATTTTACGCAACTCTTCGCCGGCTTTCCTGCCGCGGCCGCTGCGACCAGCCCGGAGAACGTCCCTTCCCGGCCCATCACTGCCTTCAATGATCCCAACACGATCGTTGTTCCAGTCCAGAATTCATTCGGAAACAACCTTTACCCGAGTCCGCCTCCCGTACCACCACCCAATCCACCCTATACACCACAGGTTGGCGATCTCGTCACTATCGGGATCGTGCGTCAGGGTCCGAGTCTCACGGTCAGCAGCGGATTTTCGGAGATCGACGTCTTCGCCAATCCCGCCCCGCCACCGGCCATGACCGCTCCGTCAGTCGGCACCACGTTCCTCGGGAACATCTTCCCCAACAACCCCGGGCTGCCCTTCATCGGCGGTGGCCAGAGCGGGCCGAAGTTCATCGGCGACTTGACCGCCAGCAGTCCTCTTCCCCCATTCGTTCCGAGTGGACAGGTGGGGCCTCCCTTTCTCGGCACATTCGAGGTCGAGAACCAAGCGCTGTATGGCAAAGGGCTGCCCGTCAACGTCTTCGTGTGAGAAGGTGATGCTATGAAACTCTTCGAAGGCTGCGACCCGAATAGCCTGGGCAATTCGGTAATCATCACCCCTGCTACGCCGGCAGCAAAAGCACCAGACGGTCTCGGCCAGTCGAAAACAGTAGTCAAATTTCAACCATCAGCAACGGGCGCACGTGCTGGAGACAATTCACTCGAAGATCAAGAAACAGATCCGAGGGTTCTGACGGTAGCCCTCTATGCCCAACCTCAGCCTACAAACACGACAGCGGGACCTGTAACTGGGATCGTCCTTTTCGGGTCCGGCTCGGGCAACGTCCAGACA
>Ga0335085_10004437_pt1 | contig 23301 bp, 25 predicted proteins | sample Lox_Sample_45_FD_206712 | JGI IMG/M metagenome (GOLD analysis project Ga0335085, IMG submission 206712) | Soil microbial communities from Loxahatchee National Wildlife Refuge, Florida, United States - Lox_Sample_4.5 | ecosystem: Environmental > Terrestrial > Soil > Wetlands | place: USA...
GACCCCGAGATTCAGAACGGGAAGAAATTTCTTCAAGCGGGAATGCAGATTGCGGCGGGAGTGCCGCTTCAGTGCGATGAAAGAGCCGACTTCCGCACATTCAGATTGGGTTTGTTCGGTCTTGAAAAATTGCTGAATATTGATCGAACCGTAGCTAATTTAAAAAATGCGCTTGACTGTATCAAGTAATTGTAGCCGGTTTGCCTGAATCACTTCGTCAGGCCTATTTTGGCACGCGGAATTTTGACCCCAAAAGCAGCACTACATCAGGTTCCGTTTTCGACACATTTGAGGCATGGACTGAAATAGCCTCGATCGGTTGAGTTGGCAACACCAAGAGGGTACTCGACTTTTCAAGGATTTATTCACCAAACCGTGGATCAATGGGTGCAAACCAATATGTCCCGTGTGCATATTGCGCGCTTAAGGGCTGCTTCATTAAAACTTTCTGTAAGGCAGGAATTTGACCGACATATTTGTGACAGTAAGCGACGAATAGTTGACATAAGTTATCTGGCTATCCCCATCCGCATCACGATGTGATTCCTTTTCCTTCAATACATCAATGAGGATGGATTTTTGGCGTGATTTTTGCATTCATGAGTTAACATGCTGTCACATAGTGCTTCGCGTACTGCGTTCAAGGTTGGCAGGAAAGGGAAGAAGTAATGGATGTTAAAGAGTGGCTTACTGAAAACGCCAAGATAAAGCGCAATAGATTCGCCGTCCTGCTGGGCCTTGTTCTATTTCCATCTGTGCTGCTGGTCGGCCTTTATCAGCTCTATCGCAATATAGACAATCTTGAAACGACCTTGCATCACAACGTAGTCGTGCTTTCTTCCAAAGAGGTGCAGGTTGTCAATGCGCATCATGCGCAAACTGCCTTCGACCGCCAGATGCGTGAGTGGAATGATGTCCTCTTGCACGGCAACAATGCGCAGGACAGGCAGGCCTATGTCAATAATTTTCTGCGTGAAGAAGAACAGGTTCGCAATGCGATCGAAGCAATGCGGGATGCCGCACTGAGCGAGCACGATGAGAGCGGCGTTTCCAATCTGCAGTCGGTTTTGGACTTGCATCAGGATCTGGGCAAAAGGTATCGCGATGCGCTCGCCAAGCTCCCTTCAACCCAGGGCAGATCCGCGGCATCCCAATCCGATCACGTTGTCAGCGGCATGGAGCGGTCTCTCGGCGCACAGCTGGCGCAAATCTCCGATGACATCGAACTGGAATACAAGGGGTTGTCCGCCAGGGTGGTAGCTTCTCAATCCAACGACATCGAGGATGTCCAGGCGCGCGTGGAATTGAATCTGATCGCCATCACGCTGTTGATTCTGATCGAGGCGCTGTTCATCTTGAGAGCCGTACACAAGAGCACCCATGATCTGAACAAACTTGTTGATGAGAGCGAAAAGACCGTATACCACTTGGCCTACTCCGATAGCCTCACCAAGTTACCGAACCGCCGCTTGTTCCAGGATCGTCTGGAGCATGCGATCAAGCAGTCAAACCGCAGCGATAAATACCGGGCATTGATGTACCTGGATATGGATAATTTCAAGATCCTGAACGATTCCCAAGGCCACGGAATGGGCGATCTGTTGTTGGCTGAAGTGGCCAAGCGATTGCTGCTCTGTGCGCGTGAGTCCGATACCGTGGCGCGTCTGGGGGGTGATGAGTTTGTGTTGCTGCTGGGTGAATTGAGCGAAAACGAAACATCTGCCACGGAGCAGGTATCGATGATCGCAGAAAAAATTTCAAGAGCGCTCAGCCAGCCTTATTATCTGAACCAGCTGATCTACAATACGAGTGCCAGCATAGGCGTGACGATGTTCCGAAATTCCGGCTTAACGATCGAAGATGTGCACAAGCGCGCCGATGCTGCGATGTATCAGGCCAAGAATGCCGGGCGCAACACAGTACGCTTCTTTGACGAACATGCCCAGGCTGCAATCGAGGCGCGTAACGAACTGGAGTACGCGCTCAAAATGGCCATTGCGAAACAGCAGCTGCAAATGCATTTTCAAATACAGGTTGACCATTATTCCAAGCCTATCGGCGCGGAGGCGCTGATACGCTGGATGCATCCTCAAATGGGAGTGATATTCCCCGGGCAATTTATTCCTTTGGCGGAAGAAACCGGATTGATTCTGTCGATTGGGCAATGGGTGCTTGAAACCGTATGTGAGCAAATCAAACGATGGGAATCGAACCCTCTCACGGGCAATTTGCAGATAGCGGTCAATATCAGTTCGCGGCAGTTTCTCCAAGCCGACTTCGTCACGAAGGTGGATGAAATCATCAAACGCACGGGCATCAGACCGTCTAGCCTCAAACTCGAACTTACGGAAAGCGTGGTGCTTAGCGATGTCACTGTTGCAGTTACCAAAATGCACGCCCTGAAGAAGCTCGGTGTGCGGCTCTCCATGGATGATTTCGGTACGGGCTACTCTTCTCTTTCCTACCTGACCAGCCTTCCGCTCGACCAGCTGAAGATTGACCAATCTTTTGTGCGTAACATTGGCATCCGGTCGGCCGACTCGGTGATCGCGCAAACCATCATCGACATGGGCAATAACCTGAACATGGAATTGATCGCGGAAGGTGTGGAGACACAGGCACAACGGGCATTTCTGGAACAGGCCGGTTGCAAGCTCTATCAGGGCTACTTATACGGCAAACCCGTGCCTCCGGAGAAATTCACGAACGCCCTTCTTGAAATGCAAGTTGAATAGTCAGTCCAATTCCGTCCCCTTGTTGCGGACTGCGTCGCTTTCGAAGCTTTCATTGCTGCCGGCGTCTTGCCGGCACGAACAAATCGGGGTCGACCATTGCGCCGTTCAGGATGACACTCCAGTGCAGGTGCGGGCCGGTGGCGCGCCCGGTCATTCCTGAACGCCCGATGCGCTGGCCTTTGTTGACTGTTTGTCCGGTCTCCACGTCGATGCGGTCAAGGTGGCAGTACATGGTGATCAGACCGTTGCCGTGGTCGATGAAGATCGTCTTGCCGTTGAAGAAATAATCACCGACCGCCAGCACCTGGCCATGTCCGCTGGCCTTGACCGGGGTGCCACGCGGGACCGCCACATCGATGCCGACGTGGGGCGAGCGCGGCTCTTCGTTGAAAAAACGGCGCAGGCCGAATTGACTGGACAATTCCCCATTGACGGGACGGATAAATGACAAATCGGTATCCCGTTCGGCGCGCCAATGGCGCTTCAGTTCCATGATGACGCCGATCTCGCGGTCGGCGCGGGCCTCATCCTCGGGCGACAGCTCGACCTTGCTCTTGTCCTTGAGGGTGATGTGCTGCTCGGGATAGTCTTTCGGATTAACCGTGAAGTCCCGCGTTTCTGTCGCCTCGCCGATCCTGACGCGCAGCTCATGCGGCCCCGGCGTCATATCAAGCGGCAACCCGACCACCGCGTACCATTGATCATGATCGGAAGTAACGAGAACCCGCTGATCGCCCAACCAGGATTGCGGGGCATCGGCATTTGCCGAGACGCTGCCAAGCGGAATGACCGCAACGCCGCCGGGTACATCGGAAGATTGGGGGAGACTGGCATGCGCGAGTAGGGGGAAAGCCAGAACGAAAAGGCCGAATCGCATGCAGTTTCGGAGAGTGTTGATAATTGGCGTATACATGGTTCCTTCTAATCGAGAAAGCGTCTCGCTCGCCTGGCGTGGCAATCCGCCATGGATTCTTTACCCGATGCGCTGAATCGGCAAACTTCGGCCTTTTAAATACGGGCAGTCATTCAAATTCAAAATTTGAATGTTCGATTCGGCGCGGGGCCCTTATTCATGGCGGCATCCGGTGACCGGTTACTCTAGACTCATGGCTGTCCTTCGCGAATCCCGTAATGATCACATCCCCGCAATAATCACATCCGAAGATATCAGTACAGAAGGAAATGGATGGTAAGAATGTCTATCCTGTTTTATTTCCGGGTAACAACAGATCATTATTGAAACAAAAAACATTTTCGCCGCGATACAGAAAATCGAAATTATGAGAGGAGATTGCGCGCAGAAAATTATTTGAATTTGATGTGCCCGGAAATAGCCAGTCATGCAGTTCGATAATCAGTACAGGAATGAATCGGATCCAATCTGTACTCTCTTTGAACACTTCCGACTCGCCACCTTCAATATCCATTTTGAAAATGAATGGCGACAAATTTCGCCCCAATTGCTCTTCAATCAAATCTTTAACGGAGTACACAGGGACCTGATAATCACCCTGTTTACCCAGCCTGAACCCCCAATCACTGTAGCCGGGGTCGTTCAGGAACAGGAAGCCATCCTTGCAGCTTATACCCCCTTCCAGGACCGAGACATCGAGCCCTTTTGAATTCATTCTGAGAAGACGGCAGTTATCCTTTTCCGGTTCAATGGCCAATATTTTGCACTGAGGGAAAACAGCAGAAAAATACACGACACTGGCCCCGATATTTGCGCCGGCATCAATGATCAGCGGCTTCTTTCCTGAGTTGATCAAGGACGAATAGTAGGCAGTCAGATTGGCATGCTGGGGAAATCCGGTTAAATCATAGTCGCGGTTGACGAATATCTGTTGTATCACCCCGCGATCTCCGGCGCTGTCTTCCCTGGAGAAGAAAGTCCTGTTTACATTGTTTAACTGGAATAGTCCTTGCTCAAGCGGCCGCTTCATATGAGATATCAAGATAATGGCTATATTTCGGTACTTTGCTTCATATCGCCGTCATCTGCAATCGGCATCAATCGGAATTCCATACTATCAATACTCGGTGTTCGAAAGCAGATCTTGACGCAGTGAAGCGGTCGGCACAAACCCGGTATCCAAATTTATCATATACCTGAAATCGATAGTGGCGGAATTATAATCCGGAAAAAATATATACCACCGCACAATTGGGAAATACTGGAACTATTGCCTGGCAACAATTTTCACTTAGCAGTGAAATCAGATGTCCCAGAACCCGCCAATTGAAGCCATAGGGATGGGAAATATCACAAATGGGAAATTCATACAGGCAAGATTGTCATGAACAAATCTGTTGAAGAACTCCACAACGCAATAGATGCCTCCAGCTTTAAGGATGGCCTCTTGTTTTTCTTTGGGACCATTCTGTTACTTGGCGTGCTTGGCATTCTATTCTGGTCAGCGTTTTAGCGGCATGGCCGTTGATCAGTGGCGAGTTTCGTTTCGGGAGCAGGACCTGCCCCTGATCGCGGAATATCATGCCTCTTGAATGACAACCCGGGATGCGAATTCAGATATACATAATGTCGTATCCGAACAATCACCCGCCACAGGAGGGAGTTCATTAGTCACGAATGTACTCTGAACGCCTACTTCCTGCCACAGGCGATTTTCCAAAGCGTTTCATTTATGGATTTGGGGGCTTCAGGATTTCAATGGCTTGTATCAGTATTGCCATACAAAAGTTGTCCCTCACCCATGTTCCCCGAGTACCAATAGAAAGCGAGTGTTCGTGATTGTTTTTGTTTGCAGTCATATTCGTCCAGCGACTCTGAGGACTTGAAAGATATCTTACCGACGACCTCGGCAATATCGGTGTCATACAGACTCATCATTTCTTCGTAATCACCGACCTTGCGTTTCGTGGCAGGGTCGGCAAATATCGTGGAGTAGTCATTGCCACCAACATCAATCCACTCCGCCGAAGCGTTGCCGCTCAATATTGCTAGCAGGATCAAGATAGAAATGCGCATACCAGTCCCACGAGAAAGCTATCCCATCCGGAACTCGCAATATTCTCCCGAGTGATTTATCGAGCGGTCGGCAGCAGCGCCTTGCCGTTAACGTCGCGCAAAACCAGTATCCCTAAACATCATCTCCGGGAAAAATCAGACCATGATTCCGCGAATGGGCTCGCAAATCCAATCCTTCCGGATCCGTTTTGATGCTATTTGACAGTACATGAAGCATCAATCTGAATTGCACTTTTGGCACAAAGCGGCATCACGCGAAGGTCCGGCCTCGGGCATTGCACTGGAAGGCTCATCCGTTTTTCACAAGATAGAATAGAACATATGCAATAACGCCGACAAGCAATGTGATCACTATCTTCATGGTTTGCTTGGTCCGCTGTTCCTGGAATGCAAATAGATCACGTTCGGGTTCGTTTTCCAAGCCAACCACCTTTACAAAAATTTGAACGCCCACTAGCCGAACGTTGCCAAGATCCGTGGCAATTCATATCAAAAGATTGCTTTGTGCGGAAGCGGCCATTCCGGGTGTGCCGGCAAATGTTTCATTCGGTTAACGCAATATGTTGTCGCTTTCAACCCAACAACAGCGGCACCTTGAATATCAGTTGATCTTGGATACCCTGGATTTCCTGCCCGGTGCCGCCTTTGGAGTAATTCCAGACAATCTGCAACGAATGCCCTCAATCTTCTGGCCCTCCTCGAATCGGGTCGAGTGATAAACGACCACTTCACCTTTGGCGGCGAGCTCTTCCAGATATGATCTTGTTTTGGATAGCGAGAGGCCGGCTGCTTTGGCAATTTCAGCATCCAGTGTTTCGCCGTGTTTTCTCAGGTACTGCAGGATTTCGTTCATTTGATCGATGTATCCTTAAAGTTAAAAAGCCGGCTTCTCACCGGCTTGAATCAAAGTTGCTGCCCGGCATTTTAAGCAAAACCAGCAAAGGCGGCAATGACCAAGGCAGAAGCCGCCAGGATCGAAACGCCGGTCACCAGCAAGTTGCCTTTAACCTGATTGGAATTGTGATCTGAAGACATATGGCTAAATCTTTCATCGCTCATTTTTATCTCCTTTGAAAAGCAAACATTACCCCGCTTTTCAGGCAAATATCAGACTTGCCCGGTGGGAATTAGTTCCATGACACCCGATTTGCATGGAACGCCGCGATTTCACCCGACAGCGATAATAAAGCTGCAAATGGGTGCTCCACGGTGGCGGGATCGTTTGGCTGAAAATCGCCGGTTGGTTCGGGTGTCACTTGCCGTTTTAAATTTCACCCAAAGCCAAACCTGCCATGATTTTGACCATTGCATTTATCGCGGCGGAATCGCAGGCACCGGCCGCCACCCGCCTGGACAAGAGGCTACATAGGGATAATAGGCATTGGCGGCCTCGCAGAAATACCAATACGGCACCGGTGAAGGTGCAACATCAGGCGGTGCATAAGGAGCCGCTGGCTGCACATATACAGTTTGCGGCCGGGACAGGTCATAGACAATTGCTCCGCCAATTAACGCGGGAATAATCCAGTTATCCCCCCAACCCCAGCCGCCGCCGCGCGCCCAGCCGCCATAATGGTCCCCTCGATAATGACCACCACCATGACCGCCGTCAGCATAAGCCGGAGCGGCCGATAAAATTGCAAGGAATGCAAAAAACAATGGTTTTTTCATGAAACCTCTCCTCATGAAATTGTAACTCTTTGTAAGATTGTCACGGTTTGGGTTGTCTCTATTTTCACGTTACCCGCAAAATCCGTCCGCATCCGGCTAAATTACACACGCGTATTTGACCGTCTGGACAAATCGATGTTCCAAACCCTGATATACCCAGCATGGTCTTGGAATTCACGTTGTTGACTTTAAGGGTCAACAAGGTGCAAGATATTTCCCGGCACAAGAGGTTCGGCCGGCAATTGTGGAATGATGCTTGTGCAGATGATGAAGGAGTCAAATATGAAGAATATACTGGTTGCAATCATGCTGGTATCCGGCGTTGCGCTGTGGGGTAATGCCCTGGCTTGCGATGGAAAAAACAAGAATAAGACGATGACTTCAGGGACGAGCGTGCCAGCATCGCCTACTATCGCGTCAATTACACCGAAATAGATTTGCGGAAGTCTCCAGGGGTTTGGTTCAGCGAGCCCTTTGTCATGAGCGTAGATTGAATGCAGTATGCTCGGGATGTTAGATCAATCAGGAAGTATCGTCTGCATGAATCCGTTGGCGCCGCTTCCGCGGCAATTTGATTGATCCACACTGTGATCTTTATCTTCTCCAAGGCGGCAATCGTAATAATCCGTCATTGTTTTGCAGACAGGAAAAATCCCTGATAGCAGACGGTCGACGGGATGCTTAGCGGCGAGATTCTTCTGCTCGCTTGACTGTCCCCGGTTTGGTATCTTTGAGAGCACCATCAAGCCATTTTTCGGCATCCGCCACAGTCGGGAATACTGCTACGCGCATCCCGCGGTTCACCGCCACGGTCTCGGCAAACGGCATCAGATCGCCTTCGGCATTCACATCAACGTAGGCTAATTCCTTGATCGTCCCTCTGGCCTTGATGCTTCCTTCCGCGACGATCATGAATACGTCCATCGTGCCCAAACGGGGACCCTCGAGGCGCTCTTCTACCAATACCCTGTAACAGTTGCGGGCTATGCACGCACCACGGATTTCTTCCAAATACTGTTTTACATTTTCTGTGCTGTTTCGCCCGGTAACTACAGCGTGCAGATAACCAGGTTTCTGGCTGATCGTCAGTTCGTATGTCATGATCGGTTTTCCTGTGCTCTAGGGCAAGGTCCGGACCCAATAAAATATTCACGTTTGCCCGAGATCAATCCCGCGATGATGGCTGGACTCGGGTTACTCACACTCATGATCATACAGTCGAGCGCGCGTCACTCACGTATTCTAGTCTGGAAGCAGACCATGCGGGCAAGAACCGTGATGCCAAGGGGAACCCGGATTCGGCCCAAAGCAAGCGTTCAACATCTGAATGCGCCGTAACGGTGACTCGCCGTTACAGTTGGCATTTGCACTATTTAATATTGGCCTTGTCTTGCAGCGCCTTGACTTGAGCATCCAGAAAACGACGCGCAACGATTACGTTCAGTTGCGGCTTGAGGTCCTGCATAGAGGGTGCCTTGAACGGGCGCACATCCTCCAGTTGCACGATGTGCCAGCCTGCATCCGTTTTAACGGCATGAGCTGCAACCTTGCCCTTGGGCAACGTCTTGACGACTTCGGCCAGCTGCGGCAGAAGATTGCCCTGTGCGGTCCAGTCGGTAAGCCCACCATTACTCTTGGTGCCGGGATCGATCGAGTACTCCTTGGCCAGATCGGCCATCTTGGTACCTGACTGGATCTTCTCGATCAATAGTTTTGCCGTAGATTCATCGGCGACCAGCAACTGGCGGATCAGGTATTCCTTGTCACCGAGACGCGCAACCTGTTTTTCATACTCGGCCTTAATATCGTCATCACTGATCTTGTGTTCACTGAGCACTTTCTGCTGCCAGGCCTGCGCAAGGATGTTCTGCCGGGACAGGTCGATCTGGGCCTGGACCAGCACTTCCTTGTCGAGACCCGCCTTGCGGGCCTCTTGTTCCATCAGCGCTTGCTTGATAAGGATGTCTCGCACACTATCACGCAGCTGCTGGCTGTCCGGCACTCCGCGGGCAATCTGTTCGCGCAGCAAGACTTCTGCATATGCCGTAGGCTGGACCGTTCCGTTGACGGTAACGTAGGGTTTTGCCAGAGCCGTTTTTGTTTCATCGTCTGCAGCAATTGCACTGACCGCATCAATACAAAAGAATGCGCCGATCAAGCACGCAACAATAGCAAGTTTCATTCAACGCCTTTCGATCCCAAAGGACCTGTACGCTATCATATAAGCGCACCGGTTCCAACTGCACCTTTCATTGCTTCGAGAACTTCAGCCAGCAGTCGCGTAGTTTGACTGCTGCCGGCCGTATTCACGAAGGTGGCATGCGGCACGTGGCCGCGTGCGTAACCTTCATCACTGATTCGCGGATGTCAAATTGAAATAGGGTCTTTGCAAAAATGAACCTGTCAGGCCTCGATCCGCCTTCATTTTTTGTCTGCCCTTAGAGGTACGAGTATCAATTCATTGGTGACTGAGGGATCACGCTGCCGGACATAGCCATAACCGTAGTCGATCACGAACCCTTCCAGGAGAATGATGTTGTAGTCGACATGCTCCGCCGACGTGCCGTCGATGGGACGATTGGTATAGCGAAGTGCTGTATATGGGCCGCTGCGCTGAGACCCGTCCGGATCTCCGAGCAGCGCAATGATCTGGTGTTTCGACGCGCCTTTTTGGACGCTCTTTATCGGTTGTTCGGCACAGCCGAAAAACGCAAACAGGATGCACGCAACGAGAAATCCTCTGATCATGATCTCTTCTTTTCTGACAAACAATGTCAATGTGTTGGACAAACAACACTCTTAATTGACGGCTTCGTGTCATTTGCTGCCGAGGACAAACTGATCCCTTTCCGCATGATAATGAGTAGCAGGTATGGACGCAACTGACGCATCCAACGATAATTCCGCGCCATCCGCCGGCGGCAGCCCGGTGTCAAAAGCGGATCATTCGAGGCGCAATCCATCAAGTACGCCGATAATCAACGGTAAAATAAATTTTATACCCCAGTACTCGGAGCCTTGCGTGCATCCGGTCGAGTGTGAGGGTGACGCAGCACTTTGGCGTCCTCGACAGGAATCGAACCTGTAATTGACCCTTAGGAGGGGCCGGTTATATCCATTTAACTACGAGGACAGCGCCGCGCATTCTAACGGAAATACGCCGCAACCAAAACTTTCACGCTGGTATCATGTCTGTATAGAATGAGTCAGAGCACTAGGAGAACATCATGAAATGGCTGGCTGTCGTTGCCGCGTTGATCGTATGCGCCGCGTTGTTTGTGGCACGCGCCGCGCGCTCCGGAGAATTGCCTGAAGTGGGAAAACCCGCACCGGATTTCAATCTGCCGGACCAGAACGGAAAACAGCACGTCCTGCAGGATTATCGCGGCAAATGGCTGGTGCTGTATTTTTATCCCAAAGACGACACGCCGGGCTGCACCCAGGAGGCGTGCGCGTTTCGCGACGACCTTACCCAGATCGGTGCACTCGGAGCACAGGTGGTCGGCGTGAGCGTCGACGATACCGGCAGCCATGCGGCATTCGCCAAGAAATATCATCTGCCCTTTCCGCTGCTGGCCGACAAGACCACCGAAACCGCGGAACGCTATGGCGCGCTGATGAACCTGTATCTGATCAAGTTTGCCCGGCGCTATACTTTTCTGATCGACCCGCTGGGCAACGTCAGCAAGGTTTATCTGAGTGTGGAAACGTCGCGCCATTCCAAACAGATCATCGATGACCTGAAGAAGATGACCGCAACGGGCAAGCTGTAATTCCGATTTACGCCAACTCATGAAATTCACCCCGCATTCTATCCAGGCCACATTCAAAGTCTTGCCGATTTATATTTCAGAATAATCCTCTATGCCACTGATCACCCTGGACAAGGCGTGTCTTGCATTCGGTCATGTCGCGCTTCTGGATCATGCCGATTTTCAGCTCGACGAGGGCGAACGTGTCGGCCTGATCGGGCGCAACGGCGGAGGCAAATCGAGCATGATGCGCGTGCTCGCCGGCGAAGCTGATCCGAATAGCAATAGCCTCGACGACGGGCTGGTGTGGCGTCAGCCTGCCGCGCGCGTCTGCTTCGTCAGCCAGGAGCCGGTTCTCGATGACGGCGACACGGTGTTCGATGCGGTGGCGAAAGGCCTGGGCAAGCTGCAAAGGCTGCTTCACGATTATCATCATGTATCCCGACAGCTTTCCGAGCCGGACGCAGACTGCGACAAACTGCTGGATCAGATGCAGCACTTGCAGACCCAGTTGGAGGCGCAAGACGGCTGGAAGGTCGAAGCGCGCATCGAGACCGCGATCACCAAGCTGGACCTGGACCCCGACAAGCGCATCGGCGAGATGTCCGGCGGGCAGCGCAAGCGCGTCGCATTGGCGCAGGCGCTGGTGGCCGAGCCGGATGTGCTGATTCTCGACGAGCCGACCAACCATCTCGACTTCGCCTCGATCGAATGGCTGGAAAACTTGCTGAATGACTTTCCCGGCGCGGTGCTGCTCGTTACGCATGACCGGCGCTTCCTCGACAGTGTCGCGACGCGCATCGTCGAACTGGATCGCGGCAAGCTGTCCAGTTTTCCCGGAAATTTTTCCGCGTATCAGACGATCAAGGAACGCATGCTGGCGGATGAGGCGGTGGTGAATGCCAAGTTCGACAAGGTGCTCGCGCAGGAAGAAGTGTGGATACGCCAGGGCGTGAAGGCGCGCCGCACCCGCAACGAAGGCCGCGTGCTGCGCCTGGAACAGTTGCGCCGCGAGCGCGCCGCGCGCCGCGAAAAAGTCGGCAAGGTCGAGATGAGCGTGGACAGCGGCGAGCGTTCCGGCAAACTGGTCGCGGAGCTGGCTGACGTTTGCAAATCGTATGGCGGGCACAAGCTCATCGACGGGTTTTCCTGCCGCATCCAGCGCGGCGACAAGATCGGCCTGCTTGGTCCGAATGGCTGCGGCAAGAGCACGCTGCTCAAGATTATCCTCGGCGAATTGCAACCCGACACAGGGCAGGTGAAACTCGGCACGAAAATATCGGTAGCCTATTTCGACCAATTGCGCGCGCAGCTCAACGACGAGGCGACGCTGGCCGACACCATCAGCCAGGGTTCGGATTACATCGAGATCGGCGGGCAGAAGAAACACGTGATCAGTTACCTCGGCGAATTCCTGTTTGCGCCCGAGCGTGCCCGCTCGCCGGTCAAGAGCTGTTCCGGCGGAGAGCGCAACCGCTTGTTGTTGGCACGCTTGTTCACCCAACCCGCCAACGTGCTGGTGCTCGACGAGCCGACCAACGACCTCGACATCGAGACACTGGAGTTGCTGGAAGAACTGCTAACCGATTACGACGGCACACTGTTCCTGGTCAGCCATGACCGCGCCTTTCTCGACAACGTGGTCACCCAAGTGATCGCGTTTGAGGGCGACGGCAAGCTGGTCGAATATGTCGGCGGTTACGAAGACTGGGTACGGGTGAAGAAATTCCAGTCAGCCGGTTCAATCTCCGCGTCCGGCGGATCGGCCAAACCCGCAATCACTGCACCGCCACGCCCATCATCTGCGGCCGCTGAAAAGCAGAATGCCGGCGCCAAGCTCAATTTCAGGGAGATGCGCGAACTTGAAGAGCTGCCCGGGCGCATCGAAGCGCTGGAGCGCGAACAAGGCGGCATCGCAATGAAGCTTGCCGACGGCGCCATCTATCGCACGGATGCCATGCTCGCCAAACAACTGCACAAGCGCAGCGACGAGATCGAAGCGGAGGTGCTTGCCGCGATGGAGCGCTGGGAGGAACTGGAAAAGCGCAAAAGCCACAAACCTTGATCGGATTGGCTAGCTTGCCAAACAAGCCGGCTCATTTGGATTGCCGGCCTAGCCGGTCGGCCAGGTTCAGCAGGCTGCTTACGGTCAGAGTCGGTTTGATCCCCCATGGATCAAATATCGCATCCCCGGAGCGTTTGACCCACGCGGCCCGCATTCCGGAAGAGATGGCCCCGATCACGTCGAATGGATTGCTTGAGATGAGCCACGCATCGTTTCCCGTTGTTCCTGCTCTGTTCAAGAAATGGCTGTACACATCGGGATCTGGTTTGAAGGATTTGATCTCATCGACGCTCACCACATCGATAAAATGATCCCTGATGGATGCATGCTTCAGCAATGTTTCCACCGCATCGCGGCTCCCGTTCGAGAATGCGAACATTCTGAAACCGGATTTCCCTGCCAGAGCCAGCCCTTCGGCCACGTCATCGAATGCCGGCAATACGCGATAAACGCCCAATAGTTCTTCCTTGTCTTCACGACTGAGCGGGACTTTGAAATAGGCTCCCGTGTAATCGAGGGCATTGCTCGTACATACGGAAAAATTTTCATAATTCCGCATCAAGCCGCGGCGAAACGAATATTCAAGCTGCTTCTCGCGCCAGATGCGGGAGAATTCCGGCGCTTTATCGCCAACATGTCTTTCCAGTGCCACGATGACGCCGTGCGTATCGATCAGGGTGCCATAGACATCGAATGCGAGTGTTGCAGCCATGATGGGTCCTTTCCTTCATTCTATGCCAGACCAAGACGCGGAAGAAGCATCCTGATCGCGTGCCTCGCGGGGAATCGATTGAACGGGGCAAATCCTGGCCGGGCTAGGGCACTTGGCAGAAGGAATTCATTCCGCGCTGACAGGAACGGGCCCGGAGGCAGGTTTCATTGGAGTGCGCACCAGCAGCAGCAGCGGCAGCATCGCAACAAAGTTGAGCGTGGCGAACCAGAAGCTGTCGATGTAGCCGATGTTCTGCGCCTGTTGCAGCACGGCTTGAGCGGCGAGGTGTATTCCTTGCGGATCGCTTGCGCCGAGATGCAGCGGGGCCAGATAGGATTGCAGCGCCTCGTTGTACGGCGTGATGGCGCCGCGCAACAGGCTCCAGTTCTGCTGCGTGTCGCGCGAAAAATAGGTAACGAGTATCGAGATACCCAGTGCGGAACCCATCGCCCGGATCAGGCTGTAGATGCCGGCGGCCTCCGCGGCGGTCTCCTTCGGGAGTGTGGTGAAGGCCAGCGTGGAGATCGGCACGAACACCAGCCCCATTCCAAAACCCTGCAATATCATCGGCACGATCAATTCGTTCGCCGTCATTTCGGCGGTGAAGCTGGTCATCAGGTAATTTCCGGCTATGCTGCACAGGATCCCGACCAGGATGAAATTTCGCGGCGGGATCCTGCCGGAGAATTTGCCGACGAACATCATCACGAAGAACGATGCGATGCCGCGCGGCGCCATATACAAGCCGGCATCGAAGGTCGGATAGCCCAGGAAGTTCTGCAGGAACAGCGACTGCAACAGCATGCCACCGAAAAAGCCGATGCCGATGGCGGTCATGATCAAACTGGCGACCAGAAAGTTGCGGTCCTTGAAGATGCGCAGGTCGAACAGCGGATGATGCTTGCCGGTGAGTGAGTAAACGATGAAGAAAATGATGGAGATCGTGGCGACGATGGCGGCGACCACCAGTGTCTGCGAGCTGAACCAGTCGTCCTGGTTGCCGCGATCCAGCACCAGTTGCACTGCGCCTATGCCCAGCGCCAGCGTGGCGAATCCCGTCCAGTCCATGCGCCGTTCGCGCGTGGGCGTGTCATGCACATAGCGCAATGCCAGAATGAAGGAAGCGATGCCCACAGGCAGATTGATGTAGAAGGTCCAGCGCCAGCTGATGTACTCGGTCAGCCAGCCGCCCAGCGTGGGGCCCAGCACCGGCGCGACCATCACGCCCATCGCCCAGATCGCCATCGCCTTGCCGCGCTGCTCGCCCGGGAAGATCTGCAGCATGATGGATTGCGACAGCGGCACCAGCGCGGCGCCGAACACGCCCTGCAGGAAGCGGAACAGCACCATCTGGAAGAGCGAGGTCGCCATGCCGCACAACGCCGAGGTGATCACGAATCCGGCGATGCTGATCAGCAAAAACCTTTTCTGCCCGATGCGGTCCGTGAAAAAGCCGGTGAGCGGCATGAAGATCGCCGATGCGATCAGGTAGGAGGTGAGCACCCAGCTGATATTGTCCGGCGTGGCGTCGAGCTGGCCCGCCATATTGGGCAGCGCGACGTTGACGATGGTGGTATCCAGCACCTGCATGATGGTCGCGGCCATCACGGCGATGCTCGTAAATATCCTGTTGGCATTCATTTAAGGAAGGCCGGTAAAATGGCTGCGAGGGCGTATCGCGGCGTTGCCCGGTGCTCGCTCAATCGCCCATCCATCCGATATGTGGTTCCGACATAACCTGAAGGTAAGTCTCCACTGAAACTCGCGACGCTCGTTTTCTCAGTCGCTGCGCGCCGGTCGCCTTGCACTGTATCCCTTTCGCTCATTTTCTAACCTTCCTCAATGAAGATTTACAGTGACAGTGGCGGTTGCGCCGATGCGCAACGGGTGTTCGGCATCGGTTGGTGCCAGCTTGATGCGCACCGGCACACGCTGCGCGATCTTCACCCAATTGCCGGTGGCATTCTGTGCCGGCAGCAGCGAAAACGCCGTGCCGGTCCCGCCGCTGAGGCTTTCCACCGTTCCCTTGAAGTGCTTGCCGGGATACATGTCGATCGTGATGTCCACATCCTGGCCCGGATGGATGCCGTGCAATTCGGTTTCCTTGAAGTTGGCATCGATATGGAAACTGTTCTCGGCGATCAGTGCGAACAGCGGCTCGCCGGCAGCAACCAGCGATCCCGCCGTCAGCGCAAGATTGCTGATCTGGCCATCCTGCGCCGCCGTGACACGGGTATGCTGCAGATCGAGTTTGGCCTGTTCGATCGCGGCTTCGGCCTTCAGCACGTCGCCGCGCTCCTCCGGTTTCTGCGGCGTGGCGAGCGCCTTGGCCAGTTTGGCGCGCGCCTGTTCCAGCCCGGCCTGCAGGGACAGTTGACGGGTCTTCGCGTCATCGAGCGCTTGCTGCGACAGGAAATGCTGCGCTACCAGCTCCCGGTCGCGCGCATAATTGTCCCGGGCGTTGGCAAGATCGCTTTCCATCTGCGCGACCTGCGCGCGCGCAACGGAGACTTCCGCGCTGTCCTGCCGCGCCGCCTGTCTGGCCAGCGCCAGGTCGGCCTGGGCGCGCGACAACGCGATCGCGAAGGGTTCGGGATCGATGTCGAACAGTGCGTCGCCCTTGCGCACATGCTGGTTGTCCACAACATGCACGCTGGTGACGCGCCCGGAGACCTGCGCCGCGACATTGACCACGTCGGCATTGATGTAGGCATTTTCGGTGCTGCGCGTAAGTCCCGCGTAATAATAGGCGGCGAAGCCGCCCAGCAATGCGAAGATTGCCAGCGCGACCGCCAGGATTTTCTTGTTTCCCTTGATCAGTTCCATTTGCGTGATTCCTTCAGCCGCCGACTATTGCCAGTTGGTTGCGGATGCGGCTCAATACCTCGATGGAGATTCCGATGTCTTGTTTGCTCGATCCGGACAGGATCTCCCTCCGCAGCACTGCGGCATGGCTGCGGATGTGTTCCACCGCCTTCTTGCCGGCTGCGGACAGTTTCAGGTGTTTGACCCGCCGGTCGGTATCGCTGCCGCGGCGCTGGAGCAGCCCCTCCTGTTCCATGCGGTCGACCAGCCTGACCAGCGTCGCCGCTTCGATGCCCATGTGCTGCGCCAGCTCGCGGTGGGTGCAGCCGTCGTGGCGCGACAGCTGCAACAGCAACAGCCAGCGCGAGTGGGAAAATCCGGAGGGCCGCAGACGCCGGTCCAGCTCGGTGCGCCAGGCATGCGCGACCATGTGCAGCGATTCCGCAAATTGCTCGTCCTGTGGTTTCATCACATCGTTTGAGTGCTAATAGTTAGTATACTAACTATATTGATACAAAATGGCTGATTTGTCGAGTGCAGCCTTATGTTGAATAGGGGATTTAGGCGACTGGGGACAGAGGCGGCGATTGCGCGACCGTGCCGATGATCGGCGTGGCTTTACGTTGCGCCGCGTTCCGCAGCCTGGACGGTGTTCGCCACCAGCATCGTGATCGTCATCGGGCCGACGCCGCCGGGCACCGGCGTGATCCAGCCGGCCACTTCCTTCGCGCTATCGAAATCGACGTCGCCGCACAGTTTGCCGTTGTCCATCCGGTTGATGCCGACGTCGATCACCGCCGCGCCCGGCTTGACCATGTCGCCGGTGATCATCTTCGCCCGGCCGGTGGCGACGACGAGGATGTCCGCGTCGCGGGTGAACTTTGCGAGCTCGCGGGTTTTCGACGTGCAGATCGTCACGGTGGCGTTGGCCTGCAGCAGCAGCAGCGCCATCGGCTTGCCGACGATGTTGCTGCGGCCGACCACGACCGCGTGTTTCCCTTCGATGGTGACACCGCTCTTTTCCAGCAGCTTCAAGCAACCATATGGTGTGCAGGGCGCGAAACGCATGTTGCCGGTGACCAGTGCGCCGACATTCTGCGGATGGAAGCCGTCCACGTCCTTGTCCGGGCTGATCGCGTTCAGCACCTTGCTGCTGTCGATGTGTTTCGGCACCGGCAGTTGCACCAGGATGCCGTGTATCTTCGGGTCGTTGTTCAGCGCGGCAATCCTGGCCAGCAAGGTGGTTTCGGGCGTGTCGGCGGACAGCACGATGTGCTCGGAATGCAGCCCGAGTTCGGCGCAGGCTTTCACCTTGTTCGCGACATAGACCTTGGAGGCGGGATCCTCGCCGACGATGATGACCGCCAGCCCCGGCGTGATGCCGCGCGCCTTCAGTGCGTCGGCGCGCATCTTCCATTCGGCGCGCACTTCCTGCGCGATGGCCTTGCCGTCTATGATCTTTGCCGTCATCTAAGTTCCCTGTGCATTTTAGAACTGGGGTTTCTCCGGGGCGTTCTGGTAGTTCTCCACGCCGGACATGATCTCTTTGCGTGCGGCGTCGATGTTTTCCCATCCGCCGATCTTGACCCACTTGTTGGGTTCGAGGTCCTTGTAATGCTCGAAGAAGTGCGAGATCTGTTTCAGCACGATGGGCGGCAGTTCGTCATGGGTCTTCAAGCCGCGATACAGCGTGGAGAGCTTGTCCACCGGCACGGCCAGCACCTTGGCGTCGAAACCGGACTCGTCTTCCATCTTCAGCACCGCCAGCGGGCGGCAGCGCACCACCACCCCGGTGTTCAGCGGCACCGGCGTAATCACCAGCACGTCCACCGGGTCGCCGTCGTCGGAAAGCGTGTGCGGGATGTAGCCGTAGTTGCACGGGTAGTGCATCGCGGTGTTCATGAAACGGTCCACGAAGATCGCGCCGGATTCCTTGTCCACTTCGTATTTCACCGGTTCTCCGTGCATCGGGATCTCGATGATCACGTTGAAATCGTCGGGGAGGTTCTGCCCGGAAGGGACTTTGTTCAAACTCATGCTGCCGCGCCTTGCTGGATAAAATGAAGGCGCGAATTGTAGCATAGCGCCCGTGCCGGACCTCTGGTGCGTGTCAGGCCTTCAAATATGCGACGGGCAAACGTCATAACTTGTTGCCTGTAACCGCAACCTTGCCAAGCTCTGGAAACGACCGTGAGTTCAACCGGTCGATGCGTCACCCTGTCATTGGAATAAACGATGGAGTGTTGACGGTGGAATATGGAAATCGAACCTAATACACTGAAGAACAAGAAGCGGTGATGCGGGAGCGTCGTCTATGGTCGCACGTCTCATTTACATCTTTCCGCCACCCATGCTGTGTTGAAGATTGACCATCGACTGCTGCCCCACGATGATCAGGCCCCGTTGAGGGCTGTCCAGATCCACGACGAGTGTCACCAGAACTGCAAAAGCAAGTGACACAGCGATTACCGCAACGGTTCTGCGCTTGCCGCTGAATCCGATCAGCATGCCCATCGTTCCCATTGTGAGGAAGGTGATGGCGGCGAGCGCGATCCAGACACTGCCGGGAATTCGATTGCGCAGCGCACCGGTCAGGCGCTTTTCGTGCATATCTATTACTTCATTGATCGATTGGATCATCAGGGAGGTGTTCGTAGTGGGCTTTGCGGCCGCCGCCGCGGACACCTGGGCCCACAAGAGATCGTGGATCTCGGCAGACCTTGCGATCGCGGCGTCCAGCCCGGCGCCCTTTACCCCTTGCAGCCGAACATCGACATATTCCCGCAACAGCCGCTTCACTTCCGTTCCATGCGGCTTGTCGATCAAGTCGGCGCGCAGGTAAGCCGTGCCGATGGCGTTGGCTTCATTGAGAACATTCTGCTTTCTGATATCGAATTGGGAGGCCGCCATGGAAAATGTGAAGGCGAGCACAAATCCCAGCATGCCCAACAAGCCCCCCACCATCGCGCCTATGGAACTCGGGGCCTCCTGATCCTGAGTCGATCGGGCGTGTTTGCCGAACTGATAGCCTAGTTCGCAGGAAGCCAGAATCAGCAGCGACACGCCAACGAATATGCCTGACAAAGGCAAGGACTCCAATAAACCGCCGTTCATATTTTCACCATTTCAATTATGTCAGCAACCAGGGCCACTTGTTATTCACGAGTGAGTCTTACGAACGGTTTCCAACGGGAAGCAACCGCCGTTGCAGGGACGGTGCATCGCGGTGTTAATGAAACGGTCGATGACCTTCGCGCCGGAATCCTTGTCCGTTTCGTATCTTTCCGGCTCTCCGCGCATCGGGTTCTCGGTGATCGCGTTGAAATCGTCGAGGAGGTTCTGTCCGGACGCGACCGTGTTCAAACTCATGCTGCTGCGCCTTGCAGGGTTAAAAATCAAGGCGCGAATTGTAGCATAGGGCTTGTGCCGGACTCTTGATCCCCGGAGCGCAACTGATATTTAGCGCTCAACCGGGCGCATTGGATCAGCGCACCATTCGCTCCAACTGCCCGCATACAACTGCGAGCCGCCGAGCCCGGCCTGTTCCATGGCCAAAAGGTTGACGCATGCGGTTACGCCGGAGCCGCAGGTATGAATGACATCGGATGCCCGGGTGCTTCCAAGCAATCCGGAAAATTCCTTGCGAAGCATTTCCGCAGACTTGAACGTACTGCCTCCCAGATTACTTTTGAAAAAACGATTCAGCGAGCCGGGAATATGCCCGGCCACCGGATCCAGCGTTTCGTTTTGTCCGTGAAAGCGATCGGACGAGCGCGCATCGATGACTGTTTTGCGCTGCAATGCGAGATTCTCAAGAATTTCCTCGGCCAGAACCAGTCGCTGGTATGCCACAGGCTCAGGTTTTTTTGCAAGCGGGGCAGGGGCAACGATTGTCGTGCTGATCTGCCCCTTCCAGGATTCCAGTCCGCCATCCAGAACTTGCGCCTTGTCATGACCGATGGCCCGCAACATCCACCACAAGCGGCTGGCAAAGGCCGAGCCCTGGCTGTCATAAGCGATCACATGGGAATCTGAACCGATACCGAGGCGCTGCCTCGTCGTTGCCCATTCATGGGGACTGGGCAGCGGGTGGCGACCATTCGTCCCGGTTTTGCTGCCGGATAGATCCCTATCCAGATCGACATAGATCGCACCCGGTATGTGGCCCTTTGCGTAAGATTCCCTTCCGGCCGATACTTGGGCCAGGTCAAAGCGACAATCGCAAACCAATACATTCGCACCGCTGTTCAGGAGTTCTTGCAGCCGGTTTGCTGTGATGAGTGGATTCATATTCAGGAAAGTCTGCGACCCCTGGCCGAAGTGTTATCTCGCACTACTCGCTACCGTAGTGCGAACAGTTTAACACTTGTCTGATATGGCAATGTTACTCCAAATGGAATGCGGGGTAACTCATGCCGACTCCTTCAGCTCCCGGCGGCGTATAACGTTATCCGATACTAAACTTATTTATCGGGCTTGCCGGAAAAGATGATCATTAAACTCAATATAAAAAATGGTACGAAGACAATCAACATACCAATCCAGGTGATCAACATAATGAAACCTCCGAAATAGATATTTACAGGGCTCGCATAGGGCAAAGCAATTTTTGCAAATCCAATTGCAATAATGACAATATATCACAATATGATATATTATCAACAGGACTGTCGAGCGGTCTGTTGGCGAGCGTTGTTGATCTCGAACTGAATACCAGGATGATTGCCTTATTTCGGCCTGCCGGTTTGTCGGCCAGGGAAAGAATGGGTGGCGATGGCTGATCCGCGGGGCGCGATTGTCCGGGAACTGGCCTCTCTGCTTCATCCGGCAGATAGGCCGTTGTCCTGAATGCGAAGGCAGTCGTGCTGAAAATTTGTTGAAGCGTTGGCCGGCAAGTACCGATTCAGGAATCTGCGCCCAATTCGTTGGCGCCGGGGATTTTGAAGACCCCTTGCAGGTTCAATAGCTCATCGCGATGCGCGCTCGCAATTTTTCTGACTAATTTGTTACCCTCCGGCGTGAGATATATCTTGACCTCGCGTTTATCGATGGTGCCCCGTTGCCGATATAGCAATCCCAATTTTTCGCAACGCGAAACCAGGGATACGACCCCGTGATGAAGGGTTTGCAGCCGTTCGGCCAGTTCGCTGATCGTCGCCCATTCGCGGCCCTTGTACCCTTTGACATGGAGCAATAACAGATATTGCAGATTCGTAATGCCAAACTGATGCGTAATATCCTCACTGAACCGGACAAAACAACGCAGTTGATAACGGAAGTCCGAGAGGGCTTGGAACTCTTCTTTGGTGAGGGATTTTTTCGTCATGTTCAGCGCAGATAGATTAATGTCGACGGGAAACTAGCATCACGTTGTGATGCTGTCAATTTGCAGCAGAACCCGAAAGCTCAGCTTCGAATAACTTCAAAATTCCGGGGACGTAAGACAATTTGATGCTGATCCCTTTAGCTTTCTGTTGCGCATCGACTGTCCGGCCCCGCTGGCTTTTGCAGTGTCGATCGGCAAGCTTCGCGACAGCATGCTGTAGGAAGCAGTCGCGGCAAGGTAGGTCCAAATGAAATGTGATGCTGACCTCTTTAGTTGTGGCTGTAAAACTGACCCGCTTACTTGTGAGGCAGCTCATTCAGATATTCAAAAAGCCTTGAGGAAATCGCACGACGTTCTGTTTCAGGCAACCCCAAATTAAAGGCCGGCATATTGGTTCCAGGTTTGATTGACGTCGGACTCAGCACCCAGGCCATGAATTTTTCTTTGCCAAGAATTTTCGCCTGTTCGGCGAGGTCGAAAGACGCCTTATGTCCACCATAGCCATTCACCTGATGGCAGCTAAGACAGTATTCTTCCAATTCAGGGGGGCGGTGAGTCTTCTCACCTAAAGCCAAGGCTTGATCCGATTCCTGGGACATCAGTATCTCGTTCACTTGGTAAGGCCAGTAGGTACCACCTTCCGAGATCAGCCCGGGATCGTGAATGTTGTCCCAGATGAGATAATAAGGCCCCAACGGAACATCACGTTCATGTTGCATCAGGTTGTCGATCCTGAATACACCCGCATCGCTTTTCGCAAAGACCAGGTAAGCGTGGTACTGATCGAAGCGCCCGGTGGGTATGCGTGAAACGTAGCCATCCAGTGCTCTGAACTCGATAACTGCAGCCGTCTTCCATTCTGCGCCCAATATCACCCGAAAAACCTTTTCAACGGGATATCCCAGATAAACGACATGCGGCTGATCTTTCGGATTTATCAAATGCGGCTCGACCACTTCTATTTCTACTGGCGATGCAGCCAGCAGTCGTTCCAGTTCTTCCACCTTGGGCAACAAGGCAGCGTAAGAATTGCCTGAGAGCACCAACAAGAGAAAAATGCGGTAGATTCTGATCAACATGGACCGCTTCCAAAAATTTATTAAGTCAGATTATGGAATAGAACTTAAGGGATCAGCATCGAATAATTTTTAAAATTCAGGAGACTTAAAAAGCAATTTGATGCTGACCCCTTTAGCGCAATTGGATAGGCATCACATTCGCGACTGTCTGATTATCAAGTCACCCA
>Ga0335085_10004438_pt1 | contig 23300 bp, 16 predicted proteins | sample Lox_Sample_45_FD_206712 | JGI IMG/M metagenome (GOLD analysis project Ga0335085, IMG submission 206712) | Soil microbial communities from Loxahatchee National Wildlife Refuge, Florida, United States - Lox_Sample_4.5 | ecosystem: Environmental > Terrestrial > Soil > Wetlands | place: USA...
GCCCTTCCGGGCCCAAGCTTGCGGCAAGTAGAGTCGCCAGGCGATGGGCAGGCTGGAAGTCCAGGTCGCGACCGACAGGCTCACCGCCACCCGGCAGTTCTCTTGTTTGCCCACTTGGCCGCAATATCGCCGCATGACCCCGACGGAGTGGGTGCCTTTCTTGGGGAACCCCGTGTCATCCACGATCCAGGCCACCACCGGTCCCGTCGTTTCCATAGCGGGCAGGACGTAGCGGCGCACCTGCTGCAACATCGCCTCGTCGCTCCGGGGTGCGTCCGCCACCAAATGGTGCAGAGACTGATGGACACGTCGCACGTTTTCGGGGGCCAAGCGTGCGGCCATGGGCTCCACGCTCTTGCGCCCCCCCGGCAACAGCAACCCCATGCAGTAATTTCGCAAGGGAATCCTGCGGTCGGCGTGCTCTGCGGCTTGCGCTAGGCCATCCATGTAAGCCGCAAAGCGTTTCTCCTGCGGGCCTGGCGCCGGAGTGACGGCGCTCATGAGGACACGATATCACACTTTATAACATAGTAGTACTAGGCCAAGTGTTTGGCAAGAAACTCGAAAGTACCCTGACTGTTGATCGTGTGGCCGCCGTTGAAGTACTCCATTTGGGTGCGGCCGGCGAGACCAAATTGAGTGTACAACCAAAGCACCTTGGCGTACTCATACGCCACCAGGCGGTCGCGGCTGACCTGGTCATGGTGCCCGCGTTCTGCCATGAAGGGCCGCGGGAAGATCAGGTAAGCCATTTCCGCGTAGTCGAAGGTGTTGCCCATATTGAAATACGGCATCTCCCATTCGATCGAATACATGAAGCTGAACGACTCATCCGTGGCCGCGACTTTGGGAGTCCAGTGATTGAAATCGCCCGAGCAGATTGACAGGCAGTATCGCTCCAATACCGACGGCACTCGCATGGCGGTCTCTCCGCCGTAACTCAGCCCATAGAACGCGATGCTTTCTCGATCCACGAAAGGCAAGGTCCCGAGCCAGCGGAGGATCTGGTCGTGTTGGGCGATGATGAAGGAGAACAGGGACGCCTTGGTGCCGTTCGCCTTCCGGCTGAGCCAGCGATAGCGATCCTCGCCACGATACAGACTGTGCGGGACAAACGTCACGAAGCCGCGTTCGGCCAGACGGACTGCGAATTGGTGGTAATAGTCTTCCTTGGGCCTGTTTTCGACCACGTCCATGGGCACGCTACCGCGTCCGTGCTGGCAGACCACCACCGGCCGTCGCTCTCCAGGCTTGATAGCCTTGGGCACGAGCAGGATTCCCCAGGCAAAAACGTCCTCCCAAACGTCGATGACCACCTCGTAGCCGATCCAGGTTCCCATATCATAGATCTTGCGACTGCGAGGATTCGGGGGCAGGTACAGCTCCTCGAATTTGCCCAGAACTTCCTTCCAAAAGTAATCGCGGTACCATCGGGCTCCGTCAATAAAGTGCGCGGGGGATCGCGGCTCGAATCGCAGTTGCATCGTCCAACGCCGGTCAGCGAAATCGGGCTCCAGCTTGTAGAGAAAAAAGTCTTCCTGGGCGTGCTCGGAATTTCGCACCAGGCTCTGGACGTGCGCTTCCAATTCTCTCACTTGCCGCTTCTGCCGGTTCGATGGGTCGAATGACCCACGACGATCCTGAGGCGCCGTGCCTGAAGGCTGAAGGGCCGAGCTGAGGCCGATCTCGCTGAGAAGAGCCTCCAAGGCCGCCGGCGATCCAGGTCCAATGAATTGGCCGCCAGGACCGCTGATGAGATGCCGGGGCTGAAATCCTGGTTTGAGCATGGTCTCGATACGATTGAATTCGGCCGAGACGCTCTCATGCCTCGAAGCGACCAAGTCGCCCTTGTCACCCGATATTTCCGGGCCTTTACTGAACTCGACGATCAGCGCGCGGGGCGCAACCAGCGTGGCGATCTCGGCGTCTCCGAACTCCTCCAGCAGTCCCCAGACATTCCGATAGATGGGCTCGGACCAGACTCTTTGCCGCGAGTCAAAATATCCGCTCACCAACACGGCGTCGATGCGCGTATCGAGCGCCGCAGCATAGAAGGCGATGAGCCCGCCTTCTCCGTATCCTGCGACCGCAATGCGGGGTCCCTCGCCTCTCGCATGGAACCAGTCAACTGCGGCCAGCACCTTTTGCACTTCGTAGCCGATGATGTGGCGGCCCATGTGAAAAGCCTGGCGGTAGATCCATTCGCGGTGAGTCTGGCTGGTCATGCTGAATTCAGCGTGGCCCGAAAACTCGCTCGATCTGTCAACCAGGGTGGGAATCACCACCAGGCAGCCCGCTTCGGCCAGTCGACGGGCAAATTGCGCATCCGGGTCCAGGCCCGGGAACAGACCCACCAACTGCTCGGGTGTGTGGTCGGCGTCCGGGAGCGCCACCACGTAGGCCGCGGGCGTCCCTCGGGGCTGGAGCAGCAGGCCCTCACCGTGAACGCAGCCAAGACCGAGGACATTCTCCAGGATAGGCCAGCGCACTTGATAGATGTCGTAGCGATCCGCTTCGGAAACCGAGCCGCCATCAGGATACTCGCCGAATCGCTCCATAGTAGGAGGCATGCGCGCGTCTACCACACCGATCTTCTGCGCAAAGCGCTTGCGATTGGACTCAACCGATTTCTCATAGGCCGCTGAGGAACTGAAATCACGGTTCCAGTGCCTTTGCCGGGTTTCAACAGACTCGCTGATCTTTCGTTCCGCGTAACGATGCGCGCCGTCCATCATCTTCACGGAGAGGTCCCCGGTCCACGTCAGGAGCGAGGTCCCGGGCAAACCCGGCAGCGGATGGTCTGGAGAGAATTCGAGCGGCTTTACATCGACTGGAGCTATCGTCCGTGACGCCGGCGCTTCGAGCGTCACGCAGTCTTCGGCAGATGACGCCTCAGGAGCTACGTTATCGACGGAGTTCTTGCCCGCGGCGAGACTCGGAGCAACTGCCAGGCCGGAACCAGCCGCCACAAACGCTTTCAAGAACCGCCTTCGGCCCGCATTGTCCGACGGGTCTTCTCGCATGGGTTCACTCAGCTCGGCATTGGGTCAGTTTGATGTAGGGGCAGCCCTTGTGGCCGCCCAAATAACAGCACTGCTTTGAAGTGGGCGGCCACAAGGGCCGCCCGTACGTCAAACTGGCCCACCACCCTCAGCCTACACAGCGCTCAATCCCAGACCATCGAGCTTCTCAGTTCGAAGCTTCCCCTCGCGGACCTCGAACAAGCCTGGAAACTCCCGCAGCCAGGGACGATTCGCCGCCGGAACGTATTCCCGGGCATTCGACTCGAGGGTATCGATCTCGGGAACATGCGCCGCGATGCCCGCCGACTGGATCAGCGAAGCGCCGGGGCAGGTGAGATCCTGCGCGGTCATGTATATTCTGAATTTCTGTGCGGCGGCATTCAGCAGCACCGACTGGCTTTGACCCTTGCACGCCTTGAGCGCGACGCCCGTGTAGCCGATTTTCCGCCCGCGCAATAGCGCGTCGAAGCCCGTCAGCGATTCGTCCATCACGACGGGCTTCAGCTTCGAAACCTCAAAGAGCGACTGTGAGGGCGTGTCAGGAAGGTCTCGGCTCGTCGGCTGCTCGATATAGGTAATGCGATCGTATCCGTCCGGCGATGCGGTCTTGACCCGATCCATGAAGCGGACGAGGTAGCCGGCGTCCGGACACTGCTCGTTGAAATCGAGGGAATAGTACCAGCGCTGAACGCCGCGGCGTTTTTGAATCCCGACCGTCACCCGATCGATGCGCAATACGCGAGCGACGTCACGCTCCAGATTATTGCCGTCCAGCTTGATCTTGAGGTGAGTGAGTCCGTCGGCGGCGATCCAGTCCGCCAGGTCCTCGGGAAGCCCGTCGTTCATGCGCTTTTTCACATCGGACGGCTCGATGGGATCGGCTGCCCCGACAGAATGGTTGCACCAGAGCCACGGCTTGGGCGCTCGCCGAAGGTACTGACCGGGATACTCACCCTTGAATTCAGGCGCGAGATAGCGAGCCAGGTCGTGGCTCATGAACTCGGGGCCGTAGGTCAAATAGCAATTGAGGTGCTGGGCCTTCCCGAAGGCGTCGTGAATGGCAGCATCAAAAGGGCTGGCAGTGACCAGAACGCAGAGCTTCGGGATGGGCTGATCAAGGTGCATCTCTTGCGCCACTTCAACCGCCACTTTCAGATAGCGCGGCTCGAGAGCGAAGTTGATGTCAATCGGATGTCCCGGCTCGTCATAGTCGCTGGTGAGCTTCGCGATACGACCGGCAAGCCGCTTCATGACCTCAAGAGTAGTCTCATAAGACAAGGTCTTCGAAGGGAAGGACCAGAGATTCCCGAGCGTCATCGAGCCGAATCCCTGCGCGACCCGGCCCGCCACCGTCTCCACCGTGCAGCGCACGTCCAGGAGTGTCGTACGATCCACGCTCCGACTGCCGAATTCATAAGGGACGCGGTAAGGAAAATCCTGATAGCTGATGCGAAGCTCTTTGACGCGAATATCGCTCGACTTGCCCGCCGACTTGGATATCAGCATGCCTTTTGAAACCGCCGGCAGCCTTGTTGCCGCGAAAGCTGCCTTGAGAAATGAGCGCCGTGTCATCGAGAACCTTGGGGTTTGCTTTCAACAGAATCGTGCGGTTTTCATGGAAATAGTCAGGGCTTAAAAATTCAGGTCCTTTGTTTTCAATAGTCTGACGGCTTCGTTTCGTAAAATTCCCTGAAAACCTAAGGGCGGTCGGCGCCAGAGTTTGACTTTATAAAACAGTGTAATAACTTTATATATAACAGACAGCTTTACCCAGCACCTGCTCCGGCCCGAGGACGGTGCCCCGCCTGTCGCGTCCGGTCGCGAACGTTGCCGCCTCCGGCGCATTGGACTCAATCCGCTGAATACGCTTCGCGAATCAAGGACTTCAAATAGTCCAAGTCCGTTTTGGCTGCGGCCATCACTTCCGGGACCTTTTCGCGCGAGAGCGCGATTCCCTGGTTGTCCGACACGCCGGGGATGCTGTACTCCTCGTGGATCGTGATCGGCCCGTGGAAGTCCGACTGGGCGAGCGTTTGCACAAAGTCCTTCCAATGGGACATCCCTTGGCCCAGCGGGCAGTTTTCGGCTTCCCAATGATGCTCGCCGACCTGCTTCCAGACAAAGTCCTTGGCCGCGATCATTTTCAGGCGGGGCATGACGAGATTCGCGGCGATCTTCCAGCCGCCGACGCCGCCCTCGGTCGTTGCGTGACAAAGATCAAAATAGTAACCGCACCAGCGCGGATCGAGAGGCTCAATCACTCGTGCCATGTCCCAGACAGGCGCGCCGATATAGTTGGCGTGATTGTGGTATCCCACCTGGATTCCGTGCTTGGCGGCCAGTTCCACGAGCCCGTTGAATTTCCGGCCGGCGTCCTCGAGCTCGGCCAGAACATTGACGAACTTATAGTGATAGTAGCCGGGTTTCAAGAAGGGAATGGAGAGCTTGCTCGCGGCGATCACGATAGGCTCGGCCGCTGGATCGTCGGCTGCAAGCAGTTCAGTGGTGATCATCGGGACTTCGAGCCCCGCGCGGCGAATCGCGGCGACCGCCTGAGGAAGATCAGTTGCCACGCGCTCCGGCAAGACGTGCCCGCCCGCGCGGACTGTCAGATCGATTCCACCGAAGCCGGCGCGCCTGGCGCTTTCTGCCAATTCCGGCCACGTCAATTGCGGCACCGGCTTCGAGAACAAGCAGAGCGTTCCTCGAAACGGGCCGCGCGCTGCCGTGTCCTCTCCGCCGGACGCTGTAGCGGCGGTGTCCTCACCGCCGGGCGGCCTGGCGGCTGCCGCAGCTTTCGAGACTCCGGCCGAAAGCGCGAGCGCGCCGGCCACGACCGAGGTCGCTTGAAGAAATTCACGCCTCGAGACATGTTCGCTCATGAGAGGTCCTCACCGGGTCTTCAGATCCCAGGCCAGCTGCGAGGTCTGCTGTAGCGGCGGTCTATGACCGCCGACCGATCTCTTCGTGGAAAATCCGGCGGTCATAGACCGCCGCTACAGCAGACATTGTCCCAGCATTCCTCAATCTTCGTTAAGGCAAACCAAAACACAGAATATTCGGGCCGACGGCCAGTGCGATGTACTGCTTCCCGGCGACCATGTAGGTCATTGGGGAGGCTTTATTCTCGCCATTGGTGGCAAAGTGCCATAATGCTCTGCCGTTTCGCTGATCTACAGCCACGATCTCTCCGTTGGGATCGCCATACACCAGAATCCCTCCGGCGGTCGCCAGCACTCCGGCTTCTCTCTTGCCCTCGATCGGGCCCATCTGCGGAATTTCCCAAACCACTTTTCCGGTTTCGATGTCCAGGGCTCGCAGGTACTTCTTCCCGGGCTCCTCTCGGGGCCGCCCCGCTTTCCAGTTGCCGGCGGAGAGCTTGACTTCACATTTCTCGCGAGCCATCAGGTAGTACAGATGAGTCAGTGGGCTGAAGGCCGTGGCGTTCCAGTTCGTTCCGTAATCAGGACAAACCAGGCCGCTCTCCGGCAATAGTTGGGGCCGGCCGTCGGGACCAATGGCGCTTGCCCAGGTTGTCTTCACAAAGTTCCTGGCCAGCAGAAGCTGCCCGTTCGTGCGGTCCAGCACATAGAAGAATCCATTCTTGTCGGCGTGTAGCAGGACTTTTCGTTCCTGTCCCTGATACTTCGCGTCCAGCAAGACCAGCGGCGCGTTGGCGTCCCAATCGTGAACGTCGTGAGGCGTGCCTTGATAAGACCATTTCAGTTCGCCCGTGTCGGGATTGAGCGCCAGAATGCAATCGGTATACAGATTATCTCCGGGCCGGCTGCTGTCGTCGGAGTCGGGATAGGGATTGCCGGTGGGCCAATAGATCGTATCCGTTTCCGGATCGTACGAGCCCGTCAGCCACGTCGCGCCGCCGCCGTCGGGTGAGGGATTGCCGCCCCAACTTTCGGCCCCTGGTTCCCCTTTGCCGGGCACGGTCCAGCGCCGCCACAGTCGTTCGCCGTTCGAGGCCTTGTAGGCAGCTACAAATCCGCGCATGCCCCAATCGCCCCCGGAAACGCCCGCGAGGACGGAATCCTTTACAACCAGCGGCGCTACCGTGGAGCCGTAATGCAGCGGCTCGTCCGGCATGACGGCCTCCCAGACCAACTGCCCCGTAGTCCGATTTAAGGCAATCAGGTGAGCATCAGCGGTCGTCATGAAGATGTTGTCCCCGAGGATTGCTACCCCCCGATTGGTGCCGAGCGACGCGTCTCCGAACACTCTCTGCGGCCGCGGACGCGAATACTCCCAGATCAGTTGGCCGGTGCGCGCGTCCAGGGCGAAGGCGCGCTGCGGGCCCGTGATGTACATGATGCCGTCGGCGACAATCGGCGTGACCTCCAGCCCAAAGTACTTCATGTTCTCGGCGAAATAGGACGTGTCCGGGAGGAATTGTTTCCAGAGGGGAACCGGGAACATCCACTTCAACACTAGCTTGTCGACGTTCCCGGTGTTGATCTGATCGAGCGGGCTGTATCGATTGCCGCTCAGGTCGCCGTTGTACGTAAGCCAGTCGCCGGGCCGGGGATGGAGAATTCTCGAGAACGGTATGCCGCCTGGCGAGGCGGATTCGACGGCCTTAGGGGCCTCCACTGGCGCTGGTTTTACGCCGGTGAGCCCAGCTAGATAGGCGAGCAGGTCCTGCAACTCTTTGGGGCTCGCTCCGACCGGTGGCATGGCGGATTTCGTCTCCTGGTGGAGCCTCGAAATCTCGCTCTGCTCAATCGGATGAAAGTCGCCGCTCAAGTCCTGAACCACGGTTTCAAAGTTGCTCCGGGTTCGGGCAAATCCCCGGACCGTCTGCCCGTTCCGCAATTCTACAGTCACGGATTGATAGCCCGGCGTAATGTAAGCGTTCGGGTCAACGAGCGCTTCGCGAAGCTCGTCCACCGTCCGTTCGTGCGCCACATTCGATAGGTCCGGACCCACTGGTTTCCCTCGGCCCGAGACCATGTGGCAGGAGTAACATCGGCCTTTGCCGAAAAAAAACTGCTCGCCGGCTTCGCGGTCGCCGGGAACACTGTGCTCCGCCGCGGGCGAATTCAGCGATCGAACCAGGACCGTAAGACCCTCGAGTTCATCCGCGGGCAGGTTAAATGCAGGCATGCCCGACGTTGGAATTCCGTTGCGGATCACATTCCGTAGCGAAGCAACCGACCGGCCCCGGAGCGCCGCGTCTCCCGCCAAAGCGGGGCCTTGTTCAGTCCCATGCGCGTCAAATCCGTGACAGCCCGCACAGCGCGCCGCGAAGGTCTGCGTTGCCTTCTCTTGCGCCGCTGGCGCCGTGCCTGACAGGCTTTGCCCCGAACCCCATACAGGACCGAAGGCGATGAGCGCCATGATTACTCTTGCGATTGTCGAGAGGACGCAGCCGGGCACACGGGCGCCGGTCTTCTTCTCGTCGGCAATCACGGGTGGTGGCGTCATGTGCCGGCTTAAAGCCGTCTTAGCGGCATCGTCATTCCCGCGAAAGCGGGAATCCATTAGGGAAAATCCTTGAGATAGTGGGCTCCATAAAGTGGATTCCCGCTTTCGCGGGAATGACGATGCCGCAAATGACGCCACCACTGGAATCATAGATCAACGAGGATGGGCTACGACCGGCGCCTATCGCACCAGTTCGTCTGTGAACTCCTTGTCCTGCGCATCGCTGAAATCCGTAGCATCACCCAGCACGTAGCGATATCGAAACGGAGGCCCGAGCGCGACCACGCGGCGCATCCAGTTCGTCGGATCCGTCCACACAACCGGCCGCGCTCCCATGGCCCTTACGAGATCGCCGAGATCCCAGTGAAGCGCAAAGCCGGGTACCACGGCGTCAAACAGGTCCGTACTCATCGAGTTCTCCAAGGCGAGCCGCAGGCTGTACGGAGTCCGGTCCAGCCAGACCTTTCCGATGCGCGGGTCGCCCGCGGCCGCCATCAGCAGCCAAATGCCCTTCACGCCGCGCCCAAAAGCGCGAATCGAGCTGCCATCGACATCAGAACGGGCCGTCAGCAAGTCGACCCCGCGCAGAATATCATGCGCCCGCAAGGCCGGCAGATCACGCCCGATCTGATTGGCCCGTGAGTTGGCCAGCCAGTTCCCGACAAAGGGTCCGTGATCGTCGGCGGTCGGAGAATCGCGCGGCTCCATCTCGAGCACCACTCTTCCTTGCCGCACCATCCATCCTGCCAATACAGCTGTCGATGTCACCAGCCGCGTTTTGTCCCTTACGAGAAGGACCGCCGGCTTTCGCCCTGCGGAGGACGGGACATACAGTGTGGCGTCGATATCAATCCCCGCCTCGCTCTCGAATTTCAAGTGCTGCAGGTGGCCTTCGGGAATGCTCGACTCCTCCAGGACGCGCGACTTCGGCGCAGAACCGTCAGTTGGAATTGCCAGGCGACGCAGTTCGTCCAGCAATTCCGGTACGCTCTCCTGTCGTTTCCGGGCCTGGAAGTCATCGCGAAGGAATTGGTAGATCTTCCGGCTTCCGGGCTCGTCCTCGACGTTGCCGCTGGCGGTCACTTGCAGCTCTGAATTGGTGTACAGCTTCACCGGCTCCTCATGAAAATCACCCTGGCCGTTCTTGAGCCAGCGAATCATCCACTGGTAGATCGCTTCCCTGCTTACCAAAGGCACGCCGTGCGGTCCCGGTCCCACGAAGAAGCTGATTCGGTCCTGAGCGCCGTGCAGCGCGAACCATTTCTCAGCTTCCTCGTAAACGAGCCGGGCTCCCGGAGGCGTGAAGTAATCGCCTTCGGTCGCCTCGATCAGCCACGGCGTGGGAGCGGATAACTCGATGAAATCGGCCGTGTCTAACCCACTCGCCAGGAATCTCGGAATAGTCATGTCGGGATCGGGATCAGGGCCGCTGAACAACAGCCGATAGGAATTGGGGTAACAGGCGGGGGCAATGGCCTTCAGTCTCAAATCCAAAGCGCCCAGGAATGTCGTCAGGGCACCCCCGCCCGAGCAACCCGCAGCGCCCATCCGGTTGGCGTCGACGTCGGGCCGGCTCGCAAGGTAGTCGAGGGATCGCATCGCGTCCCAGATAAAGTACCGCGCGGAGCTCTCGCCGACGAGCAGCGCCTGGGCCCCGAGCTGGATGTGCTCGGGCACGGACCAGCCCGCGAGCGGACCGCCGAGTTGCCGGCTGTAGGTCTGTTCTCTTTCACCTTGCCCGATGGGATCGAACGTCAGCGCGACGAAGCCTTTCAAGGCGAGATTCGCTGCGATTCTCTGGTCCTCGGGCTTGCCTTCCTGCGTGTGTCCGGCCTGCAAAAGGACCGCCGGATGCCGACCCGGCTGGTTCGGACGATAAAGATTCGCGGTGACGTACAGGCCAGGCAGGCTTTCGTAGATCACCTTTTCGATGGTGTAGGAATCATTCTGCAGTCGCCCGGTGACTTTGGCATTCAACGGCCCCTTGTAGTCAGGCAGTCCGCCCAGGAGTTCCAGGAGTTTCTTGCGAACAGTCTGTTTCCTGCGCTCAGCATCGGCGACCGTGTGAATCTGGTCGATCACCGCCGTACGTTCCCGCAGCTCCCGCTGGGCAGTCTCATCCATCCACTGAAGCAGGGGATCGCGACCTCCTTCCTGTCCTGATAAGAGCAACGGACGGGAGAGGCAGGTAACCATGAACAGGCATGGGGCAAGCGCGTTTGCCTTTGGCTTGATCATCCCAGGCGATAGGGTTGCAAAGAAGTCATCGGCCTTTGGCAACCCGGTGCCGCTGGCCCAAGATCACAACTTCCCATTATCCATAACTTCAGCCTGAAGCACTGGCACCCGCAGCGAGGACACAGACATACTTGGACAACCGAGCTGACTCGTTGTGACACCGTCTCCCGACCGTTGCTAACAAAGGGGGCGCCGGGGCGATCCGGTCAGACGGGAAAGTCGGGGGAGGCGGAGACCTTCGGTCGAGCTTTTGGCAGGGTCACGAGACCGTGCCACAACCGGGGTATAGTAGAGCGGTATGACAGGTATCGGTGACGATGGGAGATGGTGATGAAAGAGCACGCAGCCGGCAGATTCGCCGGGGGGCCCCGGCTTATCCTCATCCTTGCCTCTGTAGCCTTCTTGGGAGCCTTCGGAAGTGAAGCTGGCGGCTCGGTCGATCAGACCCCTGAGCGCCCCGCGGCTCATTCGGTCGAACTCTCCTGGACGGCCAGCTCTTCCTCTAACGTAACTGGCTACAACGTCTACCGCAGCACCTCGCCTGACGGGCCCTTCACGAAGATCAATTCCACGCCGGTGCTCGAGACAAATTACACCGACACCACCGTCGTGTCGGGGATGACCTACTACTATGCAGCCACTTCCATCGATTCAGCGGGCAACGAGAGTGCTTATTCCGGGCTAGCAACGGCCACGGTGCCGAACCTGGCGAACAGTCCGACTCTGACAGTGGATTTCTACGGTGACGGTGAGGGCGAGCCGGCCGTCTTTCGGCCCTCCGAGGGCACCTGGTATATCCATTCCAACAGCAACAGCAGCAGCACCGGCAACCTCCAGCAAGCCTGGGGTCAGCCTGGCGACGTGCCCGAGGCCGCTGATTACGACGGCGACGGGATCGACGATTTTGCCCTCTGGAGGCCCTCCGACGGGACTTGGCACATCATCCCGAGCAGCAACCCCACGAGTACCCTCTCGACCCAATGGGGCGCATCCGACGATGTCCCGGTGGCGGCGGATTATGACGGGGACGGCAAGAGTGATATCGCCGTCTGGCGGCCGGGCAACGGAACTTGGTACATCCTGCCTTCAAACGGCGGCGGCACAATCACGCAGCAGTATGGCCAAGCGGGCGACGTTCCCGTGCCGGGCGATTACGACGGCGATCGCAAGGCCGATGACGCCGTGTGGCGTCCCTCGAACGGCACCTGGTACGTGTTCCTGAGCGGCACCAGCCAGAGCGTGAGTACGCCTTATGGATCGCCGGGCGACATCCCTGTGGAAGGCGACTACGACGGGGATGGCAGGACCGACTACGCCGTCTGGCGGCCATCGAACGGGACGTGGTACATGTTGCTGAGCAGCACGGGCAACAGCACGAATACGCCGTACGGAACCCTCGGCGATATTCCGGTGGTTGGCGATTTCGACGGCGACGGCAAGAATGACTACGCGGTCTTTCGGCCTTCGAATGGGACATGGTACTTCAATTACACGAGCGGTGGAGCCAGCAGCCAGCAGTACGGCGAGACGGGCGACATTCCCGCGACGCATCTGCCCTCGATGATTCTCCGCGACAAGCACATCGCGAACTTCGATGGCGACCGCCAAGCCGATATCGCGTTCTTCCGGCCTTCGACGGGTACGTGGTACGTGATCTTGAGCGGCACGGGCCAGAGCACGTCGCAGGCTTACGGCGCCAGCGACGATCTGGTCGTGCCGGGCGATTACGATGGCGACGGCAAGACGGACTATGCTGTCTGGCGGCCGTCGAACCAGACTTGGTACGTGACGCTCAGCAGCACGGGCAAGAGCGTAAACCAGCAGTGGGGCGCAAGCGGTGACACTCCGGTTCCGGGCGATTACGACGGCGACGGTAAGACGGATTACGCGGTCTTCCGGCCGTCGAACTGGACGTGGTACCTGATTCTCAGCAGCACCGGGGAGACCGTGACGCAGCCATACGGCACGTTGGACGATATTCCCGTGCCCGCCGACTACGACGGCGACGGTGTGACTGACTATGCGATTTTCCGGCCCTCCACAGCGACGTGGTACGTGATCCTCAGCAGCACCGGCGCGAGCACACATCAGCAGTGGGGCGCGAGCGGCGACATTCCGGTGCCGGGCGATTACGATGGCGACACGAAAGCCGATTACACGGTGTTCCGTCCCTCCGATGGAACGTGGCACACCATCCAGTCGAGCTGCGGCAAGACCATCACCACGTCTTACGGAACCAACGGCGACATTCCGGTGCCGGGCGATTACGACGGCGACGAGAAGACCGACATCGCAGTATTCCGTCCATCGACGGGGACATGGTACATCCTGCAATCGAGCAATGGGAAGAGCACGCAGACGACCGGGGGCCTGGAGACCGACGTGCCCGTCAATCTGCCCACGGGACAGTCGCAATAGTTCGGCGGTTTTCCTGGGGATCGTAGCGCACCTATAATGGCATCGGCGCTGTGAAGCAACCTCGTGGCGACGCCACTCCGCTTGCCTGCGGTCGCGGGTCAGGGGCGGTCCGGCGTTTTGGTTTCTTGCCGGATCGTTCGGAAGGGCGAGCGGCGCTCCTGGAGGACGATCGCGGTATGACCGAACTGTCCGGATGGGAGAACTTCTATGTCATCGTCGGATCCTCGGCCGGCGCTCTGATTGGCTTGCAGTTTGTGGTGATCACGCTCATCGCCGACTTTCCCGTCCTGAAAGATGCGGAACGGGCGGGCAGCGCATTTGCGACACCGACCATCGTCCATTTCGGAGCCGTGCTGCTAGTGGCTGCCATTTCGTGTGCCCCGTGGCCCGGGATCGGCCCGGCAGCAGCGGCACTGGCGCTCCTCGGCCTCGGTGGCGTCGTGTACGCTGCCATCGTGACTCGTCGCGCCCGGCGGCAGACGGCCTATCGACCCGTTTTCGAGGACTGGTTATTTCACGTCCTGCTCCCCTTTGTGGCCTACGCAACATTGGCTGTGGCATCGTTCGCAGCCCGTTCCGTGACGCGCCGGGCTCTGTTCGGAATCGGCGCCGCGGCGCTGCTTTTGCTCTTCATCGGAATTCACAATGCCTGGGACGCGGTTACATACCATGTGTTCGTACAGAAGCAGGAGCAAGATCAAACCCGACCGCGTTCTTGAGTAAGTGATTTTCGGCGTAAGGGCAGCCCCCTGTAAGTAACTCATCAGGCGGCCACGGGGGGCCGCCCCTACGTCGAAATGACACCCTCATTTCCCCAGCAGGTTCTGTCAGTCCGCGGGTTGCGGAAGATCTACGGCGACAACGTCGCGGTGGACGACGTGTCGTTCGAGGTGAACGCAAACGAGATCGTGGGGCTTCTCGGCCCCAACGGAGCCGGCAAGACGACCACGATCAACATGGTGCTCGGCGTGCTCGAACCGAGCGCCGGTGATATCTCGATCGCCGGCGTCGAGCTGTCACGTGCGAGATCGGTGGCCCTGGGATGCACCAACTTCGCCGCCGTTTACGCGCAGCTTCCGGGCAATCTCACGCTGGTGGAGAACCTGCGGGTTTTTGGCCTGATTTATGGCGTGAAACACCTCTCTACTCGCATCGACGAGGTGCTCGGGCAGTTCGATCTCACGCAGTTTCGTGATACGAAGTGCGGGGTGCTCTCTTCCGGCGAGCAAACGCGCGTATCGCTGGCGAAGGCGATGCTGAACCGTCCGCGCCTGCTGCTGCTCGATGAGCCGACGGCGTCGCTCGACCCATCCACCGCGCACGACGTCCGCGCCCGCATCCGCGAGTTTGCCGCCGGCGGCTCCAGCGGCGTGCTCTGGACCTCGCACAATATGTACGAAGTTCAGGAAGTATGCCATCGTGTGCTGTTCCTCTCGCGCGGAAAGATACTGCTCGAAGGCGATCCCCGCCGATTGCCAGAGGAGCACGGCAAAGCTTCCCTGGAGGATTTGTTCATCGCGGTCGCGCGCGAACCCTTAAGTCTGGAGACGAGCTCGCCATGAGCTTCCAGCGCTGCGGCGCGATCATGCTTCGCCAGTTCTACCTGATGCGCGGGAGCGCGGCGCGCGTCCTGCCGCTGTTTGCGTGGGTGGGCGTTGACATGGTGCTTTGGGGATTCATGAGCCGTTATCTCAGCGCAATCGCGGCAGCGGGACTGAACTTCATTGCCACCCTGCTGGGCGCTGTGCTGCTCTGGGATTTCTTTACGCGCGTGATGCAGGGAGTCACCATGACGTTCTTCGAAGACGTCTGGTCGCGCAACTTTCTGAATATCTTCGCCTCGCCGCTGCGCATCTCCGAGTACCTGGCCGGTCTGGTCATGTCGAGCATCGTTACGAGCTTCGTCGGACTGGTGTTTATGCTGATCGTGGCCAGCGGCGTGTTTGGCCTGTCCTTCTTCAGCTACGGTGTCGTGCTGATCCCGGGTCTTCTCATCCTGTTCCTCTTCGGGATCGCTCTTGGCATTGCTGCGAGCGGGATGGTGCTCAGGCTCGGTCCGGCGGCGGAGTGGTTCGTGTGGCCGATCCCCGCGTTCATGGCTCCGTTCGCCGCCGTCTATTACCCGATCAGGACGCTGCCGAAGTGGATGCAGTACATCGGCGGGATCATTCCGCCATCCTACGTTTTTCAAAATATCCGCAGCATTGTCTCCGGGGGGATCGTATCATGGGGGCCGCTCATCTTCGGTGCGGGCCTCGCCTTCGCGTACCTCATCCTGGCTTCGTGGTTTTTCTGGCGCATGTACCGCCACGGCGTACGCACGGGTCTCATCGCCCGGTACAGCTCCGAGACACTCTAACTGCCCGGCGCTGACCCGACCGGGGCCTGGCATGTGGACACAGATCACTCCGGCACATCCGCGGCGATCATAGTTCCGTGATCGACTCAAGAGCTGCGGCACTTCGGCCGATGACAATTGTAGGGAGAGCTTGCCCGAATGCCGCCTCACCTCGCGCACATTCTCGTCGTCTCGGTGATGACGCTGCTGGTGGTTCTGTTTGCCTGGCTTCACCATCGCGACCATCACAATGGAATACGCCTGTGGATGATTGGCTGGGTTGCCATCCTCTTCCACTTCGGCGCCTCCCTGCTCGCCACCTTTTCGGTGATTTCCCCGGCCTGGGGAGACTGGCTGGCCGTGACCACGCTGCTGGTTGCCGGCAGCAGTTTCTTCTTCTCAGTTTCGAAGGTCTGCCAGGTTTCCCGCGAACGCATCTTCTATATCGGTCTCATCGCCGTGCCTGCCGTGCTGTATTGGACTTGCCTGGTCCTGAGCATTGAACAGCCGTGGGCATACCGGGTGCTCCTGGTGATCATGGTCGCGAGCGGATGCCGGCTCGTCGCCCATTCCCAGAGGAGCCTTCGCGTCACTATTCTGCTGGGCCTCGTGTGGATGGCCCCCGGCGTACTTGCCGTCGCCAGCGCCGGCGCCCATCCCGGGTACGGCGCCGATTTCTTTTTGTTTGAGCTGTTCGCCATTACGGGGTCCCTTTATTGGCTGCGATACCCCCGCTTTACGCCCGGTGTCGTGGTGACTTCCCTCGCCTTTATGGCTTGGGGACTGGTGTTCCCGATTGGCGAGGTCGTCGCGGCCTTCCACGTCGCCATCCCGAACGACAGCGTGCTTTGGGACATACCCAAGTATGTGGTGGCGTTCGGCATGATCCTGACGCTGTTTGAGAATCAGGCCGAGATTGCCAGTCGTGTCGCGCGCCAGTACCTCGACCTGTTTGAGGGCAGCCTCGCCGGAGTGTATCTTTCCACGATCGAGGGAGATCTGCTGGACTGCAATCGGGCTTTTTTGCAGATGTACGGGTTCGCTTCCAAGGACGACGCGCGGACGCAGCTCAGGTTTCCGCCCCATCCCGACCCGGACCGCCGCCGGACGCTGGTTCGAGAGATGGAGAACGGCGGGAAGGTGCTCGATCACGAATATCAGCAGCACAAGAAAGACGGAACGCCGCTCTGGGTTCTGGAGCGGGCCATGATCGTGGCCGGCGAGGGCGGAGAGAGGCTGATCGAAGGGACGGCCATTGACATCAGCAAACGCAAGCGGGCCGAGGTGGATCTGCGCGTCGAAATGGTCGAGCGCAAGCGTGCCGAGCAGGCGGCTGAGGCGGCCAATCGCGCCAAGAGCGAGTTTCTTGCCAACATGAGTCATGAGATCCGCACGCCGATGAACGGCGTGGTGGGCATGACCGATCTGCTGCTCGAGACCGAATTAAGCGACGAGCAGCGCGAGTACGCGGAACTGGTGAGGACTTCCGCCGACTCGCTGTTAACCGTGATCAACGACATCCTGGACTTTTCCAAAATTGAGGCAGGCAAACTCGAAATCGAGTCGATTGATTTCCGGCTGCGCTCGAGCGTCGAACCCATGTTGAAATCCCTTGCCCTCCGAGCCCATCAGAAGGGCCTGGAACTCACCTCGATCATCGAGCCGGACGTTCCGGATGCGCTGGTCGGCGATCCGGGCCGACTCCGCCAGGTGCTGGTCAACCTGATCGGGAACGCGCTGAAGTTTACAGAACAGGGCGAGGTGAATCTGAGAATCCAGCGCGGCGAGGCCGGGTTGCTCCATTTCAGCGTTCAAGACACGGGCATCGGCATTCCCCCAGAACAGCAGGCGCACATCTTCGAGCCTTTCACCCAGGTGGACGGATCCACGGCGCGCCGTTTTGGCGGCACCGGGTTGGGATTGGCCATTTGCCGGCAGCTCGTTGAGATGATGCACGGCAGAGTCTGGGCTGAGAGCGAGGCTGGCCGCGGCAGCACTTTCCATTTCACGGCTCACTTCAAGACCTCGCAGGCAGCGGGCCGTTGTGAGCGCCTGGAAAAGGAGGCGCTGAAGGACATGCGCGTTCTGGTGGTCGATGACAACGCGACCAACCGCCGCATCCTGGAGACCCTGCTCGCCGGCTGGGGCATGTGCCCGGCGTTGGCGGCCGGGGCGCAAGAGGCCTATGCGCTGCTCGACCGGTCGCTCGAGGCCGGCGAACCTTTTCCGCTGGCGCTGGTGGATGCCAGAATGCCCGAGGTTGATGGATTCCAGTTTGCCGAACGAATCCGCAGGACGCCGGGGCTTTCGGCCATGATCCTTGTGCTGCTGACTTCCGCCGGGGAGCGCGGCGACGGGGGCCGCTGCCGCCAGCTTGGGATCGACGGCTATCTCACCAAACCGGCCGGCGAAGAAGAGCTGCTCGAAGGAATCCTGCACGCGGCGGGGTGTAGAGCAAGGGCGACCAGCCCGGGGCTGGTCACAAGACACTCGCTGCGCGAGAGCAAGTCTCTGCACATTCTGCTCGCCGAAGACAATGTCGTGAACCAGACCGTGGCTTCGCGCGTCCTCCAGAAGCAGGGACACTGCGTGGTCACTGCGGCAAATGGACGCGAAGCGCTCGACCGCCTCAAGACTGAGCCATTCGACCTCGTTTTGATGGATGTGCAGATGCCTGAACTCGATGGATTCCAGGCGGCCGCGGCCATCCGCAATCACGAGAAGGCGTCCGGCGGGCACCTTCCCATTGTGGCCATGACGGCCCACGCCATGCAGGGCGACCGGGAGCGCTGTCTGGCTGCGGGGATGGACGCGTACATCTCGAAGCCGATTGACACGGAAAGCCTGCTTGCCGTGGTCGCCTCGTGTACGGCAAATCCCGAGAACCCTGCCGCCCTCAGCCTGTGAAGTGAAGGCGGCGCCTGTACAAGCACCGAAATCGCCTCAGAACGTCATGCCGCGTAGCTCTTGATCAATCCCCGCATGTAAGCGCAGGCAGCTTCGGCACACTGGTCCGCGAACCCGATCCCGACTGTCTGACCATTCACCTTGGGCAGTTCATGGCAAAGCTCGTACCCGAGATAGCCCTTGTACCCAATCTCATGCATGGCCTGGACGAAGATCGGATAGTAGTCCGGACCCTGCACAGAACCGTCCGCCTCGCGCTTGAATTCGCCGCCGAAGTGACATAGAGCCTGCAAGGGGCCCACGTCGAGCGCTGCCTGGCGGATGGCCTGCGGCGACTTGTCCGGCATGATGTAGGCGTCGAGCGAGACTTTCAGGTTGGGCGAGTTCACTTCCGACACCATGCGCAGTACGTCCTTGTGATCGCGAATTACCGGCGTGTGATTCTGTAAGGCCAAATTTACGCCGTAATCGGACGCGTACCCGGCGCACTTCGCCATGCCGTCACGGCACCAGCCCCAGACTTCTTCGTCCGAGTAGCCCCTGTGATCGGCCTCCCACATGGCGCGCGCCTGTTCGTAGGAGGCGAGCTGGGGATGCTGCGTCACTCCCGGCCAAGCCAGGAACATGCGGACCGTCTGCGCACCAAGTTCCGACGCGCAGCGGATCAGCTCGCGCATATAAAGGATCTGAGCCTCGCGATGCTCCGTCACCGGGCTGCTGAAGTCGTTGTTGCCGGCCAGGCCATAAATCTCGATACCTTCGCCGTTGGCGACTCTGCGAAGCTCCTTGCAGCCGTCCTTCGACATCACCAGCGGATGGCCGTGCGGGCACTTGCCGTCGATTTCAATTCCGTCGTAGCCGTACTGCCGGGCGCGCTTAATTACATCCTTCAGCGGCAAAGCGTCGCCCCGATACCAGATACCCAGATAGGTGATGGTGTAAAGTCCGACTTTCATCTGCGATGGCCCCGGACGCTTGTCGGGCTCGCCAAGAGCCAGCTTCGACGTGCTGAGCACGCCGGCGGTCGCAGCCAGCGATGCGCCTACAAATTCGCGGCGACTGATGGTCTCCATGGAATGCCTCCGTCAATGCTGAATGTGTGGACGAACTGAACGGCTTGGAACAGCGGATTGCGCTGCGCAGGCATGAGGCTGCCTTTCTCTTCTCAGCACAGGATATCACTGTTTCTCGTACCGCGGCGGGTCGGCTCCGGAAAAGCGCCGCCGGCCCACCGGTGTTATAATTCGGCGGAATCCAGCCCCGGAATCAGCGTGGATCATCATGGTCGATGATTCGAAATTCTTCGAGGCCGCGCAGGCGTTAGCTCAGAGCCTGTCACAGTGGGACCTCCTGATCATCGCCGGCTCGCTGGTAGTCATCGTCAGTACATCCTACTATCGTCCTGACACGCGAAGGATGCGGGCCGCCTATCTCCTGTTTTTGCCGGCCTGGTGTTTCCTGGCGCTCTCCATCTATCAGGGAATCAAAGTTCAAGGCTCCTATGTCGCCTATCTCGTCGCCAGCCGTGGGACCCAGGTCAATCACGCGACGATCAATCAGATCGCGCTGGGCATGGAAGACGCAACCCGTCGCCAGATCCAGGGACTGGAAGTTGCGCTCTTGTGTCTTGCCCTGTGGTTGCTGATCTACATCTCCTGGTGGGTCTTTGCTGAGAAGCCTTCGCAGGGAGGAGACGGAAGATGAGACGGATTTCGATTCCTCGGCTCGCACTCGCAATGGGTACCTTGGGTCTGGTCGCCTGCAAATCTCCAACTGGACCCCAACCCAACCCAAACTCATCAAACCCTCCCGCCGGGACAAACACCCAGGCGGAGTGTGCGTGTGTTGAGTATCCCTTTCCAAAGAAATGCGAGACGCAGTGTGGAATGACGGAGTTCATCGTGAAGCAGATCAACCCGCAGAACAACACGGTTGAAGTGACCACACCGCAACAGCCATCCCAGACGCGAACCATCCCTCTCAGTTCTCTGGACGCCCACCAGATACAAGAGGTTCAGGCAGGGTCGCACATTCAGGTGCTCTTCAAAAAAAGCCAAAGCAGCGAGTCTCAAATCAAGCCGCTCCGCGTGATAAGGCAGCCTTCCCCCAAATAGACAATGATCTGCTGGCGCATCAAAGGGTGGCCGGTCGGGACCGGGGTGCTCGCGTGCAAGCCTCCTGTCAGGGTGTTGTCAGTGCCACGTATTACTGCGCAACCCCGCGTCGGCCGTGTGATAAGATAACTCGTACTGAGTAAAACACCCACGACGGAGGCCAAGAAGTATGGCAAAAGCAACCCCAGCAGTGGAGCGACCGGCAGCTTCGAGCCCTTACACGAACCGTGTCCGCGAGATTCTGAGCTGGTACGAGAGCGATAACCCGGGTACCAAGGCCAACATTGCCCGGCTTCTGACCCACGGACGCCTGGCGGGCACCGGCAAGCTCGTGATTCTCCCCGTGGATCAGGGATTCGAGCACGGGCCGGCGCGCAGCTTCGCCTCGAACCCGCCCGCTTACGATCCCAATTATCATTTTGAGCTGGCGATCGGCGCGGGTTGTAATGCTTACGCCGCACCGCTCGGATTCATCGAGGCGGCCTCGGCGCGACATGCCGGCGAGATTCCTCTTATCCTCAAGCTGAACGATCACGACGTGCTGCACGACGAGAAGGACCCGTTCTCGGCGCAGACCGCCGGTGTCCGCGACGCGCTGCGTCTGGGATGCGTGGCGATCGGCTATACGATTTATCCCGGCTCGGCTCGCGCCCAAGAGATGTACTCGGAGTTGCGCGAGCTCGCTGAAGAAGCGCGCAGCTACGGACTGGCGGTGGTTGTGTGGTCGTACCCGCGCGGCTCGTCGATGTCGAAGGATGGTGAGACGGCCCTTGACGTGGTGGCTTACGCGGCGCATATCGCAGCCCAGCTCGGCGCACACATCATCAAGGTGAAGCTGCCGACCGAGCACATCGAACAGGCGGAGGCCGCGAAGGCTTATGCGGCGGCCAAGGTGCCGATCGGTACACTCGCCGAGCGCGTGCGCCACGTGGTGCAGAGCTCGTTTGACGGGCGGCGCGTGGTGATCTTCTCGGGCGGCGCGAAGAAGAGCGACGACGAAGCGGTGTACAACGAAGCGCGCGCCATCCGTGACGGCGGCGGATTCGGCTCCATCATCGGACGCAATTCCTTCCAGCGGCCGCACGAGCACGCCGTGAAGTTTCTCGAGACGATTATGAGGATTTACGGGGGCGAGATCGAATAAATGAGTCATCAGGCCATTGCGTGATTGAGCGATTGAGTCATTAACAGATGTGATCAGTGAGTCAATCGCTCAGTGAGCCGATGACCCGATCATCCGATATCGGGAAGGTTCTCCCCGCCGCGCGGCGAGTATTTCGTGAGGATGTCGTCCAGCGGCTTGGCGGGGGCGGGCGGCTGCTCGGTGCCGCGGATCAGCACGTCCTTGGAGGTTACGGCGTGGCCGTAGAGCCTCTGATTGCCGTCCTCGTCCTGCCGGATGACGGATCCCGCCAGGGAGACGCCGGCAAACAGCCCGCGCGACCGTGAATAAGTGAGCATTTCGGCGTGCAGCTGAATGTCCGTGGCGGCTGCGGCCGTGCGTCCCACCGGACCCGCGGCTGCGGAGACGTCCCCGCCGATCTTCACGCCGCTCTGCAGCAGCTTGCGCACGCCGCCGGCGTTCATCACGATGAAGACCACGTCCGTGGACTGACCGCCGATCTGCAATCCGTAACTCCCACCGTAAATGGTGAACATGGAGGGCGCGCCCCAATGGCCCGTTCCCTTTAGACGGCAGACCAGAGCGCCGCGTCCGAACGAGCCGCCCACCAGGAAGGCCCCCTTCTTTTCGCCCGGAACGATGCCGACGCAGACGGCGCGATCGAGCAGATCCGAAGGGATGGCGTTGTCCGGCGACTGCATGATTTCATTAATGACGTAGGTGGCATTCGCCAGCCGTCCGGCTTCCTTGCTCTTCGCTTGCGCGAAGCAGATGGGAGCGGAGGCGCAAAGCATCACCGCGAATGCCAACGTCTTCCTGACCATAATTCTCCTTGGCGGGAATTCCCGCGGGCGAAGGCAATTGCCGATGTGCTGCGCAATCCCTGCTGCCCCTTGTAAAGATTCGCCCCCCGGCCGCGAAGTTGTCCTACTCCGACCACGGCTGGCCGCCCCGCGGGGAATGATGGTCGAGCGTGCTGTCAAGGGCTAAAGCCCCGGCCGGAGCGTGCACCTCGGATCTCAACAGGATGTCACGGGCGGAAATCTCGCGCCCGTAGAGCATCTTGTTACCTTCTTTGTCCTGCTTGACGATCGCGCCGCTCAGCGAAATTCCGGCGAAGAGCCCACGCGCGCGGGAGTAGCCGAGGATCTCGGCGTGCATCTGCAAATCCGTGGCGCCGGCGCTCGAGCGTCCTACTGGACCGCCGGCCACCGACGCGTCCGCGCCCAACTTCACGCTGTCCTGGATCAACTTACGTGCGCCGTCTGGATTCATCACGATGAAAAGCACGTCCGTGGACTCGCCGCCAATCTGAAATCCAAAGCTGCCGCCGCTCATGACGATCATGGAAGGCGCAGCCCAAGTGCCGGTGCCGCCGTGGCGGCAAACGAGCGCTCCGCGTCCGTAGCTGCCGCCCACGCCGAAGGCGAATTTCTTCTCCGCCGGCACCACACCCACGCAGACTGCCTTGTCGAGCAGGTCCTTTGGCACACCCTTGTCCGGTGCGCTCATGATCTCGCGAAGCACCTGAGCGCTCCGCTCGAGGCGCTCGCCCACTTTAGCCGACTCAACGCCCAGAGCCGCAGTGCATCCCACCACGACGAGAAAGCAGAGAATGGTGAACTTGCACATTGCCCACTCCTTGAGCCGATAAGCCTGATTCCGGAGGGGCGGCCCTTGTGGCCGCCCGATGTGTGCGCAGC
>Ga0335085_10004441_pt1 | contig 23289 bp, 19 predicted proteins | sample Lox_Sample_45_FD_206712 | JGI IMG/M metagenome (GOLD analysis project Ga0335085, IMG submission 206712) | Soil microbial communities from Loxahatchee National Wildlife Refuge, Florida, United States - Lox_Sample_4.5 | ecosystem: Environmental > Terrestrial > Soil > Wetlands | place: USA...
CAGCCGTTCCTGGCCGTCCTCGGCCTGCACGAACAGCGCCGCGCATCGGCCGGGATGCCAGGGCACGGTCTGGACGGCCCGGACCTCGAAGCTGAGCCGGCTCTCCCGCAGCACGTCCCGGGCCGCCTCGATGGCGTCCTGCCAGCCTGCCAGCCGGCCAGCGCCCCACCAGCCGCCCAGCGCCCGCTCGCCCGCCACCACCGCGGCGATGTGCAGTGGCTGGTCCGGCAGCGCCGCCGCCAGGATGGCCACCTCGTCGGGCGTCGGGCCGCGGTCGACCCGGAGGATGGGCGCGGTGCGCGGGCCGCCCGGCAGTTCGCGGAACACCCGGCCGTTCTCGAACAGGCCGATGTCGCCGAAGCCGCGGCCGATGTTACGGGTCAGTACCCGGAGCAGGCCGGGCAGCAGGGTGGTGCGCAGCAGCGGCTCGTCGTCGCTCAGCGGGTTGGCCACCCGCGGTGCCCGGCGGCGCGGGTCGTCCAGCGGCAGCAGCAGCCGGTCGTGATCCGCGGCCGAGCTGAACGGGGTGCTGAGCACCTCGGTGTACCCGGCCAGCGCCAGCGCGCGGCCGGTCTGCCGGCGCAGCCGCTGCTGGTCGGTCAGGCCGCGGCCGGCCGTGGCCCGCGGCATCCGGATCGGGATGTTCTCGTAGCCCTCCAGCCGGATGACTTCCTCGGCCAGGTCCCACGGGTAGCGCAGGTCCGGGCGCCACGACGGGGGCTGGACCGTGAGCCGCGGGCTGGCTGCCCCAGTCACCTCGGTCACCACACAGCCCACCTCGTCCAGCCGGCGCAGCACCGCGTCACGGCCGTAGCTCATCCCGGCCACCTGGTCCGGGTAATCCTGCGCCATCGTGATGGACACCGCCGGCACGTCCACCTGTGCGTGCGTGCAGCCCGGCGGGACGGTGCCGCCACCGAACGTGGCCAGCAGGGCCACTGTCCGCGCGCTGGCCCGGAGCGGCAGCTCACGGTCCACGCCCCGCTCGAAGCGGTAGGACGCCTCGCTGAACAGCTTGTGCCGGCGGCTCATCCGGGCGGTGCCCCGGGCGTCGAAGTGCGCCGCCTCGATGACCAGGTTGCTGGACGTGCCCGAGATCTCGGTGGCCAGCCCGCCCATGGTGCCGGCCAGCGAGATCGCGCCGGACGAGTCGGCGATGACGATGTCCTCGGGGTCGAGGTCCCGTACCACGTGGTCGAGGGTCTCCAGCCGCTCGCCGGGGCGGGCGCGGCGGACCACGATAGGCCCGTTCAGCCTGTCCCGGTCGAACGCGTGCAGCGGCTGGCCGAGCTCGAGCATCACATAGTTCGTGATGTCCACGGCCAGCGACACCGAGCGCTGGCCGGCCCGGGCCAGCCGGACCCGGATGGCCAGCGGCGTGGGCGCCGCCGGGTCGAACCCGCGCACCTCGCGCAGCACGAACCGGTCGCACGCGGTGGGGTCCCCGATGCTGGCCGGGTAGACCTCCGGGGAGACCACCGCGACATCGTCCGGCAGGTCCGCGTCGGCCAGATCGCGGATCGGCAGCTCGTAGGAGATGGCCAGTTCCCGTGCGACGCCGCGGACGGACAGCGCGTAGCCCCGGTCCGGGGTGACCGCGATGTCCAGCACATGGTCAGCCAGGCCCGCGTAGGCCACGAAGTCCGCGCCCAGCGGCGCGTCCGGCGGCAGCACCAGGATGCCGGAGTGATCCTCGCCGATGCCCAGCTCGGCGGCCGAGCAGATCATGCCGTCCGAGACGTGCCCGTAGGTCTTCCGGGCGCTGATCTCGAACCCGCCAGGCAGGCGGGCGCCCGGCAGGGCCAGCGGCACCCGGTCTCCCACGGCGAAGTTGACCGCACCGCAGATGACCCCGCGCGGCCCGGTTCCGCCGGTGGTGACCTGGCAGTACCGCACCGGCTTCTTGAACCCGGTGAGTTCCTCGATGCCGGTCACTTCGGCCACCAGCACACCGGTGATGTCCTGCCCGGCCGGCTCCACCGACTCGACCTCCAGGCCGGCCGCGGTGAGCCGCCGGGCTACGTCGGCCGGGTCCTGATCCGGCGCCAGGCCGGCCGCCTCGGCCAGCCAGGACAGTGGGAGCCGCATCAGGCCTCCATCCCGAACGCGCGGCTGAACCGCACGTCGCCTTCCAGGGTGTCCCTGATGTCGGCCACCCCGTCGCGGACCATCAGGGTGCGGTCGATGCCCAGGCCGAACGCGAAGCCGCTGTACCGGTCCGGGTCGATGCCGCAGGCGATCAGCACCCGGGGGTTGACCATGCCGCAGCCGGCCAGCTCGATCCAGCCCTGGGAGCGGCATACCCGGCATGGCGCCCCGCCCGGCCGGGTGGACGCTCCCCGGCAGATGTGGCACTCCATGGACACGTCCGCGGACGGCTCGGTGAACGGGAAGAAGTCGGGCCGCAGCCGGGTGCGCAGGCCTTCGCCGAACATCGCGGTCACGAACGCGCTGACCGCGCCGCGCAGGTCGGCCATGGTCAGCCCCTCGTCCACGGCCAGGCACTCGATCTGGTGGAACACCGGGCTGTGCGTGGCGTCCAGCGCGTCGCTGCGGTAGCACGTGCCCGGGCTGACCACGTACAGCGGCAGCGGCCGGGTCAGCATGGCCCGGATCTGCACCGGCGAGGTGTGCGTGCGGAGCACCACCCCAGACCGGTCCGACCCGTCCGGGCCGGCCATGAACAGGGTGTCCTGCATCTCCCGGGCCGGGTGATCGGGCGGGAAGTTGAGCGCGTCGAAGTTGTACCACTCCGCTTCGACTTCGGGGCCTTCGGCGATCTCGTAGCCCATGGCGACGAACACGTCGGACAGCCGCTCGCCGAGCGTGGTCACCGGGTGCCGGGCGCCGGCCGGCTGCCGGTCCCAGGGCAGCGTGACATCGACGGTCTCCTCGATCAGGACCCGCTGGTCCCGCTCGGCTTCCAGGTCGGCCTGGCGGGCCGCGAGCGCGTCGCTGACCTCGCGCAGCGCCGCACCGACCCGCTTGCCTGCCTCGGCCCGGGCCTCCGGCGGCAGCGCGCCGATCTCGGCCCGCGCGGCGGCCAGGGGTGACCGGTCCCCGGCGTGCGCCAGCCGGGCCGCCTTGAGCTCGTCAAGGGTGCGCGCGGCGGCGATGGCCGCCAGCGCCTCATCCCGGTTGCGGTCGACTTCCCTGGCGGACAGGGCGGTCACCTCCACGGGGTCGTACTGCTTGTTCGGTGCCGACATCGCTTCGCTTCCTGCTGCGTCCTGGCCCGCTCACGCGAGGCCAGCTGGGTCTGGGATTACCGGGCACTGGTACACGCTGACGTGGGCAGCCACCGATGCCGGATGAGGCCCGCGCCAGGGCGGGAGACCGGTCGTGGCCGCCGCGCTGCGCCCGCCAGCTACCCGAAGTCGGGCAGTCCGGCGGGCATGGTAAATCGGAATTCGGCACCGCCGCCGGGAGCGCTCTGCACCGTGATCGAGCCACCATGGGCCTCGACCAGGCCCTTCACGATGTACAGGCCCAGCCCGGCCCCGCCGCGCCGCTTGGCCCGCCAGAACTGGCGGAAGATCCGCGGGACCAGATCCGGCGGTATGCCGTCGCCCTCGTCACGGACGCTGACCGCGACCGCCGTAGCCTGAGCACCGGCCCGGCTGACCGCGCGCGGGCCGAAGGTGTCGGCTGGCTGTACCACGATTGTCACCGTACCAGCACCGTGCCGCACCGCGTTTTCCACCAGGTTGCCGAGGATCTGGTCCACCTTGTCGGCATCCAGCCAGGTCTCCGGCAGCTCACTGGGGACTTCGACACGGAACCGCTCCGGCGGGTCGCCCGCAGCCACCCGGCCGGCCACGATCTTCTCCGCCCGGTGCGGGATGTCCACCAGCTGACGGTGGATCTCGATCCGGCCGGCCTCGATTCGCGACACGTCGAGCAGCTCGGTGATCAGCCGGGTGACCCGGTCCGCGTCCGCGTTGACGGTCTCCAGCATCACCCGCTTCTGGTCATCGGTGAACCGGGTCCACTTGGCCAGCAACGTGGCGGTGAAGCCCTTCACGCTGGTCAGCGGGGAGCGGAGCTCATGGGCCACGGTGGAGACCAGGTCGGCCCGGCTGCGCTCCAGCCGGGCCCGCTGCTGGGCACCGCGCAGGGTGACCACGATGCGCTGCACCGCCCCCGGCTGCACCGGGCCAGGCCAGGCCATCCCGGGCTTGCCGCGGGGTACCCGCACGTAGCCCATGGTGACCAGGAACTCGGTGCCGTCCGGCATGAGCAGCGGAATCTCGGGGTGCCTCGTGCGGGTGGACAGGCCCTGGTACGGGTCGGCACACGCCCACCAGCTGCGGCCCTCGGTGTCGTGCAGCGGCAGGACCTGCCGGATGTCCCGGCCGACCGCGTCCGGCGCGGCGATGCCGGTGAGCCGCTCGGCGGCCTGGTTGAACACGACGATCCGGCCCGCGTGGTCGGCGACGACGAGGCCGTCCGGCAGGTCGTCCGGGCAGACCGCACCACCGGACACCACCCCGGCCGGCACGCTGGCCAGCCGGGCCGCCCGGTCGGGCATGAGCCTGTCCATCTGACCGCCGCCTCCGTCCGGCCTTCGGGAGCTTCCTGTGCTCTGCTGGGTGCTGCGCCTGCGAATGACGCAACGTGATCAGACTCTAGCGCCTGTGCGACGGGCAGCGGCAGCCCCCCGGGCCGGCCGTTCCCAGCACGTCACTGCTCCCCCAGTGATCAGGCCCCGTGTTAAGGGCCCGTGTTAAGCGCCGGCGTCCGGGGCCGGTGTTCAGGCCGCTGGGGTGAAAGGGGCCGGGGAGGTGGGTGGGGCGGAGCGCTGGCCCTGGGCCCGGGCCGAGGAGTACAGGCAGACCGCCGCGGCGGCGGCCAGGTTCAGGCTCTCCGCGCGGCCGTAGATTGGCACCGCGACGGTGTCGTCGGCCAGCGCGCGGACCTCGGCCGGCAGGCCCCAGGCCTCGTTGCCGAACAGCCAGCCGGTGCCGCGGCTGAGGGTGCCCGCCGCCTGCAGGTCATCGAGGGTGGTGCGGGCGCCGCCGTCGGCCGCCAGCACCCGCAGCCCGGCCGTGCGCAGCGCCTGGACCGCGTCGGGCACCGGCGTGCCGGTGATCACCGGCAGGTGGAACAGGCTGCCCGCGGACGCGCGGACGCACTTGCTGTTGTACGGGTCCACCGAGGACCCGGCGAACAGGACCGCGTCCGCGCCCGCCGCGTCGGCGGTGCGCAGCACGGTGCCGGCGTTGCCCGGGTCGCGGACGTTAGCCAGGATCACCACGAGCCGGAGCGCGGCGCCCGCCCCGGTCACCGCGGCCAGCGGCACGTCGACGAACCGGCAGACGGCCAGCACCCCCTGCGGGGTGACGGTCTGGGCCAGCTCGGCCATGACCTCGCCGCTGACCGGGTGCACCTCGGCGCCCTGGGCGGCGGCGAGGCGGGCCAGTTCGCCGTAGCGGCCCTGCGCGGCCGCCGTGACGAACAGCTGGGTCACCACGTCACCGGCGGCCAGCGCCTCACCCACCGCCTGCGGGCCCTCGGCCAGGAAGGCCCGGGCCCGCTGGCGGAGCGCCCGCTTGCCGAGCTGGCGAGCCACTTTCACCCGGGGCGACCGGATGCTGGTCAGCTCGGTGCCCGCCGACTGCATCAGATCGCCCCCGCGTGCTGCGCCGGGCGGCGTCAGGCGGCCGCGCTGGCCGCGTCCGGGCCAGCTTCGGCCAGTGCCGTCTTGGCCACCTCGACCAGGGCCGAGAACGCGGCCGGGTCGCTCACCGCGAGCTCGGCCAGCATCCGGCGGTCGACCTCGACGTCGGCCAGCTTGAGGCCCTGCACGAACCGGTTGTAGGTGATGCCGTCGGCGCGTGCCGCGGCGTTGATGCGCTGGATCCAGAGCCGCCGGAACGCACCCTTCCGGTCCTTGCGGTCCCGGTAGGCGTACGTCATCGAGTGCAGGACCTGCTCCTTGGCCTTGCGGTAGAGCCGGGAGCGCTGGCCCCGGTAACCGCTCGCCCGCTCAAGGACAACCCTGCGCTTCTTGTGGGCGTTGACAGCCCGCTTCACGCGTGCCATTTCACTGACTCCCTTGAGGGCCGGGCCGGGTTACTTCCCCAGCAGCTTCTTGGTCTTCCTGACGTCCGCTGGTGCCAGCGTCAGGTCGTTGCTCAGCCGCCGGGTTCGCCGGCTCGACTTGTGCTCCAGCAGGTGGTTCTTGTTGGCGCGGCGGCGCATCACCTTGCCGGTCCCGGTGATGCGGAACCGCTTGGCCGCACCGCTGTGCGTCTTCATCTTCGGCATGGTGCCGTTGTCTCCATGTTCGTTGCGTGCCGTGGCGGCACTATGCCCCGGATGCCTCCCGGCATCCGCTGTCTGTGGTGCCCCCGGCTGCTAAGTCTGAGGTGCGGTCCTGCCCTCGCTCAGGCGCCTGCCTGCTCCGCCGGGCCAGTGCCGTTCTGGTGGCCAGCGTTGTTCTGGCTGGCGTTGTTCTGGCTGGCACTGTTCTGGCTGGCACCGGGCTGGCCGGCCGGGCTGGCCGCCGGGCGGCGCGGCCGGGGCACCGGCCTGGGCGCCTCAGCCGCCACGTCCCGGGACGTGGTGCGGTCGGACTTGGACTCGCTCTTCTTCCGGTGCGGCCCGATCACCATGATCATGTTCCGGCCGTCCTGCTTGGGCTGGGACTCAACGAAGCCCAGCTCCTCGACGTCGCCGGCCAGGCGCTGCAGCAGCCGGAACCCGAGTTCGGGCCGGGACTGCTCGCGTCCGCGGAACATGATGGTCACCTTGACCTTGTCACCTTGCTTGAGAAACCGCTCAACGTGACCCTTTTTGGTCCCGTAGTCGTGCGGGTCGATCTTCGGCCGGAGCTTGATCTCCTTGATGACCGTCTGCGCCTGGTTCTTGCGCGACTCGCGGGCCTTGAGCGCGGACTCGTACTTGAACTTTCCGTAGTCCATGAGCTTGCAGACCGGCGGGCGCGCGGTGGGCGCAACCTCCACCAAGTCGAGGTCCGCTTCCTGAGCCAGCCGGAGCGCGTCGTTCAGTGCGACGATTCCGACCTGCTCGCCGTTGGGACCGACGAGCCGCACTTCGGGGACGCGGATGCGGTCGTTGATACGGGGTTCGGCGCTGATGTGACCTCCTTGGGCCTGGTCCCCGCCCGGGCAGGGTGCCCGGATCGGCTGCGCTGCGACCATCCCGCGGAACTCTTCCCCGGCGGCGTCTTCCTGCCGGACGAAAAAGGGCCCCGCATCGGTGCATGCGAAGCCCACCTAACGCCACCACCCCCGCCGCGGATCCCGCGACAGGGAAAGTGATCGGCCGGAACTGGCAGCCCCGTGATCGGTGACCGCCAATGGCGGCCACGACCGGGGCCGTTCGCCCGGCCTGCCTGGCCAGCCCAGGAGGCCTGGCAGGCTACCCGCCAGCCTTACGGCCGGCTAGGTGGGAGGTGGTCCTCCGCTTGCACGCCCAGCACGGACATGCCGGGCTGGTCGTCAGTAAGACTAACAGCAATTTGCGGCCCGGTGGTATTCCCGTCCACCGCCGGGCCGGACGCCACCCCGGCCCGGGACGCCAGCCCGGGCCGGGCCCGCTGAGTCAGCTGGTCGGCGCGGTGGTCCCGGTGTCCGACGCGCTGGGCGTGGGAGTCGGGGTGGGGCTGGACGGCGTCGGCGTCGGGGTGGGCGTGGGGCTGGATGGGGTCGGCGTCGGTGTCGGGCTCGACGGCGTCGGCGAGGGGGTGGGCGTGCCCGACTTGGCCGGGGTGGGGCTGGGCGAAGCCGTCTTCGACTTCGACGGTGACGGCTGGCCCGAGGTGTGCTTCGATCCGCTCGGCCGGGCGGTCAGCGTCCCGCCCGCCTGGGCCTGGCGCAGCTGCTCGCCGCCCTGGTGGCCACCGCGCGACTGCGCGGACGCGGGCGGGCTGGCCGACGGGGCCGGCCGGGCCGAGGGCGCCACCGGCGCCAGCGCGGTGACGGCGGGCGATCCCGACTTGGGCAGCGTGTTCGACACCAGCACCGCGCCGCCGCCGAACACCGCGAACACCGCGATCAGCACCCCGGCCGCCGGGATGAACGTGCCGGGCCCGTGCGCGGCGGCCAGCCGGTCCAGCGGCACCGGGAACCCGGACCGGGCGAACGGCTCCGCCCGCCGGGCCAGCTGGCCCCGGAGCACGGCCGCATCCGGCGAATCATCCTTGACCAGGGTCAGCACCTGGTCCCGCAGGCCGGCCGGCAGCTCCGGCACGGGCAGCTTGCCCAGCAGGGCCATCGGGCTCAGCTCGCGGCGGCGCCGCTCACCGCACCAGTCGCACCCGGCGATGTGCCGGGCCACCTGTTTGCGGAGGGCCGGGGTCAGCTCCCCATCCCAGCTGGCCAGGATCTGGGCCAGTTCGGCACACGACCCGTGCCGGGACCGGGTGACCAGCAGCGTGCCCAGCGCGCTCTCCAGGTGGGCGCGGCCACGGGCGGCCAGTGCCCGCGCCTGGTTGCGCGGCACCCCGAGCGCGTCGGCCAGGTCCGCGCCATAGAACGCGTGGCGCATGCTGAGCTCGACGATCTCCCGGTCATCGGGACTCAGCCCGGCCAGCGCGGCCTGGACCAGCTCGCGCAGCTCGGCCTCGTCCAGCGCGGCGCCGAAGTCGGTGGTGTCGTCGCCGGGGTTCCCGCTGCCCTGGTCTAACGTCGCCGCTTCCCGGCTGGCCAGCTGGCGCCGGCACTCGTTCCTGGCCACCGCGTAGAGCCACGGCCGCAGGCGGCTGGGCGCGCGCAGCCCGCCCAGCCGGACCGCCGCGATCACGAACGTGTCGTGCACCGCGTCGGCCGCCTCGGCCGGCTCGCTCAGCAGTGACCGGCTGTACGCGTAAATCCCCGGGGCGTAGTGATCGTAGGCGGCGCCCAGCGCCACCGGATCATTAGCCACAATCCCCGCAACCATCCCCCCATCACGCATGTGATCACGCTATGTGCCCAGCCTGGGCACGTCCACCCGAATGGGATTGCAATCCCCTTACCGGCCCCTTACCGGCGCGCTGCCAGCGCGGCCAGCCCGGCCGCGCGCATCGCCTCGACCGGGGCCGATTTGCCGGTCATCAGCTCGACCTGGTGGGCGGCCTGGTGCAGCAGCAGCGCGAACCCGCCAGCCGTGGGCACCCCGGACTCCTGCGCGGCGGCGGCCAGCGCGGTGGGCCAGGGGTGGTACACCACGTCGAGCACGCAGCCCGGGCGGAACTGGCCCTGCCGGATGCGGTCCGCGTAGTGGTCGGCCGCGCCCGCCGGGGCGGTGGAGATGAGCAGCCCGGGCGCGGGCTGCTCCGGGTCGCCGAACGGGGCCAGCCGGACCGGCAGGCCCAGCCGGTCCGCCGCGGCCAGCAGGTCACCGGCCCGCCGGGGATCGCGGACCGCCGCCGTGGCCTGGCGGGCGCCCAGCCCGCGCACCGCGGCCAGCGCCGAGCACGCGGTCGCGCCGCCACCGAGGATGAGCACCGGGCCCGGGTCGGCCGGCAGCGGGCCGGCCGCCTCAGTGATCGCGGTGATCATGCCGGGCACGTCGGTGTTGTGCCCGTGCCGCAGCCCGGCGTCGAAGCACACGGTGTTGGCCGCACCGACGTCGGCCACCAGCGGCCCGGCGTCGTCCAGCAGGCTGAGCACGGCCCGCTTGAGCGGCATGGTCAGGGACAGCCCGGCCCACTCCGGCCCGCACCCGGCGAGCAGCCCGGGCAGCCCGGCCTCGTCGCACTCGATGGCCTGGTAGGACCAGCCGGCCAGGCCGAGCACCTGGTAGGCGGCCCGGTGCAGCACCGGGGACAGCGAGTGCGCGATCGGCGCTCCGAGCACCGCAGCTTTCATGGTCCCCGGAATTTAGCCGGCGCCGGTGTGCGTGCCGGTGCCGGTACCGGTGCTGCCGTACTTCGCCACGGCGGCGTCGAACGCGGTGGCGTTGTCAAAGAACAGCGTCTGTCCGGTGGTCGAGTTGATGGTCAGGAAGTACAGCAGGTTACCGTGCGCCGGGTGCAGCGCCGCCTCGATGGCGAGCCTCCCCGGGCTGTCGATCGGCCCCGGCGGCAGGCCCGCGTGCAGGTACGTGTTGTACGGCGACGGGAACGTGGTGCTGAACGCGGCGTTGCTGTGCTTCAGGCTCATCGCGTACAACACGGTCGTGTCGAGCTGCAGCTTGATCGGCGGGACCGCGTTGAGCCGGTTGTAGACCACCTCGGCGATCTTCGCGTACTGCGACGGGATCTTGCCCTCGGCCTCGATGATGCTGGCCACGGTGATCACCGCGCCCTCGCCCTCGTGGCCCTTGGCCGCCGCCGCGGGCAGGCCGATGCTGGCCGCCTGCTGGTTGAACTGCTGCACCATGCTCTTCAGCACGGCCGTCGGCGAGGTCCCCGGCTGGATGTCGTAGGTGGCCGGGAACAGGTAGCCCTCCGGCCTGCCGTGCGCGAACGCGGGCAGGCCCAGGTCCGCGGGGTGCGCGATGGCCTGCTCGTATCCCTTGAGGTTGCCGGTCTCCTGGCCCAGCCGCATGATGATCTGCGACAGCCGGAATCCCTCCGGGATGGTCACCTTGGTCTGCACCCGGCTGGACGGCATGAGCAGCAGGGCCAGCGCCAGCGAGGCCTGCATGTGCTTGTGCACCCGGTAGGTGCCGGGTTCCAGCGCGTTGCCCTTGGGGCTGGCCTTGGCCGCGTTGGAGAACGCGCGGGCGCTGGCCACCACGCCCAGCGCGGCCAGCCGCTCGCCCACCGAAGTGGCGCTCTGCCCCGGCTTGATCTGCACCAGCACGGTGCCGGTGCCCGACCCGGAGAAGTCCGGCGGGTTGATGTAGGTCCGGTAATAGTGGTAGATCACCACACCGCCGGCCCCGGCGATGAGCACGAACACCATCAGCGAGGCCAGGATCGCGACGCGGCCGCGGCGCCGCCGCTTGCGCCCGCCCGGGCTGGCCGGCCGCCCACCGCCACGGCGGCCCTTCCTGCTCTCGTTGAGCCCGGGCAGCAGGTCACGGCGGTCGCTCTCGTCGGACCAGGCCGGGGGCTGGGCGCCCTCCCCGTACCAGCTGCGCTCCCCGGTAGCCGGGTACTCCCCCGACTCCTGCGGGTCAAGCTCCAGATCACGTGGGTCGTCCACGTAGCCCTCATACCCCGGATACCCAGGATCACCATCCTGCGCGCGGCCGGATCCGCGGCGCGGCGGCGCGAGGTCGGCGCGGCCGTCACCATAGGACGCGGCGCTGGGCATCGGCCCGGAGGCGGTGCTGGACCAGTCGTAGTCCGGCAGCGGGGGCAGCGGGCCGGACGGGTGGCCGGGCCCGGGCATGGCCGCGGGCGGCGGCGGGAACTCGCCGGACGTGTCCCGGCCGGCGTCCCAGGACGGCTCAGCCCAGGACCGCGGCCCGGGGGTGGGCTCATCCCACGGCTGCTGCTCCCAAGCTTGCTCACCGCGGGCTTGCTCACCGCGCCGGCCGCCGTAGGACTGGTCGTCCCACGACTGGCGCTCCCAGCGTTCCGGCGCCATCGGCTCGGCCGCGGGCCGCCGGGACACCGGGTCGCCGTTCAGCGGATCTGGTCCCCAGGTGTACGGGTCGGGCTGCTGCGCTGGCCCGGGCGGCGGTTCCGCGCCGGGGTCACGGCCGGCCCACCCGGACTGCTCTGGGTAGCCACCGCTGCCCGGATAGTCGCCCTGGGCTGGGTAGCCGCCGCTCGCCGGGTAGCCGCCGGTGTCGCTGGCGTACCGTTCGCCGCCGGGCGCGCGGTCGTTCCACCCATCGTCGTCGGACGGGTAGCCATCCCCGTGGTACTGCTCGCCCTTGTCAGCCGGCGGCGGGTAATTCCCCGGCTCCCAGTCCTGCTCTCCCTGTGTCCCCCGCCGCGCGTGGCGGCTCACCCAGTCTCCCCAGGTGGCGGGGAGACCGGATGCCCGGCCGGCCGGCCGGTGGCGCGCTCGGCGTCCAGCGCTCCCTGCAGCAGCAGGGCGGCCGCGGCCTGATCCACCACGGGCCGCCGGGCCCGTGATCCCTTGCCGCCCTGGCGCAGCGCGTCATGCGCCAGCACGGTGGTGAACCGTTCATCGACCAGCCGCACCGGCAGCGGGTTAAGCCGGCCGGCCAGCGTGGCCGCGAAGTCCATGGCCGCCGCCGCCGCGGCCCCGGCGCGCCCGGACAAGCTGGTGGGCAGCCCGACGATGACCTCGATGGCCTGGTGCGTCAGCGTCAGGCTGACCAGGCTGTCGATGTCACCGGGGCCGCGCGGCACGGTGGTCAGCGGGCTGGCCAGCAGGCCATCGGGATCGCTGCGGGCGACACCGATCCTGGCCGAGCCATAGTCGACACCGAGCCGCACACCGGTCCTCAGCGCCGAACTCCGCACGTCAGCGGCCTCATCGGCGTAACGGGATGGCTGCAGCACGGTTCAACCGTACGCCAACCGATCACGCTATGTCCCTCACAACCGCCCGAACCACAGCAAAAGCATCGGCGATTGCCTGGTCAGACCGCTCGCCTTGCGGCGCGCCGCCGCCCTGCGCGATATCGTCCCGGCCGCCGCCGCCTCCGCCCAGTGCCCCGGCGGCCGTGCGGACCAGCGCCCCGGCGACCAGGCCGAGCCCGCGCGCGGCCTCGTTGACCGCCACCACGATGGCGGGCCGGTCGGCAGGCACGCCCGCGATCAGCACCACGGCGGGCCGCTGCTGCGGCAGCCGGCCGCGCACGTCGAGAGCGAGCTTGCGGATGCCGTCAGCTGTGGTCCCGTCCGGTACCTGGTGCGCGACGAACGCCACCTGGCCGGCGTCCTCGGCGCTGGCGGCCAGGCCGGCCGCCGCGCCGAGCACCTGCTCGCTGCGCAGCCGCTCCAGGTCACGCTCGGCCTCCCGCAGGCGGCTGACCAGCCCGGCCACCCGGTCGGGCAGGTCCTCCCGGCGGGTTTTCAGCTGCTCGGTGAGCTGGCTGACCAGCACGCTCTCCCGGGCCAGGTAGCGGAAGGCATCGGTGCCCACCAGGGCCTCCACCCGGCGTACCCCGGTCCCGATGGACGACTCGCCGAGGATCTTGACCAGGCCGAGCTGGCCGGAGTGGGCCACGTGGGTGCCGCCGCACAGCTCGCGGGAGTAGTCACCGACCTCGACGACCCGGACCTCGTCGCCGTACTTCTCGCCGAACAGGGCGATCGCGCCCATCGAGCGGGCCTCGTCGATGGGGGTGACGAACGCGCGCACCGCGAGGTCGTCGATGAGCACCTGGTTGACTTCGTCCTCCACGTCGCGCAGCACCGAGGGTGGCACCGCCCCGGCCGCGGTGAAGTCGAAGCGCATCCGGCCGGGCGAGTTCTCCGAGCCGGCCTGGGCCGCGGATTCGCCCAGCGCGCCGCGGAACGCCCGGTGCACCATGTGCGTGGCGGTGTGTGAGCGCGAGATGGCCCGCCGCCTGGCGATGTCGATCTCCGCCTCGGCGGCCGCGCCGACCACCACCTCACCGCTGGCCACCACGCCGCGGTGCACGATGAGCCCGGGCACCGGCTGCTGCACATCGCGGACCTCGATCAGGCCGCCGGGCGCGCCCGGCGCGCTGGCCACCCGGATCAGGCCGGCGTCCGCCAGCTGGCCGCCGCCCTCGGCGTAGAACGGCGTGCGGTCCAGCACCACTTCCACGTCGGTGCCGGCGCCGGCCGCGGGCACGCTCACCCCGTCGGCCAGCAGCCCGGTGATGGTCGCCTCCCCGGACGTGAAGTCGTACCCGGTGAACGTGACCGGCCCCGACTTGCTCAGCAGGCTGGACAGCACGGAGATGTCCGCGTTCCCGGTCTTCTTGTCCAGCGAGTCCTGCTTGGCCCGCTGCCGCTGCTCGGCCATCAGCCGCCGGAACCCGTCCTCGTCCACGGCCAGGCCCTGCTCGTTGGCCATCTCCAGGGTGAGGTCGATCGGGAAGCCGTAGGTGTCGTGCAGCTGGAACGCCTGGTCGCCGGACAGGGTCGCGGCCCCGCGCCGCCGGGTCTCGCCGACCGCCGCGTCGAACATGGCCGAGCCGGTGCGCAGCGTGGTCAGGAACGTGCTCTCCTCGGCGTCGATCACGCCCAGGATCCGCGGGGCCTCGGTGCGCAGCTCGGGGTACAGGTCGGCCATCGCGTTCAGCGCGGTGTCGGCCAGGTCGTGCAGGTAGCGGCCGTCGCTGCCGCCGCCGCGCTGGCCGCCGGCCAGCAGCCGCAGGTTGTAGACGCTGCGCCGCAGGATGCGCCGCAGCACGTAGCCGCGGGCCTCGTTGGACGGCAGCACGCCGTCGCCGACCAGCATCACGGCCGTGCGGACATGGTCGGCGACCACCCGCAGCGCCACGTCGGAACGGTGGTCCCGGCCGTACTTCTGCTCGGTCAGCTCGGCCGCCTTGTCCAGCACCTTCCACAGCGTGTCGACCTCGTAGATGTTGTCCACGCCCTGCAGGATCGCGGCCATCCGTTCCAGGCCCATGCCGGTGTCGATGTTGCGCTTGGGCAGGTCGCCCAGGATGGGCCAGCCCTCCTTGCCCGCTCCCTCGCCCCGCAGGTACTGCATGAAGACGAGGTTCCACACCTCCAGGTAGCGGTCCTCGTCCACGATCGGGCCGCCGTCCAGGCCGTAGTCAGGGCCGCGGTCGTAGTAGATCTCCGAGCACGGCCCGCACGGCCCGGGCACGCCCATCGACCAGTAGTTGTCGGCCATGCCACGGCGCTGGATCCGGCTTTCCGGCACCCCGACGACCTCATGCCAGATGCGGAACGCCTCGTCGTCGTCGAGGTACACGGTGGCCCACAGCCGCTCCTCGGGGAAGCCGAACCCGCCGTCGGCTTCCGGCGTGGTGAGCAGCTCCCAGGCGAACGGGATGGCCTGCTCCTTGAAGTAGTCGCCGAACGAGAAGTTGCCCAGCATCTGGAAGAACGTGCCGTGCCGGGTGGTCTTGCCGACCTCCTCGATGTCCGGCGTGCGGACGCACTTCTGGCAGCTGGTGGCCCGGTTGAACGGCGGGGTGGCCTGGCCCAGGAAATACGGCTTGAACGGCTGCATGCCCGCGTTCACCAGCAGCAGCGTGGGATCGTCGGCGATCAGCGAGGCGGACGGGACGACGGTGTGCCCGCGGTTCTCGAAATAGGTAAGGAAACGGCGGGCGATCTCTGCCGACTCCATCAACGGCCATCCTCTGTTTGATCGGGCCCAGCGCGGCCCGGCCCAGGGTGGCCGGGTCCAGTGTGGTCTGGGTCGGTGTGGTCGGGGCGCCCTTCCAGGGCCGGGCGCGAGGCCTGGAGCTGGCGCTGGCGGTAGATCTGCATGCCCTCACGCACGTCCCCGGCGAAGCCGGCTATCTCCCGTGCGCGCGGCCCCGGCATGATCGCGCGCGCCACGGCGGTGGCCCGCCGGTAGGCGGTGATGCCGAGCACCGCGCCGAGGGTCAGCCAGAACAGCCGCCGGATCACCGCCGTCCCCCGCCTTCGATCGCCCGCCCCGCCTCGCCGCGGAGCGGCGGCCGGGAGGGTCCGGGGGGGCGTCCCCCCGGACCAGCACTGCGCAATTCGGCGGCGTGCCGCACACCGTAGACGAGCGCGGAGACCCGCGCGAACCGGGACCCGGCCTGCGCGGCGGCCAGCTTGGCCAGCGGCGCGAACTGGGTCACCCGGCCGGTGAGCTCGGCCATGTTGCCCGCCACCTGGTCCATGCTCGCGGTGATCTCGTCGGTCCGGCTGAGCTGGCCGGCCGTGGCGTCGAGGGTGGCGTGCGCGCGTTCGATGACCGCGTCGCTGCTCTCCCGCAGCCCGGTGACGGCCGCGGACGTCTGGTTGATCAGCCGGGCCAGCTTCACCAGCACGTACACCGCCGCGGCCACCAGGACCGCCCAGCAGAAGGCGGCGGCGATGACCGCCACCCAGACCGCGTTCAGCATGCCTGCTCCCTCATCTGCCTGACCCTATCTCGCGGTAGCCGCCCGCATCGCGGGACCAGGGCGGCTCCACCCTGCCCGCGGCGGTTACGAGCCGTCCGGCGCCGCGGGCTTGTCCAGGATGGCCCGGATCCTTTCCGTGCGCTCGGCGTAGCGGGCCTCCGCGCCGTGCCGGGACGGTTCGTAGTACCGCCGGCCGGCCAGCGCGTCCGGCGCGTACTGCTGCGCCACCACGCCGTCCGGGAAGTCGTGCGGGTACTCGTAGCCCTGGCCGTGCCCCAGGCGGCCTGCGCCCGGGTAGTGCGCGTCGCGCAGATGCGGCGGCACCGGGCCGGCCAGCCCGGCCCGGACGTCGGCCTGGGCCGCGCCGATGGCCTTGATGACCGAGTTGGATTTGGGCGCCAGGGCCAGGTGGATGGTGGCCTGGGTCAGGTTGATCCGGGCCTCAGGCAGCCCGACGAACTCGACCGCGTGCGCCGCGGCCACGGCCACCCCCAGCGCGGACGGGTCGGCCATCCCGACGTCCTCGCTGGCGTGCACGATCAGCCGCCGGGCGATGAACCGCGGGTCTTCGCCCGCCTCGATCATCCGGGCCAGGTAGTGCACGGCCGCGTCCGCATCACTGCCCCGGATGCTCTTGATGAACGCGCTGATCACGTCGTAGTGCTGGTCGCCCGCCCGGTCGTAGCGGACGGCCGCGCGGTCCACCGCCCGTTCCAGGGTCGCGGTGTCGATGACCGCGCCGGGGGCCAGCCCGAGCGAGGCCGACTCCAGGTAGGTCAGCGCCCGCCGGGCATCCCCGCTGGCCAGCCGGATCAGGTGGGCCAGCGCATCGTCGTCCAGGGTGGCCACGCCGGCCAGCCCCCGCTCGTCGGTGAGCGCCCGCCTGATGACCTCCCGCATGTCGTCGTCGCTGAGCGGTTCCAGGGTGAGCAGCAGGGACCGCGACAGCAGCGGGCCGACCACCGAGAACGACGGGTTCTCGGTGGTCGCGCCGATGAACGACACCCAGCGGTTCTCCACCGCGGGCAGCAGCGCGTCCTGCTGCGCCTTGTTGAACCGGTGCACCTCGTCGATGAACAGCACGGTCTGCCGGCCGGTCAGGCCAAGCTCACGGCGGGCCGCCTCGATCGCCGCCCGGACGTCCTTGACCCCGGCGGTGACCGCGGACAGCTCGGTGAACCGCCGCCGGGTCACCTGGCTGATCACGTGGGCCAGGGTGGTCTTGCCGGTGCCCGGTGGGCCCCACAGCACCACCGACATGCCCGCGTCGTGCTCGGCCAGCTTGCGCAGCGGGGTGCCGGGGCCGGTCAGGTGGGCCTGGCCGACCACCTCGTCCAGGGTGCGCGGGCGCATCCGCACGGCCAGCGGCGCGGCCGCCCGGGCCGCCTCCTCCTCAGCCGCGTCGAACAGGCTCCCCGCCTGCCCGCCACCGTCCGTGCTCGGTACCACAGCCCGACACTATGTCTTCGGTGGAGGTGAGCGTTATTCAGATACCTGTGCGGGGTTCCGTCCGTGCCTGCTGCGCACCGGCCGCTCGCCCGGGCCTGCCGGCCCGGGCTCACTAGCCGGTCTGAATAACGCTCACGGGCTGGCCTGTCAGACAGGCCGGGCCGGCTGCTCAGGCCGGGCCGGCTGCTCAGGCCGGGCGTCGATGCCGGCCTCACGGCGCTGCTCGGCGGTGATCGGGGTGGGCGCGCCGGTGAGCGGGTCGGCCCCGGACGCGGCCTTCGGGAACGCGATCACGTCCCGGATCGTGTCCCGCCCGGTCAGCAGCATGATCAGCCGGTCCCAGCCGAACGCGATCCCGCCGTGCGGCGGCGGCCCGAAGCGCAGCGCGTCGAGCAGGAAGCCGAACTGCGACCGCGCCTCCTCGGGCGCCAGGCCGATCACGTCGAAGACCTTCTGCTGCAGGTCAGGCCGGTGGATACGGATCGAGCCGCCGCCGATCTCGGTGCCGTTGCAGACCATGTCGTAGGCGTCGGCCAGCGCGCCGCCCGGCTCGTCGGCGAACTTGCCCGCCCACTCGGGCAGCGGCGCGGTGAACGGGTGGTGCACCGCGGTCCAGCCGCCGGTCCCGTCCTCCTCGAACATGGGCGCGTCCACCACCCAGGTGAACGCCCATGCCTCCGGGTCAATGAGGCCGAGCCGGTCGCCGATCTCCAGCCGGGCCGCGCCGAGCAGCGACCGGGCCTGCTGCGGCGGGCCGGCCGCGAAGAACACGCAGTCCCCCGGGCCCGCACCGGCCGCGGCGGCCAGGCCGGCCCGCTCCTCCGCGGACAGGTGCTTGGCCACCGGCCCGGAGTCGGACACCTCGCCCTCGGCGCCGATCAGCACGTAGGCCAGCCCGCGGGCCCCGCGCGCCCGGGCCCACTCCTGCCAGCCGTCCAGCTCACGCCGGGTCTGGCTGGCCCCGCCGGGCATGACCACCGCCCCGACGTAGGGGGCCTGGAAGACGCGGAACGTGCTCTGCGCGAAGTAGCTGGTCAGCTCCGTCAGCTCACAGCCGAACCGCAGGTCCGGCTTGTCCGAGCCGAACCGGGTCATCGCGTCGGCGTACGTCATCCGCGGCACCGGCCGTGGCAGCTGGTAGCCCGCGATCTCGGACCACAGCCGGCCGACCAGGTCTTCGGCCACGGCGATGACGTCATCGCGGGTGATGAAGCTCATCTCGATGTCCACCTGGGTGAACTCCGGCTGCCGGTCGGCACGGAAGTCCTCGTCCCTGAAGCACCGGGCCAGCTGCCAGTACCGCTCGAAGCCGCCGACCATGAGCAGCTGCTTGAACAGCTGCGGCGACTGCGGCAGCGCGTACCAGTGCCCGGGGCGCAGCCGCACCGGGACCAGGAAGTCCCGTGCCCCTTCCGGGGTCGACCTGGTCAGGTCCGGGGTCTCCAGGTACACGAAGCGGTGCCCGCGCAGCACGTCGCTGAGCAGGTACCCGGCCTCGGACCGGGTGCGCAGCGCGGCCGCCGTCTCGGCCCGGCGCATGTCCAGGTAGCGGTACTTGAGCCGGACATCCTCGTTCAGGCCGCCGGTCTCGTCGATGGGGAACGGCAGCGGGTCCGATTCGGCCAGCACCTCCAGGTCGTCCGCGGCCACCTCCACCTCGCCGGTGGGCAGGTCGGGGTTCTCGTTGCCGGCCGGCCTGCGCCGGACCTGCCCGGTCACCCGGATGCAGAACTCGCTGCGCAGCGCGTGCGCGGGCGCGTCGTCGGAATCGGCGCGGAACACGGCCTGGACGACCCCGCTGGCGTCGCGCAGGTCGATGAACGTGACGCCGCCGTGGTCGCGGCGGCGGGCCACCCAGCCCGCGAGCGTCACCGTCTGGCCGGCCTGCTCGGCGCGCAGCGTACCGGCCTCGTGGGTTCGGATCATGAATCTCCTCTGACAGCCCGGGTTCAGAGCCCGGTCGCCTGGCCCGGCCGCGCGGGCTGCGCGCCGGGGCCCGCGCCAGGACGCAGCCCGGCCAGGAACTGGTTGCTGGCACGCTCGGTGCCGATGGTGGTCTGCAGCCCGTGCCCGGGCAGCACCGCGGTCTCGTCCGGCAGGGTCAGGCAGACCCGCGCCAGGCTGTCCATCATCGCGGCCGGGTCGCCCCCGGGCAGGTCGGTCCGCCCGATCGACCCGGCGAACAGCAGGTCACCGGAGAACATGACGGAGGTGCCCGAGCGGAACGCCACCGAGCCCGGGGTGTGCCCGGGCGCGTGGTCCACAGTGATCTCCAGGCCGGCCAGGCTGAGCACGGTCCCGTCGGTGAGCTCACGGACGTCGTCCGGCTCACTGAACTCCAGGCCGCCGAACAGCTCGAGCCCGGGCCGCAGCGACAGCCCGCGGGCCGGGTCAGTGAGCAGCGCCCGGTCGGCGGGATGAATGTAAGCCGGGATGCCTTTCGCGCCGCACACCGGCGCCACCGACCAGACGTGATCGATATGCCCGTGGGTGAGCAGCACCGCGACCGGCTTGAGCCGGTGCTGGGCCACGATCTCCGCGATCCCCGGCTCGGCGTCCTCACCCGGGTCGATGATCAGGCACTCCGCACCCGGTTCCGGCGCCACCAGATAGCAATTGGCGGCAAACGAGCCGGCTGGGAACCCGGCAACAAGCACGGGCCGACCTCCCTCGGGGTCTGACGGACGGATAGCTGGATGCGGGCGCTCACCGCGCCTCCAGGCTACCGATTCGCTCAGCCCAGCCGCGAACCGGTAACAGCGGCGTCACGACCTCACGGGTGCCGGTACCATTCGCGAAGTTTCGCTGGTAAGCAGGCAACAAGCAGCCAGGAGGAACGGACCTGTGGCGAGTAAGAAGGACCGGCAGCGCAAGCTGGCCCGCGAGCACATGCTGCGCCAGCAGCAGCGGCGGGCCGAGCAGGCCAGGCGGACCCGGCAGATCACGATGATATCCGTGGTCTGCCTGGTCGTCGTGGGGCTGGGGGTGGGCGGGTTCTTCCTGTTCAGCCAGCCCGGCACGACGAGCAACGCGGCCGCCTCGGCCACCGCCTCGGCGTCGCCGTCCAGCACCGCCGCCACGCCGACGCCGTCCCCCACTCCGGCACTGGCCAAGGAGCCGGCCAAGACGTGCAGCTACCCGACCAACGGCACGGCCGCCCGCAAGGTCAGCAAGCCGCCCACCAAGCCGGACTGGAAGGCCACGTACCAGGCCACCATCCGCACCAACCGCGGCGACGTGGTTATCGACCTGCTGAACAGCAAGGCCACCTGCACGGTCAACTCTTTCGTCTCCCTGGCCGGCCAGAAATACTTCAACCAGACCGACTGCCACCGGATCACCACCGTCAGCCCGCTATGGGTGCTGCAGTGCGGCGATCCCACCGGGACCGGCAGCGGCGGCCCAGGCTACAAGTTCAACGACGAGAATCTGACCGGCGCGAAGTACACCGCGGGCACGCTGGCGATGGCCAACGCGGGCGCGGATACGAACGGCAGCCAGTTCTTCATCGTCTACAAGAACTCGACACTGAGCCCGAACTACACGCCGTTCGGCAAGGTCGTCAAGGGACTCGGGATCATCCAGAATGTGGCCAAGGCGGGAAGTAACAACGCCAATGGCACCGGGGATGGGAGCCCGAAGGAGAAAGTCGAAATCGAGAGCGTCACTATTAAGAAGACCTGACCCAGACGATGCTGTCTGGCGCAGGGCAGGGCAGGAGGTTAGCGGTGAGTACCGCCAACGATCCGTGGGGCCGGGTAGCTGACGACGGTACGGTCTTCGTACGTACCGCCGGCGGCGAGCGGGTGGTTGGCTCTTGGCAGGCAGGCAGCCCGGACGAGGCGCTGGCCTTCTACCGCCGCAAGTACACCTCGCTGGAGACCGAAGTAGCCCTGCTCGAGCAGCGGGTGTCCGGCACCGATCTGTCCCCGGGCGCGGCCCGGGCCACCATCGACCGGCTGCTGGAGGCGGTGGCCACCGCCAACGCCATCGGTGACCTGGACTCGCTGCAGTCCCGCCTGGAGGCGCTGACCGGCCAGGTCGAGGGGCGCCGGGAGGAAGTGCGGGCGGCCCGCGAGCACGCCCGGGTCGAGGCCAAGTCGGTCAAGGAGCGGATCGTGGCCGAGGCCGAGCAGATCGCGGCCGAGGCCACCCACTGGAAGATCAGCGGCGAGCGGATGCGCCAGCTGCTCGAGGAGTGGAAGGCCGCGCCGCGGGCCGACCGGGCGGTCGAGACCGCGCTGTGGAAGCGGCTGTCCGCCGCCCGCAACGCGTTCGCCAAGCGGCGCAAGGCCTACTTCGCCGGGCTGGAAGAAGAGCGCGATCAGGCCAAGTCGTCCAAGGAGAAGCTGGTGGTGGAGGCCGAGGCGCTGGCCACCTCCACCGACTGGGGCCCCACCGCGGCGGCCTACCGGGACCTGATGCGGTCCTGGAAGGCGGCGGGCCGGGCCGGCCGGGCCGACGAGGAAGATCTGTGGAGCCGGTTCAAGGCGGCCCAGGATCACTTCTTCGCCGCCCGCTCCGACGTGTACTCGGCCAAAGAGAACGAGCTGCGCGAGCACGCCGCGGTCAAGGCGGCGCTGCTGGAGGAGGCCAACGGGCTGCTGCCGGCCAGCAACGTGCGGGCCACCCGGGCCGCGCTGCGCTCCATCCAGGAGCGCTGGGAGCAGGCCGGGCCGGTGCCACGGGAGGCCCACGACCGGCTGGAGCAGGGCCTGCGCCGGGTCGAGGACGCGGTCCGCAAGGCCGAGGACGCGCAGTGGCGCCGGTCCAACCCGGAGGCGCTGGCCCGGGCCAAGGGCACCGTGGAGCAGATCCGGGCGGCCATCGCCAGCCTGGAGGAGCAGCTGGCCAAGGCGCAGCAGCGTGGCGACACCCGGGCCGAGCAGCAGGCCACCGAGGCCATCGCCGCCCGCCGTTCCTGGCTAGAGGAAGCCGAGCGCACCCTCGCCGAGCTCTCCGGTTGAGCCTGCCCAGCCGTACCGAACGGCGCCCCGTCGGGATAGCGTCCGCCACGGTCAGGACTCCAGCATGAATGTGTCTTCCCCGATAAGGCTGCCATCAGCCACGCCCGGATACAGCTGCGATGGCGCCAGGAGCCGATCGGCCACGGCTAGCACCCCGTGCTGCGCGACATCGACCAGAACCCGGGCCTCGTCCTGACGGCTGCTGACGCAGACCCACTGGCCTGCTCTCCCGGCCAGGTCTGTACCGGTTCCGCACGGATGCAGGCCCCGGATGGAGAGCAGCGCGGTCCACATGGCGGTCCGGGCCGCATGGCCCAGCGGGGCGGTGGCCAGCACGAATCCCAGTTGCCTGGCGACCAGCGGAGCGGGCGGGTCCACCCCGGCGTAGGGCTTCAGATGGGCCACGATCTCAGCCAGGACCGCGCTGGGCGCCTCGGGAAAGGAGGTGGCCTGCTGATAGGTCAGGACTCGGCCCTGGGGCATGAACGTGAACGTGCCCGCTGGCATGGACAGTACCCGCCCCGCGGCGGCCCCCTTCGGCAGCGCCGGCTGACCAGCCGCCCGCCACCGGTCACGTTCAGCAGCGGTCACTAGTCTCGGTGTGGTCGCCCGGACGGTGTCCACACGCGCCGCTGACGATGGCTGGACCCGCACGTCCCGGGTGTCAGTCGCGAAGGCCGTGAAGGCGGCCGCACTGCCGGCATCGGACACTAGCGCGTAGTACTCAATGTCCCGGAACCGCACGGTGCCACGCGGTGTATGCGGCGCCCTGGATGCGCAGCCGGTGGCCAGCACGGCAACAATCCCGGCCCCGGCGATGGCAGCTACGGCGCGCAGCGGAAGCCTCCTGTCCTGGGCTGTCCCCCGCCAGCCGGCGGGGGACAGCCGGTGCACGGTGCTCGATCAGAAGGTCTGGATGCAGGTAACGGGACCAGGGTTCGTGGTCAGGTCGAAACCGGAGATCGAGTCATTCATGGCGGTGCCGTTGGTCCAGTTGTAG
>Ga0335085_10004442_pt1 | contig 23286 bp, 18 predicted proteins | sample Lox_Sample_45_FD_206712 | JGI IMG/M metagenome (GOLD analysis project Ga0335085, IMG submission 206712) | Soil microbial communities from Loxahatchee National Wildlife Refuge, Florida, United States - Lox_Sample_4.5 | ecosystem: Environmental > Terrestrial > Soil > Wetlands | place: USA...
TCGCCGGAACCGGCGGTTACCGGAGCGGGCTTGGCCGCCGACTGGTGCTCGGCCACGAACTTCTTGCGCTTGGCGCGGAGGGCCATGTACTCGCGAGCTTCCTTGGCCAGGCGGCGGCGTTCCTCGCCATTGAACATGGCCTTGCGAACGATGCGCCACACCACGCGCGGGCGGAAGAAATATTCGCCGTAGAAGCGCTCGACCCAATCGACCAGTTCGGCGCGGTCGAGGCCGGGGTAGGTGATGTTGGGAAGCTGGTGGCCGGTGTCATCGGTCATCGAGTCGATGGTGATGAGGTTGTTCTGCTTGACGTACTCGTAGAACTCGGTGCCGGGGTAGGGGTGCGCGATGGACACCTGGATGGTTTCGGTGTCGAGGCGCTTGGCGAAGTCGATGGTCTTGCGGATACTGTCGCGGGTTTCGCCCGGCAGGCCAATGATGAAGTCGCCGTGGATTATGAGGCCGAGCTTCTTGCAATTGGCGGTGAAGCGCTGCGCCATATCGACGGTGGCGCCCTTCTTGATGTTCTTGAGGATCTGCGGGTCGCCCGATTCGTAGCCCACGATCAGAAGGCGGCAACCGGCGTCCGTCATGGCCTTGAGGGTGTCGTAGTCGGTAGTGACGCGCGACGTGCAGGACCATGTGAAATTGAGCGGCTGGAGCTTCTTGCAAAGCTCGATGGTGCGCTCCTTGCGGTAATTGAAGGTATCGTCGTCGAAGAAGATTTCCTTGACGTAGGGGAACTGCTGGAGGGCGTAGCGGACTTCGTTGGCGACATCGTCGGTGGAGCGCAGGCGCCAGCGGTGTCCGGAATGGGTCTGCGGCCATAGGCAGAAGGTACAGAGCGCCGGACAGCCGCGAGAGGTGTAGAAGGAGATGAACGGGTTCAGCAGGAAGGGGACGTTGTAGCGCCGGACGTCGAGATCGCGGGCGTAGGTCTTGGTGACCCAGGGCAGCTCGTCGAGGTTCTCGATGACGGGGCCTTCGGGGTTGTGGACGACGCGGCCGTTCGAGCGGAAGCTGACGCCGGGCAGTTCTTCGAGCGGCTTGCCCTTGGCGTAGTCGGCGATCTGGTAATCGAACTCGCGGCGGACGATGAAATCGATTTCCTTGTTGTTGCGGAGGATTTTTTCCGGCTCGACGGTGACCGGCGGACCGACGAAGGCGACCTTGAGCTTGGGGTTGCAGTCCTTCATCATGCCGGCCATTTTGACGTCGACGTGAAAGCCGGGCGTGGAGGTATAGAGCACCAGCAGCTCGAAATCGCGAGCCATCTGGACGGTTTGTTCGATGGAGATTTTGTGCGGCGGCGCATCCACCACTTTGCTGTCGGGGAGCATGCCGGCGGGGTAGCAGAGCCACACCGGATACCAATAGGATTCGATTTCGCGCGAGGCGGGCCAGCGCGAACTGGCGCCTCCATCGAAACCTTCAAAAGAGGGTGGATTCAGAAACAGCGTTCTCATTCCTGCGGGATTTCCTCAGTAGCGATGCTGTGCTTGTCGTCGAGTGAGATGTGGCTGTACTTGACGGTCAGTTCGATTTTGCCGAAGCCCAACGCCTCGCCGGAGCTTTGCATCTGGCGGGGCGTCGAGATGCCATCTTTCACGTCGTAGATGCGAACGAATTGCACGTTACGGGCCCACAGGCGCGACGGATTTTTCACCAGGCGGCCGGATTCGCGCACGCTGGTAAAAGTGGCAGCGTCGATCCAGAGGCTGCCTTTGAAGAGGCCATCGCGTTTCTGGCGGGGCGTGACTTCGAAGAGATAGACGTTGCGGCCATCGAGTTGGTGGCGGCCCTTGAACTTGAACTTGTAATTTTCGGGAGTGACGGCGATGTCGGCAGCCTTGACCTGGGCTTCGCGCTCGGCGGCGAGGTAGTGCTCGATGACGTGGTTTTTGATGACGCCGTCGCCTTCGAAGTGGAGCACCTCATAGGTGATGCGTCCGAGGGCGGAGATGCGGCGGAGAGCCTGCAGGCGGCCGTGCTTTTGCAGCTTTGGGACGGAGGCTTGAATATCCAGCTCCATGGAGGCGCTTTGGAGAGCTTTACTTTGGGACTGCGTGACGGCCTCGTAGCGTTCGACAATGGCTTCCGGCGATTCGAGGGAATCGCCGGCGGGTCCGGAGCCGGCCAGAGAGACAGCGGCAGTGACGAAGAAAACGCTAGCGCGAACGTTCAATACCCCACCCCAGTCGCCAGTCGCGAAAATAACAGTTTAGCAGAGGTGAAAAGGCGAGGTTGGGGGAGTGATAGGCCATCGCCCGGCACTCCTGTTTGACGCGCCAAATTGCGGGCGGATCTCGGGTTGGCGGTTTTGGTCTACGTCAGATAAATAAATCGGCCGGCAGGTTGAAGAAATCCGCCAGCCTTCGGGCGTGATTTTTGCTGATCTCGCGCTTACCGTTGAGGACATTCGAAGCGACACTTCTCGACCCAAACACCGGCAGTAGATCGGCCTGTCGAAGCCCCTTCTGTTGCATCAGGAAGAGTACGAGATTGGGGGGATCCTAATGCGGAAGAGTGGTCCGGCGTTCGTCGTAATCCTGGATTGAGCCGCCCCAGCGGTTCGGCCAGAACGCGCTCCTCTGTGCTGGCGTCTTCCTTGAGGTCGATAGCTTCCCGTGGAGGCCACCAGACGCTGAAACTGATCACTCTCGATGACCTTCGGCACAGTGACCGCGCAAAGGCGTCCGTATTTCGCGCCGTTGATCGCCTTTACTTCCATTGCATCCACTACTTGCGGTCGTATTCCTTGCCTTCACGTACAAGCGCTGGACCCGATAAACCACCACTGTGATCAGACGAAAGCGGTTCTGGCGGATATTGAAAACCAAGACTTTCCCGGCCTGATCGACGCTCGGGAAATGCCGGTGAACGTGCTCCCTGCCGCGCCATTCCGCGGCACGTGCAACTTTATACCAGGCAAGGAGTTCCGTGACAGTTCCCGTGCTCAGCTCGAGGCTTGTGATCTCCATCAAACCGCTCCTGCTGATCACGTTCACTCATTCGAATGGCAGCAAAATGCGAACAGCGATACGAGCAGACTGCGAACACAAGGATCATGGAGATCACGCTGGGTGGCCGATGGGAAGCGGAGGAGCGGAGGAGCGGAGTGATGCAGGGCTAGTCCGATGACTCGGGGGTCAGTTCTTCGACATCGATGGCGCCGCGGTCCTGAAGGATCTTTTGGGCTTCTTTGGCGCGGTCGCCGGAGATGTCGTGGACGGTGACCAGGGAGCCGCCGCGGGCGACGCCTTCGGCGTAGAATTCCGCCTCTTCCTGAGAGATGCCGTGGTCGCGGAGGAGGCCAATAATGCCGCCGGCGGCTGCGCCGATGCCGATACCGCCGATCGCGCCGGCGATGGGTCCGGCGGCGATGAGGGGTCCGATGCCGGGGAGGACCATGGCGATGGCGCCGGCGGCGAGTCCGGCAATGCCGCCGATGACGGCGTCGCGGGGGGCTTCGGATTCGGCGCCGGTGGCTTCGACCGGTCCGACAGCGGGGGTTTGGTGCCCCTGGTTTTTGGCGTCGCCGGCGAGGAAACTGATTTCCTCCGGCTTGAAGCCGGCGGCCAGGAGGGCGTTGCGGGCGGTGATGCCGTCCTCACGAGTGCGATAAAAGCCGCTGATCTGATTGTTCCGGGTTTTCATACACTCAGCGGGGCACTCGGGCTGCCATTGTGCGGGTCCAACCGTGTAATGATGGGTCGGCGGGCCAGCCGGGTTTGTTAAATTTTGTTTCGCGGCGGTCGATTTCCGGCGGGTGGTCCGTCGGTTAGGACGGAGGATACCAAATGCCGAATGCGTTCGTACATGTGGAACTGAGCACTACTGATGTCGCCAAGGCGAAGGAATTTTACAGCCGGCTTTTCGACTGGAAGCTGGAGGATATGCCGATGGGCGACGGCATGATCTACACGATGATCGGGGTAGGGAATGGCACCGCCGGGGGCATCATGCAGCAGATGCAGCCGGGGGCGCCGTCGGCATGGCTGGCGTATGTGGGGGTGGACGATATTCAAAAGTCCACCGCCAAGGCGCGCGAGTTGGGTGCGACGGTGGTGGTGGATGTGACTCCGGTAGCGAATTACGGGTTGATGAGCGTGCTGATCGATCCGACCGGGGCGCACATCGCGCTGTGGCAGCCGAAGGGACAGATGTAAGCACGGGGCTCTGGATTCACCGCGGAGCCCGAACGGCCAGGCGCCGTTTATGGGACCAGAAAGACTCCAGACGATTGGGCCCTGTTTTCACCACAGAGGCACGGAGGGCACGGAGGAAGCGCGGAGAAAAACGAGGGAACTTTCTGGAGAGAGACGCGGAGAAAACGGAGAAAGCGCGGAGAAGAACCCAGGAGAAACCCGTCCGCGTTCGCTCCGCGGTGAATCGATGGCTGCGCGAAGCTCGGCTTACCCGACCTTGCTTTTGCGGGTGCGTTTTTTGGGGGCGGCTTCGGCGGATTCTTCGGGAGCGGCCTCGTGCTCGCCGGTGGCGGCGGTGGCCGTGGCGACCTGGGCCGGCTTGCGCTTTTCGGCGAGGCTCTTTTTGAGCGCTTCCATGATGTCGATGACCGGGGCGACGTGCTCGCTGGGGGCGGCCACCACCTTGCGGCCTTCGATCTTGGCCTCGATCATCTTCTGCAGGTTATCGCGGTAGGTGTCGTGATACTTCTGCGGCTCGAAATCGGCCTCGAGGGAAGAGATGAGCATCTTCGCCATGGCCAGTTCTTTGTCTTTCACTAAGCTGGTGTCGGTGCGGAACTCATCCACCTGGCGGATCTCATCCTGGTAATACATGGTGTGGGAGAGGATCCCTTTGGCGCCCGGGCGCAGGACGATGATGTGCTCGCGGTTGTGCATGGCCACTTTGGCGACCGCGTAGTAGGCGGACTCGCGGAGGGCCTGGTAGAGCAGGGCGTAGGGTTTCTCGCCGCCTTCATCGGGGGCCACGTAGTAGGAGCTTTCGAGGTAAATGGGGTCCACCTGGTCGGCTTTGACGAACTCGAGGATCTCCATCACCTTGGCGGTTTTGGGAGCGACCTTCTTAATATCCTCGTCGTCGATTTCGACGTAGTGATCTTTCTCGTACTCATAACCCTTGACGAGATCGGTGCGGGGGACGGGTTTGTCTTCGGCCTGGCAAAAAGTGACCTGGCGGATGCGCGAATGGTCTTCTTTGTGCAGAAGATTAAAGCTGATGGTTTCGCTGCGAGCGGCGCTGAACAGCCGGACCGGAAACGAAACCAGGCCAAACGTGAGGTGGCCCTTCCAGACGCTCGATGCCATAATTCACCTCTGCGGGGCAGGGCGAGACCTCACCCCGTACGGCTACCATACTACAATGCCCGATAGGATGTAAACCGAGGGGATCACAGGGACTTATGCCGCTCGAGGAGTACGCCGCCAAACGCCGTTTTGCGAACACGCCTGAACCACCTCCTGGGAAGACTACCAGCACGAGCGGGTCCAAATATTTCTGTGTGCAACGGCACGATGCCACGCGGCTGCACTACGACTTTCGACTGGAAATCGATGGCGTGCTGAAGTCGTGGGCGGTGCCCAAGGGGCCGACGCTCGATCCGGGGGTGAAGCACTTTGCGGCGCACGTGGAGGATCACCCGGTGGAGTATGGCAGCTTCGAAGGCAATATTCCGGCGGGGAATTACGGCGCGGGCAGCGTGATGTTGTGGGATCGCGGGACGTTCGACCTGGTGGGGGACACGCCGGGCGCGGACCAGATTGCGCGCGGCGATTTGAAGTTCAAGCTGCACGGGGAGAAGCTGAACGGCGAGTTCGCGCTGGTCCACATGAAGGGACGCGGCAAGGGCAACGAGTGGCTGATTTTGAAGAAGCGCGACGCGTTCGCCGCGCCCGGGTGGGATGTGGAGGCACACGCGTACAGCGTGCTATCGGGGCGGACGCAGGAAGAGATTGCGCGCAACCTGCCGGCGCGGGAGTCGAAGAAGAAGACGGCGGGGGCGTCGGACCGTGTGTGGGAGAGCAGTAAGCCGGCGAAACGGTCGTCGCGTCCGGCGGCTTCGCCTGCGCCGGTTGCGGCGAGTGGAGCAGCACCCAAGCGCAGCCGCGAAAAGAAGGCGGCGGAGAAGCGGCGCACGGACCTGGGCAAACTGAAGGGCGCGCGCGAGGCGGCGATGCCGGGGTCGATCGAGCCGATGACTTCGACGCTGGTGACGGCGCCGCCGCGCGGCGAGGACTGGTTGTTCGAGATCAAGTGGGACGGCGTCAGGGCGCTGGCGTTCGTGGACCACGAAGAGGTTCGGCTGCAGGCGCGCAGCGGGCTGCGGTGCGAGCGGCAGTATCCGGAACTGGCCGTGATCCCGCACCAACTCGCGGCGCAACAGGCAGTGATCGATGGCGAAATCACGGTGCTCGATCCGAAGGGAGTGGCGCGGTTTCATTTGATTCAGCCGCGCATTGCGAATGCCGATCCGAATGCAGTGGCGCATCTTTCGCGCTCGACGCCGGTGGTGTACTTCGCGTTCGACCTGCTGTACCTGGACGGCTACGATCTGCAGCAGGTGACTCTCGCCGAACGGCGCAAGTTGCTGGAAGAAGTGGTGTCGCCGGGCGGGGTGCTGCGACTGTCGACAGCATTTCCCGGGGCGGGCGAGGAACTGCTGGCAGCGGCGCGGGAGAACGGGCTGGAAGGCATCGTGGCGAAGCATGCCACGAGCTGTTACGAATCCCGACGCAGCCGCGAGTGGCTGAAGATCAAGATCGTCGATGAGCAGGAGTTTGTGATCGGCGGGTACACCGAGCCGAAGGGCGACCGGTCGTACTTCGGGGCGCTGGTGCTGGGGGTGTACGACGACGGCAAGCTGCGCTGGGTGGGGAATGTCGGCACGGGGTTCGACCAGAAGACGCTGGCCTCGATCTATAAGCGGTTGGAGCCGCTGGTGACCAAGGAGTGTCCGTTTGCGGAGCGGCCGGTGCCGGATCGCGGGATGACGTGGGTGAAGCCGGAGTTGGTGGCTCAGGTGAAGTATACGGAGTGGACGCAGGACCAGAGGCTGCGCGCGCCGGTGTTTCTGGGGCTGCGGGAGGATAAGGGGTCGCGAGAGGTGCATCGCGAGACGGCGGCGGAGGCGGAGCCGGAGCCGGTCGCGGAGGTGGAAGAGGCGCAGAACGAGGAACTGGAGGCCGGTAGCGCGCCGGATCCGAAGGCTCCGCCGCTGCTGCCGGATATCAAAGAGGCGACCCTCAAGATCGGGGCGCACACCCTGAAGTTCACCAACCTGAAGAAGGTGTTTTATCCAGACGATGGGTACACCAAGCGCGATGTGCTGAATTACTATGCCGCGATCGCGGACCTGATTCTGCCACATCTGAAGGACCGGCCGCTTTCGCTGAAGCGCTATCCCAACGGCATCAAGGAACAGTTCTTTTTTCAGAAGGACGCGCCCGAGAGCTTTGCCGACTGGCTGCGCACGGAGTGGATCGATTCGGACCACAACGGGCGGCCGATCCGCTACGTGTTCGCGGAGGATCGCGCCGCTTTGCTGTACCTGGTGAATTTGGGGTGCATTGACCACAACCCGACGCAGAGCCGCATGGCGACGCTGGACCATCCGGACTATGTGCTGATCGACCTGGACCCGCAGGAGTGTCCGTTCGATTTGATTGTGGAGGCGGCGCTGCTGGTGAAGCGGATCCTGGACCGCATCGGGCTGAAGGGGTATCCGAAGACCACCGGCGGCGACGGGATGCACGTGTACATTCCGCTGGAGCCGATTTACAGCTTCGAGGAGGCGCGCAACTTTGCGGAACTGATTTCACGGCTGGTGGTGGCGGAGCGGCGCGATATGTTCACGACGCCGCGCTCGGTGGCCAAGCGGCACAAGAACCGCGTGTATTTCGATTATTTGCAGATCGGGAAGTCGAAGACGATTGCGGCGCCGTATGTGCTGCGGGCGTATCCGCACGCGCCGGTAGCGACGCCGCTGGAGTGGAAAGAAGTGAAGCCGGGATTGTTGCCCGAGCAGTTCACCATCGCCAACGCGGTGGAGCGCTTCGCAAAGAAGGGCGATCTGTTCGCGGGGGTGCTGGAGAAGCCGCAGCACCTGGATGAGGCGATCATGAAGCTGGACAAGCTCTTCCGGGGATGATAGGGCTCGCGATGAAATGACGCCGGTTGGCTGCCGGACCGCTCCGTTTGCTCGCGGCTCGGAAGGCCTCGAACAGAGCCGCGCTCGAAGGAATGGGTCCAACGCGTAGACTCTGTCGAAGACGAATCCGGGCTGTGGGCCGGACCGCTCCGCCCGGTGGCGGCTCAGTTCGAGTCCGCTCACCGCGCCTGATTGCTTCTGGAGGCCCGCACCTGGGCGTGGACGCTCCCTTGGTCGCAGCTCGGCAACGGGCGTGCGGCTTCGAGAAGTGGCGCATGGCCCCGGGGCGGGCCTCCCATTCCAGATCACGTCGCCGCGGACCGCTTCGCCGGGGGCAGCTCGGAAATCGGGCGTGCGGCATAGACAGAGCAGTGGGATGATTGTTTCCTGACGGAGACTTTAGGATGACGCATTCGAGCCGTAGGGAATGGTTGAAGCTGGCGGGGATGGCGGCGGCCGGATCGGCGGCGGTGCCGATGCGCGGGGCGGGGGCGGTGCGGCTGTTCGACGGCAAGTCGCTGGACGGGTGGCTGCAGATCGAGAACAGCGCCACGACGCTTTCGGCCGGCGGCATTACAGATGCGGCGGCGTTGGCGGCCAAGTTGATGCGCGGAACCGATGCGGTGTCGGTGTATGTGCGCGGGCGGTTGCAGGATGGGCTAAAGGCGGATCTGGAGAGCTACTCGGCATCGAGCGAGAACGCCAAGGCGGTGGTGGCGGCACTGGTGAAGGATCTGAACGCGGTGATCTGGGGCGCGTCGATTTACGAGCCGGCGCGGTTCGAGGGAATGGTGCTGCGTCCGGAGACCAAGGAGTTGGCGCGGCGGAATCCGGGCGGCCTGGACTTGGCGCGGTTGAACAAGCTGCTGTTGGAGGATGCGTATCCGGCGGCTCTGGCGCTGAGCGCAGCCACGGGGTGGGTGGTGAAAGGCGGCGCGATGGCCAGCACCGGCGTGGGCCGCGGCGTGATTTACACGGCGGCGGATTACGGGCGCTTCCGGTTGATGTTTACGATGCGTCACGTGTCGGGGAATCCGGATCACCAGGCGTGCGTGTTGATCTTCTGCACGCGCCCGCGGGCGGGGGAGAAGCCGCTGGATGCGCTGGCGGGGATTCAGTTCCAGGTGCCGAATGGCGGGCGCTGGGACTATCGTCCGGGGATGAATAACAATGGCGGCGCGGAGTTCACCACGGTGACGAAGACGCACTTCGATGCGCACGAGTGGAGCCGGGTGGAGATCGTGGCAGATGCGGCTACGGGGACCGCGCGGATGGCGGTAGCGCAGCCGCTGGGGAGCAAGGCGGTCGAGGTGCTGGATTTTAAAGACCCGGCCGCGGGTAAGCCGGGTCCGATCGCGTGGCAGATGCACAACGCGGGGTTATTCGATGAGTACAAGGATGTTACCATCGAAACAAACCCAGCCGATACTGACCTAGTAACTTGCCGATAGCTTCAGTTATTCAGCCCACAGGACGAAGTATTAGTTTCGCCTTTGGTGCCGGCTTCGAGCAACTCGCGGATGATGTTGTTTTGCGCGGAGTTGGCTTCCAGGTAATCGACGCCTTCGGCGGTCAGGCCGTAATCCGAGTTATCTTCGAAACGCACGAGTCCTTTGGATTTGAGATACCAGAGCGTGAAGTTGAGATACTCGCGCGGGAAGCCCATGCGGTGTTCGAGATCGAGAACCGAGACGCCGGGCTGTTGTTCATTGAGCCGGCGGCGGTGGTAGAGCAGCGAGAGAATGCCGAGGCGGCGGTTCTTTTCGCCGTCGATGCCATCGACGAACTCCTTCATCTCGAAGATGGGGAGAGTGCGGGTTTCGGTCCAGATGAAGGTGCGGTCGTACTCGACACGGCGGCCGGGGTCGGAGAGCACGTGATAGGCGCGGCGGAGCAGTTGGAAGCGTTCGGCATCGCCGGTGCGCGGGTTGTCGGGATGGAAGCGCGACACCATGATGCGGTACACGCGGTGGATGGTTTCCGGGTCGGCATTACGGCTGATCTGCAACACCTCGTAGAAATCGATGAGGGGCGGCGGATTGGGCTCGAAGTGGGCGTGGTCGCGCTCTTGCTCCTGCTCTTGCGTTTGTTCCTGCTGCGGGTTCGAGGACTGCGACTGGCCGGCGGGTTCTTCCTGCGACTGCGTCTGAGCGGACGGCTCCTCGGGCTCGGCGGCGGAGGAGGTGCTCGGCGGTTCGGCGGCCTCGACCGGCTCTGGGGCAGCAGCCGGTTCGGACTCGGGCGGGTCCATCACGGCAGCGCCGGCGGCGGGAGATTCTCGCTGATATTGAGCCGACCACCGACCCAAAGCCTCCTTCATCCGCTGACGGACTCCGCTGGTCGTCCCCCCCGAAGTTTCCATTGTGAAAGTCATATGTGCGTAACCCGCTGCTTGTTTTAAGAGTGCGCCAGATAACGATAATTGAAAAGTCCTGACTGTACCTCAGTAAGTTTGCGATTTTCCTATTACTTATTGGGGATTTGGCGAGGGAGAGGCGGCCAGGACGGGAGATTGTACTCATTCGCAGGGGTTCGTTTAGGGAGTCCTATAACTTCACCGGGCTAAGGTGGTAGGACTTTTTCGGGGATTAATTAAGGCGATGGAGGGGGGAAGGCGGACGCATGTCTCGACAGGAGCGGGGACGATCCCGTCGGGAACGGCTCTGGGGCAGAAACCTGTGGCAGGGAAGAGCGCCGGCAGGAGTGCGCGCGCCACACGGCTTCGACAGAGCGGGGGCAATGCCGGACTTGGAGAGAAGGGTTAATTTAAGCGCACCGGCACGGGACCAGGGGGCGCGCGCGGACGAGGGCGCCCGCCCCACATAGGGTTCCGCTACACGCTGGCGGGCGAGACGGTTTTGGCGATGGCGAGCAGTTTGTCGTCGAACTCGAAGCCGGAGGTGCGGGGCTTATGGTTGCGGGTGTACCAGCGGTAGGTCTCTTTGAGTCCGACCTCGAAAGGCGTGAGCTTCATCTTCAGGACGCGGGTGACTTTGCCGATGTTTTCGGTGATGGGCGGAAGGTCGAAGTATTCGCCGAAATAATACGGCTCTTCCATGGCGTTGCCGCCGCATTGGGCGATGGTGTCGCGGGGGATGCGCACCAGGGTGGCGTCGCAGTTGGCGGCTTTGGCGAACTTCTCGACCACCTCGACCTGGGTGAGCGGCTTGGGATCGCCGATGTTGAAGGCTTCACCGAGCGCCTTGGGTTCTTCCATGGCGCGCATCATGGCATGGACCAGGTCGTTTACATAGGTAAACTGCATCAGGCGGTGACCGTCGCCGGGGATGATGACGGGGCGTCCGGCGCGCAGGCGGTCCCAGAAGAACTGTTCACGGTAGAAGGGATTGCCCGGGCCGTAGACGAAGACGGGGCGGAAGGTGACCACGGGGAGTCCCTTCAGCGAGTGCATGCGGAAGAGCATGCGCTCGGTGGTGGCTTTCTGCCGCACGTAGGCTTGGGCGTGATAATCGGGCGCCAGTGGATCGCTTTCCTTGTGATTCAGGCCGTCGCCGTAGGCGGCCACGCTGGACAGGAAGATATAGCGGACGATGCGATCGCCGCAGGCGCGCACGGTGGCCTCGACCTGCTCGGCGGTGGTGCCGCGCTCCCAATCGTAGACGTTGTCGAAGACCACTTGGAAGCGGCGGCCGGCTAACGCTTCGCGCACGGAGGCGGAGTCGTTGCGGTCGGCCATGATATTTTCGACGCGGCGTCCCAGTTCGTGCTTGGCCTTGCGGTGCAAGACGGCTACATCGTGGCCGCTCTTCACCAACTGGTCGACCAGCGCGCGGCCGATGAAGAGCGTTCCCCCGATAACCAATACTTTCATAAGCTCCTAGACAGACAAGACGCGGCGGCGCGGAGAACCTGAACGGCTCCGAACCTCGCGTCTTCAAAAGATACAGCGATCAGTCGTAATATTCCAGGCCCAGGTGCGTGATCAGGTCCTCACCCCGCATCCAGCGGAGGGTGTTTTTGAGTTTCATGAGTTGAATGAAGACGTCGTGCTCGGGGTAGACTTCGGGCGCGTGCATGGGGGCTTTGAAATAGAAGGACAGCCACTCCTGCACACCGCGCATCCCGGCCCGCTGCGCCAGGTCCATGAAGAGCACGATATCGAGGACGAGGGGCGCGGCCAGGATGGAATCCCGGCACAGGAAATTGATTTTGATCTGCATGGGGTAGCCGAGCCACCCGAAGATATCGATGTTGTCCCAGCCCTCCTTGGCGTCGCCGCGGGGCGGGTAATACTCGATGCGGACCTTGTGATAAAAGTCGCGGTAGAGGTCGGGGTAGAGTTGGCCCTGGAGGATGTATTCGAGAGCGGAACTCTTGGAGACTTCCTTGGAGCGGAAGGACCCCGGATCGTCGAGCACTTCGCCGTCGCGGTTGCCCAGGATGTTGGTGGAAAACCAGCCGTTGAGGCCGAGCAGTCGCGACTTCAACCCCGGCGCGATGAGGGTCTTCATGAACGTCTGGCCGCTTTTGTAATCCTTGCCGCAGAGGGGCAGGTTCTGCTGCCGGGCGAGTTCGAGCAGCGCCGGCATGTCGGTGGTGAGGTGCGGGGCGCCGTTGGCGTAGGAGACGCCGGATTTCAGGGCGGCGTAGGCGTAGATCTGGCTGGGCGAAATTTCCGGGTCGTTGTGACTCAGGCCGCACTCGAAGTCTTTGAGGGTGGCGTGCACGGGGGCAGCCTCGTGGAAGACTTCGGTCGAGCCGCACCAGATCATGGTCAGGCGGGAGGCGCCGGAGGACTCTTTGAAGCGCCGGATGTCGTCCATGACCATTTCAGCCTGCTCCATCTTGGAACCGCCGGTTTTGACGTTGGGGCCGTGGATACGCTTGACGTAGTTCTGGTCGAAGACGGCGGGCATGGGCCGGATGGCGGAGAGCGGTTCCTTGAGTTGTTCGAGGAGCGGCAGGTCCAGGACGCCGGCCTTGACCGCGGCTTCGTAGGCATTGTCCTCGAAGATGTCCCAACAGCCCACGGCGATGTCCTCGACCTTGGCCAGAGGCACGAAGTCGCGGATGGCGGGGCTGCGGCCTTCGGTGCGTTTGCCGAGCCGGATGGTGCCGAGTTGAGTGAGCGAGCCGATGGGCTTGCCGATGTCGCGCTTGATGGCTTCCAGTCCGGCGATGAAGGTCGTCGTCACTGCGCCCATACCGGGGATTAAGACCCCTAATTTGCCTTCGGCAGGCGCAATTTGGACGTTGTCTGGATTGGGCAAGCTGGGCACTCCTCCCTGGTCGAAATGTTATAATACCAACTCCATGCGAGAACGCGCGACGGCTACTCTAACTACGCTTGTCGTGGATGATGAGAAACTGGCCTGCGACGAGCTTGCTTTTCTGCTCCGAGATTTCCCGGAAATCGAAGTAGTTGCAACGGGTTCCAACGGGTTCGAAGCGGTGGACCTGATCCGCGAACTGGAGCCGGAATTATGTTTTCTGGACGTCCACATGCCGGGGCTGGACGGGCTCGGGGTGGTGCGCCAGCTACGCGAAAAGCAGGTCGACCTGCCGCATTTCATTTTTGTTACGGCGTACGACCAATATGCGGTAGAGGCGTTTCGGCTGGAGGCCATGGACTACCTGCTGAAGCCGGTAGACAAGGCCAGGCTGGCGGAGACCATCGAGCGGGCCAGCCGGATGATCCAGGAGCGCAAACCGGCCGAGCCTCCGGCGCCCAAGGCGGCCACGCCTCCGCGGACAAAGCTGCTGGTGCGGTTCAATAACCGGAATTTCATCGTAGACGCCAACGACGTGATTTACGCCACCATCGACAACGGGCTGATCACGCTGGTGGCGACGCAGATCGAGGGGCACTCGAACTACCGTACGATCGAAGATCTGCAGGCCAACCTCGACCGGGAGATGTTCTGGCGGGTGCACCGGTCGTACTTGGTGAACATCAACCGGATCAAGGAAGTGGTGCCGTGGTTCAAGTCGAGCTACCAGTTGCGGATGGACGACAAGAAGCACACGGAGATTCCGGTAAGCCGGGTGCAGACGCGGCGGCTACGGGAGTTGTTTAAGCTGTAAGTGGCTGCCCAAAGAGGCTGACAGACGGGAGCGCCTGTCCCACAGCTCCGCACAAAGCGACCGCTTTCCGACGGTCACAGACGACGCCCTTGGGGCACCGGTTGGCGGACCCGCTTACGCCAGCAGATCGAGGGTGTGCTGGGTCATTTCGTTGCCGATTTTGAGGGTGTCGAGATTGGTGGCGTACTGGTTGCCGGCCTGGAGCAGATCGACGGCGTCGGTCGGATCGGCGGCGGCGGTGGGGTCGGCCTCCACCCGCTGCGAGACGCGATTCAGCCTACTTTCGGCCATTCCCAATCCTTGCAAAGGTATCGAAAAATCGATCATATTCATGCTCACCGGTACACTTATCGGCCAAGAGCGTCAGTTGCTATAATCCGGCTCAGCATCCGGACATGCCTTTTATGTTCCACCATTTGAGATTTACGCTTGTTTCCTGCGCCGCGCTATTGGCCGCGGCGGCTTCCGCCCAGACCCTCCCTCCGGGGGTCCAGAAGGTGACGTCGGTCGAAGGAATCACCGAGTACGCGCTGCCGAACGGGCTGCACGTGCTGCTGTTTCCGGATTCGTCGAAGCCCAAACTGACGGTCAACATGACGTACCTGGTGGGCTCGCGCCACGAGGGTTACGGTGAGACTGGCATGGCCCACCTGCTGGAGCACATGCTATTCAAGCTCAGCAAGAGTGGCCGGGACGTCAAGAAGGACCTGACCGACCACGGAGCGCAGTGGAACGGGACGACTTCCTGGGACCGCACCAACTACTTCGAAATCGTCAACGCCTCCGACGCTAACCTGAAGTGGGCGCTGGAATTGGAGGCCGACCGGATGATCAACATCCGGATGGAGAAGGCCATCCTGGACACGGAGATGACGGTGGTCCGCAACGAGTTCGAAATGGGTGAGAACAGCCCTCAGCGAATGCTCTTCCAGCGCACCATGGAAGCCGCGTATACGTTCCACAATTACGGCAAAATGCCGATCGGCAACCGCTCCGATATCGAGCACGTGCCGATCGAGAACCTGGCGGCCTTCTACCAGCGCTACTACCAGCCGGACGATGCCGTGCTAACGATCGCCGGCCAGTTCGATGAATCGAAGGCGCTAGCCTACACCGTGGCCACCGTCGGTGCGATTCCGCGTCCGACGCGCAAGCTGCCCGCCACCTATACGGTGGAACCCACCCAGGACGGCGAACGCAGCGTGACCCTGCGGCGGGTCGGCGATAACCCCCTGCTGATCAGCTTCTATCACGTGCCGGCCGCCACCCACCCGGATAACGGCGCGCTGAATGTGCTGGCGGTGATTCTGGGCGACAATCCCTCCGGACGCCTGTACAAGTCGCTGGTGGACAACAAGAAAGCGGTCGCCGAAGACACCGATATGGAGGACATGCACGACGCCGGTTTCTTCATGGCCACGGCGGTGCTGCAAGGCGGCCAATCGCTGGACGATGCTCGCGCGACGATGCTGAAGACGGTAGAGGCCTTCGCCAGTGAGCCGCCCTCGCAGGATGAACTCGACCGGGCCAAGAACCGGATCCTCAAGCAGATCGATCTGAACCTGACGAACTCGCAGAATATCGGCCTGACGCTCAGCGAATACGCGGCGGCGGGCGACTGGCGGCTGATGTACTACCAGCGCGATGCCATCAAGAAGGTCACGGTGGACGATGTGGTGCGGGTGGCCAAGGCCTACCTGAAGGAATCCAACCGCACGCTGGGCGAGTTTGTTCCCACGAAGAATCCGGACCGGGCCGAAATTCCCGAATCGCCCGACGCCGGCGCAGTTCTGAAGGACTTCAAGGGTGGCGCGACATTGTCTCAGGGCGAGGCGTTTTCGCCCACTCCGGCGAATATCGAGAGCCGCGTGCAGCGAACCACGCTGCCGAACGGGTTGAAGCTGGTGCTGCTGCCCAAGCAGACGCGCGGCGGCACGGTGGTCGTGCAGGGCAGCCTGCACTTCGGGACGGAAGAGAGCCTGAAGGGCAAGATGGCGGCGGCGCAAATGGCCGGCGCCCTGCTGATGCGCGGCACGAAGAACAAAACCCGGCAGCAGATTCAGGACGAAGCCGACCGGCTGAAGGCGCGCATCACCGTGGGGGGCACCGCCACCGGGGCCAATCTGGCCATCGAAACGGTGGAAGACGGGCTGAGCGGCGCCCTCAAACTGGCGGCCGAATGCCTGCGCGAATCCACCATGCCCGACAGGGAATTCGACGAGGCGCGGCAACTACGCATCGCGGGGATCGAGAGCGGGCGCAGCGAGCCGACCGTGCTGGCGCAGATCGAAATACAGCGGCACCTGAATCCCTACCCGCGCGGCGATGTGCGCTATACGGGCACGCCGGATGAGCAGATAGAAGATTTCAAGAAGGTCACGGCTGATGATGCGCGGGCGTTCTATCACCAGTTTTACGGCGCGTCCGACGCCGAACTGGTGATCTCCGGGCAGTTCAAGCCGGAGGAGGTCAAGGCCCTGGCGGCGCAACTGTTTGGCGATTGGAAGAGTCCCAGCCCGTATGTGCGGGTGTCCACGCACTACCGCAAGATCGACAGCCTGGACCGCAAGATCGAGACGCCCGACAAGCAGAACGCCTTTTTCATGGCGGCGCTCTCCACCCAGATGTCGGATGACGATCCGGATTACGCAGCCATGGTGCTGGCCAACTATATGCTTGGCGGTTCGGGCGCATCTCGTATGTTCAAACGCATTCGTGATAAAGAAGGTTTGAGCTACGGCGTGTTTTCGAACTTCGCGGCGCCGCCGAAGGACGATGGCGCCACTTTCAGCACTTCGGCGATCAGCAATCCGCAGAACGCGCCCAAGGTCGAGGCCAGCTTTAAGGACGAGCTGGCCCGCACGCTGAAGGACGGCTTCGGGGCGGAGGAAGTAGCCGAGGCCAAGAAGTCGCTGCTCGAAGAGCGAATGGTGGGCCGGTCGCAGGACCAGTCGCTGGCCGGGACACTGGCGGCGCGCGAGCGCTGGAGCCGCACAATGAAATGGGACGAAGCGCTGGAAGCGAAGATCGCGGCGCTGACGCCCGAGGAAGTCTCGGCGGCCTTCCGGCGGCATGTCGATCCGGCGTCGCTGAGCGTGGTGCGGGCGGGGGATTTCAAGAAGGCGGGCGTGCTGCAGTAGCGGGGCTGTGGATTCACCGCGGAGCGCGGGGACGCGAAAAAAGCGCGGAGAAGAAGGTGAGTCTGTAATCACCACAGAAGCACGGAGCACACGCAGAAAAGGCGGAGAAAAGCAAAAACGAGAGTTTAATTGCGAACTGCGTGCTCTCCAGAAACCGCTCTGGCCGGCTTGAGAATCTGGCGCGGAGGCGCGGAGAAACGGACGGAGACGATACGATCTCGTTCTTCTCCGTCTTGGCTCCGCGTCTCCGCGTCGAATGCAGCGCCACACCCGCGCTCCAAGGTCTCTGACCCCATAAACGGCGGCCGCGCCGTTCGGTCTCCGCGGTGAACGGATGCCTCACTGGCCTCAAACGTTAGAGGTTCTCTCCGCGTATTCTCAGCGCCCTCTGTAACTCCGCGGCGAACGGATGCCTCACTGGCCTCAAACGTAAGAGGTTCTCTCCGAGTTTTCTCAGCGCCCTCTATAACTCCGGCGGCGAATGAACCCTCAGCGGCCTCAAATTCATGGAGAATAGAACCCATGGGTTTGATGGATCTGGTGCTGGGCAGGCCGCTGGCGACGGAGGAGGAGAAGGCGGAGCGGATCGGGCCGGCCAAGGGGCTGCCGATCTTTGGGCTGGATGCGCTGAGCTCGGCGGCATACGGGCCGGAAGCGGCGCTGACGCTGCTCATTCCCCTGGGCATGGCGGGGGTCGGCTACATAGTTCCGATCAGCCTCAGCATTATCGTTCTGCTGGGGATCGTGTACTTCTCTTACCGGCAGACCATCATGGCGTATCCGCTGGGCGGCGGGTCGTACACGGTTGCCAGCGAGAATCTGGGAGTATGGCCGGGGCTGCTGGCGGCTGCGTCGCTGATGGTGGACTACATCCTCACGGCGGCGGTGGGGATTTCGGCGGGCGTGGGTGCGCTGATCTCGGCGGTGCCGTCGCTCGAGAAACATACGCTGTTGCTGTGCCTGTTCATCCTGGGGATCGTGACGCTGGTGAACCTGCGGGGAGTGAGCGAGACGGGCGGCGTTTTCCTGCTACCGACATACGTCTTTATCACCTGCCTGATGGGGATGATCGTGCTTGGCGTGATCAAGACGCTCCTGTCGGGTGGGCATCCGGTGCCGGTGGTGGCGCCTCCGCAGCTTACTGGCGCGACCGAAGCGATGAGCCTGTGGCTTATACTGCGCGCCTTTTCGAGCGGCTGCGCGGCGCTGACCGGCGTAGAGGCGGTGAGCAATGGCGTGATGGCGTTTCGGGAGCCGGCCCCGGTGACTGCGCGCTTCACGCTGACAGTGGTGATCGGCATCCTCACGACCATGCTGGTGGGGATCGCGTTTCTGTGTAAAGCATACGGCATCGCGGCCACCGTACCGGGGCAGACCGGCTATCAGAGCGTGCTTTCGCAGTTGCTGGCGGCGGTGACGGGCACGGGGGTATTTTACGGCATCAGCATCGGGTCGATCCTGGTGGTGCTGGCGCTTTCGGCGAATACGGCGTTTGCCGATTTTCCGCGCCTGGCGCGCGCCATCGCGTTGAACGGCTTTCTGCCGCACGGCCTGGCGATGCGCGGACGGCGGCTGGTTTACACGCAAGGCGTTTACGCGCTGGCGTTCGCGGCGGCCGTGCTGTTGATCCTGTTCGGCGGCGTAACCGACAATCTGATTCCCCTGTACGCGGTGGGCGCGTTCCTGGCGTTCACGCTCTCGCAGGCCGGGATGGTAGTGCACTGGAGGCGCGAGGGCGGTCCAGGCGCGACCAAGAGCATGTTGGTGAACGGTCTGGGGGCGGTGGCGACGGGCATCACGGTGATCGTGGTGCTGGTGGCGAAGTTCGCCGAGGGCGCCTGGATCACCCTGCTGCTGATCCCCGGGCTGATCCTGATGATGCGCATGGTGAAGCGGCACTACAATTACGTCGCGCTGGAGACGTATGACGCCACGCGGTTGAACCCCTACGACCTGAAGCCGCCGGTGGTGGTGGTGACGATCGACAAATGGTCGCGCATCACGCACCGGGCGCTGCGCTTCGCCATGACGATTTCGCCGGACGTAGTGGCGCTGCATGTCAGCTCAGGTGCGGAGAAAGACGGGATCGTGGAGAAGTGGGGAGAGTTGGTGGAGGAACCCGCGCGGCTGGCCGGTCTCAACCCGCCGGCGCTCACGGTGGTGGAGTCGCCCTACCGGTTCGTGATCCGGCCGGTGCTGGAATACGTACTGAATCTGGAGACGCGGCACCCCAAGCGGCTGATCGCGGTGCTGATTCCGGAACTGGTGGAGCGGCGCTGGTATTACAACCTGCTGCACAATCACCGCTCAGCAGTGCTGAAGGCGCTGCTACTGTTCCAGGGCGGGCAGAACATCACGGTAATCAACATTCCGTGGTACCTGGCGGGGGATCCGGGCGCGGCGCGGCGCACGCGCTTGATGTGACGCCGTGAACGCGCTTCCGACCCTCGAGAATCTGGCGGCCTTGATGCCCTCGCTGCCGGAGCAATCGTTGGAAGATCTGCTGGTGACCTTCGACGCGCTGGTAGGGATTTCGGACGCGGCGGTGCGTCCGGCGGCGGCCGGGCTTTTGCGGCGGGCGGCGGAGGCGAGTGCCAATACGGCGCGGCGCGAACGGCTGTCGCGGGCGGCGGATGCGGTGGCGGCGGGCGAGCCGTGCGCACGGACGGCCGATGGGCTGACAGCGATCCAGGCGGCCGCCGCGCAAACCGCCACGGCCGAGGAGTGGAAGGAGATCGAAGCGAATCTGCCGCTGCCACCCGAAACGCCTTCGCCGTTCGAAGAAGAAGAAGAGGAGGACGAAGAGGACCGGCGGTTCATGGACTAGGCTCCCCCAGCGCTGCCGCAACTTCGCGTCCGGCACTTCTTTCGAGACATAGTGGTACGGGCGCAGTCGTTTCCCCTGCTTCCAGCGGCCGTAACCCAGGTGGCGCACCAGCAAAGTGGGAAGGCCTTGGCATCCTGGTGGAGCTGGACACGGGTCCCGCCCCCTAAAAAGCGCATACCAGCCTGGGCGAATATTTGGTGAAGATCCTCCCGGTCGGGTGATTATGTATTTGACAAAGAGTTCTGAAGGGCACCACAATAGGTTGTGGTCCCAGAAATTCCGGCCGCCGGTACCTCGATGCCGCCGCCGCCAGCGAGCATGGCATCGACTAAGTTACGCCTCACTCCTAACCAACAATCAGTTCTATGGGTCGCGCTTGCCTTGGCTGCTTACGTGGGAACTATGTGGTGGTTCGTTCCCGGAGCACGAAGTTATTTCTCGTGTCTTCTGGATCACACTATCACCCTCCTGGCTGGATGTGGAGCTACTGTCGTGCTCGGATTGATAGAGAAGCATATCTTAAGAAAGCCACTGTCGCCAAAATGGGAGGTGGTTATTTTGGGATGCTTTATTTTCTTTGCCGGTTTTCAGGCTTGGAAGGATCAGCGCGTGCGTGCGGAAAATGCGGAAACGAAAGTGCGGACCGCCCAATTCCCTGATCCCGTTATCAGAAAGGCTCTAGGCTCTCTTGTTGACGACGGATTAGCAATACAGACTGGCTGGCTAAAACAAATGGAAAAGAGGGAGACGAAAGCGCAATTTCTTAGTGCTGACAAGGTAAGACCGTGGCATTCCAAAGTAGAGACCTATCTCAAGACCATCCCTAACGGAGATTCATATCTCCGCCGTTTCAGAATTGCACCGTCCGGTGTTGGTAGTTGGCCGTTCGGCATTATGTATGATTTAGGAGGAACATATAATCAACTCGTCTCCGATCTCAATCGGATTGGTGAGTTTATATCAGACCCTAACCTTGGCAGGCCATAGGAGGGTGGCGGAATCGAACCGTATCCCTGAGAGGACCAGCCGTTTATAAGACGGCCTAGGCACCAGCCAGACGCCCTCTGGATCGATCCGAGAACATTTGACTGTGCATTTGTTTTGTACCTCGTATGCTAAATTTGAATGCAGATGGAAGTAGACAAGACTCAGTTCGATGAACTGCTCGGGAAGCTTATAAAGGCGAAGCCTTTGCCCAAAGACGCGATCCCTAAAAAGGCTCGTCGGAAACGCGCGGTTCAACCTGATTCTCCGAAGCAGAATCATCCGAAGCCTGAGGGCGAGTGAGCGTTTTATAGCGCAGCGCGGAACCTATCACTAGCGCTACGACAATCTGAGCGAATATATCGTGAGCCGCACGATGGTTCCATTTAAACTGGAACTCATCAAGATAGCGCTGTAAGTGCTTTATCGAAACCTGATGGAAGCTACCTATAATGCCGCGCTTGAGCAATCCCCAATAGCCATCAATTGTGCCGGTGTGGACTTCGCCGCGCACCCACTCTTTATTGTTGTGGTTCACGGATTCGTGCTTATGGCTCTTGATGCACCCGGCAGTGGTTCCATAGAGCGTCGATTCGTCGGTGTAGATCGCATCAGCGCTGATGGACACGTTGTCCTTGATCTTCTCGACAACGTTCCTCATCGTGACCGGGCGCATATGGTAGGTACGCGCTTTGCCGTCGCGCTCGATCATGCCAAAAACCGGCTCTTTGTCGAAGCGATCTCGCTTGCGGCGCTTGTCATAGCGGCCACCGACGTAAGTTTCATCAATTTCGATGGTGCCAGTAAGTTGGCTGTCGTCTCCAGATCCAACGATGCCCATAGCTTCGCGGATGCGATGGTTCAAATACCAAGCGGTCTTATAAGAAACGCCCATGTCGCGCTCCATCTGCTTTGCGGAGACGCTTTTCTTGGCATTGCACATGATGGCAACGGCCAGCATCCACTTGCTCAACGGCAAGTGAGTATCGCTAAAGATCGTGCCAGTGGTGGCGGCGAACTGGTAATTGCACTTCAGGCATTGATAGAGGAATCGATCCGGCGTAGGCTTCGTCGTCCCATCGGCATATGTCTTCATTTTGCCCTTCAGGGTGAACTTGGAAACCTTGTCGTGATCGCACTTCAGGCAACGAACGCCATCCGGCCAGCGGGCGGCTTCGAGATAGTCGTGGCAAGTTTGCTCGGAGGCAAAAACCCTTGCAGTTTCTATCAGATTCGGGCCGATTCGATGTGTTTTGCCTGCCATACAACATATTGTATGATTTTTGTCCGTCTTTGTCAAGTACATAATCAAACCCGGTCGCCTGCTGCTACCAGGAGGGGAAGTTTGGCACCATTGGGGGACCAGCCCCCCAGAAAACCACATCAAGCGGCAGGCGCGGAGCGTGCGTCGAGCTGTTGAACTGGTGAGCCATACTCACTTCCGGGTTTAGCCGGCACCCGCGAGCATCCCTGAATTTTTACAACACCCCTTTCTCAACTGCATCAGTTTCCCAAGGACGGGATTCCGAGCGGCTGCCCGCCGCCGGCGGGCAATGCCGGGCGTGAAGGCGGCAATCGCCCGGTTTGAAAGCGTTCAACTGTGTGCGATCGGTTTGTTTTTCACGACCTCCGGCCGCCTGTGAAAGCTCGCCCCGCGGGGCGGGCGCCCGGACGGCGCATGTGCCGGTATATCGGCCAGTGGATGGTTGTGTGGCTCGCTACTGGAGCTTGGGGACAAAAAGCACTCACCTGGGAAGAGGCCAAGCGCGAATTCGAAGCGGCCAATCCGAATCTGCTGGCGAGCCGCATCGGGATCCAGGAATCGCGTACCGATGAGATCACCGCGTACCTGCGGCCTAACCCCGACCTGACCGTATCCGCCGACCAGTTCACTCCCTTCACCGGCAATCCCTATCGTCCGTTCTCCAATGTTCTGCCGCTGGTCTCCGGCAGCTACCTGGTGGAACGAGAGCACAAGCGCGACCTGCGGCGGGAGAGTGCCAAGGGAGCCACCACCATCGCCCTCTCGCAACTGGCCGACCAGGAGCGAACCCTGCTCTTCGGCTTGCGCACCGCCTTCGTGCAGGCATTGCAGCAGAAGGCCGTGCTGGCGGTGACGCAGGAGAGCCTGGCCTATTACGATCGCTCGCTGGGCGTCA
>Ga0335085_10004443_pt1 | contig 23278 bp, 25 predicted proteins | sample Lox_Sample_45_FD_206712 | JGI IMG/M metagenome (GOLD analysis project Ga0335085, IMG submission 206712) | Soil microbial communities from Loxahatchee National Wildlife Refuge, Florida, United States - Lox_Sample_4.5 | ecosystem: Environmental > Terrestrial > Soil > Wetlands | place: USA...
ATAAGCTGGTCGGTCCGGCGTGGCAGGATGTGGCCAACAAGTACAAGGGCGATGCCAAGGCCGAGGCGATGCTGATGCAGAAGGTGAAGAAGGGCGGCAAGGGCAACTGGGACAAGGTGACGGGTGGTGTTGCCATGCCGCCGCACCCGAACATCAGCGATGCCGATCTGAAGAAGGTGCTCGACTTCGAGTTGTCGCTCGCCAAGTAACGGCAAGCACTGCAGTAAAGCTCACCAGTGCCCGCCCGTGTCATGCACGGCGCGGGCACAGTTTTTTGGGGCGGACGGCTATTTATTTTCTTTGGATTTCGTAGAATCTTTTAAAATATTTCTAGGAAATTACTTGTGGGATTTAATGTATAGGTATTAATACTTAAGTATTATCTCTCTCTAGACGCGGAATCATTACTGCGCGATAAAGCAAGCTGATTCAGAATAAATCAAACCAAACATAAATTCGATCATGCTTGCCGAAATCGATACTAGGTCTGTTGTGCCTGAACAACGCTTAGAATTCTGGTGCGAAAGCATCGCAACTGCTTTTAATGATAAGCAGTTGATTGAGCGGCCACTTAAAACCCCTTTCAATGCAAGACTGAGAGCATTCGAGCTCGATCGACTGTGTTTTTCCGAAACGACCGGTACACCGCACACAAGCACTTTTTCGCCAGACTCCCAGCGCGACGTTTTCGTGGCGATTATTCCGTTTGAAGGAACTGTCGTAATTCAACAGGATCGCAGGGAAGCCAGGCTCCAGCCCGGCGACTTTGGGTTTTGCAGTCTTGGCTGGAGTTATACGATCGGGGCAAGCACGGAATTCCAGCGCATTTCGATCAGTATTCCGGGCAAAGAGTTGAGAGATATTTTTCCCGCTTGCAATTACATTACTGCAACCACCATATCATTAAAAAAAGGGGCGGGAATTTTGTTTCACGATATGGTGCATTCAGTGTATCAGCGCATCGAAGAAATCGAACATTACAAACCGGCGGCAATCGCAGCTGCGGATGCCCTCGTCAGCCTGTTGCGTGGAACGTTGCATGAGTTGCCCCAAGTTCAGGATAGCGGGCCCTCCCGCCTTGAGTTTTATCATAAAGAGCGAATCAGAGGCTACGTCAAGGCGAATCTGCGCACCAATCTCAGCGTGGATTCAATCGCACAGGCGGTAGAGTTATCGCCGCGCTATGTACATTCCCTGTTTTCGAAGGAGCCGATGTCTCTTATGAAGTGGGTTTGGGCGGAGCGGCTTGATCGGTGTCGCCATGATTTGGGGCTCGCTTCGTTAAGTGGCCGCTCGGTCAGCGAAGTCGCTTATACGTGGGGGTTCAACGATCCTGCGCATTTCAGCCGGACGTTTCGCAGTCGCTTCGGTACGTCGCCGACCAAATATCGCGAACAGGCATTACGGCCACAGATGCAGCAGATGCCTGAACAATCTGGATTGGAACCACTCGCCGCCTAGTTGGTAGTAGTCCATCGCAGGTTTGTATGCTATGGACTCTTGGATTCTCGCCACTTGATCGAACACCCCAACGCCGGATTTTGTCCGGCGGGATCGTTTCCAGTTTGCGCGATCATTCTCATGGCTTCAAACAGCTCGCGCCGGGCATCCGGCGGCGCCGCCTCTTTGCGCGATGCGTCAAGCCGGCCTCGGTAGCGCAGGCGCAATTCGCGGTCGAACCCAAAGAAATCCGGCGTGCACACTGCGCCATAGGCGCGTGCGACATCCTGTGTCGGATCGTACAGATAAGGAAACGGGAAACTGCGCATGCGCGATGCTTTGATCATGTTTTCGAATGAATCCTCTGGATAGCCGACAGCATCGTTGGAATTGATTCCCACCGCTCCGACTCCCAGTGGACGAAGGTCCTTGACGTCGCGAATGATGCGATCCAGCACCGCTTGGACGTACGGGCAGTGGTTGCAAATGAACATCACCAGCAGCCCCTTCGGGCCGCGTACTTCGTTCAGCGTATAGATATGCCCATCAGTGCCGGCGAGCTGGAAGTCGGGGGCCGGAAAGCCGATATCGCCAGCAGGAGATTGTGCCGCCATAAGCTTTTCCTCGGGGTAAAACAATATCGGCTTGGGTTAATCCCAAGCCGATAAATAAGAAGGCAACAGGTTCAGTATGCCGGTTTCGGTTAGTGATAGCGCTTCGCAATTTGTTCAAGCGGCAGCGGCTTGATCTTTTGCGCCATGCCGGCACAACCGAACGCTTCGAAACGCGCCTTGCAGATATCCTTGGCGGCAGCGGTCGCGGCCTTGAGCGATTTGCGCGGATCGAATTCGCTGCGGTCCCTGTCAAATTCACGGCGGATCGCGCCGGTCATCGCCAGCCGGATATCGGTGTCGATATTGATTTTGCGTACTCCGCTCTTGATACCGCGCTGGATTTCCTCGATCGGCACGCCGTAGGTTTCCTTGATGTCTCCGCCATGCTCGCGAATGATCTTGAGCCATTCCTGCGGAACCGATGATGATCCATGCATGACCAGATGGGTATTCGGGATCTTTTCGTGAATCGCCTTGATGCGGTCGATGGCGAGGATATCGCCGGTCGGCTTGCGTGTGAACTTGTAGGCTCCATGCGAGGTGCCGATCGCGATGGCAAGTGCGTCGACATTGGTCTTGGCGACGAAGTCCTTGGCCTGCTCCGGATCGGTCAGCAGCATGTCGTGCGACATGGTCCCTGCCGCGCCGACGCCATCCTCTTCCCCAGCCATGCCGGTTTCAAGCGAGCCCAGGCAACCGAGTTCGCCTTCGACCGAAACACCGATTGCATGCGCCATTTTGCAGACCAGAGCGGTAACGTCGACATTGTATTCATATGGTGCCGGCGTTTTCTGGTCTTCCATCAACGAGCCATCCATCATCACCGAGGTAAAACCCGAGCGGATGGCCTGTTGGCAGACCGCGGCGCTGGCGCCATGGTCCTGATGCATAACCAGTGGAATTTCCGGGTGCGTCTCAACCGCCGCCAATACCATATGGCGCAGATAAGCTTCGCCGGCATATTTGCGGGCGCCTGCCGATGCCTGCAGAATCACCGGACTTTGCGTTTCCTGTGCCGCCTGCATGATGGCATGGATCTGCTCCAGGTTGTTGACGTTGAAGGCGGGCACGCCATAATTGTTTTCGGCGGCGTGATCGAGCAGTTGGCGCAGTGATATGAAAGCCATGATGGTTCTCTCCTTGATTCAATTCTTAGACCGGATAAATCTACCGAATTTCTGCCGTTATTACCACGATTTTCGCATCGTCTGTAGTGCCCGGAGACTAAATAACCCCGCTTACGGTATTGACAATATTGGTTACGGTCAGCCCGAAGTATTCGAACAACTGATTGGCGGGTGCGGACTCGCCGAAGCGGTCAATGCCGATCACCATGCCTTCAAGTCCGACGTATTTACGCCAGAAGTCGGTCACCCCGGCCTCAATCGCGATGCGCTTGATTCCGGCGGGCAGCACCGTTTGCTTGTAAGCTTCGTCCTGCCGGTCAAACACGGTGGTCGAGGGCATCGAGATTACGCGCACCGGGATACCTTTGCTCGCCAACTGTTTTTGTGCCTCGATGGCAAGCTGCACTTCCGAGCCGGTCGCGATCAGCAGCGCTTTGGGCGATGCGGCGTCGACGAGCACATAGGCGCCGCGCCGGATGGACGCAATTTGCTGTTCGCTGCGTTTCTGGAACGCCAGGTTCTGGCGCGAAAACACCAGCACACTCGGGCCATTTGCACGCTCAATGGCGGCGGTCCAGGTCACGGCAGACTCGACGGTATCGCACGGCCGCCACACATCGAGGTTCGGAATCAGACGCAGGCATGCCAGGTGCTCGATCGGCTGGTGTGTCGGACCATCCTCGCCGAGCCCGATTGAATCGTGGGTGTAGACGAACAGGTTCCTGATCTTCATCAGCGATGCCATGCGTAGCGCGTTTCTGGCGTAGTCTGAAAAGACCAGGAACGTTGCGCCGTAGGGGATAAAGCCGCCGTGCAGCGCGAGACCGTTCATGATCGCGCTCATGCCGAATTCACGCACTCCGTAGAACAGGTAGTTGCCGCTGGCGTCGCCCTTGGCGATCGCCTTCGAGCCGGACCACCAGGTCAGGTTGGATCCGGTCAGATCGGCGGAACCGCCGATCAATTCCGGCAACGCCGGCGCCAGGCCCTCGATCGCATTTTGCGAGGCCTTGCGGGTGGCGATGGTTTCCGCTTTTTCATTGGTTTTATTGATAAACGCCGAGCTGTGAGCCTTGAAGTTGGCGGGCAATTCGCCCGCCATGCGGCGCTTGAATTCCCGGGCGAGTTCGGGGTGCGCGGCTTCGTAAGCGGCAAATTTGCGGTTCCATTCAGCTTCCAGATGTGCGCCCTGGTCGCGCGCGTCCCATGCGGCGTAGACCGCCTGCGGAATTTCAAACGGCGGGTACGGCCAGCCGATCGCCTGGCGCGTCGCGGCGACTTCCTCGTCGCCCAGCGCCGCGCCATGCGCCTGCCCAGTGCCGGCTTTCTTGGGCGCGCCCTTGGCAATCACCGTCTTGCAGCAGATCAGCGAAGGTTTGTCGGTGAACGACTTGGCCTTCTGAATCGCGGCCTCGATGGCGTCCGCATTATGGCCGTCGACGCCCGGGATCACGTGCCAGCCGTAAGCTTCGAAACGCTTCGGTACATCGTCGATAAACCAGCTTTTGATATTGCCTTTTTCGGAGTCGATCGAGATGCCGTTGTCGTCGTAGAACGCGATCAGCTTTCCAAGATCGAGGATGCCGGCGAGGGCGCACGATTCGTGGGAAATTCCTTCCATCATGCAACCGTCGCCGAGGAAAACGTAAGTATGATGATTGACGATCTCAAAACCGGGACGATTGAAATGCGCCGCCAGCACCCTTTCCGCGATTGCCATGCCGATGGCGTTGGCAATGCCCTGGCCAAGCGGGCCTGTCGTGGTTTCGACGCCAGGGGTGTGACCGTATTCCGGATGCCCCGGGGTTTTTGAATGCAGTTGCCGGAAGTTTTTCAGTTCATCGAGCGAAAGGTCGTAGCCGGTCAGGTGCAGCAGCGAGTAGAGCAGCATCGAGCCATGCCCATTCGACAGCACAAAGCGGTCACGATCCGCCCATTTCGGATTGGCCGGATTATGACGCAGATGGTGTCTCCACAATACTTCCGCGATTTCGGCCATGCCCATCGGCATTCCCGGATGGCCGGAATTGGCCTTCTGTACCGCATCCATCGCCAGCGCGCGCAGCACATTGGTGATGTCGGTGCGGCTGGCCGCCGTCGCGCCGGTCGTGGGTGAAAGAGTCGCTGTATTGCCTGTCATGATTTCTCCCGATTAACCTTTATGATTGTTGCGTCGTTTGCTGTCCATCAGATTCAGAATCAGAGGGGTAAGAATCAGCTGCATCGCCAGCTCCATCTTTCCGCCCGGTACGACGATGCAATTGGGGCGCGACATGAAGGAATCATGCAGCATGGTCAGCAGATACGGGAAATCGACCCCCTTGGGGTTGGCGAAGCGGATCACCACAAAGCTTTCGGCCGGGGCCGGGATGGTGGTGGCAATAAATGGGTTTGAGGTATCGACGGTCGGTACGCGCTGGAAATTGATGTGGGTGCGCGAAAACTGCGGGCAGATGTAATTCACGTAGTCCGGCATCCGGCGCAGGATGGTGTCGACCACCGCTTCCTGCGAATAGCCGCGCATCATTTTATCGCGGTACAGTTTCTGAATCCATTCCAGATTGATGATCGGCACCACGCCGACACACAGGTCAACGTGTTGGGCGACATTGACATCATCCGCGATCACCGCGCCATGCAGTCCTTCATAAAATAAAAGATCGGTGTTCGCCGGCAGGTCCACCCACGGTGTGAAGGTGCCCGGCTGCTGGTTGTAGGGTTTGGCCTCTTCGAGGTCATGCAGGTACTTGCGCATTTTTCCGGAGCCGGTTTCACCGTATTGCCTGAACAGGATTTCCAGTTCCTTCAGCAGATTCGCCTCCGGCCCGAAATGGCTGAAATGATTGTTGCCCGCCTTGCCCGCCTTCTGCATCTCGGCTTTCATTTCCATGCGATCGTAGCGGTGAAATGAGTCTCCCTCGATGACCGCGGGGTATATTTTTTCGCGCTGGAAAATGTGCTGGAAAGATTTGGTCACCGAAGTGGTGCCGGCACCGGACGATCCGGTGATGGCAATGACTGGGTGCTTGGCAGACATGGAATACCTCCGAGACGCGGTTACTGGGTCGTTTTAGCTGTTTTGTCGTCGTCCCCGCGGCCAAATACGCGGCTTGAAGCAATATCTTCCGCCTCAATCATCATCAGGTCCTGTTTGGTGAGCGTACCTTGGGCTTTGGCCATCAAGCGGTTGGCCTGTCGCAGGCGGGCGCGGTCAAGCGCATTACGGACACTGCGTGCATTGGCAAAGTTAGGCTGCGTAATCCGGTGCTTGATGTAATCCATGAATACCGGTTCGGCCGTTGTGCTGAATTGATAATGGGTTTGATTGAGCATTAATTTTGCAATCGCCATCAATTCGTCCGGCGTGTAGTCCGGGAAATCGATATGGTGCGCGATGCGCGACGACATGCCGGGATTGCTTTTGAAAAAAGTATCCATGCGGTTTTTGTACCCGGCCAGGATTACCACCAGATCGTCACGCTGATTTTCCATTACTTGCAATAAAATCTCAATTGCTTCCTGTCCATAGTCGCGCTCATTCTCCGGGCGATAGAGGTAATAGGCTTCATCGATAAACAGTACGCCGCCCATTGCGCGCTTGACCACTTCTTTGGTTTTGGGCGCGGTGTGGCCGATATATTGGCCGACGAGGTCATCGCGCGTTACCGCGACCAGATGCCCTTGGCGTACGTAACCGAGCCGGTGCAGGATTTCCGCCATGCGCATCGCGACCGTCGTTTTGCCGGTACCGGGATTGCCGGTAAAACACATATGCAGACTCGGCGCCCCGGTACTCAACGCCATTTCTTTGCGGGCCCGTTCGACCAGCAACAGAGCAGCGATCTCGCGAATGCGTGTTTTAACCGGTTTCAACCCGACCAAATCCCGATCGAGCTGATCCAGCACTTCCTGGATGTTGGAGTCGTGGAACAGTTGCGCGAGATCGACTTTATCGTCCTTCGCGCCTTGTTGTGTAGTTCCCACCTCGGTTTTGGTCATAACCATAACCTATCGCACTCGGATAACCTGCCCGCTACCGGCAAAAATGCAAACGGGACAAGCGGGACCAGGAACACAGCCCCACCCGATACCCGCTTGTTCCAACCTCAGTAGCGTTCGCCTTCGGGTTTGTCCGTGGCGTAACTGTGTACCGTATAGCGAATATGGCGACCGTCAACTTCCTGACGCGCCAATCCAAAACCGGGTTCGGTCTTCGGCCGATTGACGATAAACGACATGCGCGGCGTTTCCCAGCCGCGCGTGCTGTCGAAGGCGGTGACCCGGATGTAATGGCCGGGGAAAGTTTTGCGGCACTGGTTGATCTCCATCACGATCCCTGCGGGATCCTTGAGATCGAACATGGGCATCCCGTACATTTCCCAGTAGGTATTGCGCGGATGCGGATCGTCCGTGTACTCGACGTTCACCGCCCATCCGTTTTTCAACGCATACTTGATCTGCGCGGTGATCTGTTGGTCGGTCAGATCGGGCAGGAACGAAAATTGTCCCTGCGTGATCCGGTTGCCGTGATTGGTCATCATAATAATTTCTCCTCAGAATTAAACGCTGGCCGTTGCAGTCGGCACAAAATCGGCGGTGTCGGTGGACTCGTAGTTGAAGGTAATGTCCTTCCACGTTTCCAGCGCAGCCTGCAGCGGCTTGCACGACTTGGCGGCCTGTTCCAGAATCTGCGGGCCTTCCTTCATATAATCGCGGCCTTCGTTGCGCGCCAGGATCATGGCCTCGAGCGCCACGCGGTTGGCGATTGCGCCGGCCTGGATGCCCATCGGGTGGCCGATGGTGCCGCCACCGAACTGCAGCACCACGTCTTCGCCGAGATAGTGCAGCAGTTGGTGCATCTGGCCGGCGTGAATGCCACCCGAAGCAACTGGCATTACCTTGTTGAGCGAAGCCCAGTCCTGTTCAAAGAATAAACCATGCTCGAGGCTTTGCGGGGTATGCGTCTCGCGCAGCGTGTCGTAAAAGCCCTTGATCATCAGCGGATCGCCTTCCAGCTTGCCGACCACGGTGCCGGCGTGAATGTGGTCCACGCCTGCCATGCGCATCCATTTGCAGATGACGCGGAAGTTCATGCCGTGGTTCTTTTGCCGCGAATAGGTCGAATTGCCGGCACGGTGCAGGTGCAGAATCATGTCGTTTTTGCGCGCCCACTTGGCCATCGACTGGATGGCGGTGTAGCCGATCACGAGGTCGATCATGACGATCACCGAGCCGAGAGATTTGGCGAATTCGGCGCGCTCGTACATGTCTTCCATGGTGGCAGCAGTGATATTGAGGTAGTGGCCCTTGACCTCGCCGGTCGCGGCCGACGCCCTGTTGACTGCTTCCATGCAGTACAGAAAACGGTCGCGCCAGTGCATGAAGGGTTGTGAGTTGATGTTCTCATCGTCCTTCACGAAATCCAGCCCGCCCTTGAGCGCTTCGTACACCACGCGCCCATAGTTGCGGCCGGATAGTCCGAGCTTGGGCTTGGTGGTCGCGCCAAGCAGTGGGCGGCCGAATTTGTCGAGACGTTCGCGCTCGACCACGATTCCGGTAGCCGGGCCTTGGAATGTCTTGAGGTAGGCAACAGGAATGCGCATGTCTTCGAGACGCAGCGCCTTGACTGCTTTGAAGCCGAATACGTTACCAATGATGGACGCGGTCAGATTGGCGATGGAACCGGCCTCGAACAGATCCAGATCATAGGCGATGTAGGCGAAGTATTGCTGCTCGGTCTTGGTACCGGGGCCGGTATTGGGTACCGGGTCGACCTTATAGGCCTTGGCGCGGTAGAGTTCGCATGCGGTCAAGCGATCAGTCCATACCACGGTCCAGGTTGCCGTGGATGATTCGCCCGCTACCGCAGCTGCTGCCTCATCGGCGTCTACCCCGGGTTGCGGGGTGATGCGGAACATTGCGATGACGTCGGTATCCTTCGGTTTGTAATCCGGTTCCCAATAGCCCATTTTCTTATAGGGAATAACGCCAGATTTATAACGTTCTTTGCCTTCCTTCATCGTTTCTGACTTGCCCATAACATTCTCCAAGAATAGTTAAAGCTGCCTCAGTCCCTGTCGTGCGGAATTTCAATTCGGGTGAGCGTTGGTAAAAAATATAGTTATTGTTTGAGTGATACGGTACCTGCAAGATACTTAAGTTGCAATTCACATTTTTTTAAATATGACATAAACTATTGCTTATGTCTTTGTTGCGCCGCTTAACGTTTCGCCAGTTGCAGATTTTTGCTGCTGCGGCGCACCATCAAAGCCTTGCACGCGCTGCGGAGGAACTGCATTTGAGTCAGCCCGCGGTTTCGATGCAGATCAAGCAACTTGAGGAAACCGTCGAATTGCCGTTATTCGAACGTATCGGGCGCAGCAGCACGCTGACTTCGGCCGGCAAGGATCTGCTGCAGCATGCCGAGAACGTGCTGTCGAGCTTGAAAGACGCGGAGGATTCACTGGCCGCGATCCGCGCCGTTCGTAAAGGGGAAATTACCATCGCAACAGTCAGCACGGCAAAATATTTCGTGCCGCAATTGATTGCGCGCTTTCGCGATTCCTACCCATGGATCAGTATCGACATCAAGGTCGGAAACCGCGATACGCTGATACAATTGCTGCGCCGCAATCAGGTCGACGTGGCGATCATGGGGCAGCCTCCCGTCGAACTGGACGCGGTGGCGGAACCGTTCGCGCCGCATCCGCACGGGATCATCGCCGCGCCCAATCATCCGCTGGCGCGCCTCAAAACAGTCGCGCCGCAACGCTTGTCCGGAGCGACGTTCCTGGCCCGTGAGCCCGGTTCGGGCACCCGCTCGGTCATGGAAAAATTCATTGCCAGGCACAAGCTCCATATCAATCTCGGAGCGATGTTCACCAGCAACGAAAGTATCAAACAGGCGGTGATGGCCGGCATGGGGCTTGGTTTCGTGTCACTGCATACGCTGCCGCTGGAATTGCAGGCAAAGCAGCTGGTCGTGCTGAATGTGCGCGACACCCCGGTCATGCGCACCTGGCATATCGTTTACCGGCGATCCAAAAAATTATCCCCGGCGACCCAGGCATTCAAGGAATTCGTGCTGGAGCACGGCGCGCAGTTTTTGAAGGAAAAATTCAGCATGCTGCCCCAGCCTCATGCACGATCGGGACGCTGATAATGAGCTGTAGGATAATCACTCCCTGTTTCATTTTTATCCCATGACACGTAACGTCAAAAATCTGGCGGTGTTGTTTGTCGATGTCTGCGAAAGCACCAAGCTTTATTCGACACTCGGCGACAATACCGCACGAACCCTGATTAATGATTGCCTGTCGTTCATCAGCCAGATAGTTGCACGTCAGGGCGGACGTGTCGTCAAGACCATCGGCGACGAGGTATTGAGCGCATTTCCAACGGCTGATGCGGCAATCTTGGCAGCAAGCGAGATTCAATCGAACCTCAGCGCGCGGCGTAATACTAAAAATCCGGTGTCCGTTCATGCCGGCCTGCACTTCGGGCCGGTACTGGTCGAGGAGGGAGATGTATTCGGCGATACCGTCAATGCCGCCGCTTATCTGACCGCCGTCGCGGCGGCGGAACAGGTGCTGACGACCCAGATGACGGAGAACAACCTGTCGCCAGGCCTGAAAGATCGCGTGCGGCCGGTGTTCAAGACGGTGCTCAAGGGTGCGGTCGAAGAGTCAACCGTTTATCAGGTGATTTGGCACCAAGACACCGTCACCCTTACCGATGTCAACTTGGGGTTGCACAAAACAATCCCGGGCGATGAGGGCAGTCTGCTCATTACCCATCGTGATTTGACTTTACGTCTGGATCAGAAACGTCCCAGCATTACCATCGGCCGCGGCAAAGATTGCGATCTGGTCGTGCATGAAAAATTCGCATCGCGCCGGCATACCGATATCCGCCTGATGCGGACGCATTTTTACCTGATCGATCAAAGTATCAATGGTACGTTCGTCATGTTCGACAGCGGGGAGGAGGTGCATGTTTTGCGCGGTGAACTGCTGCTGGAGGCCTCCGGCAAGATGTCGCTCGGACGCAGCCTCAACGATGGCGCAACCGAAATCATTCATTTCAGGCGGGATCGCCGCTCGCTTTATCGCGTCGGTTAGCCGGCGTCGCTGATCAGTTGGGGCGCGGTTCGGGAGTAACGGTGATTTCCACGCGCTCGCCGTCGCGCAGCACGACCGTCTTGACCGGCACGCCGATTTTTACCGCGTCGGCCGAAGAGCCATATAACAATACCAGCCATGTGACCCAAATCTGGATCGGATAGGAAATTTCGTGCATCCACAGCCATAGCACTACCAGCCATGCGATGAAAAACAGGCCAAGCAAAAAACCGATCGGGTTGGTGCGAGACATGAAAAAGGCTAGTATTATTAGGTGATTAATGCTGTATCATTTAGATCGTCGTCGGCCGATCACCGGCTTATGAAAACAACCTTTCTCGAATTCGAGCAGCCGATCGCCGAACTGGAGGCGAAAATCGACGAACTGCGCTTCATGCAGGACGATTCGGCGCTCGACATTTCGCAGGAAATCGCGCGGCTGCAGAAAAAGAGCCAGGCGCTGACCAAGGACATCTACGGCAAGCTTTCGGCGTGGCAGATTTCGCAGGTCGCGCGCCATCCGCAGCGGCCGTATACGCTTGATTACATCACGGGCCTGTTCACCCATTTCGAGGAATTGCACGGCGACCGCAATTTTGCCGACGACCCGGCGATCGTCGGCGGACTCGCGCGTTTCAACGGCCAGGCGGTGATGGTGATCGGCCACCAGAAGGGGCGCGACACCAAGGAAAAAATCCTGCGCAATTTCGGCATGCCGCGGCCGGAAGGCTATCGCAAGGCGCTGCGATTGATGAAACTTGCCGATAAGTTCGGCGTGCCGGTGTTCACGTTCATCGACACGCCGGGCGCCTATCCCGGCATCGGCGCCGAGGAGCGCGGCCAGTCGGAGGCGATCGGCCGCAATCTGTATACGATGGCGGAGCTGCGCGTGCCGGTCATCTCGACGGTGATCGGCGAGGGCGGCTCGGGCGGCGCGCTCGCGATCGCAGTCGCGGACGCCGTGCTGATGCTCCAGTACTCGACTTATGCGGTGATTTCCCCCGAAGGCTGCGCTTCGATCCTGTGGAAAAGCCAGGACTACGCGGCGGATGCGGCGGAAACCCTCGGCATCACCGCGACGCGCCTCAAGACGCTCGGCCTGATCGACAAGATCGTCAACGAACCGCTTGGCGGCGCGCACCGCGACCACGAAGCGATGATGCAGAATCTGAAGAAGGCGCTGCACGACAGCTGGCGCCACCTGCACAACAAGCCGGTTGACGAGTTGCTCGAAACGCGCTTCGAACGTCTGATGGAATATGGCAGGTTCAAGGAAGTCGCCGAAAAATAGCGACCTGCCGGTCCGCGTTTTCCCGCTCCTGCAACGGTATCTCAAGCGTGGTGATCGCATTGTCGTCGCACTGAGCGGCGGCGTGGATTCGGTCGTGCTGTGCGACCTGCTGCGGCGTTACTGCCAACGCCGGCGCTGCGCATTGCGCGCGTTGCATATCAATCACCAGCTCAGTCCCAACGCCGCAAGGTGGACGCGCTTTTGCCGCGCGCTGTGCCGCGCGTGGAAGATTCCACTCAAGGTCGTCAAAGTCTCGGTCGGACGCGGCGACAGTCTCGAAGCCGCCGCGCGCGCCGCGCGCTATTCCGTGTTCGCGCAACAAGACGCCGATTTTGTCGCGCTTGCCCATCATCTCGACGATCAGGCCGAAACGCTGCTGCTGCAACTGCTGCGCGGCGCGGGCGTCAGGGGTCTGAGCGCAATGCCGGTTTTACGGGAGGCGGGAGGCGGGAGGCGTAAGGCGGGGCAACAACCTCAGTCGGTGCCGCGCCTCACTCCTCACCCCTCACTCCTGACGCCGTCCATCCTGCGCCCGCTGCTCGACATCTCGCGCGACGAGATCGAAACCTACGCATGGAAACGCAAGCTCGAATGGATCGAGGACGAAAGCAATTCCGATATTTACTTCGACCGCAATTTTCTGCGCCATGAGGTGCTGCCGCGGCTGGCGCGCCGCTATCCATCGTATCGGACAACGCTCGCGCGCGCCGGGCGCAATCTTGCCGAAAGCGCGCAGTTGCTCGACGAACTCGCGGAGATCGATCTGGCCGACATGGAAAGCGGTGAAGGTGTGCCGGTTGCGTTGCTGCGCCGGCTGGGTACGGCGCGCGCGAAAAATGCGCTGCGGCATTACCTGCGCAAATCCGGCGTCATGGCGCCGAGTGCGGTACGGCTGGAAGAATGCGTGCGGCAAGCGTTGTCCACGTGGCACGATGCGCGCATCGTGATCGATTTGGGCGATCATGAGTTGCGTTATTTTTCCGGAAAATTGTTTGTCGTCGCAAAACACGGCAAGTTGCCCACCAACTATCAAAAAACCTGGCGCGGCGAAATCCGATTGCGGCTCGAAGAACTCGGCGGCACGCTGACGGTGCGGCGCGTGCGTGGCCAGGGCATCAGTCTTGCCAGGCTTGACGGCAAACCGCTGACGGTGCGGCTGCGCCGCGGCGGTGAAAGTTTGCAGCCTGATCCAAAGCGTCCACGCCGCAGTCTCAAAAATTTATTGCAGGAAGCACACATTCCGCCGTGGCAGCGCACAAAACTGCCGCTTTTATATTGCGGCCGATCGCTGGTGGGGGTGCCGGGAATCGGTATTGATACCGCGTTTAAAGCGGAGCGCGGAGAAACCGGGCTCGTGCCTGAGTGGCAGATCGTTTAGCGGCAGATACCATGGGTTCGTGTGCTTGAGATGATTGCCGCGATTATTTACCTGACCTGCCGGCCCGCGGGCGCCGGCGCGGCCTGTTGAAGAGTACCCGAAGCTCGTCCTTCGCGGCCTCGAGGCGCGCGCGTTCGCTTCTGTCGAGTTGCTTGCCGGCGCGATTGACGTAGAAGTTAAGCATCGACATCGCGGAACGGAAGGGCGTGGTCTTTCGGCGCCGGCTGGCCTCAGCCGAGGTTTTCAGCGACAAAGCGATGCGGGCCGGATCCCGCAATACGAAGACGCCGGGTTCGAGATCGAGGGCGTTGCTGGTCTCCGTCACCCGCTGCGACCACCATTCGGGTTTGGCAGATGATGCGCGATGCTTCAAAGCCTGCATTCCTTCATTGTGGTTTCTATGGATACCTAACGTTTCCGATCAGCCGCCTGAGCAGGTCGGCTGCATCGGACGGTTATGTGCCATTCAGAGTTGATACTGCGTGATATCGAGGGAACCGTGAAAGACGCCAAGGACGTCGATGTTTCCATCATCCTTCACGAGATATGCAATCCGGTAGTGCCCGTAGAGCAGGATGCGGACATTTCGCGAGGAACCAGGGTAACGGTGTCCGATCTCGGGAAAAGTGGCGAGGACTTGCGCCCGGTCGTAGATTTCCTGAACAGTGCGAGTGGCAGCGTGTGGTTTATCAGCAGCGATGTACTCGAAGATATCTTCGAGCCAACGCCGAGCTTCATCGGTTCACGCTATTGTGGCCATGAGCGGATGCGATGCGCCATCTCCTCATTTGAGATGGTGCGCTTCGCGTCCGAATCGGCAAGCCCGCGCTCGACCATGACGTGAAAGGCGAGCTCGCGCACGATTTCCTCGCGCGAGCTGTCTTCAGGCTGCCCTTGGATCAGGCGGGTAAGTTCTTCCTTGACTGTGGACATGGTTTAAGCCTCCAAATACCGTTATTTTGCCACGATCACTTGTCGTCGGCGAATGGCATATAACGTTCCGCATAACCCGCCGCGGCGTCCGCGTAGATGCCGTGGTTAGACCGCAATCTACAATTTGGACAGCAGTCGCTCGTACTCGCTGTGGGGGGCGATCCGAAACCAAATCACGACACCTTGCTTGAGAACGCCCAATGCTCGCCAGTCCAGGTCGACTCTCACTGAATAGATCGGAAGCGTGTTGTGGACCTTCTTGAATCAAAGCGAGGGGTGCGCGGTTTCGGGCACTTGCAGCGCGAACTCGACATCTTCCTTTACTGGTACAACTGCGTCCGTCCCCATCAAAGCCTGGTCGGGGCTACACCTTATGAAGCTTGGCACGCGGCGGGCAGCAAAGCACGCCGGACACTCTGGTTCAGCGCATGGGAAGGATTGCTGAGTGGATATGTTCTGGGTGACGAGCTAAACATGAGGTGCGCCAGATGACAGTAAGGCTGATGTGCATGTCTGGTCTGTCGCAGGAGAGGCGTGCCCTGTGGTCGTGGAATAGAGATTTGTAATGCGGAAATGCGCTAAAACCGGGCGATTGACACGACGGATTCTAAGGAGGGTGGGGAGAAATATGGTTAGGTTAGCCAAAAAACAGAGGTGTCCGCGAAGTGGACAGCACACCCTGATTTCACTCCCGATACTCGAAGCACACCGAGATGAACTCTGTTGCCATGGTCTTTTCAGCGCTGGCGGGTTTTCCTTTGCCAGTGGCCGGCATGCGAATATCCAAAGGCGGATTCATGAAGGCGACGGACGGATGAGCTGATTTCCAATCCCGTATCATTTCGTCGATCTCAAACTTGCTCTTCCCTTCAAACTTTACTGTCTTCATGGGCGCCCCCTTTCCCAACATTTAATTTAAAAGAATAATATTTGCTTTAAAAGAAAGCATATTTGACATAAGTCAATCTATTGACATGGATTAATTTATTAAATTCCGTAAATCACTTTTTTGATATTTTTTTGCCTTCAGGCCTGACTTAAGCAGCTTTGGTAAAGTGCCTGCTTTTAGTAAAAAAGGGGCGTACGCCTTTGATCCGACTGACGATTCCGGTGCCAAGTTGATTGGTATATTCAGAAGTATCAAGGGAGAGACCACGGTTTATTTTGAACGCTCCGAAATGCCCCATTAGATTTTATTACCGCTACTACTGGTATCCAAAATTCGCAGGTCAGCTCAACAAGCAGCATACACATAGATTGTTACATTTTTTAAAAGACTTAAAGGATTTTAGAGAGTAACGTTTAATTTATATTTTCCCCTATAAAAGGAGATTCATATGAAGATGATAAAAACAGCAATTGCCATCCTCGGAGTGGCATACATGCTGATCGCGAGCGAAGGTGCGTTCGCAGCCCACGTGGGTGTGTACATTGGCATTCCGCTCGGGGTGCCAGCGTACCCTTATTACGGTCCTTATGCTCCCTATTACTATCCACCGCCAGTAACAGTAATTCCTGCGGCACCCTCCACTTATATCGTGCAGCCGCCGCCGGTGGAAAATTCTACCCCAAGCCAATATTGGTGGTATTACTGCCCTGATTCAAAGGCTTATTATCCTTATGTTAAGAATTGCCCCGGAGGCTGGCAACGCGTAGCACCGCAGCCGCCGAATCAGTGAACGACAACCATTCTATCGACCATGATTGCGCGGTATGTAAACTTTGGGAGGGACAATCCCGAATCAAACCGCCGCTTCCAGATAGTCCTTCTTGATCCCGGAGATTCTCTAACTGTTGCTTGACCCAGTCAACCGTATACGCTGACAATTTTGAATCGATAATCAATAAGGAGTGTTGACATGTTTAATTACCGTAAAATGCAATTGATGCCGCTGCTTGTCCTTGGCTTGCTGGGAGGAAGTTTGGCCGGCTGGGCTGATGAACCGATGGATGTGCACCCTAACACCGGGCAGAGCGCGAATCCCAGCGGCGGTCAGAAAGGCAAGATGTCCCACGGCTTGTATGGACCGATGAACTTATCCTACATCGAAATAGGGGATTTGGATCTTTCCCCCAAGCAGGAAGAGTTATGGAGCAAAGCACAGAAAGAGTCAGAAGAGGCGTTCGAGCGGATGCGGATAATCAACCGTGATCTGCACGATCAAATTCGCGTTGACCTCGACCAGCCGGGCGCCGACCTGAAACAGGTTATCCAGCGGCAAGAAGAAGCTCGAACTAAGATCGAAACGGCATTCAAGCAGGCAAGAGCCGCATGGGTTACCGCCTACGATTCATTGAGCGCGGCCCAGAAAGACCAGTTGCGCACAGCCATTCGAGACGGCATGGATGCTTTTCAAACCCCATTTCCTCCTCCACCAACGCAGTCTGGTCATTGATCTCAAAATACATTAGGGGACGGACTACGGTTTATTTTGAACGCTCTGAAATGACCAGCTAGATCTCATCGCCATCTTGCCCCGTCGCGCCCGGCTCCGGAGCAAAGCAATTGCAATAAGATTGAAATATCGTCCGGGCGGCGATCAGGCGCGCCGCTTCCCAGCTTCTTTTTTGCGCATTTCCATCATCAGCGCATAGGCCTGCTCGGGCGTCAGGTTTTCCGGTTTCCGCTCGCGGAAAATCAGCCAGAACAACGCGCCGTTGATCAGCACCAGAAACACTTCGAGATAAAGAATCGAAGTGACGATGACGTGGTTCGGCTGTCGCGCGAAAATAAAATAGAACCCTTCAAAATTCGGGATCGCCGCCTTGCTCAGCGTAAACACCGACTCGAACGGCGGAAACAGCACGATCACCACCAGATTCACCGCGACCAGGATCAGGGCCGCATTTTGCAGGTTGATGCGGCGGTTTTTCACCACGGTTTTCGCGGGACGCAGCAGCAGCCACGCAATGCCGGCGTTGATCAACACCACGAATATTTCAAGATACAGCACTCCGCTGTTGATCATCATGTACCGGGTGCGGCTGAAAATGAAATTGAATCCGCCGAATACGGGAACCTGGGAGTTCGCGATTGAATAAATGTCGAACGGCGGAAACAACAGGATAAGAACAATATTGGCCGCTACGATGGCAAGCATGATTGCCTGGTTACGGTTCATGTCACTTGAATTCCATGATAAGGTTATCGGCAGATTATAGGCGATATTCGCTCGTGCTATGAGCGGGCCTGATGAGGGCTGCTGGAAACTACGTGACGGCGGTTAATCTGTTAAAATTCTTTATCTTATCGTTTTTTGCACGCGCCTTGCCGGCGCGCCGACCATTCCTCTGATTAACATTGACCTGCATTGCCATTCGACCTTTTCGGATGGTGTTTTGCGCCCGGATGATCTGCTGGCGCGCGCCGGCGCGCGCAATGTCACCGCGCTTGCCTTGACTGACCACGATGAAACCGGCGGCCTGGTGGCGGCAAGAGCCGCGGCCGGAAATCTCGGGATCAAGCTGGTCAACGGCGTCGAAATCTCGGTGACCTGGCGCGACCAGACTTTGCACATCGTGGGTCTCGGCATCGACCCCGTTAATCCTCAATTGCAGTCCGGACTGGCCATAACCCGCGCCGGACGCACCCAACGCGCCCGCAATATTGCCGCGGTGCTCGAAGGCTTCGGCATCAGCGGAAGTTTCGAGGGCGCGAAGCAATTCGCCGACAACCCGGAAATCGTCGGCCGTACCCATTTCGCGCGTTTCCTCGTGCAGCAGGGCGTGGTCAAGGACGTGTCATCGGCGTTCAAGCGTTTTCTCGGCAACGGCCGTCCGGGCCATGTGCCGCACCGCTGGGCCGCGCTGTCCGATGCCGTCGGTTGGATCAACGGCAGCGGCGGGGTGGCGGTGATCGCGCATCCGGGGCGTTATTCGGTCGACGCGGCAACGCTCGGCGAATTGTTGGCGGAGTTTCGCGACTGCGGCGGCGGCGCTATCGAGGTCGTCAGCGGCAGCCACAGTCCGCAGCAGTACGCAACATTTGGCGGGCTGGCGCGGCGCTTCGGGCTCGCGGCATCGGCCGGTTCCGATTTTCACTCGCCGCGCGAGAGCCGCCAGGATCTCGGCAATTTGCCGGCGCTTCCGGCCGGCTGCACGCCGGTGTGGGAGAAATTTGATCTGGTCGGGCGGGTAGCCGGGGATCCGGCGACGACAATTTGAAATCGGGAGAGGCCGCGGTTGGAGCTTAGCGTCATCCAGAAAATAGCGGTGTTTGCGCTGCCGATCCTGTTCGCCATCACGCTTCACGAGGCGGCGCACGGCTATGTCGCCCGCTATTTCGGAGACATGACGGCGGATGCCGCGGGCCGCATCAGTCTCAATCCATTGCGGCATATCGATCCGGTCGGCACCATCGTCGTGCCGCTGGTGAGCCTGCTGCTGACCAGCGTCATGTTCGGCTGGGCCAAGCCGGTGCCGGTCAACTTTGCGAAACTGCGCCACCCCAAGCGCGACATGCTGTGGGTCGCCGCCGCGGGTCCGTTCAGCAATCTGTTGATGGCATTCGTCTGGGGGCTGGTCTTCAAGTTCGGCGACGGCCTGGCCGGCAGCAACCCGGCCGCGACGTGGCTGATACTGGTCGGCGCCTGCGGCATTTTTGTCAACGTGGTGTTTTGCGTGCTCAACCTGCTGCCGCTGCCGCCGCTCGACGGCGGGCGCATCGCGGTCAGCCTGTTGCCGCACCGCGCCGCGTGGCGCTTCGCGCAAATCGAGCAGTTCGGCCTTATCATTTTGATCGTGCTGCTGGTCACCGGACTGCTGGGCAAGGTGTTGTGGCCGTTGATTCACTTTTTCATGTCCATCATCGGCGCCGTGCTCGGCATTGCGCCGGATCAGATATTGCGGCTGATGACGACGTTATAACCAAGCTGAGAAGATGACCGAATATGTTTGTTGATCGAGTTCTTTCCGGCATGCGACCGACCGGCGCGCTGCATCTTGGGCATTACCACGGCGTGCTCAGAAACTGGGTCGCGTTGCAGCATGAATTTCAATGCCTGTTTTTCGTCGCCGACTGGCACGCACTGACCACGCATTACGACGAGCCGCAGATCATCGAGGCGAATGCCTGGGACATGATCATCGACTGGCTCGCGGCGGGGGTGGACCCGGCGCAGGCGACGCTGTTCATCCAGTCGCGCGTGCCGCAGCACGCGGAACTGCACCTGCTGCTGTCGATGATCACGCCGCTGGGCTGGCTGGAGCGCGTGCCGACCTACAAGGACCAGCAGGAAAAACTGACCAACAAGGATCTTGCGACCTACGGTTTTCTCGGCTATCCGCTGCTGCAGAGCGCCGACATCCTGATTTACCGCGCCAACCGCGTACCGGTCGGCGAGGACCAGGTGCCGCACGTCGAATTTACGCGCGAAATCGCGCGCCGCTTCAACCACATATACGGGCGTGAACCCGGCTTCGAGGAAAAGGCCGAAGCCGCGATCAAGAAACTCGGCGCCAAGCGCGCCAAGGTGTACCGCGAATCGCGCACCAAATATCTCGAGCACGGCGACGCCGCTGCGCTGGAAGCGGCGCACGCGCTGCTCGAAAAGGCGCAGAACCTCGCGCTCGGCGACCGCGAGCGGCTGTTCGGTTATCTGGAAGGCGGCGGCAAAATGATCCTGAGCGAGCCGCAGGCGTTGCTGACCGAAGCGTCGAAAATGCCGGGACTCGACGGCCAGAAAATGTCGAAGTCCTATAACAACACCATCGGCCTGCGCGAGGACGACGACAGCATCGCCAAAAAAATCCGCACCATGCCGACTGACCCGGCGCGCGTCAAGCGCAGCGACCCCGGCGATCCCGACAAATGCCCGGTGTGGCCGCTGCATCTCGTCTATTCGGATGAGAAGCGCAAGCAATGGGTGCAGCAGGGTTGCCGCAGCGCCGGCATCGGCTGCCTCGAATGCAAGCAGCCGGTCATCGAGGCGGTGAGCGCGGAACTCCAGCCGATGCGCGAACGCGCGCAGCGCTATCTAGACGATCCGACGCTGGTCAAGAACGTCATCGCCGACGGCTGCGAAAAGGCGCAAAAGCTGGCCGAGGAAACGATGCGCGACGTGCGCGAAGTCATGGGACTGCACTACAGTTGATCCCGGATTCGCGGTAGAATGCGGTCTCATGCAGGCAGTTGAGACGCCCGATGTCACCCTTACCCCGATCGCCAGGTTCCGCGGCGAGCCGGTGCTGGAACTGCCGCACGATCTCTATATCCCGCCCGATGCGCTGGAGGTGTTTCTCGACACCTTCGAAGGGCCGCTCGATCTGCTGCTGTATCTGATCCGCCAGCATAATCTCGACGTGCTCGATATCCCGATGGCGCGGCTGACCGCGCAGTATCTTGAATATGTCGAAGTGATGCGCCAGCGCTCGCTTGAGCTGGCGGCGGAATACCTGGTGATGGCGGCGATGCTGATCGAAATAAAATCGCGCATGCTGCTGCCGCGTCCGGCAGCTGTGAGCGATGAGGAAAACGATCCGCGCGCCGAACTGGTGCGCCGGCTGCTGGCTTACGAGCAGATGAAGCTGGCCGCACAGCGCCTCGACGCGCTGCCCCAGGCGGGGCGTGATTTTGCACTGGTGCAGGTCTATATCGACCGCGCGGCCGAGCAGGCGCTGCCGGATGTCAATGCCGAAGATCTGCGGCAGGCATGGCTGTGGCTGGTGCAACGCGCGAGCGTCAGCCGGCATCATCGGATCACGCGCGGCGAATTATCGGTGCGCGAGCACATGAGCCTCATATTGCGCCGTCTGCATGAAGCAGGACTGCTCGAATTCACGCAATTATTCGCCCCCGAGGATGGCGTGCCGAAACTGGTTGTGACTTTCCTGGCGATCCTCGAGCTGGCGCGCGAATCCCTGGTTGAAGTGACCCAGCAGGCTTCGTATTCCCCGATCTACGTGAAAGCAACCGATGTCTCCGTTATTTGACGTGCAGCAGGCGAAACGCATCCTCGAGGCGGCGCTGTTGACCAGCGGCGAGCCATTGCCGCTCGCCGATTTGAAAAAACTGTTTGACGAGGATCTGGGCGCCGATACTTTGCGCAAATTGCTCTCGGATCTGGCGGACGACTGGCAGGGGCGCGGCGTGGAACTGGTCAGCGTCGCGAGCGGCTGGCGTTTCCGCGCCCGTCCTGAATATCACCGGTTCCTGGAGCGGCTCAATCCGGAAAAACCGCCGCGCTATTCACGCGCGGTGATGGAGACGCTCGCGATCATCGCGTACCGGCAGCCGGTTACGCGCGGCGACATCGAAGACATCCGCGGCGTCGTTGTTTCCGCCAACATCATCAAGGCGCTGCAGGCGCGCGGCTGGATCGACATCGTCGGTCATCGCGAAGTGCCGGGGCGCCCCGAGCTGCTGGCGACCACCAGACAGTTTCTCGACGACCTGAATTTGCGCTCGCTGGAAGAATTGCCGTCGCTGGAGGAACTCGGCCAACTGGTGGAAACAGCAGCGCCCGACGGTGCCGGCGTGAAGGATGAAGCAGAGCAGCAATCCCCGCTTGAACCCATGGTGCCGGACGTCGCTTCCGCCGCTGACAATTCCAGATCGGCCCTGAACTGAATTAATTCCGCGAATTGGTTTGACGCACCGGAACGCAGATTGCTAGAATCCGCCCCTCATCTGACGCGGGGTAGAGCAGTCTGGTAGCTCGTCGGGCTCATAACCCGGAGGTCGTAGGTTCAAATCCTACCCCCGCAACCAACAAATCAAATACTTGCAGCGGTACTCGGTTCCTTTTCTATACCGACTGTGCCATATTTGTGTCATTGAGTGCGTTTAACTCCCGTTAACTTCGCGTAACGTCATGAGGCGATCCGCGTACGGCGACAAGTGTTCGGCGGCAAGATGCGCATAACGCCGCACCATTTCCACCGATTCCCAACCGCCCAACTCCTGCAATACAAATAACGGCGTGCCGTTTTGCACGTGCCAGCTGGCCCAGGTATGTCGCAGGTCATGCCACCGGAAATCTTCGATCCCAGCGCGTTCTAGTGCGCCATACCATGCCTTGGTACTGACTTGTGTAATCGGCGCTCCCCTGAAACTGAACACGTGCGTGGCATGTTTCCCGAGCTGCTTCCTGATGACTGCAAAGGCTTCAGCATTAAGTGGTACTGAAATCGCTCGACGTTCCTTGGCCTGATCCGGATGGATCCACGCCAGGTGCCGCTTCATATCGATCTGCGTCCACTGTAACCCGGAAGGCGAGGATTCAAATCCCGCTTCTGAACCACATGTAATATGTCCGCTTTGGGTTGCGGTTTCAACCGGTCGATGCAACACCCTAGAATCGGCATAAGCCGAAGGAGTGTTGCAAATGAAACATTGGACACGGATTCATTATACGGAAAGTCAAAAGGCCCTGATG
>Ga0335085_10004444_pt1 | contig 23272 bp, 22 predicted proteins | sample Lox_Sample_45_FD_206712 | JGI IMG/M metagenome (GOLD analysis project Ga0335085, IMG submission 206712) | Soil microbial communities from Loxahatchee National Wildlife Refuge, Florida, United States - Lox_Sample_4.5 | ecosystem: Environmental > Terrestrial > Soil > Wetlands | place: USA...
CAATCGAGTTTTCCGATCCAGGGCAATCCTCCGGGCTTCGGTCAGCAGAATCAGCAGCCGGGCGCAGCGCCGCCTCCGGGAGGTGCTGCCGGTCTCATCAATCAGTTGCTGACTACGCCGCGGCCCGGCGGCCTGAACGGCATGGGAGGCGTGCAGATCGGCGTGCCCAACCCCGCAGTGGTCGGACAGACTGGCGCGACGACCAGCACTCTCGGCGGCGCGCCCGGAACGCCGCTTCCGCCGGCCGCAGGTCAGACGGTCATCGGCGGCGGCATCGCCGGAGTCGCCAGCAAGCTCGAAGAAGACGGCATCAAGGTTTACAACGATCAGAGCTCCTATAACAAGTGGGAATTTGTGTACGACATCACGAAGGATCCCGCGCGCACCGGCGCCACTGCCATTCCCGCGGGCGGTGCGCAGCAGAACGCCAACGGTCAGAACCCTAATGTGAATGGCATAGTCGGTCAGCAGCCCACCGGAGCATTCGGCGCGCCCCCTCCGCCTCCTCCACCGCCCTCCGGCACTATTCCGGCGCCTCAACAGTAGCCCGGAAAAAGCTCAGCGCATTGTCGCCGTATTTGGTTATCCGCACACGATGCAGCGGACCGTATTCATCCGCGAGCGCATATCTTGTCGAGTGCTGCACGACGACAAGCCGCGGCGGCTTTGCCTCCAGCGATTCCATCGATGCTCTGTATTCCCGTTCCTTCGGATAAGGCGGGTCGATGAATACGATATCCGCTTCGATTCCGCCGAGCAGCAGCCCCGCATTGCCCTGCATCACGCGCGCCCGCGACTCGGCGTCCAATGATGCGAGGTTGTCTTTGATCAGTTGCACCGCTGCAGGATCTTTCTCGATGAAGACGACATACCTCGCCCCTCGGCTCAGCGCTTCGATCCCGACTGCGCCCGTGCCCGCGTACGCATCGACGAACACCGCGCCTTCGATCTCAGGCGCAATAATGTTGAACAGCGCCTCGCGGATCTTGTCGGGCGTCGGACGCACCTCTATCCCCGGCATTGACTGCAGCCGCCGCGACCGAAATTCGCCCCCGATCACCCGCATCGTCTGTACACGCGGCGCCCGCCGCGTTCTCCGTCACTACCCAACCTGCACCAGCCCGTATCTTCTCTGCCAATGCCCCCGGATGTACCCCACCGCCGCGTGAAATTCCTCCTGCGACGGCGGATTCTCCACAAACGCCCGCGCCTCATTCCGCGCCGCATGCAGGATGTCGGGATCGCGCAGAATATTGGCAATTTTCAGCGTCGGCAGCCCGGACTGCTTCGTTCCGAAAAACTCACCCGGCCCCCGCAGCTTCAGATCCATTTCCGCAATCGCAAATCCATCCTGCGAATCGACCAGCGTCCGGATTCTCTCCTTAGCGGCATCGTTCATCTTTTCCGTGATCAGCAGACAGTAACTCTGGTCCGCGCCGCGCCCCACGCGTCCGCGCAACTGATGCAGTTGCGAAAGTCCGAATCGCTCCGCCTGCTCCACCACCATCACGGTCGCATTCGGCACATCCACGCCCACTTCGATCACCGTGGTCGAAACCAGAATTTTCGTGCGGCCGGTTTTGAAACGCTCCATTGCCGCTTCTTTTTCATTCGATCCCAGCCGTCCGTGCAGCAACCCGATTGTCAGATCAGGAAAAACTTCGCGCGAAAGCTGCTCATGCATCTGCTGCGCTGCCTTCATCGCCTGCGTTTCGGACTCCTCGATGACCGGATACACCACGTATGCCTGCCGCCCCGCATCGATCTCGCGCCGGATCGCGCTGTAGGCCAACTCCACCTGATCCGCCGTGTAGTGCTTCGTGACAATTTTCTTGCGCCCGGGCGGCATTTCGTCGATCACGGAAACATCGAGATCGCCATACAGCGTCATCGCCAGAGTGCGCGGAATCGGCGTCGCCGTCATCACCAGAACATCCGGCGTCACTCCTTTTTCGACAAGATGCAGCCGCTGCATCACGCCGAACCGATGCTGCTCATCGATAATTACCAGCCCCAGCTTCGCGAACTCGACATCCTTCTCGATCAGGGCATGCGTCCCGATCGCTATTGGCAGCATTCCGCTGCGCAGCATTTCTTTGATCTGGTATTTTTCACGTCCGCTCGATGATCCGGTCAGCAGCCCGACCGGATATCCGACTTTCTGCAGCAGCGGCCGCAGCGAGAACACGTGCTGCTGCGCCAGAATCTCTGTGGGCGCGAGGATCGCCACCTGATACCCGTTCTCCAGCGCGATCACCGCCGCTTCGGCCGCCACTATCGTTTTCCCGCTTCCGACGTCGCCCTGCAGCAGCCGGTTCATCGGCCCGGGCCGCGCCATGTCGTCCGCGATCTCTTTGAGCACGCGCTTCTGCGCATCCGTCGGCTTGAACGGCAATAGCTTTTTGATCTGCTCGCGCACGCGGTCAGTCAGCGCGAACGCAATCCCCGGCATCGCCTGCGCCTTCCTGCGTTTGATCTCGAGCCCGCATTCCAGCCAGAAAAATTCTTCGAAAATAAGCCGGAACTGCGCGGGCGAGCGAAAGTCGTTCAGAATCCGGATCGGCGTGCCCGCGGGCGGGAAGTGCGCTTCCCGCACCGCCTCGGTTCGTGTCGGAAACCGCAGGTGCTTCCGAATCGATTCCGGCAGCCGGTCGTCCAGCTCCGGCATTTCCGCCAGCACGCGATGCATCAGCGCCCGCAGCATGCGGGGACTGATCTTGCCCACCGCTTCATAGACGGGCACGATACGCCCCACATGGAGTGCCGAATCGCCCTCTTCGTCGTCGCCTGAAAGAAACTCGATCTCCGGATGCATCATCTGCAGATCGCCACGGTACGAATCGAACTCAATCTTCCCGAACAGCGCCACACGTGTCCCCGGCGTCAACCGGTCGGCAAGATATGCCCCGTGAAACCACTTGCCGCGCACAATCGTGCCCGAAGCGTCCGCAAACTCCGCTTCAAACAAACCCAGACTGCGCCGCCGGATGCCTGCCAGCTTCGCTGATCGCACCTCCGCGATCACCGTCGCCATCTCGCCGGGCGCGAGCTGCGCAATTGTCTTCAGATTGCTCCGGTCTTCATACCGGAACGGGAAGTAGTGAATCAGGTCTTCGACCGTTTCGAGCCCTTTGGCAGACAGCATCGCCGCGCGCGCCGGCCCGACGCCTTTCACATAAGCCAGCGACAGATCCAAATCCAGGGGCAAGTTCTAAATGTACACGCGGCGTCAGCCGCGTCGTCGCTCTCAACCCAACATATAAACTGGTTTGATCTGATGCATCGCAAGATCTTTTACTGGAAGCTGCGCGAGTCGGAACTGCAGCTTGGCGAGCGCACTCTCCTCATGGGTGTTCTGAACGTCACGCCGGATTCTTTTTCCGACGGGGGCCGTTTCTCGAACCCTGACCGCGCCTATGCCCACGCTCTCGAACTCGAAGAACAGGGCGCCGACATCATCGACATCGGCGCAGAGTCCACCAAACCCGGCTCGCAGCGCATCCCCGCTGACGAAGAATGGCAGCGCCTCGTGCCGGTTCTCAAGCGTCTCCGCGGCAACCTCCGCGTCCCGCTTTCGCTTGACAGCTATAAGTCCGAGATCGCCGAACGCGCACTCGACTACGGCATCGAAATATTCAACGACCCCAGCGGCCTCACGTTCGACCCGCATATCGCCAAAGTCGCCGCCAACGCCAACGCCGGCCTGATCCTGAATCATATGCGCGGCCTGCCCGAAACCTGGCCGAAGCAGCCGCCGATGCAGGACCCGGTTGGCACTATCACGCGTGAGCTCGAAGCCACCATCAGCCGCGCGCGCCATTCCGGAGTCGAGCGGAATCGCATCGTGATCGATCCCGGGCTCGGCTTCGGCAAACGCAAAGAGCAGAATTCGGAAATCCTCGCGCGGCTCGAGCAGTTCGCATCGCTCGATTTCCCGATCCTCGTCGGTCCATCGCGCAAGTCCTTCCTCGGCCAGCCGACGGAGAACGAGACTCTCTTCGCGACCGCAGCAGCAGTGACAGCATCGGTGCTCAACGGCGCGCATATCATCCGCGTTCACGATGTGAAAGAAATGAGGGCAGTCGTTCAGGTGGCAGATGAAGTCGCGCGCGTGATGTCATCGCGGCCCGCCCCTGTCGCCGAAGAACGGCGTCCCCCGCGTCCGCCGAGGCCAGTTATCGCCGTACCAGCCGCTCCGCCGCCCGAACCCGAAAAGCGGGAGGACGGTGGATGGCGTCCGCCCGTACGCCGCGATGCGGACCGCGGCGAGGTCAGGCCGCGGAGGGAATTCAAACCGCGCGGTGAATTCAAACCGAAGGGCGAGTTCAAACCCCGCGATGAATTCAAGCCCAAAGGCGCGTTCAAGCCTCGCGGCGAGTTCAAACCCCGCGGCGAGTTCAAACCCCGCGATGAATTCAAACCCAAAAGCGAGTTCAAACCGCGTGGCGAGTTCAAGCCTCGCGGCGAGTTCAAACCGCGCGGCGAGTTCAAACCGCGCGGCGAGTTCAAGCCGAAGGGCTTCAAAGGCCCCAAGCGCCCTTTCCGCAAACGTCCTTAGCGGTTAGCGGGGCCAGGCTTTGAGCCTGGGGCCGGGCTTCCGCCCTGCCCAACCTAATTCACCAGGGGCCGAACTGTCCCCGCGGCGGCGCGATCGTAAGGAATGTCGATTGCGTCGGTGCGCGGGCTCGCCGCATACAGACCCGCCGCAGCCACGACTGCCGTCAGCGCCAGAACCCATCGAATTCGCATATTGAAAGCCCATGTTATCCAAGAAAACTCTGCGACTTTCGCCTGGCCGAGGAGTCATATAGAGTTATGCAGATGACGAAGATCATTGCGCCAGTGCTTCTTTTCGCCGCCGCCTGCTCCGCCCAGCAGTACACGCCGCAAGGCGACCTTGTGCTGCCCAAAGATTACCGCCAGTGGGTGTTCCTCTCCTCCGGCATCGGCATGACCTATTCCAACACGCCGAACCCGAATCCCGTTTTCGATAACGTCTTCGTCAATCCGGAGGCCTATCAGGCGTTTCTCAAAACCGGAGCCTGGCCCGACAGGACGGTGCTGGTCAAAGAAAACCGCGCCTCCGACAGCCACCCTTCAAACAAAGAGGGTCGCTTTCAGACCAACGTGGTGAGCCGTGAAGTCCATTTGAAGGATGCGAGCCGCGGCGGCTGGAAGTACTATCTGTTCCGGGCGGATTCGCAAAACGGCGCAGTTGTCGCCAACCAGACCGTATGCGACTCCTGCCACTCCAAAGCCGCGGTGGACTACACTTTCGTTCAGTTCTACCCCACGCTCATTGAGGCCGCAAAGCAGCACGGAACCTGGCAGGAACCGAAAGAATAACGCCGGCGACTGGTCGCCGGTCTCTTTACTACAGCCCTGGCTGCGATTCCGGCGAGCCCTGCGCCGCATCCCCCTGCACAGGCGTCGCGTGGCACAGCATGCAGGCCCCATGCGGATTCGTTGCGCTGTGGAACGCGATCGTGTATGTCTCGTTCCGCATATTCCAGTAAGTGAGCCCACGACGGGAATGCAGGTGCAGTGATGGCCCCATATCGTCACTCGTCAGGCCCGCGCGCTTTCCCGAGACGTACAGCGTCGCCGTCTCGCCGCTCACCTCGTAATCGACGGCGGCGATGGGCAATCCGTCGAGCTTTGCCAGTCGGACGCCCACCACATGCACCGCGCCGTTCTCCGCTGCCGGGTGGCCCTGGGGCACATCGATATCGATATTCGCGCGCCTCTTCACCCAATTCCGCGCGTCATTGAAATTGTCCGCGCGGAAGTCGACTCCCTGATGGCGCTCGAGCAAAGCCACTTCCTTTTCCGTGAATCGGTCTTCACCGGAACTGCCGTTCCTGCTGAACCAGAAACCAGCCACGGCGGCCAGCACGATTGCGGCGGCGAGAGGCCAGTAGACCAACCGTTCCGGCAGACGGTGCGACGCAACGGCCTGCCTGCCCCGCGTCCGCCCGCTGATGCTGTCCCACAGCGTTTCGGGAGCGGAGACCGGCGCCAATTGGCGAGCCAGTTCTTTTTCAAGCCACTTTTCTGCTGCCATTCCTCACCTGATCCTCCGTCACTTCGTTCCCTTCGGGGCGGCCACTCCCGCCAGACGTGAAAGCCGGCGTTCGAGCACCTTGTGCGCCCGGTTCAGCCTCGACGCGATGGTTCCCGCTGAACACCCCATAATCACCGCCATCTCGTCATACGACAAGCTCTGCGTATACCGCAGAACAACCACCATCTTCTGCTCCGGCGAAAGGCTGTCAACCACCGACTGCACATGCGTGCTCAGCTCTGCGCGCAGCACCTCGTCCAGCACGCTCATGCCGGGCGTTCGCAGCGCATCCACGATGCCATCCAACAGCGGGGCCAGACGGCGGGTTTTTCGCTTCTGATCGAAGCAGCGGTTCACCACCATCCTGTAAAGCCATGCCTCGAAGTTTGAATCGCCCCGGAAACTTCCGATTGTTGAAAAAAGCTTCAGGAACGTGTCCTGCGCGATGTCCTGCGCGGCCGCCGCATCGCCCGAATACCGCAGCGCAACCGAATAAACCATGTCTTTATGCTTCTCGAACAGTGCCCGAAATCCTTCGGGGTCGCCGCGCTGGCAGGCTTCGATCAATTGTCGCGCGGTGTCTTCAAGCACCATTCGGCCAGATGCTCTGTCCCTTTGACCAGACGTTCTCGCTGTCAAAATCCTTCCGCCTTTGTGGAGTCTCACCGCGCCCGACGATCAACCGACCGGGCAGAGACGCGTTTTGAAACAATGACCCGATAACAACCTGGGCGGTTACTCTCCTGGCCCGAATTTCACGTAACCCAGGGGAACTGGCTGAGAATAATTGATTCCGGCGTTTTTTTTATGCGACGCGCTCGGACGCGCCGGAATCCCTATAGCGTTGCTCGGTTTTCTGACAAGGAGATTGTCATGCATAACGCTTTTCCGTTTACTCTTGCCATTCTCGTCTCGGTAGGGATCATTGTGATCGGTTGTTTATATCTTTCATCGCCTCAGCTAATCCTGGGAGGCTTTGGTCTCAGGCCGCCGGCGCCCGATCCCGATACTCACGCCTGGCTTCGCCTGAAAGGCATCCGCGACGTCGCGTCCGGACTGGCCCTGTCGATCCTGATGCTGACCACCGATAGCCGGACGGTTGGCATCGTTCTTCTGGTTTTCGCCATCATCCCTTTTGGAGACATGTCCACCATTTTGTTGTCGGGCGGGCGAAAGACCACGGCGCTCTCCGTTCATGGTCTGACCTGCGCCGTAATGCTCGTGGCCGGTCTTCTGTTGATCCATGCGATTTGAGAGGAATCCCGATCACCATCGCCGATAAATTCGGAAGGATACAGGCACGCCGCGCACTCTTCCACGAAAGTCGCGTGCGGGCCTGTCCCTGCGGTCTTCCGCCCTCAGCACACAATGGGGACCCGATCACCGCGTCGGAACCCCCGCTTCACGCCCGAATCGCCATCTCCGAAGCGAAGGACACGCAGCGCCAGCTGCGTCTGTACCTGATCCCGCGAAACGCGGAGCTTGCACCGCGCGTTTCGCTTTAGCTTGTGGATTTCCGGGGACAGCCGACTGGAGACTCTTTCAGCATTACGGCCCAAAAAAATAATTCGCCGTTGTGGAATCAATTCCTTACATCATCCGCCTGCATTCGGCGCAAACCACGGGGTGTATAGTGTGGCCGTAAGAACCAAGTGCGCCCTCAACTCCGCACGCGTTTCTGTACGGGAATTGAACTGCCGGCCCATCGGACATGGAAATCACCCGAACTGCACAAGGCTGGCGGATCGGATGTATGAAATCGGTTCGGACAGCATACGTGTCTCTGAACGCGCCTGCTTTCACAGACCTTGGCGGGCGTTGGCCCGCACTAAAAATTCGCATAGACGGACCCAGCCATGTTGTTGAAAAGAAAAAAAGGAACGGCAAAAACGAACGAAAACGAACCCGAGACGAACCCGCGCGCAGTGTCCGTGCCCAGGCAGGCACTCCCCGCTCAGTCAGCCCGATCAGAATAAAGCCACACGCAAAACTTCTGAATCGATCGAACCTTTTCCCCGATCCTCGGTCTTTCCGATTTGAAGGATGACAGCCGCTCCTGAAAGCGACCACGACCGGATGCGTTCCGTCGCGCGCGGCGACCTGTCCGGCATGAACGCTATCTACGAAAACCGGCACCGGCCTCTGTTCCGATTCTTCTTCCGGCTCACCGGGAGGCAGGCGGTCGCGGAGGATCTCGTGCACGAAGTGTTCGTCCGGATGATCCGCTACCGGCACACGTATCAGTCGGACGTGGCGACGCCGGGCGTGTTCGAAGCATGGATGTACCGCATTGCGCGCAACACCCTGGCTGACAGGCATCGCAAGCTTCGGCACGAGACCACGCCTGCAGAAGGTGAGATGGAGATGATCGAAAGCGGCCGTCCGACGCCGTTCGATGTGGCATCGAAACGCCAGGATCTCGCGCTGCTTTACCGGGCATTGCGCGCGCTGCCTGAAGACAAACGCGAAGTGCTGGTGCTGGCGCGTTTCCAGGGTCTGCCCTACGAGCAGATCGGCCATATCCTCGGATGCGAAGCGAACACGGTGAAGGGCCGCGTATTCCGCGCGATGAAGGAACTGGGCGCGATTTATTCGGATTTGTGTAAGGAAAAAGCATCATGAATGAACCTTTTTGCAGCCATGCGAAAGAGCTGATCGCGGCTTACTGGCAGCGTGACCTTTCGGCGGAGGATTCCGGGCGGCTTCGGCAGCATCTCGAATCGTGCGCCGAATGCAGCGCCGAGATGACCGCGCTCGGCGGACTGTGGGATCGGCTGGCCGATCTGCCTGCGCCGGAACCGAGCCAGGCGCTCGATATGCGGTGGCAGATTACGATGGACGCGCTGTCGTCCGCCAGACCCGCGCCGCGTGCGTGGTTATTGGCGAATTTCTGGCCGCGCAATCCCGCGTGGGGCATGGCGGCCGCCGCCGCTTGTCTCGTGATCGGCGTGGTTGCCGGAGTGAATGTGCCGCGGCAAAATCCGGAGATCGCGAAGCTGCGCGATGAAGTTGCGAGCACGCGCGAGATGGTGGCGCTGTCGCTGCTGCAGCAGCAGTCCGCCACCGAGCGTTTACGCGGTGTCGACTATACGGGCCGTCTCGGGAACATGGAGCCCGCGGTGGTTTCGGCGCTGACGCAGGCGGTGTCGCACGATTCCAGTGTCAACGTTCGTCTGGCCGCTATCGACGCGCTTACGAAGGCGTCGGGACGGCCTGAAGTTCTGCAGTCTCTGACGCAGGCGCTGGCATCGCAGGAATCGCCGATGGTGCAGGCCGCGCTGATCGACTACCTGGTCGACGCGCGCGATCGCCAGGCTCTGGGCACGCTGCGGCAGATGGCATCGCAGCCCGATCTCAATCCGGCGGTGCTCGAACGAGCCCGCTTTGCCGTACAGCAACTCAGCCGATAGAGGAGGGCTATGTACTACGAACGAATCGCCATCATCGCCGCTGCTTTGGGGCTCGCTGCGACGCTCGTCAACGCCCGCAGCTGGCGCACGGAAGCGCGTGAGCCGCTTCACTACACGTTTTCGGGCGACAAGAGCATCGACGTCGATAACGTCAACGGCATAATCGAAGTCACCGGCGACGGAGGGAACACGATCCGTGTCGAAGGCGAGCGGATCACTCACGCTATCGACCAGCAGGCTGTGGATCGCGCCAAACGCGACGTCAGGCTCGACGTGAACGAAAAGGACGGCATCGCGCAGCTTTACGTCAACGGCCCCTTCCGCGGCGGCAATCATTCCAGCGACGATCACGGTTTCCACGACCATTACGACGATCGCGACTACGAAGTCGAATACAACTTCAGCATCAAAGTTCCCCGCGAGATCGAGCTGCGCCTGCGCACGGTAAACGGCGAAGTCAAAGCCAGCGAAACACGCGGCCGGTTCGATGTCGCCGGCGTCAACGGGCCGGTCAGCATGACCGGGATCGGCGGGTACGGATTGCTTCATACAGTCAACGGAAAAACCACTGTCTCCTTTCGCGAAGCACCGAAGCAGGCCTGTAATTTCAAGACCGTCAACGGCGCCATCGAGGCATCGTTTCCGGCGAATCTCGCGGCCGATCTTCGCCTGAAGACGATGAACGGCGCAGCCTTCACCGATTTCGCCACCACGCTTGCCTTGCCCACGACAGCCGAAGCGCCGGAGCGCGCTCAGGGCAGAAACGTCTATCGTTTCGACCGGGCGCAAAACGTCAGGGTTGGCGCCGGCGGTCCCGAGTTGTCTTTCGAAACGGTGAATGGCTCGATCACGATCAAAAAGGAGACGAAATGATCCGCGCACTCATCCTCAGCCTCTGCGCCGTCGGCATCGCCGCCGCGCAGGACAACAAAGTCACGGTGCCGCTGTCCAATCCATCGCAGCCGATGACGCTCAAGGTGCATCTGGTCAACGGCAGCATCGAAGTGACGGCCGGAGGTAATGGTCAGGTGGTGATCGAGTCCTCCGGCGGGCGGACACGAGGCCCGCGCCGTGGCGATGATCGTAGTGCGCCTCCAGGGATGCATCGCATCGACGTTGGCCCCGAGGGCTTCACCGCCGTGGAGGATCACAACGTAGTCACTGTCAGCCCCGGCTTCGGCGGCTTCAACGGCATCAGTCTTTCGATTCAGGTGCCGGTCAACACTTCACTCGAACTGGGCACGGTCAACGGCGGGCATGTCGACGTCACCGGTCTCAGTGGCGATTTCGATGTGCAGAACACCAACGGCCCGATTACCCTGAAGAACGTCTCCGGCTCGGTATCGGCCAGCACGGTTAACGGCAGCCTCACCGTTGAACTTGATCGCGTGACGCCCGACAAGCCGATGTCGTTCGGCACGCTCAACGGAAAGATCGATGTGACTCTTCCCGCGGATACGAAAGCCAAGCTTCGCCTCAAGACAGGCAACAGCGCGATCTACAGCGACTTCGACGTGAAAATGGAGCCCGATACGACGAAGCCCGTGATCGAGGACAATCGCGGACGCAACGGCCGCTACCGCATCATCATGGACCGCAGTGTGGTCGGTACCATCAACGGCGGCGGCCCCGAGTATTCATTCCACACCTTCAACGGGGCCATCCTGATTCACAAGAAATAACGCTTACGAATGCATCGACCGCCGAATCGTTTCGGCGATCCGGTCGACGCTCGGGATGGCTAAGTCTTCCAGCACATCTGTCGAGGGAAGCGGAATGTGCGGCGTGGTGATGCGGACGGGCGGTCCGTCGAGATCGTAAAATGCTTCCTCGGCGAGGATCGAGACCAGTTCCGCGCCCCAGCCGCAGAGGCGGGGATTTTCTTCGACCGTGAACAGACGGCTGGTCCGCTTCAGCGAAGCCAGCATCGTTTGCGTGTCGAGCGGGACGAGGGAACGCACGTCGATGACTTCGCAGTCGATACCGTATTCGGCATGAAGCCTGTCGGCGGCGGCGACGGCGCGCGGGACCATCAGGGCCAGCGCGAGGATGGTCGCGTCTTTGCCGGGGCGGACGATTTTCGCAGTGCCGAGCTGATCGACGATTTCACCATCAGGCACTTCGCCTTTGCTGGGGTAGAGAGATTTCTGTTCGAGGAAGATGACCGGATCGGGGTCGCGCACCGAGGCGGCGAGCAGGCCGATGACGTCGACGGGCGAAGACGGCGCGACGACTTTCAGGCCCGGAATCATCATGCACCAGTTTTCAACGCTCTGGCTGTGCTGCGCGCCGAAGCGCAGGCCGCCGCCATTGGCGGTGCGCACGACGAGCGGGCATTTCACCTGACCATTGGTCATGTAGCGGCTCTTCGCGTACTGGTTCGCGAGGTAGTCGAAACAGACCGCGATGAAGTCGGAGAACATGATCTCGGCGATCGGCTTGAGGCCGGTCATAGCTGCGCCCATGGCGGCGCCGAGAATCGCCTGTTCGGAGATCGGCGTGTCGCGCACACGCAGCGGACCGAACTGGTCGAACAGGCCGACAGTGGCTTTGAAAACGCCGCCGGCTTTGGCGATGTCTTCGCCGAGGAAAACGACGTCGGGGTCGCGCTCCATTTCCTGCGCGATGCCCCGGATGACAGCATCGCGATAGGTCAGTTCCGCCATTTGGCACCTCCGTCGGCGTACACGTCGGTCATCAGAATGTCGGGGGGCGGCGGCGGCGCGGCTTTACAGATGTTCGTGGCTTCGTCGACGCGCTGACGAACCACGTCTTCAATTTCAATCAGAGTTTCCTCGGGTATGCCGAGATCGAGGAGGCGGCGCCGATAGATGCGAACAGGATCGCGCTGACCTTTCCAGTGATCGAGTTCGCCCTCAGGACGATACCTGGCCGGATCGGCGCGCGAGTGGCCGCTGTACCGGTAAGTCCGGCATTCGATCAGAGAGGGGCCGCCGCCGGAGCGGGCTTTGTCATAAGCCTTGCGCGCAGTGCGATAGACCGCGTCGGCATCCTGGCCGTCGATGACGATCGATTCGAGCCCATAGGCAGCGGCGCGGCCGGCAGCGGGATCCGGCACAGCAGTGACATCGCCGATGGGTGTGTATTCCATGTAGAGATTGTTTTCGCAGACGAAGACTACCGGCAGTTTCCAGATAACCGCGAGGTTCAGGCCTTCGTGGAATGCGCCGATGTTGGTGGTGCCGTCGCCGAAGAAGCAGACGGAGATGTCTTTTGCGCCCTTGTACTGCGCGCGCCAGGCGGCGCCGCAGGCGATCGGAATGTGCGCACCCACGATGGCGTAGGAACCCATGACGCCGTGATCGACGGAGGTGAGGTGCATGGAGCCGCCCTTGCCGCGCAGGAGGCCGTTGTCGCGGCCCATCAGCTCGCCCAGAACCTTGTCCATGGGGACGCCGCGTGCGAGCGTATGGGCGTGGCCGCGGTATGTGCAGAAGGTGAGATCGCCGGGCTCCATCGCGGTCGCGAAACCGGCGGCGACTGCTTCCTGGCCAAGCGAAAGATGGCTGGTGCCTTTAACGAGGTTCTGCAGGAAAAGGTCGTAGGCGCGCTGTTCGGCTTCGCGGAGCTCGACCTGCGTGCGGTACATGCGCAGGCGGATTTCCTGCGAGATGTCGTCGACCGGTTTTGAATGAGACGCGACGGCTTTGGATGCTTTGCTGGCCATGACCTATTTGGGAATCTGAGGAACGATGAGGTGGAAGAGTTTCACCGTATCCGTGCCGGAAGCCCTGATGACCGCGGTTTCGGACGGGCCGAGATAGACGCCCGCGCCGCGCGGGACATCGTAATCCTTATTGTCGAGGTTGATCGAGCCCGAGCCTTCCATCAGATAAATGAGCTGATGTTTGTCCTGCGGCTCAGCTTTGAAGTGCTCGCCGGACTTGAGCCAGCGCAGCGTGCCGAGCACATTCTTCGCCCCCTGCAGCGTGTTGTTCAGGACTTCAGTAACTTCTCCCTCGGGAGTCCGCACGCGGGGGAGCTCGTTGGTATTGATGAAGGTTAATTTCGATGACATTAGGTTTGTACCCAGACTCCGCCTTCGATGCGATTCCAGACCAGGTCCTCCGGCGTGCCATCGAGGATGGTGGTCACGAAGCGATTCGGCGCCTGAAATTCGAAGTAGAAGAGCGGGGAATCGGTGGCACGCAGCCGATGCTTCGCTTCAGCCGGGATGAAGACCATATCTCCGGGGCCGACTTCCCGGACCGTGTCTTCGGTTTCGACGGTACCGTTGCCTTCCATGATGAAGTAGAAATGTTCGCAGTTCTCGTGCAGATGGTACGGTGACGATGCGCCGTGTTTGTAGCGCATGATGCCGGCCAGCATGTCGTCGATCTTCGTCAGTTCCTTATTGACGAAAAAAGTGCGCTCGCGGCCGGGCACGGCTGAGACCAGCCGCGGTAGTTTGTCTTCGTGAAAGATGTAGGCCATGTGATCTTTTCCTAAGAAGCCTTTGCCATTGGACGATACGCGGTACGCGCCACTTCCGCGAACGGCGCGGGGGCAACGGTCGCGCGGATTTCGATCTGCTTGTGACGTTCCACGGTGGGTTTCGACGATCCGCCCTTCTCTTCGCCCCAGATCAAAGATACCTCTGTTCCGGGTGCGCTGAATTCCTTATTGACGATGCCCAGAGAGATCATGGCGCGCTCGTTGTAGGTGTAGCCGGTATAGGTGGAGAGGCCGATGGTTTTGCCGCCGCTCAGGACCTTGTCGTAAGGCAGTGAGGCGTAATTGGCGAGGGGCAGATCGATGTACTTCAGGATCTCTCCGTGCTCCTCGGAGAGCGAATGGAACGCTCTGGCGACATCATCGCCGTTCCAGACCAGCGTGACTTTTTCGCGCTTCTGAAGCGGCGCCATTTTCTCCAGAGCTTCGCGGCCGATGAAATCGTGGTCGAACTTCACGAATGGACCGTAGCCGAGGTCCCAGGGAGTGAGGTAATAATCCTCAATGTTGTTCGAATAGAAGCTGCCGCCGAGTGAAGCCATGGCTTCGTAGCTTTTCGCGCCGAGCCACTTTCGGTAAGCCTGCAGCTTTTCGCCTGTGTAGATGGCGGGCATGGGAGAAGGAATCCAGCCGGATTCGAGACACGACGTCGGGTAAGTGCGGGCACCGACCTGGCGAATGCCGAATTCCTGTCCGGCCGCGACGATGGCATCGCGCACGATTTCAGCGTCGTCCCAGGGGCCGAAGAGTTCCCAGCCAGGGCGTCCGACCATGCCGTGGCGAAGGGCGCGCACGGTTTTGCCGGCGATGACGAACTTGTCCATGTGGAAGAAGCGGATCTCGGGCGCGGGCGCGCCGCTGGCTTTTTCCATGACTTTCTGGGCGTGCGGGCCCTGCACCTGATAGCGATACGTTTTGCGGCGGCCCTGATTCTGGGCGGAGCGTTCGTCGCGCTCAACGGTCACGTTATAGCCGCCGGTTTCGGCGTGAAACTGGACCCAGTTTTCAGCGGGCGGCCGCCCGACGAGGTTGAACAGATTCTCGTCAAGATGAAAGAGAATGGCGTCGCCGATGACGTACCCATCATGGGTGCAGGCGATGAATTGCTTGGCCTGATTCACCTTAAACGTTTTGAAGCTGTTGACGGCGAGATCGGAGAGGAGGCGAAGCGCGTCGGGGCCCTTCACATACAGGTCGGTCATGTGATGGGACTGGTCGAAGAGGGCGCAGGTCTCGCGCCAGGCGCGCTGTTCGTCGCGCCAGTTGCTGAACTCGTGGCGGACAACGGGGAAAGCGTAGGGGCCGATCTGCGAATTGCGCAGCATGTCAACCGGGTTACCAGCAGCGGCGAGCACGTCGGCCAGGGACTGTGGGGTCATAGGTATCAGGACTCCTCGCGATGAGAAAGGGTTAAATGGCGCGGAATGAATACGCCAAATGGCAAGTATAAGCTGACCGGGTTGACGGCGCGAGGGACCCGCCGCAACATTCAGCCGCGGATGAAAACGCACATAAACGGATAAAACAAAAATCGATATCAGTGTTTTTCCTATTTTGGGTTCAGTTTGTTTGGAAATATTAGGGTCTGGACGGGGCGATGGCTGGCGGCGACGCGGGATCGGCACGAGTTTGGCGCGAATGGATGAAGATGCGGCATCGGAAAAAGCCGACGCGCCCGGCATCGGTAAATTTCCTATTTTGGGTGCAGCCGGTCTGGAGACAAAGTGCGATGAATGGGCCGGTTGGCAGAGGTTCGGTGAGGTTAGTATGCGCGGGCACACGAGTGCCGGAGGAGCGGGGCGCGAACGCGCGTCGGCAACCGGGATGGCGCAGAGATCCATTGCGGCCACAGTCTCGCATGGACAAGGACGGCCAGGAGCGGCCCGGGAGAGCAAGTGGTTGATTTGCGGGGAGATTGAGTTAATTGAGGTCGGTGATCGCGGCTTTCGAGCCCCACGCCGGGTTCAGGGTATCGTGCAACGATCTATTCGCCGATTCGTTTACCGACCGTTCGGGAGCACATGACTGTCCTGGTGCTGCCGGAACTTCGTTTCTGCCAGGTTGAAACCGATGCGGGCTTCGTCGGTTTTGGCGCGCAGCTTCGTGAGCGCTCCGGCATCAGCGGGAGTGTAAGCGGCATTGAGGACAGCAACCGCGTCTGAGTATGCCCGCCAGAGAAGATCGCGTTTGAGGGCAAGCGCATCGCACTCCTCGCAGGTCATTCGCCAATCATAGGGGAGTGGAGGAACAGGCGCGCAGAGTACTTTGGTTAATCAAATCGGCGGGTTCGTATGTTTCCGGACGAATCGCGGCCAGAGCGGATTCCCGCATGCGGCAGGGTGACGGCGCCTGCGCCGCGACGACAGATAATGATGTCATGACGTCCGGGAAAGCAGTCATGCTGATTGCGATTTCATTCCCTGCGGCCTGCCTGCCAGCCATTGCCGACAGCTGCGTTCGGGGAAAGGCCGGACTCCCGTCCGTGCAAATCTACGTCAGCCCCGAGGCTCGCCGTGTCCTGAAGGTTGCGGGACTGACGAACGAAGCGCTGGAACATGCGGCATCTGCGGAACTCAGAGACGGCAAGGTCGGCTGTATTTCAGATAATGCCGTCACGTATCCCGAAAAGATGGAGGACTGGGTGTCAGTCTCGATAGCCGCGCAATCCCGGACGCCGGCAAAGCCGCTTACGATCGATGCGAGCGTCCGGAACGGTCCGGCGGTAACGAATCAGATCATCCGCTGGAGAGAGAGGCGCGCCGTCGGCGCCAGTCAGCGCGAGATTCTCGATGGAATCGCGTCAGTGATAAAGAATCTGGCCGCGGAGTACGGTTCTCCTGAATACAGGAAGGGCCGACGCGAGGATTAGAGTTCGGGCGGTTTGCCTGTGTCCCGGCGGATTATGGCGAGAGGGATTGGTTTACTTGATCCCTTTCGACTTCACATCCCAGTTGGTGTTCGTGCAGAGACCGCAGTTGCTCCCGACAAACATTCTGGCGGCTTCTTTGTCGCCTTTCAGCGTCCAGAGAAGCCAGTTGGAAGCCACGTTGGCGAACTCGCCGCCGCCGGGGTGAAAGTAGGTCGCGCTGTGGCCGCCATTGTGCCGCGCACCGTAGAATGCCGGGATGTGGTTGATCGCCTCAAACGTTGCCGCCGAGGCTCCCATCAGGAAGTCGGGCTCGCCGCCGTTGAGCAGCAGCACGGGTCCATGCAGTTTTGGAAGCGCTTCGGCAGTCGGCTGCGGTGACGCGCCACCGCGCCCGCCATTCCCCTGCGGCTGTCCCGCGGGCGGAGTCTGCACGCCGGAGTTGAACACGCCGATGGTCTTAACGCGCGGATCCGCGCCGAGTGTGAGCGAGAGAAATCCTCCGCACGACGTGCCCATAGCGGCCACTTTGTCGACGGCGATTTTGCCGTTGAGCGGCGAACCGGCGCGAGTGTTTTCCTTCTCGGCCCAGTCGATCGCGGCGCGCATGTCATCGGCGGTTTCCTGCCGGCGGGCAGCGCCTTCGACGGGGACCGTGCTTACCACCAGAACGCCGTGTGAAACGATCGTTCCGAGAAAGCCGGAGAACGTCTTGCTGTCGATGCCACACCCGCCGTTTCCCCAGACCATTACCGGCAGAGTGTCTTTCGCGGGGAAGGCGTCGAGCGCCGCCGGCCGATAAACCTGCAAGCCGGGCGAGCCGGACGCGGGTTCGGACACGACCTGGTACGGTCCGGGCTCGGCCTTCGGAGCGCCTTCGAGAGGCAATGCCCGCGAGATCATCTCACGAGTGATGCCCGGCGGCTGGGCGAGGCAAACACCGATGCCTGTCAGGAACACTGCGGCGGCAAAAGCGATTCTGTTCTGCACAATCAAATTCCTCCCGGAACCGGGATTATCTCAAAATCAGGATGCCGGTGCACGGGCACGGCTTTCCGGCCATCGCGGGAGTTGGCCGGCCGCTCCGGTGAAGACTGACGAAGCTGCGTGCAAAGAAGCCGGAACGATGCCTCCCGCACCAGAAGTAATTCTTCTCGAACGATAAGAGCCAATTATTGGAATGCCGGGGGGCGTCTCTGCTAGAATCCCGCTTAATTCTCACGCGTCGATTTACCGGGAAGTGCCAGCGGACATTTGGGCATCCTCACGAAAAGGAACAAAGTCATGAAACTCAATCTCAGCATCTCGGCAATCGGACTCGCAGCGGGCCTGCTGCTGACGAGCACTCCTGTCTGCGCGCAGACGCCTGACGGCGCGCCGGGCGGCAGGGGAAGGGGCGGCCGGTTTACCCAGGATTCCCGAGTGCAGACACGCCTGTATCACTTCGAAGACACCAACGAGGATTTGCCGTATTCGTTGTATGTCTCGACGAAGGTGACGAAGGACAAGAAGGCTCCGCTGGTGGTGACGCTGCATGGACTGGGTGCGACCCAGACCATCATGATGACGACGGCGGCGGTCGATCTGGCAGAAGAGGGCGGCTATATATTGGTGGCGCCGCTGGGGTATAACACCGGGGGCTGGTATGGCTCGCCACTGCTCAGAGGCGGCGGGCGCGGACGCGGACGGGGAAACGGGAGAGGCGCGGCTGACGGTGCTCCGGCGCCGCCTCCACCGCCACCGCCTCCGGCGAATCTGTCGGAGCTGAGCGAGAAGGACGTGATGAACGTCATCGGAATGGTGCGCAAGGAATTTAACGTGGACGATCGGCGCATCTACCTGATGGGCCACTCGATGGGCGGCGCAGGCACACTGTTCCTGGGCTCGAAGTACGCCTCGATGTGGGCGGCCATCGGCGCCGAAGCCCCGGCGGATTTCTCGATGAACAACACGCGACAGGAGATTCTGCAGAAGATGAAGGACGCGAATCTCCCGGTGATGATCGTACAGGGCGATATGGACGAGGCGGTTCCGGTGACGAACACCCGGATGTGGGTGGACACGATGAAGGAAATGGGTCTGAACTACGAGTACGTAGAGCAGCCCGGAATCAGCCACGGTCCGGTGATCCAGACGGGATTGAAACCGATCTACGAGTTCTTCGGCAAACACACGAAAGAGTAAGCGCGCAGCGAGAGTAGAGGGCTGAAGAAACGGGGAGAGGCAACGAAATTCCGCCGACCTGTGAGGTCTGTTTCGCCTGAGGCTGACGCCGGAATTTCGGTATTGGCTCAGTTTGAATTAGCTTTTGGGATTAAATGGCTTGCCGGGTAGTGGCTTCGGCGGCTCACGTGACACCACAACTCTAGCTCTGGCTATAGGCTGGGCCGAAGCAGTACTGACACTCGTGCCACTTGACTGCTGTCGGTGGATTCCATTTCCAATCACAAACAATAGTCCAGCTTCGATAGCACCGAGGGCATCCTTATCGACAACTCCAGCGCGAGATTGATCTTTAATCCTGAAGTCGCTAAAGCTGCGCGTTTGCTCTGTCAGGGCGATGCTGTCCCCTTCAAAAATCCTGTCGGAACGACCCGCGTCTTTCACCTTGCTGGAAGATAAGACTCGGATACGAAAATATCGGAAATCGCCATCATCTTTTGGTTTTCCGGTTTCCTTATTGATTACACTTGTCAGCGGTACGGCGGTGAACAGGTGAATCGCCGCATTCAACTGAGTAGTTGAAAGTACTACCCACCAGTGCGGACCTGATAATTCATGGCCAAGGGCCTCGCCCTGTGCGATCTCAATGTGGTAGATGTCACCACGGGCCGGAACTGCCAACGCCTACACTCCGGAATCAATGCGGAGCATAGTCGCCTTCGTGGGGCGTCAAAGAGAGAAAGTCTATTGTTTCGTAGTCGGCACTATACCTTGGCTCAATCGCTTTTCTCGCAGCCGCGTATGCCATTACTGAATTCCTAAAGCCATTCATTATGGCCCCAAAAGCGGCATCGCTAGGGGATATCTTATGCCGAATCGCGAACGCAAGGCAGCGGAGATGTAAAAGAGACCACCACTCTTGGGAAACAGCATTAGCATAGTCGTCGCGCGATTCCGGCGGAAGCGTCCCGTTCTTCAGCCCGACACGAACGTCTTGCGCCAAAAAATGTGCACGATGTAAGGTTTCCAGACAGAATTGGGCCTCCTCCTTCGCCCCGTCAAAGCGCGGGAGAAGCCAATTATCTTCGGCGAGCTGTTGAGCCAGTGCGGCGAACACCTGATCAACGATTTCTGTGGGATTACCTTCCGGAATAGGAACTAACGTCGATATCGTATTGGTTAGTTCAACAAAACGCGGAAATAATTCGCTCCGCAGGTCGTCGAACTGATCACTCGATTGGGCCGTGACCAAAAGACGAAAGATCGTCGTATCAAGCTGTTTTCTAAGATCGGCGACAACCCGCGATGTGCTTGTATCCCTTGCCTTGATAGCCCGCTTAATTTTACTTCGGGCCACAAGCCTCAGTCGTCGGCCAATAATGGACGTAGGCTCTTCTGGGAACTTCGGCGAAGAAAGGAATGCCGTTGGAAACCTCTGGATAATATCGCGATCTTCAGCAAGGCACGAACTCACGACAACTTCCTTATCGGCAGAACTGCGTCAAAAAACGCATTATTTGACACTCTGGGCGGCCCACCTGGCGTTGGCGGCCTTGACAGCGATCTCTCTCCTACGTTCCCTTGGAAGCGCAGAAGCCCTCGCCGCGCCGCCGCGTTGTCCGGCTGCGCTAGCACGCCGAGAACGCTGCTTTCCATCTTTGTTTTCATCAGTTAGCGATCGTACTATTCGAAAGGCGTTTGTGTTGACGTCCACAAAAACACTCCTTCCCCATTACCTGTGATGCTCATAATAGCCGGGGTGATCCTTCTCCGTGTCGGGCGGAGTACATCTGACGTGGCGCGGCAGTTATTGTTTTGCCTTCCGAGCCGCTGCCCAATTCTACGAAGCTCCACTATCACACCTGCGCACATCGCCTGTCCACAATGCAACTTGCATTCCAAGTTTTGGATGGTTCTAATTAAACAATATGCTTGACAACGCGCCATCTGTCAAGCATAATATTCAATATGAACCGGCTGAGCACGAGTGAGAGAACTCAAGTCGTTTGTTGTTTAGTGGACGGCTGCTCGATGCGGGCCGTTTCCCGAATAACCGGGGTGGCACGAAACACCATCGACAAGCTGCTGGTTGAACTGGGTGCGGCCTGTTCAGAGTATCAGGATCGGACCCTCCGTAATCTGGCCTGCAAGCGGGTACAGGTTGACGAATGCCGGAGCTTTGTTGGCTGCAAACAGAAGCACGTCACGACTGAAAAAATCGAACGCGATGGCATCGCTGGCGATGTCTGGACATGGGCTGCAATCGACGCGGATACGAAACTCATTCCGTGCTGGACTCTCGGGCAGCGAGACGCCGCCACCGCTACCCACTTCGTTTCCGACTTGGCGGATCGCGTGCAACTCACCAGCGACGGATTGAAAGCTTATCTCGCGGCGGTCGAGAGGGCGTTTCAGGGACAAGTGGATTACGCGATGCTGGTGAAGATGTACGGCGAGATCGACACCGAAGGCCAGCGCCGGTACAGCCCCGCTACCTGCATCGGTTGCGAGATTAAGGCCGTGACCGGCAATCCCGACCCCGACCACATCAGCACCAGCTATATCGAACGCGCGAACCTCACGATGCGGATGGGAATGCGCCGATTCACGCGCCTCACGAATGGCTACAGCAAAAAGCTTGAGAATCACGCTGCTGCCGTCTCGCTGCACATGATGTTTTACAATTTCGCCAGGAAACACATGACCTTAGGAACGTCTCCAGCCGTTGCCGCTGGTGTCGCTGATCACATCTGGTCTGTCGAAGAGATCATCGCTCTCTTGGATTCAAACTGAGCCAATACCGGAATTTCAAAGCCCCCCCGTTTTTCCGACTGGATACACTGGATTCAATCGGACGGGACCGCTTTGCACAGTAAACCCCTCCTGCACAATTAATCCCTGACCTGCACAAAAAGTCATTTCATCGACAAGCGCAATGCGGGCGCGGCATCAGCACAATTCTGAGTTTACAGACGACATTCTTTGTGACTTATACACTTCAGAAAACATACAACAGTCGAAGTGAAAAGCCGGTTTCGTTAAAACAACCTCGCAGATATAGGACCAGACCCAAAAGATCATCGCCAGGATGAGCCCGGCCCCACCGGCGCGAATCGCACGGTCATACCATTTCGTGGAAAACTTTCCAAGTGGCCTGATGCCACTCCGGAAGGCAATCATTAGGCGAGAACCCAGATGGTGCTCGCGAATTGCTGAATCCACAATGAAGCTGGGTGGCTTTCAATCGCTTTGTTTTGTTCGTCCGCTTCCGTGTCGGCTTCATTGGTGCGTGTCTTGGTTAAAAGGCCGGGGCAGAGACCGGAGCTAACAGCGACCGTTCGGGGTCGCCACGTTCGGAAACTGCCCGCCAGTACAGCCTCAATCCCGTGAGGCAGTGGCCGCATAGCCATTGTTCAGCAGGTGAAACGTTTCCGCCAGACCGGATTTCTACGAATCGCTGGCCACCTCGTTGGCCTGTTAAACGCAACCGCGTTCGGCAATGTGCGCGTCCAGTTCTGGTTTGGCCTGTTCGGCCATCTTTAGCGCTCGTTCTTCCCGGCTCGTATACTCTGAGAGTCTTCTTTGGCATCACGGCGATGCGGTCGCGGAGGACTTGCACACTCCGCAGATGGTCGGAGAGGTAGGCCCGATACGCGCGTATCAGGCGGTCACGCTCCGCGCACTTCGCCGTCATCCAGGTGAGAGTGGAATTCAACTGAATTAAAGAAATCTGTAATGGAAAATCAGGACCGTGGTAAACCACAACGATAGTAGCAGGATTGGTTCGTCAGGTATGTTCGTGCCCGCTGGCGTCAATCCTTTCCGTTTTGAGCTTTCTCTAGCAGATTCCGATTCCAGCCTCATTATCCCGCTCACTTGCTGTCACAGCAACTTTCGTGATATGGTCGATTGTGGGAGGCGTAGGCCTTAGTGTGTTGAAACAAGTTTCCGGTACGGGGGAGTCCCCTTCAGAGAAGCGGGCGATAGCACATCCGCCATCTCGAGAGGGGCTTGCTCAGATACTCAAAAGGGTCGGTGCTCTCGGAAGTCTGATTTGGTCACCCAGTTTTAAGAGGCGTTGCAAACTTCGCGGCCACACTGTGGGGTTTAACAACGTGGACGTAGCCCGGGCAGTACGATGCGGGCACATAGTCAGTGAACCGGTATACGATGTCAAATTCAATGCATATGCTTTCCAAGTGTCGGCCTCAGTGGAGGGGCGCAAATTCGTCGTGGATTTACTCCTCCATTGCGACCACGATTACACTGAATCCCCATTGTTGTTAGTCCGAACGG
>Ga0335085_10004447_pt1 | contig 23263 bp, 20 predicted proteins | sample Lox_Sample_45_FD_206712 | JGI IMG/M metagenome (GOLD analysis project Ga0335085, IMG submission 206712) | Soil microbial communities from Loxahatchee National Wildlife Refuge, Florida, United States - Lox_Sample_4.5 | ecosystem: Environmental > Terrestrial > Soil > Wetlands | place: USA...
GCCGCTTCTGCTTTGGCTCGCTTGAACTCGAGGCACGGGACCTGCCTCTGAGTTATCACGCGCAAGGCGGCGGCTGCCTCATGGCCCTGGTCGACAACAACCCGGCAGCTTTCGTCGCCTGGCGCGCCATCGCTCCGTCGCCTGAGGTGGTGTCCAACGCCTGGGAGATGAAGCGCCTCTGGGTCCGCCCCGCCGCCCGCGGTCTTGGCCTCGGACGCTCCCTCACTCTCGCCGTCCTCGATCGCGCCCGCCATGCCGGCCGCAAGGCCATCTATCTCGACACTGCGCCCGCCTCCATGTCCGCCGCTCATCGCCTTTATTTGGAACTTGGCTTCCAACCTTGTGCTCCCTACAACGACAATCCCGTCGAAGGGCTCGCCTATCTGGTCAAGTTCCTTTAGCTGTCTGATCGCGAACTCGGATAATTTGCGATTTCTTTACTCGCGAGCCAAATCCATGCTCCCCCGGCGGCCCCTTTGAACCCAGGTTTTCAAGTCAGGTGCAACAAAAGTTGTATTTGCCTGAAATCCCCTTGCAATCCCCTTCGCGCCATGTTAACTCTTGAGCCAATAACTCCCTGGTTGCTACCACGAAAGTAACCCCCGGCAGCCTGAAGGCAGGTTCTCTCTCATGATGAAGATTGGCACCACGATTCGTGCGCATCGGCTTCAGAAAGGGCTCTCGCAGGGCGACATCGAAAAGAAAACAGGTCTCCTGCGCTGTTACCTTTCGCGCGTTGAGAATGGTCACACCGTTCCTTCGCTCGATACGCTCTCAAAAATTGCCCTGGCTCTCGATTTGCCCATCGCCCAGTTTTTCACAGACGACTCTGTCGGGCGCCAGCTCAACACCCAGCGCCTCTCCGACGACGAGTTGCGCTTCCTCACCCAGATTCGCCGCTACTCGACCAACCTCAACGAGAGCGATCGTAAGCTCTTGCTGGCCATGGTCAAAAAGTTCGCCACGACAGCCGTACGCTGATTCGGTTTGAGATCGCAGCTCATCGTGCGCTGCGATCTCATCTCTCCTCAGTGCGCATGCTCTGTAAGCGTGCGCAGTTCCGCTCCCGCCATCAGAAACGCCCCCACCCCAAACACATAGCTGGTCTGCGGCTTATAGGTATCCGGTCCGCCGCCGATCGGCTGAATGCTGCCGAGCCTGCCATCCGCATAGATGTGCGAAACGAGCCCCGCCCATCCCTTCTTCACTGCCGGCAGATATGTCGCCCGATCCAGAATCCCGTGGTTGATGCCCCACGCCATCGCATAGACAAAGAACGCCGACCCTGACACTTCCGGCAGCGGGTACGATTTCGCATCCAGCAATCCCGGCCCCCACAGCCCATCCTCACCCTGGATTGACTTCAGCTTCGCGGCCATCTGCTTGAACTGCTCTACGTACTTTGCCCTTGTGGGATAATCCTTCGGCATCTCGTCCAGCACTTCCGTCAACCCCGCGATCACCCAGCCGTTCCCTCGCGACCAGAAGATCTTCTTCCCATTTGCTTCGCGCTTGTCCAGGTAGCTCGTGTCCCGCGAGTAGAGGTGCTCCTGCGGGTCATACAACAGCGCCGACGTCTCCCACCAACCCTTATCCATGCGCGCCAGGTACGCCTTGTTCCCCGTCACCGCGTAAAGGTCCGCTAACACCGGAGGAGCCATGAACAGCGAATCGCACCACCACCAGAGCGGCGTCTTGTCGTCATGCCACTTCGGGCAACTCTCAGCACACACATCCGGCAGCGTGATCCACCGATCCATCTCTTCCTTGGTTGGCTCCAACATCTTCTTGTCGTGGAACTGCCGATAGAGATCCAGGTACACCGTGCCGATCGCCTGGTCATCCGCATGCGTCTGCCGCGATCCCAGCTCCCAGTCGAACTTCTTGCCTACGCCCACCATTGCATCGCGATACTGTTCGTCGTGCAGCGAAGCGGCCGCAGCAATATATCCCCGATACAACGCCGCAAACGTCCAGTCCTGGCTGAAGTTCTCCTGCGAGTGGCCCAGTTCCCAGTCACCCACCTTGCGCATAGCCTTGCCGATATCCTTCGCGTCCAATGCGCCTGAAAGGTCTGTCGCAAGCGGCCCTGCCTCCGCTGGCGTATCGCCCGAACCGTACGAGCGGTCACGATGTTCCGGTGTCTGGCCGATCGCCAGCGCGCTGGCTGTGAGCGTTACAGAGAGAGCAATTCCAAAGAGGCAATGTTTTCCTGGCATCTGGATCCGTCGGCTTTCTGCTGCAGTCTTCGTAGACCGTCCCGCAGCCGCATCAGAATACCTGCCGATCTCCGGATACGAGTAGCTTCACCCTGCCAGGGCGTCCCGCAGACGGGGACAAAACAGCCACCCGCCGCCGATCGAGCCAAATCTCTCGGCAACCGCCGCTATGCGTCGTTACCGAGACGGAAGATCGGCTCCAATCCCTTGCCGCCCGCGAGCAGCGCCTGCTCTTCGTGCGCCTCCAGCGGCTTGTAGCTCTGCGCCACATCCATTGCCAGCCGGAAATACCGCTCTTCTCCCGGCGGAATCGCCGCCGTGATCGGATGCCCCAGCGTCCAGCGCAGTCCCAGCGACGCTTCCTGGGGAAACGCAGCGGGCTCGTACCAACACTTCGGCTCAGGATGATTCTGCTTCTTATCCGCAGGCCACACCGTCTTCGCCATGCTCTTCAGACAGAGAATGCCCACCTTCTTCTCCTGTGCCTTCTTCAGAATCTGCGGACCAAATCCTGCCTGGCTCACCAGCACCCAGTTCAGAGGGAACAGAATCGTGTCGAAGTTGTAGCGATCCAGCGCCGCCACTGCCGTCTCTGCCGAGTGCACGCTGAATCCGATATAGCGAATCTTTCCTTCCTTTTTCGCCGCCTCCATCGTCTCCATCGCGCCGCCCGGCCCCAGCACCTTGTCCAGATCCGTCATCTTCGTCAGCGCGTGAAACTGATATAGATCCACGTGATCGGTCTTTAGCAGCCGCAGAGACTCTTCCAGATCCTTCCGCGAGTCATCCTTCATACGCCCGTCGGTCTTGCACGCCAGAAAGCAATCTTTGCGATACGGAGCCAGCGCCGGACCAAGCCGCTCCTGTGCATTGCCATAACTCGGCGCAACGTCAAAATAATTGACGCCGCGATCCACGGCCTCTGCAACGATGTTCGATGCTTCGCTCGTTGTCTCGTTCATCACCACGATTCCGCCGAAGCCGATGATCGAGAGATGTTCGCCGGTTTTGCCCAGCGCCCGCCGCTGGATCGGGTTGGAGGGCGTCTTCGTTGTGGCATGCATCGGCTGTACCGACGCTACCGCCGCTGCAGCCGCAGCCGCTTGCTTGATGAATGTGCGGCGTTCCATAGGATTCCTCCAGAGTTGGAGTGAGAATCGGATTGACAGTTTGAGCAGGCTTCAACGCGTTGGAATCGCGCGCTTGGCACACATTCTCGCACAGGTTTCCGTCCGCAAACTACGGCAAAACCAGCGTTGAAGGTTCCCGAAACCGTACCGATGAAGTCGATGCGGCCCACAGAGAGTAGCGACCGGCTGCGAATCTCAAGAAGATTCAGGAACGCCGGTTTTGCTCTATCCGGCAACCCGCACGATATAGAAACCGAAAAGCACAAGCACTCCCACCACCATGCACGTTGCCAGGGCCAGACGCGTCCTGAAAGTCGGTCGTGGCGATCCCAGCCTCGGAATCATCGGCATCGCGAACAACAGTCCGCTGGTAAACCCGCCCAGGTGCGCCGTGTTATCGATTGTGATCCCCGAACCGAAGAACAGCGTTCCGCCGCTGATCGAGAGGCCCAGCACGAGGTTGATCGCCGCAAAGTAAATCACCGACCGCCGCAGCCGCTTCAACTCGAATGCCGGAACCGGCAGCCGTGGCGACTTCAACAGCACGATCAACGCTCCTGCAATGCCAAACACCGCACCCGATGCACCCGCGCCCACTGGGAATACAGCAATGTCGTGATATCTCAGCCAATCGGGCGTCCTGCTCACCCAGTTCCAAAGCACCGACAGCAGATTCCCCGCAGCTCCGGTCAACAGATACACCAGAAACACGCCGACAGACCCCATCAGCGGCTCCGCCAGCAGTCCCAGGTTCCACAGGCACCACATATTTGTGGCGAGGTGCAGAATCCCCACGTGCACAAACATCGCCGTAACGATGCGTAGCCACTGGTGTTGAACAAGAACTGCGCCGGCGTCATTTCCGCCCCACGCAAGGAGCTGATCAGGCGTCGGGCTGATCGGGCTGATGTGCCGCACAACCATCGCCAGAAACACCGCGCAGTTGATCCCCACCAGGATGTACGTCGCGGGCGCCACGGCCCATCCAGGCCGAGGCTTTCTCCGTTCCTGCGGGGCTGGCGCTGCATACTCCGCAGCCGGCGGAAGAATCTCTGGTTCCGGAATGTGCGAACTGCTGCCCATCTCTTCAATCGTAAAGCATTTCGCACTTACGCTCTTCTGTGGAAGAACCCCTGCGCCTCTCCGCCCCGTTTGTCACAGAACCCTTCGGCACGTGCGTTGTAGTCTGATCTGTGGTCCTCGCCCGCTTCTTTCTCATAGCGCACTTCATTCTGCGGGACCCTCAGGAGAGGCTTCATGACTTCGTCTTCATCTGCCGGTGAAAAGCGCATCCGCCGCGCATTGCTCAGCGTTACTGACAAGACAGGCCTCGTCGACCTCGCCCGGGTCCTCGCCGGTTTCGGCGTCGAACTCATCTCCACCGGCGGCACCGCCCGCGCTCTCCGCGAGGCCGGGCTCGGCGTTCTCGATATCAGCGACCTCACCGGTTTCCCTGAGATGCTCGATGGCCGCGTCAAGACCCTTCATCCCCGCGTCCATGGAGGCCTGCTCTACATCCGCGGCAACCACGAACACGAAGCCTCCGTTGCCGCCCACGGCATCCAGCCCATCGACATGGTCGTCGTCAATCTGTATGCCTTTGAAAAGACAGCAGCCCAGCCCAGCGTCGCCTTTGGCCATCTGATTGAAAACATCGACATCGGCGGCCCTTCGATGGTTCGCTCCGCCGCCAAAAACTTTGAAGACGTGGCCATCGTCACCCGCGTCTCCGACTATCCGGCCCTCATCGACGAACTCAAGAGCACCCACGGCGCCCTCAGCCGCCCCACCCGCTGGCGTCTTGCCCGCCAGGCGTTCGCTCTCACCGCGGCCTACGATTCGGCCATCGCCAACACCCTCGATACCCTCCCCGAGGCCCCCGCCCCCGATGCCGCCATCGCCCCCGACACCAATACTCTGCCCTCAACTCTCCGCATCAACATGCCTCTGGCCCAGCCGCTCCGCTACGGCGAGAACCCCCACCAGCGCGCCGCGCTTTATTGCGACGGGACCGGGTTGGGGATAGCCGGCTCCATGCAATGGCAGGGCAAGGAACTGAGCTTCAACAACCTTGTCGACCTCGACGCATGTTGGGAGCTGACGCGCGAATTCGACGAGCCCTTCGTCGCCATCATCAAGCACACCAACCCCTGCGGCGCTGCCACCGGCGCGTCCGTCCTCGAGGCCTACCAGAAGGCCCTCGCCTGCGATCCAGTCTCCGCCTTCGGCAGCGTCATCGGCATCAACCACCCTGTTGACGCCGCGGCCGCTGAAGAGATCGCCAAACTCTTCGTCGAAGCCATCGCCGCTCCATCATTTACTCCCGAAGCCCGTGAGCGCTTCGCCGCCAAAAAGAACCTTCGCCTCGTCGAAGTCCAGACCGCACTGCCCCGCTACGTCGTCAAAAACGTCTCCGGCGGTCTCCTCTTGCAGGATGCCGACACCGGCCGCGTAACCGAAGGCGAACTCGACGTCGTCACCTGGCGTCCCCCCACGGCCGACGAACTCCGCAGTCTCCTCTTTGCCTGGCGCGTCTGCAAGCACGTCAAGTCCAACTCCATCGTCTACGCGCGCGACGGCCAGACTGTGGGCATCGGCGCCGGCCAGATGAGTCGCGTCGACGCCGCAAAGTTTGGCGCGCAAAAGGCCGTCCTGCCGCTCAAAGGCACTGTCGCCGCATCCGACGCCTTCTTCCCCTTCCCTGATGGACTCGAGGCTGTCGCAGCAGCCGGCGCCACCGCCGTCATTCAGCCCGGCGGCTCCGTCAAGGATCAGGACGTCATCGCCGCTGCCGATAAACTCGGCCTTGCCATGGTCTTCACCGGCATCCGTCACTTCCGGCATTGATCCGGAATGGGCCGCTGCCGTTTGCAGCCTCTCCTGGTTCCTTTTCAGCCCTTGCGGGGTCTGCCTTCGTAACTTCAAATTCCCGCACTCTGCTGCCCATCTGCGACGATTCACAGGTAAAATCGTCTGTACAGTAGGCAGATCGGCCCGGCCATCTGCTCGCGCAGCCTTTTCGCACTCCGGGATACGTACACACGCGTTCGCCCCGGTCCGAAAGGCAGGGATCTCCCGTAGCATGATGAGAACACAGTCCTTAATGCACTCCACCTCGCTATCGTTTGCCGTCGCTTCTTTGGCTTTGGTGCTCGTTCCGGCCGCAACCGCCCAGACCGCGTCAACTTCCCCGGCTCCCGGCGCCACGACGACTGCCGCAAAGCCGGCCGCTCCCCCCGCCACGGCCGCCCCTGACCGCGCCAAGTCCTACTACCACGCCGCTCTCGCCGACATTTACGAAGAAGAAGCCGTCAACACCGGCCAGCCCGAGTACGTGACGCACGCCATCGAGGAGTACAAGGACGCTCTCGACGCCGATCCCGGCTCGGCCGAGTTGAACAATGCCCTCGCCGACCTCTACTTCCGCGTCGGCAAAGTGCAACAGGCTGAGGCCACGGCCCGCGGCTTGCTCAAGACTTCACCGAATAACATCGATGCGCACAAGCTGCTCGGCCGCATCTATCTGCGCCAGCTCAGCGAGTCCCAGAATGCCGTCTCCTCCTCCTCGCCCAGCGGCAACGCGCTCGATCAGGCTATCGCCGAGTACGAGAAGATCGTCTCTCTCGAGCCTAAAGACGTGGAAGACCGCATGGTGCTCGGCCAGCTCTACACGGTCAAACATCAGCCCCAGAAGGCCGAAGAGCAGTTCAAAACCGCCCGCGCCATCGATCCCGATTCCGAAGAGGTCGTTCTCAACCTCGCCCGCCTCTACGCTGAAAGTGGAGACCTCCAGCACGCCGCCAAAGTCGTTGAAGACGTCCCTGTGCAGGACCGCACCAGCAAGATGGAATTCGCGCTGGGTGCTGCCTATGAACAGCTGAAGCGCCCCAAAGACGCGATCGCTGCCTATCAGCGCGCTGTCGACATCGACCCCGGCGACACGCGGGCCTTGGGCGCCCTCGGCCAGGCTCTCCTCAACGACGATCAGCTCGATGAAGCTCTCAAAATCTATCAGCAGTTGGCCGATGCCGACCCGGATGATGTCTCCACTCTCATCCACATCGGCGAGATTCAGCGCCGTCAGGGCAAGTACGAAGATGCCCTCGCCACCATCAAGAAGGCGCTGCAAAAAGATCCTGACAACCTCGAAGCCGGTTACAACGACGGCCTTCTGCTCGATGTCCTCAGTCGCTACGACGATGCCGCGCAGGAATACCAGCACATGGTCGACCTCACCTCCCACGCCAACGGCGCCTATACCTCCGAGGAAAAAAATAATCGCGGCATCTTCCTCGAACGGCTCGGCGGCGTTTATCACGAGCAGAACAAGGTCGACCTCGCCATCGCCACCTACCAGAAGATGGTCGACATGGGCGGCGACTCTGCGCTCCGTGGTTATCAGGGACAGATCGACACCTTCCGCGACGCCAAGATGTTCGACAAGGCCGCCGATGTCGCGCGTAAAGCGATCGCCGCCGATCCGAAGAACATCGATCTCAAAATGATGCTCGCAGACCAGCTCGTCGACGACGGCAAAGGCGATGACGCCATTACGATGGCCAGGAGCCTCCTCAACAACTCCGCCGATGATCGCAAAGTCTGGCTCGAGCTCGCCCAGTTGAATACACGCCTGCATCGCTGGAAGGACGCCGAAGAGGCGCTGAATAAGGCCGACAGTCTCACCACCAGGAAAGAAGATCGCGTCATGGTGCTCTTCCTGCGTGGAGCTCTTGCCGAACGCCAGAAACACCTCGAGCCGGCTGAAAGTCTGTTCCGCCAGGCCCTCGATCTCGACCCATCAAACGCCATGGTCCTCAACTACCTTGGCTACATGCTCGCCGACAAGGGAAGCAAGCTCCCCGAAGCGCTCACCATGGTTCGTAAGGCAGTCGAGCAGGAACCCATGAACGGCGCCTATCTCGACTCGCTCGGCTGGACCTACTTCAAGCTGGGCCAATACGAGCTGGCCGAGGAAAATCTTCGCCAGGCTGTCGAGCGCGACCAGACCGACCCCACCGTGCATGAGCACCTCGGCGATCTCTATGAGAAGACCGGCCGCGTTCGCCTCGCCGCTGCGCAGTGGCAGCTTTCACTCACGGAATACGCTCACTCTGCAGCCGCAGACGTTGAACCCTCTGACGTCGCCAAACTCCAGAAGAAGCTCGAGAGCGCGCGCGTCAAACTGGCAAAAGAAGACAGTCTGACCGGAGGACCCAAGCAAAACTAGGCCTCTCGTCACATGATTCCAAAACGAAACGGCGGCCCGCTTCTCAGCCAGGGCCGCCGTTCTTCTTTCTGTGCGCGGGTCCGCAGTTGAAGCCCGCGTCCCCCAACTCCCAGGTTCTTACTTCGCCTGCGCCGCGGCGGCAATGTAGAGGTCCACATTGTCTTTGTCCACCAGCGACGTACCCGTATCCACAAACACCGGGTAAGGCGAAAATGGATCTGAGCCGTAGTCCTTGTTCAATTGCGCAGGCGGCGCGTGAAACACCTCATCCAGCGCCTTCAGCCCGTAATAGCCCATCGTGAATGGCTTCTGTGCAATCGTTGAATCAATCGTTCCCGCCTTGATCCCCGCCAGCGTGTCAGGGCTCGCATCCCATGCAATCAGCACGCGGTCCTTTACATTGGCGCGATTGATCGCATCCGAAACCGGTTTGCCGCTCGCCGACTCCAGGCAGACAAAGGCGTCAATCTTCTTTGGCCCGGTTTCAGCCAGCTGCTTCTGCGCCTCGTCAAACGCCACCCGCGCATCGCTCTTTGTGTCGATCACGTCCACGATGTGAATGTCTGGCCTCGTCTCCAGGATGTCTTTGAATCCCTTCAACCGCTCTTCAATGTTCGGTTGTCCCGCCAGCGTAAAGAACACCACATTCCCCTTGCCGCTCAGTCTTTCCACCAGCCGCCGGCCGCCCATCCTGCCCGCCTCCAGGTTGTTGGTGCCGATAAAGTAGAGCCTGTGGCTGCCGGCAGCATCCGAATCCATCGTGATCACCGGAATCCCCGCGCTGATCGCCGCATCGATCTCCGGCTGGATCACTGACGCATCCGCAACCGACACCAGGATGCCCGAGGGCTTCGCCGCAACTGCCTTCTGGAACTCGGCCAGCTCCGCCTGTGGATCGTAGTTCTCCGGACCAACTACGCGGGCCGTTACCTTGTACTGCGCCGCAGCGCGATTGAACCCCGCCGCCGCCGTCTGCCAGTAGGGCAGCGACAGATTGGTCGACACCAGGTAGTAGACCTCTTTGGTCGAATGCCGCTCGCACCCCGTCACTCCTCCAACGGCCAATACCAGCAACGCCAACCCAAACCGCTTCATCATCGTCATTCTTTGCCTCCAGGTCCAGACGTGAAAATCCAACGGGCGTGCAGACATCTGCACAGACGCGCCCCGCCCCAAGCAGAACCAGGGTTGACGTATCGCCAAGCCATTGCCTTCAGGTAAATGCGACCTCCAGAGAGCCGCTGGCTTTTCGATGATGTTCAAGCTACGGTAACCCCGGTTCTGTTCTAAAGAACGGCAGGATGGTACTCCCGCATCCTCTCGGTTGTCCATTTCTCAACGAACGCAAGCCGTTATAGCACCCGCCCCGCCCTGTGCCGCGTGATCCCGCGCACCGTTGCCCCTGCCGCGCGCCCCGGCTCTCCCATGCGATATAACCAGACTTGAGCAGGTGGCTCCGATCTCATGGCAACAACCGGCCAGTCCGCCAAACTGCCGCATCCAATCGCCGTCGAAGAGCACGGCGATCTGGTCCGGCGCGCCTTCGCCGAGCCGCCGCACCCCTACCGCGCGCCCTTCGCCCGAGACAGCGCCCGCATCCTGCACGCCCGCGCCTTCCGCCGCCTCGCAGGCAAGACCCAGGTCTTCGCTCGTCTCCCCGAAGATCCGCCCGGAGACCACTTCCGCAGCCGGCTCACCCACACCCTCGAAGTTGCACAGATCTCCCGCACAGCCGCCGTCGCCCTCGGCCTGAACTCTGAACTCGCCGAAGCGCTCGCTCTCGCACACGATATCGGTCATCCGCCCTTCGGCCACGCGGGAGAAAAAGCCCTCGATCGAGCGCTGCACGCGCACGGTCTCGGCTTCGACCACAACCTGCACGCCCTGCGCATTGTCACCTGGTTTGAAGAGCGCTACGCCGCCTTCCGCGGCCTCAATCTCACTCTCGCCGTCCGCGAAGGCATCATCAAGCACTCACGAGACTATGCGCCCGCTGACCACCCCGAGCTCGCCGAGTACTTCCTCGAACTCCGCCCGCCACTCGAAGCGCAACTCATTGACCTCGCCGATGAGATCGCCTACCTTACCGCCGACCTCGACGACGGCATTGCCTCAGGCATCCTCGCCATCGATCAGGTCCGCGATCGTGTCGTTCTCTTCCGCCGATTCCACGACATCGCGCTCAGCCAGTTCCCCACCGCCGGATACAAGCTGCTTGTCCACGAAACGTTGCGTCACGTCCTCAGCGCCCTCGTCACCGATCTCATTGGCGAGGTCCGCCTCCAGGTCGCCGCTCTCGGAGCCGAATCCCTCGATGAGATTCGCCGCGCGCCTGCGCGCCTCGCCGTTCTCAGCCCCGCAATGGAATCTGAGCGCGCTGCCGCCAAGGAGTTCCTCTACGCCAACTTTTACAACTCCCCCGGCCTCGAAGAGGTCCATACCCACGCCGCCGAAGTTGTCGAAGGAATCTTTGCCGCCATCGTCGCCGACCCCAGCCTCCTGCCTGAGGACCACCAGGCGCAGATCCCCTCCGAAGGCCTCGCGCGCACCGTCGCCGACTACATCGCTGGCATGACCGACGGCTACATTGAACAGCTCTGGACACGTCTGCGCGGCAACCCATGAGGCCGCAACTCGGCTCTTACGCTCTTTCGGTCTCGAAGGGCGCTTCGCTCGCGCCTTACTGCACCGTCCCCTGCGGCCGCAGCCTTCTCAGGTCCAGCGCACACTCCACCGCGTTCTGCGCATACAGTCGCAGATTGTCGCTCGCGGCCCACAGCCACACCCGGCTTGCTTCCGCCGGATTCCGCGCTGTCACCTCCGGCCGCAGCCGTACCAGGACGTCATTCTGACCCGTCGCCGCCAGGTTCGATGGCGAATCCGTATCCTCCAGCACCAGGTCCAGATGATCGCCGCTCAGCGCTTCTTCAATTGTCTTAATCTCCACCGGCCTCTCGAACTCTACGGCAATTGAAAACGCATGCCCGTGGAACACGGGCGCATGAATCACCTGCACCGCCAGCGCCGGCCAGCGATTCCCCGCCAGCAGCCCAAACTGCCGCCGGATTCTCTGTTCCAGCACACTCAGCTTCGCCGTCGCGCTCTCTCCCATGCCCGACAACAGGTTGTAGGCCGCCTGCGCGTCGTAGATCGCCCGCGGCAGCGCCTGAAAGCTCAGCAGATTCACCGTCTGCTGGTGCAGCTCATCCATCGCCGCCCTGCCGAACTCGCTCGCCGGAATCATTACTGTCGCAAACGCCGTATGCACCGCAGCCGCCTGCTGCAGCCGCTCCATCAACAACGCCAGCGCCAGCACCGCAGGATGCGCCGGCACCACCGCCGGCGTAAACAGATCCGGATTCGTTTCGTCTCCGCCGATCCATGGCGCGCGCACCAGCACGCCCGCCTCGAGTTCCAGTGCTCCCGTCAGGTCCAGCACCGTCGAGCCCGCGCGCAGCGCATTCCGCCAGTGCTTGCGCGTCAACGCCTCCGATCCGCAGAAAAACGTGAAGTCCATCGCCTCGAATGCGTCCGGCTCGATCGCCTGCACAAACGTGATCTCATCGCCCACCTGGTCCAGTTGCCCCAGCCCCTCATCCTCATCCAGCAACACCAGGTTGCCCGCCGCCAACGGCGAGTCGGCGAGAGCTTCTTTCAACTCCTTGCCCAGCAGGGTTGACGCGCCAACAACTGCAATCTTGTACACGTAGGTCCTTTTCAATTCGACAATTGCTACAAATGAGTGGCTGCATCCGGTTCCGACGATGCCGGTGCCTGCATCGCAGCCGAGGTTGCTCCCGGATGTCTGCGGCGACGCGACCACGAGTACGCTGCGCGCGCCCAGATCCCAGAGAACATATAAATCAGTGCGCCCGTGAATAGAACCACCTGCGAATAGCGCACGCTCACATACAACACAAAGGCCAGCACAAACAACAACTGAAAGGGATGACGCCGGGTCAGGTTGATCTCCTTACCCGACCAGAAACGCCACGTACTCACCATCAGAAATCCGCACAGCCCCACCAGCAGCAGCCATGGAATCGCCACCCACCAGGCCAGAATGGGATATGCGCCGAAAAAATGCACCGTCGACGCCAGCAATCCCGCTCCCGCCGGTATCGGCATCCCCACAAAATACTTCCGTCCCGGTCTTCCCGGATTCCTCGGCTGCGCATCAGGGCTGATGTTGAACCGCGCCAGGCGCGATGCTCCGCCAATCAGGTACAGAAAACAGACAAACGCGCCCGCCTGCAGCAGATGCTGCCGCAGTTGCGGAGCCACCGAATCGGGTAGAAACGAGAAACCCCAGATAAAGGCCAGCAGGCTCGGCGCCACGCCAAACGTGATCACATCCGCCAGCGAATCCAGCTCCTTGCCAAAGTCGCTGCACGTATTCGTCAGCCGCGCAATCCGCCCATCCAGCGCGTCAAACGGAATCGCAAAAAGAATCGCAATCGCGGCCCAGTCCAGGTGCGTATGCGCATCGCCATTGCTGCCGATGGCCGCCATCGTCTGCGTGATCGAGAAGTATCCCGCCCCAATGTTCGCCGCCGTAAACAAAGAAGGCAGCAGAAACATCCCGCGGCGCAGCCGGGCCTGGTTCTGGGCGCGCATCTGCATCGGATCGCGATGGTTCACCTGCGGCCTCCCTCGGCATCGTCCGGCTCAACACTGGCGCTCATCGTTCGCGGCGACTTGCGCACGCTCGCGGCTGTCTCTGACTCCGGCATCACCGCCAGCACGCTCGCACCGCCGCGCACCCGTTGGCCCACCTTCACCAGCAGTTCCGCCTCGGCCGGCACCAGCACGTCCACGCGCGAGCCAAACTTGATCAGCCCCACGCGCTGTCCGCGCTCCACACGCGCCCCCTCACCATAGTTGAAGACAATACGCCGCGCCAGCAGGCCGGCAATCTGTTTGAAGGTAACCTCGAAGCCCTCGCCGCGCACCGTCACAATATTCTGCTCGTTCCGGTCGGCCGACGCCGGATTCATCGCATTCAGATACTGCCCCTTCTGGTAACGCACCCCGATCAGCTCACCCGCAATCGGCGAGCGGTTCACGTGGACGTCAAACACACTCAGAAAGATGCTGATCCGCTGCCGCGGGCCCTCCGGCGTCGCAATTGACACCGTCTCGGTCACAAGACCGTCGCCCGGCGAGACAATCAGGCCTTCGCCCGTTGGAATTTGTCTTTGCGGATCACGAAAAAACCAGAGAAAAAATGCAGCCAGCAAAATGGGCAAGAGAGCCCATATCCACCCGTTTGTAGCCCATGCCACAACTGCGGCCACCGCCAGCAAACTCAAACCGTATATGTAACCGTCGCGAACCATAGTCCCCAACGATTATACGGTCGATTGGTTGTGCGCCGATCTTCCCGTGGGCACACCCACCACACAGGGGCGGTTCGCTCCGCCGGCTTTGTCAATCGCCTGCAATCGTCCAGGATTCTGAAAGACTTACGCTACAGCCGCGACGCGGTGTTCCAGGGCGTAGATCAGATCCTTGGCGTGGAGTTTCAGCTTCTTCAGGCGAACCTCTTCGAGTTGCTCGTCCTCTGAGAGGTAAGGCTTCTGAATCAACTCTTCCAAACGCTGAGCGTAGCGGCGATGTTCGGCGTGCAGGCGTTCAATTTCTTCGCTCAGCGTTGAGTCCTTTATCTCATCCATCAAGCACCTCCTCGAGATTACTGAACATTCACATATAGCTCTCTCGGCACACAGAGGGCAAGCGGGAAGAGTGCTGATTTGAGCCAGAATTGTGGATTTTTCTGATTGAACCGAACAAGCGTGATTCCCGTCACACCATCCCCCGGCGAAACCGCCTCTCCCCATGCGCTCATTCAGGCTCTCTCCGCACTGCCTGGTTCCCCGATTCCGAGTCTGTACAGCACCGCATCCCCAACTGGATCAGCATAATAGCGCGGCCTTCGCCCCGACTCCACAAACCCCAGCGCCCGATACAACCCCTGTGCGGCCCCATTGGACGCGCGCACCTCCAGCAGCACTGTCGCCACACCTTCGTTCCTCAGCCGTGCCTCCATTTCGCACAAAAGCCGCCGCGCAATCCCCTGCCGCTGGCATGCCTTCGCCACCGCAATCGACTCCAGTTCTGCCTCCGGCGGCATCAGGCTCGCCACTGCAAAGCCCACCGCCGCGCCGCCCTCAGCTTTCTCCGCCACCAGCGCAATCCGTCGCGGCACCGCAGTTGGGTTCAGCATGCCAACGTATATGTTGGCCGCCCACTGTGGAGCCTCTTTCAGCCTCGCTGCGAGCTGCACCACACTATCCACATCCCGGGCCGTCATCTCCCGGATGCTCACCCCACCCATGCTCATTGTGATTCCGCCGCCCGCGCAGCCGCCTTCTCGCCAAAGATCTCCGCATCCGACCGCCGCAGGTAGTGCCCGTCCAGCAACGCCAGGTCCTCAAACTCCCCAGCCACAATCCTCGGCACTGCCAGCGCCAGGGCATCCGCCGCCATCGGCGCAACGACACGAACAAACCCGGCTCCCGGCCATGCCTGCCGCAGCAACTCCTCCGCCGCCTCATCGCAGACCGCCACCCGACCCGCCGGCGCCGTAATCCCGGTGAGATCCTCGGCCCCCGCCAGCATCTCCTGCGCACTCCCGCCCGCGCTCCCAATCCTCAGAAACACCTCGTGCCGGTGCGCGTCCAGTGCCGCCGACTCGACCGCCGCCTTGAGCGCCAGCACCGCCAGCCGCGACACCGCCACCACCGGAATCCCGGTCGGCTCCGCCAGCCCCTTCGCTGCGCTCAGCCCCACCCGCACCCCGGTGAAACTGCCCGGCCCGTTCACCACCACGATTGCACCGAGCCTCTTCACGGTCGTTGCTGCCCTCGTCAGCAACTCACTTACCGCCATCACCAGAGTGGCCGAGTAGCTGCGACCGGCCAGTTCCGTCTGTCCCAGTACCTCTACCTTGTCGTTCGTCAGGCGTCCGAGCGCCACCGATCCCGATGGCCCGCACGTATCAATTCCCAGAACCAGGCGGTCTTCCCCCACGTTCTGCACCGGCGCTTTCTCCTGTTCTGCCATACCTCACCCAGCATGCCACACCAGCCGCAACTCACCCGCCCATGCATTTTCCGGTACTCTGAAAGCAGTATCCCCGCACGGAAGTCTGCCTGCGGCAACTCACAAACGCACCCCGCAAGAAGGAGCCCGTTTTTGGCCGCCGCAGAGAGTCCCTCTTTCCACCAGACCTGGCGTCCCCGCGCCAACCCGTGGGCCATCGCCATCACGGTTACCCTGGCCACCTTCATGGAGGCGCTCGACACCTCCATCGCCAACGTCGCCATGCCCCACATCGGCGGCTCTCTCGGCGCCAGCCCCGCTGAAGCCACCTGGGTCCTCACCAGCTACCTCGTAGCCAACGCCATGGTCCTTCCCATTAGCGGCTGGATCGCCAACCGCATCGGCCGCAAGCGCTTCTACATGAGCTGCGTCGCCCTTTTCACCATGACATCGCTCCTCTGTGGCCTCGCGCCTTCCCTCGGTGTCCTCGTACTCTTCCGCGTCCTGCAGGGCGCTGCCGGCGGCGGTCTCCAACCCAGTGAGCAATCCATCCTCGCCGATACCTTCCCGCCCGAAAAACGCAGCATGGCCTTCGCCGTCTACGGCGTAGCCGTCGTCATGGCGCCTGTTCTCGGCCCCACCGTCGGCGGCTGGATCGTCGACAACTACACCTGGCGCTGGATCTTCTTCCTCAACATCCCCGTCGGCATCCTCTCGCTCTTCCTGAGCAACCGCTTGGTCGAAGACCCGCCTTATCTCGCCGCCATCCGCAAGCGGCGCGAGGGCGTCGACTACTGGGGGCTCGGCCTGCTCATCCTCGCCATCGGCTCCCTCCAGATCATGCTCGACAAGGGCCAGGAAGACGACTGGCTCAGCTCCCGCTTCATTACTACGCTTGCCGTGACCGCCGTCATCGGCCTCGTCCTCTTCTTCTGGCGTGAACTCACGGTCGAGCACCCCATCCTCGACCTCCGCCTCTTCCTGCGCCGCAACGTTGGCATGACCCAGCTGGTCATGTTTATGGTGGGCATCTCGCTCTACTCCTCCACCGTACTCATTCCCCAGTTCCTGCAGGAGATCATGGGTTACACCGCCCGCCAGGCCGGCATGGCCGTCTCCTCCGGTGGACTCGTGCTCATGTTCCTCTTCCCCGTCGCCGGCATGCTCGCGCCGCGCTTCGATCCCCGACGCCTTGTCTCCATCGGTTTCGTCATCACCACCTGGGGCCTCTGGCGCATGACCAACATCAGCCAAAGCGTCGGCTTCGGAACCGCCGTCAGCTGGCGTGTCTTCATCGCGCTGGGCCTGCCTTTCCTTTTCATCCCCATCAACACCCTTTGTTATGCGGGCATCCCGCAGGAAAAGTACAACGAGGTCAGCGGCCTCACCGCGCTCATGCGCAACCTTGGCGGCAGCGTCGGCATCAGCTTCATCACCACGCTGCTCGCGCGTCTCAGCCAGAAGCACCTGGCCATGCTCGTGCAGCACACCGCCGAGGGCAACGCCCCGTTTGAACGCATGCGCGCCGGACTGGCCGGCGCTTGGCAGCTGCGCGGCTGGGCTTCACCCGACGCACTGCAGCACGCCGGCGCGCAGATCTACGGCGTGGCCCAGATCCAGGCCCGCCTGCTTGCTTATGTCGATTCCATCTGGGTGATGGTCGCCGTCACGGCGTTGCTCGTGCCGATTCCGTTCCTGATGAGCCGCCCACAGAAAACCTCAGGCCCCACCCCGGCCCACTGAAAAGAAGCCCGAACGCTGTCCCAGCGGTTGGTCAGCTTTTCGGATTAGCTGGAAGCTAGCAGCTAGTAGCTCGCAGCTGACGGCTAACAGCTGACAGCCGCGTTTTCACACCGCTGCCAGCGCCTGCTCCAGATCTGCAATCAGATCGGCCTTGTCTTCAATGCCCACTGACAGCCGCACCAGCCCTTGCGTAATGCCCGCAGCGGCCTGCTCCTCGGCGCTCAGCGACGCATGCGTCGTCGTCGCCGAGTGCGATGCCAGAGACTCCACGCCGCCCAGCGATTCAGCATTCAGGAACAGCTTCAGTGCGCCCAGAAAGCGCCCGACCTTCTCGCGCGATCCCAGGTCCAGGCTCAGCATCGATCCGAACCCCTTCTGCTGCTTCTTCGCCAGCTCGTACTGCGGATGCCTCTCGAGCCCCGGATAGTTCAGGTGCACGACCTTCTTCTGCTTCGAGAGAAACTCGACGACCGCGCGCCCGTTCTCTTCGTGCTGCTTCATCCGCAGGGGCAGTGTCTTGATTCCGCGCAACACCAGGAAACACTCGAACGGCGACAGAATCCCGCCCGCCGCCTTCTGCACCAGCCCGAACCGCTCCTTGTGCTCGGGCTTCGTCCCGATCAGCGCGCCGCCCAATCCATCCGAGTGCCCGTTCAGAAACTTCGTCGTCGAATGCATTACCACATCGGCGCCCAGCGCAAGCGGACTCTGCAGCACCGGCGACAGAAACGTGTTGTCCACGCTCACTTCCACGCCCTTGGCATGCGCCACTTCGCTGATCGCCTGAATGTCCGCCAGCACCATCAGCGGATTCGCCGGTGTCTCGAGATGGATCAGCTTGGTGTTTGCCTTGATCGCCTTCGCCACGGCTTCCACATTCGTCGTGTCCACATACTCAATCTCGATGCCGTAGTGCCGCACAATCAGATTGAAAAAACGCGCCGTCCCCCCGTACACATTGGCCGAGCAGATCAGGTGATCGCCCGTCTTCAGCATGGCCACCAGGCCATGAATCGCCGCCATGCCCGTGGTGAAGGCGTGCCCGCTCGTGCCGCCCTCCAGCGCCGCCAGCGCCGTCTCCAGCCGGTCGCGGGTCGGGTTCCCGGCGCGCGAGTAGTCCCACCCTCTGTCCGTTCCAATGCCCGTCAGTTCGAATGTGGAAGAAAGATACAGGGGCACATTCACTGCGCCCGTCAAAGGATCGGGGTCCTGCCCCGCATGCACTGCCAGAGTCGCGTATTTGTAGTCAGACATGATCAGCTTTCAGCCATCTTCTCCAGCCTCTAGCTTATCGTGGCAGGCTCCTGCATACACTCACTCGCGTTCACAGTGGGTATAAGCTTCATCCACAAGAACCAACTCTGATCTCCGTGGATCCGGCTTGAAGGTTAGTCCGCATATGTGCCATTTGCCTGCGCCTTGTTGTGCCCATTCATTAAGCGTCCCCTGCCCTAGAGGACCTTTGATTTGAAAATACAGATCAGCATTTCCGTTCCCACCGTCGGCGATCAGGCTGCCTCGAATGAATCTGGAGCCTATTATTGGGTTTCCAAGAACTTGCTGAATCCGGGCAGAATTGCGTGCAAGCTCCGTAGCCAGCCTGGCTGGACCTTGAGCACGCCACTCAAACCCCAGTTCCCACCCTCCGGACAGGATCAGTATCAGCACCAGCCCAATCCAAATGCCAGTTAGTAGTTTGCCCCGTCTGTGCCTATACCCTTGCATTCGGCTCGTCCTTCGCGATTTTGGCGTTGCACATGCTGCTGCGCCTTCACGCTGCCACCACCTCAAGTCGTCCCGCGCCGCGTTTGCGTTCTGGTCCCACCACGATCTTCACTTCCCGCCCCAGGCGCACAAGGCAGTCCAACATCTTTGCTTCGCTGATCCCGCGGAACTGCCCCCGCAGCATCTTCGACAGCTTCGGTTGCGTCATACCTAGAACGGCCGCCGCTTCTTGCTGAGTCCATTTCCTCTCGCGCAGAATCTCCGCAATCTTCACCACGAGTTTGGCCTTTAACAGCATCGTACCGGCATCCTTGAAGCCAAGCTCAGCATAGACGTTTCTGGTCGCTTCTCTTTTGTTCATGGCTTGACGCTCCTGGCATCTTCCTCGGCTTCCTTCAGCCGTCTGCGAATCAGATCGAGATCCCGCTTCGGAGTTTCGATGCCGCTTTTCGATTTCTTTTGAAAACAATGCAGCACGTAAACAGCACCTGCAATCCGCACCGTGTAGACCGCGCGATATGTGCTCCCGCGCCAATCCTCGACAACTTCAAGCACTCCCGCTGAACCGAAGCCCTTCAACGGTTTCGCCGAAGGGTGCATCAGTCCGATCTGCGCATTGTAGAGAGCAAAGCCAAACACCTGCCTTGCTGTCTCGGGCATCGCCAGCAAATCCCTTCTGGCTGAGCCCATCCATCGCAGCGGCCTGAGGTCTTGTACCACCGCTTCATTATACCTATTTGGGCATAGCAATCATCGCTGAGGCTCAGAAACTGAGTTTTGCGACGCCGGCAAAAGACCGCCGGAGTCGTTACCCCCGTCAGCCGCCGCTCTCCGTTCCTAGTCCCCGCTCGTTTTCGTCCGCTTCACCACGTGCGGCGCTGGATAATACCCAGTCCTCGTGCGCACATCCAGCTTCCCCCTGCCGGGAGCCTCCGCTGTCACTTCAACCCGCCGGAACCCCGGCTCGGTGTACGGCTTCGTCGAGCGGTAGCCGAGGGTGTACTGGCTCCGGATGTCGCGCGCCACCTCCGCCGCAATCTCGTCCACCTGCTCCATCGATTTGGGGAAAAACGCCATCCCGCCCGTCTCCCCTGACAGCATCTCCAGCGCGCGCCGCGCATGACGCACCTCGCCCCGCGACATCTCGTCGCCGAACAGCAGCCCGATCGAATAGATCACCGGCCCCGATAGCTGCTGCACGCGCCGGATCGTCTGCTCCAGCGACAGCGTCGAGGCATTATCCTCGCCGTCCGTGATGATGATCAGCACCTGCTTGGGCCGTTTGCCGTCCGCCACCAGCTTGTCCGCCGAGGCCACGACCGCGTCGTACAGCGCCGTCCCGCCACGCGATTCGATATGCGAGAGCCCGTCCCGCAGCTTCTTCACATCCGACGTGAAGTCCTGGTCGATGAACGCCTCATCAGAGAAGTTCACCACAAACGCCTCATCCTGCGGATTCGACGCTTCAATCAGGTCCAGCGCGCTCTTGTTTACCGCCGGCCTCTTCCGCGACATCGATCCCGAGTTATCCACCACCAACCCGATCGATACCGGAAGATCGGTGTGCTGGAAGCTCAGGATGGTCTGCTTTACCCCGTCCTCGTACACCTGGAAATCGTTCTTCGTCAGGTTCTGGACCAGTTGATTCCCCTGCAGCACCGTCGCATTCAGCACCACCTCATCCACATTGGTGCGCAGAATGTAGCCTTCGCCGTTTTTCGTCAGCGGACCGGCGCCCGTTGCCGGCGGCTCCACGTCCGGCGATCGCACAGGGTCTCGATCCACATTCAATGAAGGAACGCTTGCCGGCGCGGGAGCCTGCTGCGGCTTCCCGGCAGCCTGTTGCGCCCGCAGCGGTCCCGTCGCCGCGCATAGAACAACACATAGAATCCCGGTGATCGCGTTATTGCAAAGGCGCATAGTAGCCGGTGCGGGCATGTACGGTCAGTGGAGGCAGTCCCGGTGGTGGTTCAAGCTTAACCTTCACTTTACGCCACTTGCCGTCGCGGTTCAGGTTCTTGGGCGTATAGCCGATCACATACTGGTTACGCAGTTCCGTCGAAATCTTCTCCGCGATATCTCCCATCTCTGAGACGTCATCGACACGATAAAGCCGTCCGCCGGTCTCTTCTGACAGATCGTTCAGCAGCGCCGGGCCCGTCCTCTCCTCTGGAGTCGCCGCATACGGGTCGAAGATTCCGATCGAGTAGATCTCCACGTCCGACTCTCGCACCTGTGCGCGAACCTCGCCTTCGGTATACCGCGAGCGATTGTCGCCCCCGTCCGACACCACCAGCAGGGCCTTGCGCTGGTGCTTCGCCTCTTTCATCTTCTCTACGCCGTAATAAATAGCGTCCAGCAGGGCCGTGCGGTGACCGCTCCGAATATTGGCTAACCGCGCCTCGATGTCGTCTGTCGAGCTTGTGAAGTCCTCAATCAGCTCCGGCCGGTCATTGAATCCAATCACAAAAAACTCATCTTCCGGATTCGCCGTCTTAATGAACTGCAGGATCGAATCCTTTGCCCGCACCAGCTTTGACGTCATCGAACCCGAGAGGTCGAAGATGATCCCGATCGATACCGGCGCATCCTCACTTACAAAACTCGTGATCTTCTGCTGGCTGTTGTTCTCGTAGATTTTGAAGTCTTCCTGCTCCAGTCCCGTCACCAGCCGGTTCATCGGATCCGTCACCGTCACCGGAACCAGCACCAGGTCGACATTCATGCGGATCAGTGCCCCAGGCTTGGCCTTTGCCGCCGCCGCTCCGGTTACCGGCGCGGCTTCTTCTCCCTTCGGTGCGCCCGTGGGCCCTGTCGTCGAGGGCGGCGGCGTCACATGCACCTTGTTCAGGGGATCGTCCTGGGCATTGGCCCCGGCCCCAGCGAGCAGCAGGAAGATCGTTGCCGCTGCGAAAAGCCAATTCCCGGCGACACGGCGCTTTCCTTCCGAGGGCTTGCGCGACTGGTTTTCTCGTCTCATGCGCCGGTATCCAGGATTGATGGCGATATTAGCACGGTGGACAGAACCATGGCGTCATCGCATTGTCTTTGTGATGCTTGCGGCACTTTCGAATTTGATCGAGCCCAAATCCCTCTCTTCCGCTGCGATACAATCAGAACTGAGCAAGCACCTTGACGCATGAGCCTCTCTGCGAGAACAACGGGCGCAAATCCAGTCGTTTCAGCGGGCGGCCGGATAGCCAACCTGCCCCACTCAAACATCCAACTCGCATCGCCTGAATCATCTTCAGCAGCTCAGATCCCAGTCAGACTCTTCAATGCAATCCAACAACCTGGCCGCGGGCGTCACTTCGCGTGCGGTTTCTCAACGCGTGCGCCCGGATTCCGGACCTTGGGGGTGTGGTCCCGGATGATCCCAACTTCTTGGACGCACTCGAGGGTGAAAGCGTCTACTGACACACCTTTGCTTGACCTGGAAACTCATGCGTGCGCTTAATCTGCAGCACTTGCGGTGCAAATGGCGCTTCCCTTTCAGGTGCTGCGTCCCCGCCGTCTTTGTTTTCTGCCTGTCCGCGCAAACTCCGCCCGCCCAGGCCCCCACGCCGGCTCCGCCTCCTGTTCCGCGTTTTGTGGTCCTGCTCGACGCTGCGCATGGCGGCTCTGACGCCGGCGGCCGCCTCGCCAGTGGAGAAATGGAAAAGTTTGCAACCCTGGCCTTCAGCGTGCGCCTTCGCTCCCTGCTCGCTGCGCGCGGAGTCGGCGTCGTCACTACGCGCGAGTCCGATGTCTCAGTCGATTCTGACCGCCGCGCCGCCATCGCCAACCATGCCAAAGCGGCAGCCTGCCTCTCCCTTCATGCCACCGAGAGCGGTTCGGGCATCCATCTCTTCACCTCGTCGCTCGCCCCGGCGCAGCCCACCCGCTTCGTTGCCTGGAAAACGGCGCAGGCGCCCTGGGTCACCCGCAGTCTCGCCCTTGAAGGTACAGTCAACTCCGCGCTGCAGCAGGCCGGCATGAATGTCACTCTCGGCCGGGCCCCTTTGCTTGCCGTCGACAGCATGACCTGCCCCGCCCTCGCCCTTGAGATCGCCCCCGAACGTTCGCCCGACGGCAAGGTCACCGCCGAGCCAGACGATCCCGCCTACCAGGCCCGCGTCGCTACCACCATCGCGAATGCCCTGCTCGCCTGGCGCTCCGATGCGAATCGCGTGGAG